>WPCG01026738.1_pt1 | contig 108397 bp, 99 predicted proteins | sample 5403311 | NCBI WGS metagenome assembly WPCG01 (sample SAMN12869467, study PRJNA574797) | sludge metagenome | isolation source: wastewater treatment of Control | place: China:Beijing | collected 2019-05-17 | reverse complement strand
AAAGTAGTCTTTGACTTGTCAGGGCTCACCAGACGCTGGCTTGCAACATATCGTCGGTCGGAGCGTGCTGTGCTCTGCCGATGGATTCTTTATTGGCGTTTTGGTGAGGGCGGGGCGGATTCTCCCACAGTCCGTACCGAGAGGTCGGAAGCGACGCTAGCCCCTCCACCCTGACAGGCCCCATTTTGGACCTGCAGGAAAATCATACAAGCGGCGCCCCGCCGCGATTTGGCGGTCCCGCTCGCCCCGGTGGGGCGCACTACACCCCCATGCTCAACCGGCGTTGCGTTCCATGCGCTGGACGCCGTTGGCGGTGCCGAGCAGCAGGATATCCGCTGGTCGCGCGGCGAACAGGCCGTTGCACACCACGCCGACAATGGCATTGAGCTGTTCTTCCAGGCCGCGCGGATCATGGATCTGCATGTTGTGCACATCGAGGATCACGTTGCCGTTGTCGGTGACCACGCCTTCACGGTACACCGGGTCGCCGCCGAGCTTGACGATTTGCCGGGCCACATGGCTGCGCGCCATGGGAATGACTTCAACCGGCAGCGGGAACTCGCCCAGGGTGGCAACCAGCTTGCTTTCATCGGCAATGCAGATGAAGGTACGTGCCACCGCAGCCACGATCTTCTCCCGGGTTAGCGCGGCGCCGCCACCCTTGATCAGTTCCAGGTGGCGGTTGGTCTCGTCCGCCCCATCCACGTAGAAATCCAGGTTGGCCACGCTGTTCAGGTCGTAGACCGGAATGCCGTGCTGTTTCAGGCGCTGGGCGGTGGCCTCGGAGCTGGCTACCGCGCCGTCGAACCTGCCCTTGTGCCGGGCCAGGGCATCGATGAAACAGTTGGCCGTCGAGCCGGTGCCGACCCCAATGACGCTCTGGTCTTCCAGTTGGGGCAGCAGAATATCCACTGCCGCCTGGCCAACGGCGCGCTTGAGTTCGTCCTGGGTCATGCCGGTTACCTCTGTGCGTTTGAATAAAGCGCCGATTATAAGGCCCCACCTCTGTCACGTGTAGTCGCGGCGTGCCCGATTCGTTTAGACTGGCCGCTTTGTCTTTTCATTTCCAAGCCGAAACCCCATGCCTACTCTGGAAAGCTACGTAAAGAAGATCCTCTGCTCCCCCGTATACGATGTAGCGGTCGAGACCCCCATCCACCGTGCCGCCTTTCTCTCCGAGCGCCTGGGCAACAGCGTGCTGCTCAAGCGTGAAGACCTGCAGCCGGTGTTCTCCTTCAAGATCCGTGGTGCCTACAACAAGCTGGCGAAGCTGACCGACGAGCAGCGCGCCTGCGGCGTGATCGCGGCCTCGGCGGGCAACCATGCCCAGGGCCTGGCGTTCGCCGCGCGGCACATGGGGGTCAAGGCGACCATCGTGATGCCGCGGACCACGCCGGAGATCAAGGTCAAGGCGGTGCGCGCGCGCGGTGGCAAGGTGGTGCTGCACGGGGATGCCTTCGATGAGGCGCTGGCCTATGCGCAGAAGCAGGTCGAGGAAAAGGGCCTGGTGTTCATCCACCCCTACGATGACCCTGACACCATCGCCGGCCAGGGGACCGTGGCCATGGAAATCCTGCGCCAGCACCAGGGGCAGCTGGATGCGATCTTCGTCCCGGTCGGTGGCGGCGGGCTGATCGCCGGCATTGCCGCCTACGTCAAGTACCTGCGTCCGGAGATCAAGGTGATCGGTGTCGAACCGCAGGATTCCAACTGCCTGCAGACCGCCCTGCAGCGCGGTCGGCGCGTGACCCTGGCGCAGGTCGGGCAGTTCGCCGATGGGGTGGCGGTGGCGCAGATCGGCAAGTACACCTTCGATATCTGCAAACAGTACGTCGACGAGGTGATCACCGTTTCCTCCGACGAGATGTGCGCGGCGATCAAGGATATCTACGACGATACCCGCTCGATCTGCGAGCCGGCTGGCTGCCTGGGTGTGGCCGGGATCAAGAAGTACGTCGAGCGCGAAGGCTGTACCGGCAAGGTACTGGTTGCCATCGACTCCGGTGCCAACATCAACTTCGACCGCCTGCGCCATGTCGCCGAGCGCGCCGAGATCGGTGAGCAGCGCGAGGCGCTGCTGGCGGTGACCATTCCGGAGCGTCCGGGCAGTTTCAAGGCGTTCTGCCAGGCCATTGGCAAGCGTGCCATCACTGAGTTCAACTACCGTTATCACGACAGCCGGGAAGCTCACATTTTCGTCGGCGTGCAGACCCACCCGGAGAATGATCCCCGTGAGGCGCTGGTGGCCGGGTTGATCGAGAAGGACTTCCCGGTGCTCGACCTGACCGACAACGAACTGGCCAAGCTGCATATCCGGCACATGGTCGGTGGCCACTCGGTGCAGGTGGAGGACGAGGTGGTGTACCGTTTCGAATTCCCCGAGCGCCCCGGTGCGCTGTTCAACTTCCTCAACAAGCTGGGCGGACGCTGGAACATCTCCATGTTCCACTACCGCAATCACGGTGCCGACTATGGTCGGGTGGTGGTCGGCCTGCAGGTGCCCGAAGCCGAGCGCGGCAAGGTGCCAGCGGCGCTGGACGAGATTGGTTACCCCTACTGGGACGAGAGCGACAACCCCGCTTATCGGCTGTACCTGGGCTGAGTCAGCTGACCAGCTCGGCACTGGCGCTGCAATTGCGCCCGGCGGCCTTGGCCTGGTAGAGCGCCCGGTCCGCCGCGCCGAGCAGCAGCTCCGGCTGCCGGTCGGCGCTGGGGACGGTGCAGGCGATGCCGATGCTGACGGTCATGCGGCTATCGGGGGCCGCCGCATGCGGGATATCCATTGCCCGCACCGCCTGGTGTATCAGCTCCGCCACCTTGCGACATTGCTGCAGGTCGGCACCGGGCAGCAGTAGCGCAAACTCCTCACCACCGTAGCGGCACGCCCGTTCGCCCTCACGACCGACATGCAGTTGCAGGGCACGGCCCAGCTGGCGCAGGGCGTCATCGCCGGCCTGGTGGCCGAGGGTGTCGTTGTAGTGCTTGAAATAATCCACATCGACCATCAGCAGCCCCAGCGGCAACTGCTGGCGTTGCAGCCGGCGCCATTCCGATGCCAGCGCCGTATCGAAGTGACGCCGGTTGAACAGGCCAGTCAGGCCATCGAGCTGGGTCAGGCGTTCCAGCTGCGCGGTGGCCTCCAGTTGCTGGCGGTTGTTGCGGCCGACGCAGATCAGGTAGTCACGCCCCAGCCGGTTCATGTGCCGTACGCTGATCTCCAGCGGGATGAGGCGGCCGGTGCGGGTGCGTATGTGGCGCTGGTAGATGGCGCTGTCACCCTGGATCACCAGTTGCTGCAGTGCCTCCAGCCACTCCTTGGCGCCGGGCATGACATCCTCGGGGCTGATGGCGATGATCTCGCGCAGTTGCTCGCCGCTGTAGCCGATGCTGGTCCAGCAGGTGCGGTTCATGTAGACGATTTCCAGCGGGTCGAGGCTGAGTATGAACAGCGCATCGTGGCTGTAGTCGGTCATGTCGAGGATCAGGCGCAGGCGTGACTGGCTGGTCTGCAATACTTCCTCGGTCTGCTGGCGGCGGGCGATCTCGCTTTGCAGTGCGCGGTTGCTGGCCTGCAGGGCGCGCAACCGGTGCAGGTCGAGCAGCGCCAGCCATAGCGCATAGCACAGCAGCAGACTGGCCAGTAGCCCGCTGACCAGGGTGGTCATGGGTACGGCGGTGCTGTGGCGCTGCTGCAGCTCCTCGCTGGGGTAGACATGCAGGATGAAGTTGTTGTTGTCACCCAGCTGGATGCGCGTCCGCACCTGGTTGGGGGAGTCCAGGGTATCGGCACGCTTGCGCTGGAAGATCGGCTGCGAGCCATCGCTGATCATCAGGCTCAGGTGCTCGACTGGCAGCCGGCGCAGCAGGCTGTCGATCAACTGCTCGACCCGGAAGATGGCGATCAGGTAGCCATCGAACTGGCGGCTCGCGTCGATCTGCCGGTACAGCGGAACGTAGTAGGCCAGCCCGCGCCCGCCCTGCACCAGTTCGAAGTGGCTGCTGAGAATCGGTCGCCCCTGCTCCCGGGAGCGGAGCAGGAACGGCATGTTCGGGTGGTCGGGCGGGTAGCGGAAGTCAATGGCCGGTTCGTTGCCGGGCAGGGGGCGGATCCAGCGCAACTGGTAGCTGGTATCCAGCCACTCTATGGCCTGCAGGTTGTCGAAGTCACGTAGCAGGCGGTCCGCGTCCCGGTACCACAGGGGGCGCTGGTGATGATATTGCTCCCAGCGGTGGGCGAAGCGCTGCAGTGCATTGCTCTGGTAGGTGAAGTGGGTTTCTATCTGGCGCGCCAGGATCTGCGCTTCCTGCTGCAGCAGCTTTTCGCTCTGTTGCTGCTCGGCAATGACCAGCGTGCGCCACACCCAGATCGTACCGGTTGCCAGGCAGGCGAACAGCGCCAGTACCAGCAGGGCGTTGATCGCCTGCTGCGAGGGATGATTGTACGAAGACGCATCCATGGTGTGGCTTGAACATCCTGTCAGTGGCGGTGAGCTGCATACAGTATATGCCCGGATCGCGCATGCTGCCGGCTCGTTGGCAGGGTGGATGGATGATGGGATTTCGGTGTGTCTTGACGCTGGGATAAAGATGCGTTATATGGTGTCGCTCGATACGTTGGAATGGATAGTCTCGACATGATATAGGTGCCCGTGCCGCGGGTGCTCTGATGGAACAGTCATATAGGCCAGCATTGGAGGGCAGTAATGCGCCGTAAGCCGGATTTGATTTGGATTCTCGTGCTTGTATTCACCCTGGGCGTGGTGACCACCGGGTATACCCAGAGTTACTTCGACCGCGCCGCAGACCCTTCCGTGGCCGTGCCTATCGCAGCAGAATGACCTGCTGGTCGCTGACGATACCATCCAGCGGAATGTCCCAGGCAGCAGCCGGCAGCTGCGCCACGCGCTGGCATTCATGGGCCAGGCCCAGCAGATGAGGGCCGGGCCAGCCCTGCCGGCGTCGGCGAAAGGCGAAGGTACGGTCGTAGAAGCCGCCCCCCATGCCGAGGCGGTTGCCTGACCGGTCGAAGCCGACCAGTGGCATCAGTATCAATTGCAGGCGCCAGGGCCTGGCCTGCAGGCCACGGTTGAGCAGCGGCTCGCGAATGCCGAAGCGATTGCGCACCCAGCGCTGGTTGGGCAGCAGGCGCTGGAAGTGCATGCGATTGGCTGGCCAGCCGGTGATCACCGGCAGATAGCAGTGCTTGCCCAGGCGTTGGGCATGCCGCATCAGGGCGCCGGGATCGATTTCCCCATCATTGGCCAGATAGAAGGCGATATGCCGGCTGCGACGGAACAGCGGATGCTGCGCCAGTTGCCGTAACAGGCGTTGGCTGGCCTGGTGCTGCTGTTGGGGTGTCAGGGCGCGGCGGGCGGTGCGCAGCTGGCGGCGCAGGGCGGAGCGCTCGGCGCCATTCATCGAAGAAGTCCCCGGAATGCCGCTGTCGGGTTAGCCCTTGAACCCGAAAGTTCAAGGTGGGGGACACGGTACCGTCTCAGGCTTTCCGGCATGCGGACATGCACACTGACGGCAACGCGTGGCCTCCTTCTACAGGAGTATCGGCTCAGGGACGTCTCCGACTGGCTAACACCCCAGGGATGTGACCGAGTATACAGAATACTCACGGCAACTTCACGCCCGCCAATCGACTCTACTCCCGGCTGCGTGCCAGCGCCTGGTCCAACCGGTCCACCAGATCGCTGATCTGTTGCTGCTGGTCGCCCAGGACCTGGGACTGCTTGCGGTTGCCGGTGAGCATCTCGTGGCTGATATTGAGCGCAGCCATGACCGCGATGCGCTCCAGCCCGACGACCTTGCCACGGTTGCGGATATCGCGCATGGTCGCGTCCAGGTGGCGCGCTGCCTCTTCCAGGTTGTAGCGTTCTTCCGGCGGGCAGGCGACCTGGTATTCCTTGTCGAGGATACGCAGGGTGACGGTCAGGGGTTGGCTCATGAATCGTGCTCCAGGGATTTCAGACGCAATATCATGGCTTCGACCTTCTGACGGGCCAAATCGTTCTTCTCGATCAGCTGCAATCGTTCTTCACGCCAGGAACGCTCCTGGGCCAGGAGTTGGCGGTTGTGTTGGTGCAGCTGGTCACAGATCTCGATCAGCTGGTCTACTTTTGCAATCAGGGTATTGATCTCGGGGTCTTCCATCGGCGCCATTCTATCATCCCGCTGTGGGCCAACTATAGAGCTGCCCGCCAGGGTGGTCAAACCCCGCTGCAGGTTGTTCAGCACAGTCCCGGGTCTGTAGGATATAGGCTTGCCCGCAACAGATTCCGTTGCCATCGCCCATTTCCTCCGCGAGACCACAAGATCATGGCTCTGATACCCGCCGCCTTCGACTATGACCGCTTCGACCAGATGTTCGCCGAACAGGGAGCCGCCGGCTTCCCCGCCGAACTGCATGGCCATCTGGTTGGCCGGCTGAGTGCCGGCAGCCGCCTGGATCACGGCGCCTGGCTGGAGGTGGCACGCGAGGTCATTGACGGCCGCGGCAGCCTGCCCGAGGCGGCGCGGGTCCAACTGATCCAGCTGTACGATGCAACCCTGGCGCAATTGACCGGTAGCGGTTTCGAACTCAGTCTACTGCTGCCGGACGATGATGCGGCCATGGAACGCCGTGCCCTGGCCCTGGGCCAGTGGTGTGAAGGTTTTCTCGGCGGCTTTGGCCTGGTCGGGCGTGAAGGCGGGCTGAGCGATGAGGGTGATAGCGTGCTCGCCGACTTTGCCGCCATTGCCCAAGTGCAGACCGATCTGGAAGAATCCGAGGCCAACGAGGTCGATTTCATGGAGGTCATGGAATACGTCCGCATGGCGGTATTGATGCTGTTCAGCGAATGCCAGCCGGCGGACCGCCCGCAGGACCAACCGCCCGCCTCACTGCATTGAGAGAGAACCCATGCACATCAGCAAGCAGGAATACGCCCGTCGCCGCAAGGCCCTGATGAACCAGATGGAACCGGGCAGTATCGCCATACTACCGGCGGCACCGGTGCATATCCGCAACCGTGACGTGGAGCACGTATACCGCCAGGACAGTGACTTCCAGTACCTGACCGGCTTTCCCGAGCCGGAGGCGGTGGCGGTACTGATCCCCGGTCGCGAGCATGGTGAGTATGTGTTGTTCTGCCGGGAAAAGGACCCGGAGCGCGAGCTGTGGGATGGCTACCGCGCCGGCCAGGAAGGTGCAATGGCAAGCTATGGTGCCGATGATGCCTTCCCCATCAGCGATATCGACGACATCCTGCCGGGCCTGATCGAAGGGCGTGAGCGGGTCTACTATGCGATGGGCGCGAACCAGGAGTTCGACATGCGCCTGACCAGCTGGATCCATACCATCCGCAGCAAGGCGCGGATGGGCGCCGAGCCGCCGAAGGAGTTCGTCGCCCTGGACCACCTGCTGCACGACATGCGCCTGTACAAGAGCGCGGCGGAAGTACGCGTCATGCAGGCCGCCGGCGATATTTCCGCCGAAGCCCACGTGCGCGCCATGCAGGCGTGCCGGCCGGGGATGTACGAATACCAGCTCGAGGCCGAGTTGCAATACACCTTCATGCGCCATGGCAGCCGTTCCCCGGCCTACAGTTCGATCGTCGCCGCCGGGCGCAACGCCTGCATCCTGCATTACACCGAGAACACCAGCCAGATTCGCGATGGCGACCTGGTGCTGATCGATGCCGGTTGCGAGCTGGACTGCTATGCCAGTGATATTACCCGCACCTTTCCGGCCAATGGCCGCTTCACCGCCGAGCAGCGCGCCATCTATGACATAGTGCTGCAGGCGCAGGCGGCTGCATTCGATGTCATCGGTCCGGGCCGTGACTGGAACGAAGCCCATGATGCCACCGTGCGGGTGATCACCGCCGGCCTGCTCGAACTGGGACTGCTGCGCGGCGAACTGGAGGAGTTGGTCGTCAGCGGCGCCTATCGACCCTTCTACATGCACCGTGCCGGCCACTGGCTGGGTATGGATGTGCACGATGTCGGCGAATACCGGGTCGGCGGCGAGTGGCGGGTGCTGGAGCCGGGCATGGTGATGACCGTCGAGCCGGGCATCTACATCGCCGCGGACAACCAGGATGTGCCGGCCAAGTGGCGCGGTATCGGTATTCGCATCGAGGATGATGTGCTGGTGACCCGCGAGGGGCACGAGATACTCACCGGCAAGGTGCCACGTGAAGCCGATGAGATCGAGGCGCTGATGGCGCGGGCTCGCGCCGCGGCGGACCTGCCGGCGTGAGCTTCAGCCTGAATATCGTCGGTGGTGGCATGGTCGGTGCCAGTCTGGCGTTGGGATTGCAGGCCTGCGCCCGGCAGGCGGGCTGGAAAATCCGCCTGATCGAGGCCCAGCCGCCGGTCAAGGGTGGCTGGCAGCCCAGTTATGACAACCGGTCCACGGCGCTGTCGCATGGCAGCCGGCGGCTGTTCGAACGCCTGGGCATCTGGACCGAGCTGGCGCGCCGCGCCGAGCCGATCCGTCAGATCCATGTGTCCGATCGCGGCCATCCCGGCTCGGCGCGCATGCATGCCGCCGCCGAAGGGGTGCCGGCGCTGGGCTATATCGTCGAGAACGCCTGGCTCGGCGAGGTATTGCTCGGCTCGCTGGACCACCAGGCTATTGAATGGCTGGCGCCGGCACGGGTCGCGCATGCGCGGCCGCAACCGGGCGGCTATGTGCTGGACCTGCAGACCCCCGACGGACCGCAGCAGCTGGACTCGGACCTGCTGGTGATCGCCGATGGTGGTCGCTCCGGGCTGCTCGACCAGCTGGGTATCCACCGCAAGGTCAACCCTTATCAACAGGTGGCCGTGATCGCCAACATCACCAGCGCCAACGGCCATGCCGGCGTTGCCTACGAACGCTTCACCGAAACCGGGCCGCTGGCCCTGCTGCCGCTGTCCGGGCAGCGCAGTGCGCTGGTCTGGACGCTGGCGGTGGATGTCGCCGAGGCGGTAGCCGCGCTGCCGGACGAGGCGTTCCTGCAGCGCTTGCAGGAGGCCTTCGGCTTTCGCATGGGTGCGCTGACCAAGGTCGGAGAGCGCGCCAGTTATCCGCTGAACCTGATCGAGGCCGAGGAGCAGGTCCGCTCGCACCTGGTGGTGCTGGGCAACGCCGCGCACAGCCTGCATCCGATCGCCGGCCAGGGCTTCAACCTGTCGCTGCGCGATGCCATGGCGCTGGTCGACAGCCTGCTCCAGGCCCAGCGCGAGCAACGCGACCCCGGTTCGCTGGCGGTCTTGCAGGGCTATGTCGACGGGCAGTTTGGCGATCAGGCGAGCACCGTCGCCTTCAGCCATTACCTGACCCAGCTATTCAGCAATCACAACGCTGCGCTGGTGGCCGGCCGCAATGCCGGGTTGCTGGCGCTGGATCTGCTGCCGCCGCTCAAGAGCCGACTGGCCCGGCAGGGCATGGGGCTGCGCGGATGAACAGTCAATCTCCGGGAGGCGCCATGGCGCAGCAGTTCGATCTGATCGTTGTCGGGGCCGGCATGGTGGGAGCCACGCTGGCACGGGCGCTGGTCGACACCTCGCTGCGTATCGCGGTGCTGGATGCGCTGCCGCTGGATCAAGCCCTGACCGCCCGGGCCACTGACTCGGGCTATGATCCGCGGGTCAGTGCACTGAGCGCCGCCTCGGAGAATATCCTGGCCAACCTGGATGCCTGGACGCGCATCGAACCGGCGTTTCGCAGCCCCTACCGCCATATGTGCGTGTGGGACGGCGAGGGCACCGGCGAAATCCGCTTCGACGCCGGCATGCTGGGCGAGAACCGGCTCGGCCATATCGTCGAGAACTGGCGGGTGCAGCAGGCGGTACTGGACAGCCTGGCGAGCACCCCAGTGACCCTGCTGGGTGGTCAGCGGGTCACCGAGCTGATCCAGCAGCCGGCCGGCTGGTGCCTGCAACTGGCCAGTGGCGAGGCGGTTCAGGCGCCGCTGGTGGTGGCCGCCGATGGTGCCCGCTCACGGCTGCGTGAACTGGCCGGCTTCGCCATGCGTGAGTGGGATTACCTGCACCATGCCCTGGTGACCACAGTGCGCACCGAGCGGCCCCATGCCGAGACCGCCTGGCAATCTTTCCTGCCCAGCGGGCCACTGGCTTTCCTGCCACTCAATGACCGGGACGGCGGATATTATTGCTCGATCGTCTGGTCGCTGCTGCCGGAGCATGCGCAGCGGATCATGGCGCTGGATGATGCAGAATTCCGGCAGGCGCTGGAAACGGCCATCGAAGGGCGGCTGGGGCGCATCCTGCATGCCGACCAGCGCCATTGCATCCCGCTGCGCCAGCGACATGCCCAGCGTTACGTGATGCCGGGCCTGGCGTTGATCGGTGATGCCGCACACAGCATCCATCCGCTGGCTGGGCAGGGCGTCAATCTCGGCCTGCTGGATGTGGCGGAGCTGTCGGCGGTGCTGCAGGCCGCCCTGCAGCGTGGCGAGGAGATCGCCAGCCTGCCGGTGCTGCAGCGCTACGAACGCCGCCGCATGGGCGCCAACCTGTCGATGATGGCGGCGATGGAAGGCTTCGAACGGCTGTTCCATACCGATGTCCTGCCGCTGCGCTGGTTGCGCAACAGCGGCATGCAATGGCTGAACGGCCAGGGCCTGCTCAAGGCGAGCATAGTACGCCGGGCCATGGGACTGGGCGGCAGCCTGCCGGCGCTGGCCCAAGCGGCGGAAAACGTCACGTAATCCGCTGCATGTTCCGAGTTTCCTTTGCGCCGGGAGCAGCCTACCTGCGACACGCCGTGAATACATCCCTGTAGGCTCGTTGATGCCATCCCTGGCATCAAACGGTCGCAGGTAGGCTGCTCCCGGCGCAAAGGTGCAAGTATTGGTGTGGCTGAGGGTTTGAAACCATCAGCAGCATGGAAGGTTCCGGAGCAGGTTGGCCGGCAGGGTTGTGCCGACCGTCGGTTGCCAGGGATGGCAACCGCGAGCCCCCAGGGATGGGTTCACGGCGTGTCGGCACGGCCCTGCCGGCCAACGTGCTCCTTGCAGGCTCAAGAAAAAGACAATGACTGAGCCAGGCACCGAACATTTCCTTACACTCTCTGTCTGGCCTGATGTGCTGCGCCGAGTTGCTGGTCATAATTAAAATCATTATCATCTGGCCTCTACGCTTTCCGAACCCGAGGCTTTCCGATGTCATTTTCTCGCAATATTGTTGCCCTGAGTCTGGCCCTGACCGCTTTCACCGGCGTCGCCCAGGCCAAGGAACTGGTGGTCTATTCCTCCCGCCAGGATCACCTGATCAAGCCGGTTTTCGACATGTACACCGAAAAGACCGGCGTGCAGATCAACTTCATCACCGACCGTGAAGCACCGCTGATGGCGCGCCTGCGGGCTGAAGGCGCCAACACCCCGGCCGACATGTTCATGACCGTGGATGCGGGCAATCTGTGGCAGGCCGAGGAGCAGGACCTGTTCCGCGAGGTCAAGTCCGAGACCATCGAGCAGAACATCCCGGCGCACCTGCGTTCGAGCAACGACAAGTGGACCGGCCTGTCGCTGCGCGCGCGGACCATTGCCTACTCCACCGAGCGGGTCAAGCCGGAAGAGCTGAGCACCTACGAAGCCCTGGCCGACGACAGCTGGAAGGGCCGTGTCTGCCTGCGCACCGCGAAGAAGGTCTACAACCAGTCGCTGGTCGCCACCATGCTCGAATCCATTGGTGAAGAGAAGACCACCGAGGTGATCCAGGGCTGGCTGGCCAACCTGGCGACCCCGGTGTTCGCCGATGACACCGCGCTGCTCAAGGCCATCGATGCCGGCCAGTGTGATGTGGGTATCGTCAACTCCTACTACTTCGGTCGTCTGCACAAGGCCGAGCCGGACGTCAAGGTCAAGCTGTTCTGGCCAAACCAGGAAGATCGTGGTGTGCACGTGAACATTTCCGGCGCCGGCGTGACCAAGCATGCCAAGCAGCCGGAAGAGGCGATCAAGCTGCTGGAGTGGATGACCACCGAGGAAGCCCAGCGCGTGTTCGCTGATGTGAACATGGAGTTCCCGGCCAACGCATCGCTCGAGCCATCCGACGAAGTTGCCTCCTGGGGCGATTTCAAGGCCGACAACGTCAATATCGAAGTGGCCGGACAGCGTCAGCCTGAGGCCATCATGCTGATGGATCGCCTCGGCTGGAATTGATTCGACCGTAGCGATTTGCTTGTATACTGCGCGCCCGGCTTGATGCCGGGCGTGTTCGTTCATCACCACAGGGAGTGTTCGTGGCCCGTCAACCCACAGCTCGAAAAATCCGCTGGCAACTGATCGCCTACCTGGCCGCCGCACTGGTACTGATGCCATTGCTGGTGCTGTTGCTGAGCTGGCAGAACGTTGATCAGCAGATCTGGGGCCACCTGCTGCAGACGCAGATGATGCGGCTGATCGGCAACACCCTGTGGTTGATCGTCGGCGTTGGCGTCGGCGTTATCCTGCTCGGGGTGAGCCTGGCCTGGCTGACCAGCCTGTGCGAGTTTCCCGGGCGGCGCTGGCTGGACTGGGCGCTGATGCTGCCGTTCGCGGTACCGGCCTACGTACTGGCCTTCGTCATGGTCGGTCTGCTGGATTTCGCCGGGCCGCTGCAGACGCTGCTGCGCGGCTGGTTCGGTAGCGACTTCCGCTTGCCGCCGATCCGCTCCACCGGCGGGGTGATACTGACTCTGGTGCTGGTGTTCTATCCCTATGTCTACATGCTCGCGCGCAGCGCCTTCCTGGCCCAGGGCCGCGGGCTGATGGAAGCCTCGCGGATTCTCGGCCAGACGCCCTGGCAGGGGTTCTGGCGGGTTGCCGTGCCCATGGCGCGCCCGGCGATCAGTGCCGGTACGGCGCTGGCGATCATGGAGACCCTGGCCGATTTCGGTGCGGTATCGGTGTTCAACTACGATACCTTCACCACCGCCATCTACAAGACCTGGTACGGCTTCTTCAGCCTGCAGAGCGCCACCCAGCTGGCCAGCCTGCTGCTGCTGTTCGTGTTCCTGGCGTTGTTTGCCGAGCGCCATGCCCAGGGCCGCAGCAAACGCTTCCCGGCCAACGACAAGCCGCGCAAGGGTGCGCTCTACCGCCTGCGCGGTCCGCTGGCCTGGCTGGCCTGCGGCTACTGCCTGCTGGTACTGTCGATCGCCTTCATCATCCCGGTCGGCCAGTTGCTGTACTGGTTGCTCAGCAGCGGTATCGCCGATCTGGACAGCCGCTACTGGTCGCTGATCCGCAATACCCTGCTGCTCGGCGGTATCGCCGCGCTGATGACGGTGACCGTAGCCACGTTGCTGGTGCTGGCCCAGCGCCTGCAGCCGATCCGCCGGGTGCGCAGCGCCATCGCCCTGGCCAACCTGGGCTATGCCTTGCCCGGCTCGGTGCTGGCGGTGGGCATCATGTTCTTCTTCAGTTTCCTGGATAACAACATGGTGGTGCCGCTGCGCAGCTGGCTGGGCGCGGCCAATCCGGCGCCGATCCTGCTCGGCAGCCTGTTCGCGCTGCTGCTGGCCTACCTGATCCGCTTCATGGCGGTGGCCTATGGGCCACTGGATACCTCGCTGGCGCGCATCCGGCCATCGCTGCCGGAGGCGGCGCAGAGTCTCGGTCAGTCCGGTTGGGTGGTGTTCTGGCGCATCTATGTGCCCTTGCTGCTGCCGGGCATTCTCAGTGCGGCGCTGCTGGTGTTCGTCGATGTGCTCAAGGAAATGCCCGCCACGCTGCTGATGCGCCCGTTCGGCTGGGACACCCTGGCGGTGCGCATTCATGCGCTGACCACCGAGGGTGACTGGACTCGCGCCTCGCTGCCGGCGCTGACCCTGGTGCTGGTCGGGCTGCTGCCGGTGATAGTGCTGATCAGGCGTTCGGGACGGCACTGAGTCGCGCCGGCAAACGCTGCACAGGCGCCACTTTGTGGCTACAATCAGGCACTGGGCCGACGATAACAAGGAGCAGCCATGGGTTCGCGTACGCCGCTGTATGAGCGTCATCTGGCCGCCGGGGCCAAGCTGGTCGACTTCGGTGGCTGGGATATGCCGCTGCACTACGGCTCGCAGATCGAGGAGCATCACCAGGTGCGCCGTGATGCGGGCATGTTCGATGTCTCGCACATGACCGTGGTCGATGTCACCGGCGCTGACGCGCGGGCCTGGCTGCAGTACCTGCTGGCCAACGATGTCGCGCGCCTGGAGGCGCCGGGCCGGGCCTTGTACAGTGCCATGCTCAACCCCGCCGGCGGCGTGCTCGACGACCTCATTGTCTACCGCCTGGATGACGGCTACCGCCTGGTGGTCAATGCGGCGACCCGCGCCAAGGATCTGGCCTGGATGCGCCAGCAGGCGGCAGACTTCACCGTGACCATCACCGAGCGCGACGACCTGGCAATGCTCGCCATCCAGGGGCCGCGTGCCCGTGACCTGTGCGCCAGCGTGGTCAGCGACAGCCGCGCCGTGCTGATCGATCAACTTGAACCCTTTCATGGCCTGCCTGACGGGCAATGGTTCCTGGCGCGTACCGGCTATACCGGTGAGGATGGCCTGGAAATCATGCTGCCGGCGGCGCAGGCGCCGGCGCTGTGGCAGGCGCTGCTGGATGCCGGCTGCAAACCCTGCGGGCTGGGCGCGCGCGATACCCTGCGCCTGGAGGCGGGGCTGAACCTGTATGGCGCCGATATCGACGAGCAGACCTCGCCGCTGGCCGCCAACATGGCCTGGACCATCGCCTGGGAGCCGGCGCAACGTGACTTCATCGGCCGTCAGGCGCTGGAAGCCCAGCGCCAGGCGGCCGACCAGCCCAAGCAGGTCGGCCTGCTGCTGAACGAGCGGGCAGTGCTGCGCAGTGGCCAGGCAGTGATCGTCGATGGCATCGGCGAAGGGCAGATCACCAGCGGCAGCTTTTCCCCGACCCTGGGCTGCTCCATCGCCCTGGCCCGGGTGCCGCGCGCCACCGCCGGCAGCGCCCGGGTGGAGATCCGCGGCAAGTCGCTGCCGGTACGGGTGATCCGCCCCGGCTTCGTGCGTAACGGCAAGCAAGTATTCGAATAACCCCGAGCCGGGTCGGTCATCCGCATAGCAGGGCGACCAGCGACGGCTTTCTTTTCTGCACCGAGGAAACTGTAATGAGCGATACCCCCAGCGAACTGCGCTATGCCAGCAGCCACGAATGGACCCGTCAGGAAGCCGACGGCACGGTCACCGTGGGCATCACCAACCATGCTCAGGATGCGCTGGGCGATGTGGTCTTCATCGAGTTGCCCGAGGTCGGTCGCCAGGTCAATGCCGGCGACGAGTGCGCCGTGGTCGAGTCGGTCAAGGCAGCCTCCGACATCTATGCTCCGGTCAGTGGTGAAATCATCGCCACCAACGATGCCCTGGGTGATGCGCCGGAGCTGGTCAACAGCGACCCATATGGCGAGGCCTGGCTGTTCAAGATCCAGCCCAGCGACAGTGGTGAACTGGACAAGCTGCTGGATGCCGAAGGTTATCTGGCCACCCTTTGAGGGTGATCTTCAGCCGCTGCCGAGCATGACGAGCAGACCCGATACATGAGGTGAACACATGAGCCATACCCCCAGTCTTGCCGAACTGGAACAGCACGATGCCTTCGTGCAGCGGCATATCGGTCCGGATGCCAGCGAGCAGCAGAGCATGCTGGCGGAGCTGGGGGTGGAATCTCTGGATCAGTTGATCGACCAGGCGGTGCCGCAGAGCATCCGCCTGGCCGGTGCGCTGCAACTAGCCGAGCCGCGTAGCGAGGCTGAAGTGCTGGGCTATCTGAAGTCCGTTGCCGGGCGCAACCAGCTGTTCACTTCGTGCATCGGCATGGGCTATTACGACACCCTCACCCCGGCGGTGATCCTGCGCAACGTGCTGGAAAACCCCGGTTGGTATACCGCCTATACACCTTATCAGCCGGAGATATCCCAGGGCCGGCTGGAGGCGCTGCTGAACTTCCAGCAGATGACCCTGGACCTGACCGGCATGCAACTGGCCAATGCCTCGCTGCTGGATGAGGCGACAGCGGCTGCGGAGGCCATGACCCTGTCGCGGCGTGTGGCAAAGAGCAAAAGCAACAGCTTCTTTATCGATGAGGACTGCCACCCGCAGACCATCTCGGTAGTGCGCACCCGTGCCGAGGCCTTCGGTTTCGAGCTGATCGTGGGTGATGTCAGCGAGCTTGAGCGGTATCAGGTATTTGGCGCGCTGTTCCAGTACACCACCACCTGGGGTGAGATCCGTGACCTGCAGCCACTGATTGCCCAGGTCCAGGAGCAGCAGGGGCTGGCCTGCGTGGCCGCCGATCCATTGAGCCTGGTGCTGCTGACCCCGCCGGGTGAACTGGGCGCCGATGTGGTGTTCGGTTCCTCCCAGCGCTTTGGCGTGCCCATGGGCTATGGCGGCCCGCATGCGGCGTTCTTCGCCTGCCGCGACGAGTACAAGCGGGCCATGCCCGGGCGCATCATCGGTGTCTCGGTGGACACCCGCGGCAAGCGCGCGTTGCGCATGGCGCTGCAGACCCGCGAGCAGCACATCCGTCGGGAGAAGGCCAATTCCAACATCTGCACCGCGCAGGTGCTGCTGGCCAATATCGCCAGCTTCTATGCGGTCTACCACGGCCCGCAAGGCCTGCGCACCATCGCCGAGCGGGTGCAGCGGCTGACTGCGATCCTGGCGCTGGGGCTGGAACGTTGCGGCATCGCCCGCAGCAACCGGCACTTCTTCGATACCCTGACGCTGCAGGTGCCGGGGCGGGCCAGTGCCATTGTCGCTCGCGCCCGGGCCCGGAGCATCAACCTGCGGCTGATCGACGCCGATCACCTGGGTGTCAGCCTCGATGAAACCAGCAGCGCGGGGACCATCGAAGCGCTGCTGCACTGCTTTGCCGGTGACGCCCACGGCCAGGATGTGGCGGCGCTGGACCTGGCGGTACGCGGTGTCGATACCGGTATTCCCCCGGCGTGGCGACGCCAGTCGGCGTTGCTGACGCACCCGGTATTCAACCAGCATCATTCGGAAAGCGCCATGCTGCGCTACATCAAGGCCCTGGAGAACCGCGACCTGGCACTCAATCATGCGATGATCCCGCTGGGCTCCTGCACCATGAAACTGAACGCCACCAGCGAGATGATTCCCATCACCTGGCCGGAATTCGCCCGCCTGCACCCCTTCGCCCCTCTGGAGCAGGCCGAGGGCTACCGGGTGATGATCGATGAGCTGGAGGCGATGCTGCTTGCTATCACCGGCTTCGACGCCATCTGCATGCAGCCCAACTCCGGGGCCCAGGGTGAGTACGCCGGTCTGCTGGCGATCCGCAAATACCATGAGGACAATGGCAGCGAGCAGCGCAAGGTGTGCCTGATCCCCACCTCGGCGCATGGCACCAACCCGGCTTCGGCAATGATGGCCGGCATGCGTGTGGTGCTGGTCGCCTGTGACGAGCAGGGCAACGTCAATATCGAGGATCTGCGTAGCAAGGCCGCCGCGCACGCCGCCGAGCTGTCCTGCCTGATGATCACCTATCCATCGACCCATGGGGTGTACGAGGAGGGTATCCGCGAGATCTGCCAGATCATCCACCAGCATGGCGGCCAGGTGTACATGGATGGCGCCAACCTCAACGCCCTGGTCGGCCTGGCGCGGCCGGCGGATTTCGGCGCCGATGTCTCGCACATGAACCTGCACAAGACCTTCTGCATACCCCATGGCGGCGGCGGGCCGGGCATGGGGCCGATCGGTGTCAAGGCGCACCTGGCGCCCTATGTCGCCAATCACATGGTGGTGCCGCTGGACGGCCCGCACCCGGAAAACGATGCGGTCAGCGCCGCGCCCTGGGGCAGCGCCAGTATCCTGCCGATCAGTTGGACCTATATCGCGCTGATGGGTGCCAGTGGGCTGCGCCGGGCCACCGAGGTGGCAATTCTCAATGCCAACTACATCGCCCAGCGCCTGGCCCCGGCCTATCCGGTACTCTACAGCGGGCGCAACGGCTGGGTCGCGCACGAGTGCATCATCGATATCCGCCCGCTCAAGGTGGCCACCGGCGTCAGTGAGGAGGATATCGCCAAGCGCCTCATGGACTTCGGTTTCCATGCGCCGACCATGTCCTTCCCGGTACCCGGCACGTTGATGATCGAGCCCACGGAAAGTGAGTCCAGGGCCGAACTCGATCGCTTCATCGATGCCATGCTGTGTATCCGCCGCGAGATCGATCAGGTCGAGCAGGGCCGGTGGCGCGCCGAGGACAGCCCCCTGCACCACGCCCCGCATACCCAGGCCGACATCACCGGCGACTGGCAGCGCGGCTACTCCCGGGAGCAGGCGGTGTTCCCGCTGGAGTGGGTGGCGGCCAACAAGTTCTGGCCGGCGGTGAATCGTATCGACCACGTCTACGGTGACCGCAACCTGTTCTGCGCCTGCCCGCCGCTGGAGGACTGGGCGCAGTAGTGGTCGTCCGGGCATTTCCCGGGGCCGGATGATCTTCCGATATGGTATTTTTAGCGGGCTTGCCGCGGCTGCATGTAACCCATGCAGCTGGCCGTGCGTCAACCGAACCACCGCCTGACGGAAACACCCCATGAGTGAAGATGCACCTGCCGCCGCCGAAACCCAGGAATCCATCAGCGAAGCGCTGGCCAAGGGCAAGCTCAAGCGGGTGCGCCGTATCCTGCGTGACCTGAGTGCCACCGAGATCGCCGAGCTGCTCGGCCAGCTCGATGATGAGCAGCAGCAACTGGTGTGGGACCAGATCAGCGACCAGGAGGAGGGCGATATCCTGGCGCTGCTGGCGCCCGAACTGGCCGAGCGGCTGCAGGCCAACAGCGATGACAACCTGCTTGATACCCAGCCGGAAGCCGAGGCCGAAGCCGATATCAGTCCCATCGCCAGCGTCCGCGATGCCCTGGAGGCGGGGCGTTTCAAACGTGCGCTGAAGATCTTCGCCAAGCTGCACCCGGCGCAGGCTGCCGGCCTGCTGGAATCACTGCCGCCGGGTGAGCGCAGCAGCATCTGGTCGCGTCTGGACAGCACCCGCGCGGGCCAGGTGCTGGTGCATCTGCGCGAAGAGGTGGCCGCCAGCCTGGCGCTGGAAATGTCCGACGCCGAGTTGCTCGATGCCGCCCGGCAACTGGACCTCGATGACCTGGTCGACCTGATCCAGGCGCTGCCGTTCGGCCCTGGTCGGCAGCTGTTGCTGTCGATGGATGTGAAGAAGCGTCAGCAACTGGCGGATATGCTGTCCTACCCGGAGGATTCCGCCGGTGGTCTGATGAACATCGACCACATCTCGGTGCGGGCCGATGTCAAGGTCGGTTCGGTGCTGCGCTACCTGCGCCTGCTGGAAGACCTGCCCGACCACACCGACAAGCTGATGGTGGTCGACCGTGAGAACCACTACCAGGGGGTACTGCGCCTGAGCCGGCTGGTCACCAGCCTGGCCGATGAGCTGGTACGCGATGTGATGGATGCCGACTTCAAGGCGCTGGACGTATTGCTCAGCAGCCAGGAGGTGGCCCGCCAGTTCGAGGACCTGGACATGCTCTCGGCGGCGGTGGTCAGCGAGGACGGCATACTGCTCGGGCGCATTACCGTGGACGACGTGATGGACAGCATCCGTGACGACTCCGAGCGGGCGATTATGGGCATGGCTGGTCTGGATGACGAGGCCGACATGTTCGCACCGGTGCTGACCAGCACCCGCCGACGTTCGGTATGGTTGGGCTGCAACCTGATCACCGCGTTCCTCGCCGCCTCGGTGATCGGCCAGTTCCAGGGCGCGCTGGAGCAGATCGTCGCCCTGGCGGTACTGATGCCGGTGGTGGCCAGCATGGGCGGGATCGCCGGCAGCCAGACCCTGACCCTGGTCATCCGCGGTCTGGCGCTGGGCCAGGTGGATACCGGCAACCTCAAGGTGCTGCTGGGCAAGGAGGTCGGTATCGGTATGCTCAACGGCCTGCTCTGGGCGGTGCTGGTGGCCGGGGTGGCGATCGTCTGGTTCGGCAACTGGGGGATCGGCGGGGTGATCGGCATGGCGATCCTCATCAACCTGATCTGCGCGGTACTGGCCGGCCTGCTGATCCCGCTGATCCTGCGGCGGTTCGGCATTGACCCGGCGCTGGCCGGCAGCATGGTGCTGATGGCAGTCACCGATGTGGTCGGCTTCTCATCCTTTCTCGGCCTGGCGACGGTGTTTCTGCTTTAGCTCGGCGTCCGTGCATTGTCCTCGGCAGACAGCTCGACCATCAGATCGTCGGCCAGGCCCTCCAGGTCGGCACGCAGCGCCTCGGCATCGGTCTGCGGCAGCAGGCCGAGGCGGGCGCTGGCACGGAACAGCGGTTCGGCGGTCATGGGTGCCGGCTCGCAGCGGGTCTCCAGCTGTTCGACATTGACTCCATGCCGCGCCAGGATGGCCGAGACCTCATGCACGATACCGGGCCGGTCGTTGCCCACCAGGCTGAGGTAGAGTATCTCCTGCGCCGGTTGTTCGGCCTGGGCGCTGACCGCCAGCTGGATATTGATGCCCAGGCTGGCCAGTTGCTCCAGCTCCGCACGCAGGCCATCGACCCGCTCGGCTGGCATATCGACCCGCAGGATGCCGGCGAACTGCCCGGCCATGCGCGCCATGCGGCTGTCCAGCCAGTTGCCGCCATGCCGGTTGATGGCCTGGGCCAAGCTCTCCACCAGGCCGGGCTTATCGGCGGAGATCACGGTGAGAATCAGCGGGATGGTCATGACGGGGCTCCTGTGGTCGAATGAACGGGACCGGATTGTTCAGTGTAGTCGCAGACTGGATGGCATGGCGTCTGTATACTGCCGCCCCGGCGAACCCTTCCCGCCAGCAACCCCAGGAGTCGACCATGAATCTGCCCAGCCTGCGCCTCAAGACCAACTGCGATCGCCGCATCAAGGGCGGCCACCTGTGGGTGTTCAGCAACGAAGTCGATACTGCCCAGACGCCGCTCACCGCGCTGGCGGCGGGCCAGGAAGTCCAGCTGGAAACGGCCTCGGGCAAGGTACTGGGGCTGGCCACCATGAGCCCGGACAATCTGATCTGTGCCCGCCTGCACAGCCGGGATGCCAGCCATGGGTTGGACAAGTCGCTGCTGGTGCACCGCCTCAAGGTTGCCCTGAGCCTGCGTGAGAAACTGTTCGACAAGCCGTTCTATCGCTTGGTCTACGGTGAGTCCGACCTGCTGCCCGGGCTGGTGGTGGACCGTTTCGCCGATTACCTGGTGGTGCAGATCGGCACGCCGGGCATGGAGCAGGTGCGCGAGCAGATAGTCCAGGCGCTGGTGCAGGTGTTCAAGCCGGCCGGCATCCTGTTCAAGAACGATGGCGCCGCGCGCAAGGCGGAGAAGCTCGACTCCTACGTCGAAGTGGTGTTCGGCGAGGTGCCGCAGCGGGTGGCGCTGGAAGAGAATGGCGTGGCCTTCGAGGCACCTGTGCACAGCGGGCAGAAAACCGGCTGGTTCTACGACCACCGCATGAACCGTGCACGGCTGGCGCCCTACGTAGCCGGTAAGCGGGTGCTGGACCTGTACAGCTACATCGGCGGCTGGGGTGTCCAGGCCGCAGCCTTCGGCGCCAGCGAGGTGATGTGCGTGGACAGCTCGGCCGCAGCGCTGGACCTGGTCGAGCACAACGCCGCACTCAATGGGGTAGCGCAGCGGATGTCAGTGGTCGAAGGTGATGTGATGGATGCGCTGCGCGAGCTGAAAGGCGCCGGCGAGAAGTTCGACGTGGTGATCGCCGATCCGCCAGCCTTCATCAAGAAGCGCAAGGATATTCGCAATGGTGAAAACGCCTACCGCCGGCTCAATGAGCAGGCCATGCGCTTGCTGAACAAGGATGGCATCCTGGTCTCGGCGTCCTGTTCCATGCACCTGGCAGAAAACAACCTGCGCGATATCCTGCTGGCTGCCAGCCGCCACCTGGATCGCCACCTGGTCATCGCCGAACGCGGCTTCCAGGGGCCGGACCACCCGCTGCACCCGGCGATCCCGGAGACTGGCTATATCAAGAGCTATTTCTGCCGGGTGCTGCCGGTCTAGGGATCGTCGCCGGTAACTCTGCACCGTCTTCCTCCTGGAATACGTTATCCCTGCCGGAACACGTCATCCCTGCCGGAGTACATCATCCTTCCCGGAGTACGTCATCCTTCGCGAAGGCGAAGGATCTACCCGCTACTCCGGGCCAGCCGGCACCCTGGATCCTTCGCCTTCGCGAAGGATGACGGGGAGAGTGAAGGATAGCGGGAAGGGTGAAGGATGACGGGAGAAGGTGCTGCACACTATCCAAGCCCCCTACACCGTCATCCTCGGCGCAGGCCGGGGATCCATGGTCCCGGTGAGTGCGGAGCGGCCGATGGATCCTTCGCGAAGGATGACGGGGGGCGAAGGATGACGGGGAGGGCAGGATGAAGCAGCCCACCTTGTCATGAGCAGATAACAGACCACAGGGTCTGTTATCTGAGGCTGATCACCGGCCAACCATGCTGCTTGGCATGGGCGCGCAACACATCGTCCGGGTCAACGGCAACCGGGTTGTCGACCATCGACAGCAGCGGCAGGTCGTTACGTGAGTCGCTGTAGAAATACGCGCCTTCGAGATTGTTGCCGGTTTCCTCCAGCCAGCGCTGCAGCCGGGTGACCTTGCCCTCGCGGAAACAGGGAATGTCGCAGGAGCGACCGGTGTAATTGCCGTCGATTTCCTCGCACTCCGAAGCCAGCATGATATCGATGCCATAGCGGCGCCCGATCGGACCGGCGACGAAGCGGTTGGTGGCGGTGATGATCATGCTGGTGTCGCCGGCCTGCTCATGGCGGGCAATCAGTTCCAGTGCCTTGGGCAGGATGAAGGGTTCGATCTTCTCCCGCATGAACTGGGCGTGCCACTGCTCCAGCTGCTCGCGGCTGTGCCGGCCCAGCGGTTCGAGGCAGAAGTTCAGGTAGTCGTTGACGTCGAGCTTGCCGTCCAGGTAGTCATTGAAGAACTGGGTATTCAGTGCGCCATAGGTCTGCGCATCGACGATGTCGTGTGCGACGGCGAATTCCCCCCAGGCATTGTCGCTGTCGGTGCCCAGCAGGGTATTGTCGAGGTCAAAAATGGCCAGTGCCACGGATCGCTCCTGTCGTTTGGTTTACCGGATGTGCAAGGATAATGCAGCTGCGCAACAAATGCTTGAGCGGGCTGCATTTAGGCAATTGCTGGGGTGCGCGTCTTTATGGAACAATGCAGTGGAACATAGACAAGGATACTGGCAGTGATCGACTCCGATGGCTTTCGTCCCAATGTAGGCATCATCCTGACCAATGGGTTGGGGCAGGTGCTGTGGGCCAGGCGTATCGGTCAGGAAGCCTGGCAGTTTCCCCAGGGTGGCATCCAGCGTCACGAGAATCCCGAGCAGGCACTGTACCGTGAACTGCACGAGGAAGTGGGCCTGCGCCCCGAGGATGTCGAGATCCTCGCCTGCACCCGTGGCTGGTTGCGTTATCGCCTGCCGCAGCGGCTGATTCGCAGCCACTCCCAGCCGGTCTGCGTCGGCCAGAAGCAGAAATGGTTCCTGCTGCGCCTGACCTGCGAGGATGAGCGGGTGTGCATGACCCGCACCGCCAAGCCCGAGTTCGATGGCTGGCGCTGGGTCAGCTACTGGTATCCGCTGGGCCAGGTGGTGGCGTTCAAACGCGATGTCTACCGTCGTGCGATGAAGGAGCTGGCGCCGCGCCTGCCACTGAATGAGTTCAGCGAATGCTGAATATGCTCAGTACGCTTCGGCGTATCGTTCAGGAAGTCAATTCGGCGAAGGATCTGGCCTCGGCGCTGGATATCATCGTTCATCGTGTGCGCGAGGCGATGGAAACCCATGTCTGTTCCGTCTACCTGCTGAACCCCGATACCGAGCGCTACGAGTTGATGGCCACCGAGGGCCTGAACAAGAGCGCTATCGGCGTGGTCAGCCTGGCCAGCAACGAAGGCCTGGTCGGCTATGTCGGGGTACGCGAGGAGCCGGTCAACCTGGAAGACGCTGCTTCGCATCCGCGCTTTCGCTACTTCGCCGAGACCGGCGAGGAGCGCTATGCCTCCTTTCTCGGTGTGCCCATCGTCCACCACCGCCGGGTGATGGGCGTGCTGGTGATCCAGCAGAAGGAACGCCGGCAGTTCGACGAGGTGGAAGAATCCTTCCTGGTGACCATGAGCGCCCAGCTGTCGGGTGTGATCGCCCATGCCGAGGCCACCGGGGCCATCCGTGGCCTGGGCTGGAGCGGGGAGGTGATCCAGGATACCCGCTTCGATGCGGTGCCCGGCGCGCCGGGGGTGGCCATCGGCCGCGCCGTGGTGATGCTGCCGCCGGCGGATCTCAAGGCCGTGCCGGACAAGGAAGTGAAGGATATCGACGCCGAGATCGCCCTCTATCGTCGGGCGGTCGAGGCGGTGCGGGCCGACATCAAGCGCCTGTCCGACAAGCTGGCGGCGCAGCTGCGACCGGAAGAGCTGGCGCTGTTCGATGTCTATCTGATGATGCTGGACGACTCCTCGCTGGGCAACGAGATCATCAAGGGCATCCGTGAAGGACAATGGGCCCAGGGCGCGCTGCGCGACGTGATCAGTGCCCATGTGGCGCGTTTCGAGCTGATGGACGATCCCTACCTGCAGGAACGTGCCGCCGACATCAAGGATCTTGGCCGGCGCTTGCTGGCCTGCCTACAGGAAGCCGGCCGCCAGCGGGTGGTGTTTCCGAAGAAGACCATCCTGGTGGCCGAGGAACTGACCCCGTCGATGCTCGGCGAGGTGCCCAAGGACCGCCTGGTCGGCCTGGTCTCGGTGATGGGCTCGGGTAGTTCGCACGTGGCGATCCTGGCGCGGGCGATGGGCATTCCCACGGTGATGGGGGCGCTGGACCTGCCATACCTGCGTATGGACGGGCTGGACCTGATCGTCGATGGCAACGCCGGTGAAGTCTATTCCAACCCCTCCCAGGAACTGCGCCGGCACTACCGCGAGCTGATCCGCGAGGAGCTGGAGCTGTCCCACGGGCTGGAGAAACTGCGCAGCCTGCCGTGCGTCACCCTGGATGGACACCGCATACCCCTGTGGGTGAATACCGGCCTGTTCGCCGATATCGCCCGCTCGCTGGATCGCGGTGCCGAGGGCGTGGGGCTGTACCGTACCGAAGTGCCGTTCATGATCCAGGATCGCTTCCCCAGCGAGAAGGAACAGCAGGCCATCTATCGCGAGCAGTTGCAGGCCTTCCACCCGCAGCCGGTGACCATGCGTACGCTGGACATCGGCGGCGACAAGGAACTGAGCTATTTCCCGATCAAGGAAGACAACCCCTTCCTCGGCTGGCGTGGCATCCGCGTCACGCTGGATCACCCGGAGATCTTCCTGGTGCAGATCCGCGCCATGCTCAAGGCCAGCGAGGGGCTGGAGAACCTGCGCATCATGCTGCCGATGATCAGCAGCGTGCATGAGGTCGAGGAGGCCCAGCACCTGATCCACCGCGCCCATGGCGAGGTGCTGGACGAGGGCTTCCAGGTGCCGATGCCGCCGGTCGGGGTAATGATCGAGGTCCCGGCGGCGGTCTACCAGGCCCGTGAGCTGGCGCAGCTGGTGGACTTCCTGTCGGTCGGCACCAACGATCTGACCCAGTACCTGCTGGCGGTGGATCGCAACAACCCACGGGTGGCCGACCTGTACCATTCTCTGCATCCGGCGGTGCTGCAGGCTCTGATGCTGGTTGCCCAGGCCTGCCGCGACGCCGGCAAGCCGATGAGCGTATGCGGCGAGATGGCTGGCGATCCGGCGGCGGCGGTACTGCTGCTGGCGCTCGGCTGCGATGTGCTGTCGATGAGCGCCTCCAACCTGCCACGGGTCAAGTGGCTGCTGCGCCAGATCCGCCTCAGCGACGCCCGGAAGCTACTGCAGGAAGTGCTGAAGCAGGATAATGCCTACATGGTGCAGAGCATCCTCGACCTGACCCTGCGCAACATGGGTCTGGGCAAGGTGCTCAAGCCGCTGCGCTGACGCTAGAAGCGCCAGCCCGACTCCCCCAGCTCCTTGCCATGCGGGCCGAAGCCCTGTTCGATGAAGGTGATGCCGCCGTCGGCCTCGATGCGCAGCAGGCTGCAGGCGCGGGTGCCGTAGTCCGCGCCGAGGATGAAGGTGGCGGACAGCCGGCGTTCCCACTCCAGGCTCACACCGCTGTCGGGCAGTTGCTCGTCCGGGTATTCGTGGCTGTCCTTGAGCAGCGCCAGCAAGGCCTCGCTGTCGGCATCCAGGTGCTGCTGCTCCAGACCCGCGCACAGTGCCTGCAGTTTCGGCCAGGGGCTGTTCAGCGAGGCATTGGACAGGCCATAGACGCCCGGTGCCAATGGTCGTGGCTGGCGCTCATCGCTGTTCAGGAACCACAGTTGCTGCAGGTCGCCGGCGAGCAGATTGAAGCCGGCGTACTGGTCCAGTTCGGCGGTCAGCGTGCCCATGTAAGCCTCCGGGCTCATGTGCCCGGCCAGGTAGTCCTGCACCAGCTTGCCCCGGGATAGCGGCTTGCTGCGTACCTGGGGCGAGCGGATATTGGTCAGTGCAGCGAAGCGGCCGCCGCGGGTGACGCCCAGCCAGGTGCCGCCGGCTTCCAGGTCCTTGCCGGCCAGCAGGTCGGGATGGCCTTCCTCGCTCCAGAAGGCTGCCGCGCGCGTTGGTCTGGGGTGGAATTCGTCACGGTTGCCAAGCAGCAGCAATGGCCGCTCCGCTACCTGCCAGGCGAAAGCGATCAAGCACATAGCCGTCTCCAGATGGTTTTCGCCAGTGTACCGCCTTCCCGGCGCGATTGCCTGGTGCGATCCGGGGCAGCGGCGCCGGCGAGATTTCGCTACACTAGCCAGCCTGCGCAGCAGCGCAACACGGGGAATATATGGAATTCATCATCTATCTGGTGCTGGGCGCCTGTGCCGGGGTGCTGGCCGGCTTGTTCGGCGTGGGCGGTGGCATGATCATCGTTCCGGTACTGGTCTACAGTTTCGCTTTGCAGGGGTTCGCGCCAGAGGTGCTGACCCACATGGCGGTGGGTACCTCGCTGGCCACCATCGCCTTCACGTCGGTCAACTCGGTACGTGCGCACAACAAGCTGGGTGCGGTACGCTGGCGCCTGTTCCTCTGGCTGGCGCTGGGTATCGTGTTCGGCTGCCTGCTCGGTGGGCTGACTGCCTCCGGACTCAGTGGGCCGATATTGCAGAAGATCATCGGCGTGTTCGCCATCTGCGTGGCGATCCAGATGGCCTTCGAACTCAAGCCCAGGGCGGCCCTGGGTGAGCCGGGAAAACCGACCCTGACTGTCGCCGGTGGCGTCATCGGCTGGGCCTCGACCATCTTCGGTATCGGTGGTGGCTCGCTGACCGTGCCGTTCCTGGTCTGGCGCAGCGTGCCCATGCAGCAGGCGGTGGCGACCTCGGCGGCCTGCGGCATGCCGATCGCCGTGGCTGGGGCGCTCAGTTTCATGGTGACTGGCTGGGCCGCGGCGGATCTGCCCGACTGGAGCCTGGGTTATGTCTACCTGCCCGCCATGATCGGTATCGCCGCCACCAGCGTGTTCTTTGCCGGGTATGGCGCGCGGCTGGCCCATCGTCTGTCCCAACGCCTGCTCAAGCGACTGTTTGCCCTGTTGCTGGTATCGGTAGGCATCAATTTTCTCCTGTAGGGAGCCACCATGCTGACTTATCCGCAGATTGACCCTGTTGCCCTGTCCCTGGGGCCATTGCAGATCCACTGGTACGGGCTGATGTACCTGGTCGGCATCGGCGGCGCCTGGTGGCTGGCCAGCCGACGGCTGCCACGCGCCTTCCCGGACTGGAGCCGGGAAACCCTGTCCGACCTGGTGTTCTGGGTGGCGCTGGGGGTTATCGCCGGTGGTCGCCTGGGCTATGTGCTGTTCTACGATCTGGGGTCCTATATCGATGACCCGTCGCTGGTGCTGCAGATCTGGAAGGGCGGCATGTCCTTCCATGGCGGGCTGGTCGGGGTGCTGCTGGCGGTGTGGTGGTTTTCCCGCAAGCACGACACCGGTTTCTTCCGCCTGATGGATTTCATCGCGCCGCTGGTGCCCATCGGCCTGGGCGCGGGGCGCATCGGCAACTTCATCAATGCCGAACTCTGGGGCAAGGCCAGCGATGTGCCCTGGGCCATGGTGTTTCCCACCGATCCGGCGCAGCTGGCACGGCATCCGTCGCAGCTGTACCAGTTCGCCCTGGAGGGCGTGGCGCTGTTCTGCATACTCTGGTTCTACTCGCGCAAGCCGCGCCCGACCATGACCGTCTGTGGGCTGTTTGCCGTCTGTTATGGTGCGTTCCGCTTCTTCGTCGAGTTTTTCCGCGAGCCGGATGCGCATATCGGCTACCTGGCGTTCGGCTGGCTGACCATGGGCCAGCTGCTGTGTATACCAATGATTCTGCTCGGCGCCGCATTCATGTGGTGGGGCTACCGCAAGGGGGATGCAAAACATGAAACAGTATCTTGAGCTGATGCGCCGGGTGCGCGAGTCCGGCACATTCAAGAGCGATCGCACCGGCACCGGTACCTGGAGCGTATTCGGCCACCAGATGCGCTTTGATCTGGCCGAGGGCTTCCCGCTGGTGACCACCAAGAAGTGCCACCTGAAATCCATCGTGCATGAACTGCTGTGGTTCCTGCAGGGTGACACCAATATCCGTTACCTGAAGGAAAACGGTGTCTCCATCTGGGATGAGTGGGCGGATGAGAAGGGTGACCTGGGGCCGGTATACGGCTACCAGTGGCGCAGTTGGCCGGCACCCAATGGCGAGTCGATCGACCAGATCAGCAAGCTGCTGCAGATGCTCAGGAGCAATCCGGACTCGCGCCGGCTGATCGTCTCGGCGTGGAACCCGGCGCTGGTCGATGAAATGGCGCTGCCGCCATGCCATGCGCTGTTCCAGTTCTACGTCGCCGACGGCAAGTTGAGCTGCCAGTTGTACCAGCGCTCGGCGGACATCTTCCTCGGCGTGCCGTTCAATATCGCCAGTTACGCCTTGCTGACGCTGATGGTGGCGCAGGTCTGCGACCTGCAGCCCGGTGAGTTCATCTGGACCGGTGGGGACTGTCACCTGTATGCCAATCATATCGAACAGACCGATCTGCAGCTGAGCCGCGAACCCTATCCGCTACCGAAGATGAGGCTCAATCCGCAGGTGAAGGATCTGTTCGCCTTTACTTTTGAAGACTTCAGCCTGGAGGACTACCAGTCGCATCCGCATATCAAGGCGCCGGTCGCGGTCTGAGGCGGGTTATTCTCGGTCTGTCATCATATTGAAACACTGTTGCCGTACACTCGATTCGCTACTTTCGTTCGTTGGGGTGCGGCAATGCGCAGGGTCATATTCAATCAGAAGGGTGGTGTCGGCAAGTCCAGCATCGCCTGCAACCTGGCGGCGGTCAGTGCTGCCCAGGGCTATCGCACCTTGCTCATCGATCTCGATGCGCAGGCCAATGCCAGCCACTATCTCACCGGTTTGAGCGGGGCGGATATCCCCACCGGCATCGCCGAGTTCTTCCATCTGATCCTCACCTCCGGGATTGCGGCGAAGAAGGCCAGGCCGCAGATCCTCGAGACCGCGTACCCCAACCTGCACCTGATTACCGCATCGCCGGAGCTGGCCGACCTGCAGCCCAAGCTGGAAGCCAGGCACAAGATCAACAAGCTGAACAAGCTGCTGGACAAGCTCGATGGGGATTACGAACGCATCTACCTGGATACACCCCCGGCGTTGAACTTCTATTCCGTGTCGGCGTTGATCGCCTCCGACCGCTGCCTGATTCCCTTCGACTGCGACAGCTTTTCCCGCCAGGCGTTGTACGCGCTGCTGGAGGAGATCGAGGATATCCGCGAAGATCACAATGAGCGATTGCAGGTCGAGGGCATCATCGTCAACCAGTTCCAGCCACGCGCTGCGCTGCCGCAGCAGATGGTCGATGAGTTGCTGGCCGAGGGGCTACCGCTGTTGCCGGTGTATCTGAGCAGTTCGGTGAAGATGCGCGAGTCGCACCAGGCCTGCCGGCCGTTGGTGCACCTCGATCCCAGGCACAAGCTGACCCAGCAGTTCGTCGCGTTGCACGATCACCTGGAAGCGGCCGGCTGAGTGTTGCCGCACCCGGCGCGCAGGGGTATTCTGCGCCGATGAAAAAGACACTCCCCCTTTCGCTGATCGCTGCCTGCGCACATGACCGTGTGATCGGGCTGGACAACCGCATGCCCTGGCACCTGCCCGAGGATCTCCGGCACTTCAAGGCCAGGACCTTGGGCAAACCGATCATCATGGGTCGCAAGACCTGGGACTCGCTTGGTCGTCCGCTGCCGGGCCGGCTCAACTTGGTGGTCAGCCGCCAGGCCGATCTGCAGCTGCAGGGCGCCGAGGTATGCGCCAGCCTGACGGCAGCCATCGAACGGGCCGGGCAATGGGCGCTGGAACAGGGTGCGGACGAAATCATGCTGATCGGCGGTGGCCAACTGTATGCCGAGGCGCTGCCATTGGCCGACCGCATCTACCTGACGCGTATCGACCTGATGGCGCAGGGCGACGCCTGGTTTCCCGAGTTCCATGGTTGGCAGCGCACTGAGAGCGACGCGCATCCCGCGCTGGATGACCGCCCGGCATACACCTTCGAAACCTGGATCAGGTCGCCAGAGCCTCGGTGATTGTCACGGCCAGTCGGGCCGGCTTTTTCTTGACTCCATACCGCCGTCCTCGGCGCATGGATGCAGGAATCAGGGCGACGCAGGAAGCCAAAGCCGAGGCCGTAATGCTGATCATTTAAGGGCTTTCACACTCCTGAGCTGATTTGAAACCATACGGGATTGCTCTCTACCTCGTCGTCCTTCGCGAAGGCGAAGGACCCACAGGCCACTCCGGGTCAGCCGGCACCCTGGATCCTTCGCCTTCGCGAAGGATGACGAGAAGGCGAAGGATGACGGGGGAGTGGGGATGGTGCGGCAATACTCTGGACCTGCCCGCTGATTGTCTATGCTTGTGGCTGATAACTCCCATATGAGGTACGCCCATGAGCAAGTCTCTTCTGGTGGCGCTGCTGCTGATTGCCCCCGCGCAGGCAGAAACGCAGGCCGACACCCAGCCAACCTGTGCGGACAAGGAACAGCGTATTCTCGAGCGGTTGCAACGGGCCGAAGCGGCGGACAATCAGGCCCAGGTCCGTGGCCTGACCAAGGCTTTGCAGGAAATGCGGGCCAATTGCAGCGAAGAGGACCTGGCAGACCAGCGTCGCCAGCGCATCGCTGAAAGTGAGGCGGAAGTCGAGGAGCGTCGGGAGGATCTGGCCGAGGCGCGCCGCAGTGGCGATCAGGACAAGATCGACAAGCGTGAAGGCAAGCTGGCCGAGGCGTTGAAGGAGCTGGGCGAAGCCCGGGAGCAGTAGCCGCAGCCACTGCTCCCGCCAGAGATCAGTCCTCCAGCATCGCCTTGTTGCGCACAGCACCCTTGTCGGCACTGGTGGCCAGCAGGGCGTAGGCCTTGAGCGCGGTGGACACCTTGCGTGGGCGCACTTCCGCTGGCTTCCAGCCTTTCTTGTCCTGCTCGATGCGGCGGTGTGCCAGTTCCTCATCGGACACCAGCAGGTTGATGGTGCGGTTGGGAATGTCGATGAGGATTTTATCGCCTTCGCGTACCAGGCCGATCGCACCGCCCGCCGCGGCTTCCGGCGAGGCGTGGCCGATGGACAGCCCCGAGGTGCCACCGGAGAAGCGGCCATCGGTCAGCAGCGCGCATTCCTTGCCCAGCCCCTTGGACTTCAGATAGCTGGTCGGATAGAGCATTTCCTGCATGCCCGGCCCGCCCTTGGGCCCTTCGTAGCGGATGATGACGATATCGCCAGCCTTCACCTCATCGGCGAGGATGCCGCGTACTGCGCTGTCCTGGCTCTCGAAGATCTTCGCGTTGCCCTCGAACACCAGGATGGAGTCATCGACCCCGGCAGTCTTCACCACGCAGCCGTCCAGGGCGATATTGCCGTACAGTACCGCCAGGCCGCCTTCCTGGGAATAGGCATGTTCGACCGAGCGGATACAGCCCTCGGCACGATCATCGTCCAGGCTCGGCCAGCGGGTGCTCTGGCTGAAGGCGGTCTGGGTCGGGATACCGGCCGGACCGGCCTTGAAGAACTCATGCACCGCCGCATCGTCGGTCTGGGTGATATCCCACTGGGCGATAGCCTCGGCCATGCTCTTGCTGTGCACGGTGGGGACGTCGGTATGCAGCAGGCCACCACGGGCCAGTTCACCGAGGATGGAGAAGATGCCGCCAGCGCGGTGTACGTCTTCCATGTGGTACTTCTGGATGTTCGGGGCGACCTTGCACAGCTGCGGCACCTTGCGCGACAGCGCGTCGATGTCACGCAGGTCGAAGTCCACCTCGCCTTCCTGGGCAGCGGCGAGCAGGTGCAGGATGGTATTGGTCGAGCCGCCCATGGCGATATCCAGGGTCATGGCGTTCTCGAAGGCCTTGATGCTGGCGATGTTGCGCGGCAACACCGAGTCATCGTTGTCCTGGTAGTAACGCTTGCACAGCTCGACGACCAGGCGGCCGGCGCGCAGGAACAGCTGCTCGCGGTCGCTGTGGGTGGCCAGGGTCGAGCCGTTGCCCGGCAGTGACAGGCCGAGGGCTTCGGTCAGGCAGTTCATCGAGTTGGCGGTGAACATGCCCGAGCAACTGCCGCAGGTCGGGCAGGCGCTGCGCTCGTATTCGGCGACGGTTTCATCGGAGCAGGAGTCGTCGGCGGCGGCGACCATGGCATCCACCAGGTCCAGCCCGTGGGACGCCAGTTTGGTCTTGCCGGCTTCCATCGGTCCGCCGGAGACAAACACCACCGGGATGTTCAGGCGCAGGGCGGCCATCAGCATGCCGGGGGTGATCTTGTCGCAGTTGGAGATACAGACGATGGCGTCGGCACAGTGGGCGTTGACCATGTATTCCACCGAGTCGGCGATGATCTCGCGGCTGGGCAGCGAATACAGCATGCCGTCGTGACCCATGGCGATACCGTCATCCACCGCGATGGTGTTGAATTCCTTGGCCACGCCGCCGGCCTTCTCGATCTCGCGGGCCACCAGTTGGCCCATGTCCTTCAGGTGCACGTGGCCGGGCACGAACTGGGTGAAGGAGTTGGCGATGGCGATGATCGGCTTCTTGAAGTCTTCATCCTTCATACCGGTGGCGCGCCACAGGGCGCGGGCACCGGCCATGTTGCGGCCGTGGGTGGAAGTCTTGGAACGATAATCAGGCATGGATATCTATCTCGTTATGCGTGATGCAGGATGTGCCTAGCATATCAATTTGCCGCTCAACCCGCAGCCCCGGTCGGCGGATACCGCGCAGGCTGTCGGGTCGCAAGGCGTAGCGCAGGTGCGCTACACCCCCTGTTCTGCCACCCTGCATGGAGCCCGCCAGGGGTTGGCGAGCGCCTGCTCGCCGACGAGCGCTGCACAGGCTGTCAGGTCACTGGCGTGCCTCCCTCAGCGCTACAGACGCTTCTCGAACACCTTGGAGTTGCGCTGGTAGTTGTACAGCGAGGCGCGCTGCTGTGGCAGGCGCGCTACCGAGCTGGGCTCGAAGCCGCGTTCGCGGAACCAGTGCGCGGTGCGGGTGGTGAGCACGAACAGCGTATTCAGCGACCGCGCCCGGGCCTGGGTCTCGATATGTTCGAGCAGCTGGTCGCCGCGTCCGCCGTGGCGGTAGTCGGGATGGATCGCCACGCAGGCCAGCTCGGCACTGTGTTCATCCAGCGGATACAGCGCGGCGCAGCCGATGATCATGCCGTCGCGTTCGACCAGGGTGAACTGGTCGATCTCGGTCTCCAGCACCTCCCGCGAGCGGCGCACCAGAATCCCGGCCTCTTCCAGCGGTTGCAGCAGCTCCAGCAGGCCGGCGACATCCTCGATGGTGGCGGTACGGACCTTCTCGAAGGGTTCCTGGGTGACCAGGGTGCCACCACCGTCGCGGGTGAACAGCTCGGTGAGCATGGCGCCGTCTTCGGCATAGCTGATGATATGGCTGCGCCGCAGGCCCTGGTTGCAGGCCTTGCAGGCCGCGCTCAGCAGCGATCCGGGCAGGCTGTTGCCGAGTGCCGCCAGCAGGGGCAGGGCGCGGCTGGGCTTGAGTTCGCGCAGCAGTTGCCCGTCGGCATCGAGGATGCCGGTGTCGGGGCCGAACAGGATCAGCTTGTCAGCCTCCAGGGCGCTGGCCGCACTGATGGCGACATCCTCGCAGGCCAGGTTGAACACCTCGCCGGTCGGCGAGTAGCCGATCGATGACAGCAGCACGATGGAGGCATCGTCCAGGTGCCGGCTGATCGCCTTGCGATCGATGCGCCGAACCTCGCCGGTATGGTGCAGGTCCACGCCGTCGATCACGCCGATCGGCTTGGCGGTGACGAAGTTGCCGCTGACCACGCGCAGGCGGCTGCCCTGGCCGGCCAGGGTGCACAGGCGCGCCTCGATGGCGATGCGCAGGCTGCCGACCGCATCCATCACGCAGCCCAGGGTATCGCTGTCGGTGATGCGCAGGTCGCGGTGGTAGCGCGAGTCGAAACCGCGCACAGCCAGCCGTTCCTCGATCTGCGGCCGCGAGCCGTGCACCAGCACCAGTCGCACACCCAGGCTGTTGAGCAGCATGATGTCATTGATGATGTTGTTGAAGTTCGGGTGCGCGATGGCCTCGCCCGGCAATAGCACCACGAAGGTACGCTCGCGATGGGTGTTGATGTAGGGCGTGGAGTGGCGGAACCATTTGACGTAATCGGACATGCGGCTGTTCCGGAAAAAACGCCAGTGTAGAGACATTCGGTTGCGGCCTTCAAGGGCGCCATCGCTTGCAGGTCGTGCCATGCGCGTGAAACACAGGCAAGATACAAGGGATCAACCGCAACAAGAGAGAATGCCGTGACCGCAGGTGCTGATGATTTCATGGTGGTGCCGACCCCCGAGGCGGCAGTCGATCGCCTGGCTGCGCTGTACCAGCAGGCTGTGGAGGCGCTGGGGCGCTCGCTGAAGGCCTATCTGAAAGACCGCAGCCGACCGGATGCGGACCAGCTGCGCCTGTTCCGCTACCCCGAGCTGCGCCTGAGCTGGTCGGGAGCCGAGGCGGTGCCGAGCAGTGTGCGCGCCTGGGCCAAGGTGCAGGTGCCCGGCACCTACAGCATCACCGTGACCCAGCCGCAGGCATTCCGCGGCTATCTGCTGGAACAGCTGCATCCGCTGATGAACGAATTCAGCGTGCGCGTCGAGGTCGGTGTCAGCCAACAGGCGATCCCCTATCCCTATGTGGTCGAGCAGGGCGACGAACTGGCCGGCTCGGGGGTGACTGCCGCCGAGCTGGCCAGGGTGTTCCCCAGCACCGACCTGGCCTCGGCCAGCGACGACACCGCCGATGGTCTGCACGACTGGCAGAAGGCCGATCCGCTGCCACTGGCGCTGTTCGACGCGGCGCGGGTGGACTTTTCCCTGCGCCGACTGGTGCATTACACCGGCAGCGACTGGCGCCATGTGCAGCCGTGGATATTGCTGACCAACTACCACCGCTATGTCGACCAGTTCGTCCGCCACGGGCTGGACATGCTGATCAACGACTCGCGTTTCTGCCGCATGGTACTGCCGGGCAACGTGGTGATCCGCCGCGGCATGGCCGAAGGCGAGATGCAGGCGGTACTGGAGACGGTGGTCTGGCATCGCTTCCAGATGCCGGCTTATCATCTGCAGGCCGAAGACGGCGACGGCATCACCCTGGTCAACATCGGTGTCGGGCCGTCCAATGCCAAGAACATCACCGACCACCTGGCGGTACTGCGCCCGCATTGCTGGCTGATGATCGGCCACTGTGGCGGCCTGCGCCAGTCGCAGACCATCGGTGACTATGTACTGGCGCATGCCTACATGCGCCGCGACGGCATCCTCGACCGGGTGCTGCCGCCGAACATACCGTTGCCGGCGCTGGCGGAAGTGCAGCAGGCGCTGCAGGATGCGGCGGCGCTGGTCACCGGCGACAAGGGTGACGCGCTCAAGCGGCGCCTGCGTACCGGTACCGTGCTGACCTATGACGACCGCAACTGGGAACTGCGCTGGGCCCAGGAACGGCCGTTGATCAACCTGGCCCGAGCGGTGGCGGTGGACATGGAAAGCGGCACCATCGCCGCCCAGGGCTACCGGCTGCGGGTGCCCTATGGCACGCTGCTGTGCGTGTCGGACAAGCCGCTGCACAGCGAGATCAAGCTGCCGGGGGCGGCGGGGGCGTTCTATGAGCGCGCGGTGACCCAGCATCTGCATATCGGCATCGCGGCGCTGGAACTGTTGCGTGGGCAGAGTAGTTTGCACTCGCGCAAGTTGCGCAGTTTTGATGAGCCGCCGTTTCGGTGAGGGATTGGTTTCCCCCTCTCCCCAGCCCTCTCCCGCAAGGGGAGAGGGAGCTAGATTGTGCAGACCGGCAATATCGGTTGCCTGAGCCTGCAGCAGCAAAATACAAGAACTACCGGTAGGCACGGCTTGACTCCCTCTCCCCTTGCGGGAGAGGGCTGGGGAGAGGGGGAAAAGCCCCGCCTACAAACAAAACCGCCCAATCAACTCCCGCAATATCCTCACCGTCGGCTCGATCCTGTCCAGCGCCAGGTACTCGTCCGGCTGATGCGCCTGGGCGATGTCGCCGGGGCCGAGGATGACGGTTTGCAGGCCGAGCTGGTTCAGGTACGGCCCCTCGGTGGCGAAGGCCACGCTGCCGGCGCGGTAGCCGGTCAGCTGCTCGCAGGCCTGGACGATGGCGGCAGTGGCCGGGGTGTCCATGGGCGGGACGCCGGGAAACAGCGGCTGGTAGTCGATCTGTACCTGGTGCCGCGCCGCTACCTCGGCCAGGCGCTGTCCGATGCTGGCGCGCAGGGCGTCCGGGTCCATGCCCGGTAGTGGTCGCAGATCGAATTCCAGGGCGCAACGGCCGCAGATGCGGTTGGGATTGTCGCCGCCATGGATGCAGCCCAGGTTCAGCGTCGGTGTCGGCACGCTGAACAGCGGGTCGTGCCACTGCTGTTGCCAGCCGCTGCGCAGGGTCAGCAGCTCGCTGATGACCTGGTGCATGGCCTCGATGGCATTGCGTCCCAGGCTGGGGTCGGAGGAGTGGCCGGCCTGGCCGGTGATATCCACCCGCTCCATCAGGATTCCCTTGTGTACCCGGATCGGTTGCAGCCCGGTCGGTTCACCGATGACCGCATGGCGGGCACCGAGCAGGTCGTCGGCCACCAGCGCCTGGGCGCCGCCCATGGCGCTTTCCTCGTCGGCGGTGGCGAGAATGATCAGCGGTTGCTGCAGCGGGCGATCCAGCAGCGGCCGCAGCGCCTCAATGATCAGCGGGAAGAAACCCTTCATGTCGCAGCTGCCCAGGCCATACCAGCGCCCATCCGCCTCGGTCAGGGCAAAGGGGTCATGCTGCCAGCGTTCCGGGTTGCAGGGCACGGTGTCGGTATGCCCAGCCAGTACCAGCCCACCCGGACCCTGGCCCAGGCTGGCGATCAGGTTGGCCTTGGCCGGTGATTCGGCGACCATCTGGATGCGGCAGTCGAAGCCCAGGCTGCCGAGCCAGTCGGCCAGCAGATGGATTACCGGCAGGTTGGACTGATCATGTTCGGCCTGGGTGCAACTGATGGAGGGGGTTTGCAGTAGCGCGGCGAATTGCGCCTTGAGCGAGGGGAGGGGCATGGCTGACTCCTTGACTGCTGGCCCCGTGTACCGTGGCTCGATACACGGGACCGTAGCTGAGCGGACAGCTTACGTCAGTCAGGCACGGGCGTCAGCCGAAAATGGCCGAGAAGATCAGGAAGTAGATGATCGACAGAATGGCCCCGGCGGGCAGGGTGACTACCCAGGAGGTGAAGATGGTTCCGATTACCTTGAGATTGAGCGCGGCGATACCACGGGCCATGCCGACCCCGAGAATCGCCCCTACCAGGGTGTGGGTGGTGGAGACCGGCAGGCCGATACCTGAGGCACCCACTACCGTGGTAGCGGTTGCCAGCTCGGCGGCAAAACCGCGGCTGGGAGTCAGCTCGGTGATATGTTTGCCGATGGTCGCGATCACCCGATAACCATAGCTGGCCAGACCGACGACGATACCGAGAGCGCCGAGCAGCAGAACCCAGCCGGGCACGGTGGACTGGGCATGAATGGTACCGGACTGCAGGACGCCGGCAATGGCTGCCAGCGGACCGACCGCATTGGCCACGTCGTTGGAGCCATGGGCGAAGGCCATGGCACAGGCGGTGAAGATCATCAGAATGGCGAATACCCGCTCGACCCCGTGCAGGTGCGATCTTTTCGAGGGTTCATCCTTGATGCGGCTCATCAGGATTAGGCCGATGACAGTCACCGCCAGACCGGACAGAACCGCCAGGCCGAAGCTTTGCAGGTCAGTGAAATTCAGCCCGACGTGCTTGAGCCCCTTGGTCAGGGTCATCAGGGCGATGATGAAGCCCACTGCGAACATGTAGATGGGGATATAGCGTTTGGCATTGGCGAAGGGGTCGTCGGTATCCAGGATCAGCTTGTGCACGCTGAGGAAGATCATGAAGGCGATGCTGCCGGACAGAAAGGGGGAAATCACCCAGCTGGACACGATCGGCACTACCCCCAGCCATCTGACCGAGTCCACCGACACCCCGACAGCGGCAAAGCCGATCACCGCGCCGATGATGGTATGGGTGGTAGATACCGGCCAGCCCCGGATGGAGGCGACCAGCAGCCAGGTCCCGGCCGCCAGCAGCGAGGCCAGCATGCCGAAGACCATCTGCTCGGAGTTTATCATCGATGAGTCGACGATACCGCTGCGGATGGTCTGGGTGACCGAGCCGCCTGCCAGGTAGGCACCGAGAAACTCGAAGACCATGGCGATGAGAATGGCTTGCTTGATGGTCAGGGCGCGGGAGCCGACCGAGGTGCCCATGGCATTGGCTACATCGTTCGCACCGACGCCCCAAGCCATGAAAAAGCCGAACAGGCAGGCCAGCACCAGCAATAGGGTGCCATATTCTGCGATCAGGGTCATAAATGAAAAGCTCTGTTGGTGAGTGTGTGTGGCAGGCGGGCCCGTCAACGGGCCATGATAACGCCCAGGCGATTTCCTACGCGTTCCGCTCGGTCAGCGACATCACCGATCCATTCGATGATCTGGTAGGTGAACATGACGTCCACCGGGGGTAGTACCGCTTCGCGTTTGTACAGCTCGGCGCGCAGCTTGATCTGCATCTCATCGGTATCGTGCTCGATACGTTCCAGCTCGTCGATCAACTTCTCGACCAGCTTCACCTCGCGACCGGCAAAGCTGGTTTCCATCAGCTCGCTCAGTTCATCCATGGCCCGCAAAGCCTGGGCTGCCGCGTCCACCGAACGTTCGACGAAACTTCTGAAGGCCGGCTGTACGTCGGGATGGATCTTCATTCTGCGACCCAGCATCAGGCCGGCGATATCCTTGGCGCGGTTGGCGACTTTGTCCTGTACACTGAGCAGTTCGAGCAGATCCGAGCGTGGTACCGAGAGAAACAGGCTGTTGGGCAGATTGACGCGAACATTCTTTTTCATCTGGTCGGCTTCGCGTTCAAGATTGGATATCTGCTGCTGAATGCGCTCGGCTTCGACCCAGTCCCCCGCCATCAGGGCGTCGATGAAGGGTACCAGCTGGGCAGCGCATTCATGGGCCTTGGCCATATGTTGCTGCATCGGCCCGATGGGGGAGCGGCCGAAGAGATTCACGAAAGGATTGCTGGACATACTGGGCTCCAAGGCTGGATGGGCTGCTGATTATAATCCCGGTCGGGCGGCCGGTCATCCAAAAGACACAAAAACGACACAAACAGATTCGATCACGGCCGATCGCGCAAAACCATTAAGAGAAGAGCATGGTCAAAGAGACAGAAATCAAGCTGCGGGTCAGCCCCGAGGTCCTCGACAACCTGCGCACTCATCCGTTGCTGCGCCAGCGTCTGCAGGGCGAGTGGCAGAGCGGCCCGTTGTACAACCAGTATTACGACACCGCCTCGCGCGAGTTGTCCGCCGCGCGCGTGGCATTGCGGGTGCGGCGTGATGACGAGCAATTCATCCAGACCCTCAAGAGCCGTGGCCAGAGCGTTGCCGGCCTGTCCGAACGCAATGAATGGGACTGGCCGGTGAGCGCCGCCGCACTGGATCTGACCCTGCTCGACGACAGCTGCTGGCCGGCCAGCCTGGGCGCGCTGGACAAGCTCACCCTGGTGCCGGTGTTCACCACCGACTTCCAGCGCACCAAGGCGATTTTGCGCTGGGAGCGCGCTGGCGAGACGGTGGAAGTCGAGGCGGCACTGGATCAGGGGCAGGTGGTAGCCGATGGTCGACAGGAGCCGATCTGCGAGCTGGAACTGGAGCTGCGCAGCGGGCCGACTGCCGCGCTGCTGGAGCTGGCCGCTGCGCTGGCCGAGGATGTGCCCTTGATGCCCTGCGACATCAGCAAGGCCGAACGGGGCTATCGGCTGTTCGATCCGAGCAGCTACGATCTGCGCCTGGAGGCCGGCAACTGCTCGCCAGAGAGCAGCGTCGACGAGGTGATCGCCGGGGCTGGCTGGCAACTGCTTGGGCATACCCAGCGGTTGGCTGAGCAATATCGCTTCAGCGGCCAGTGGCGACTGTTTCGTGAGCTGGTGGTGAACCTGGTCAGTCTGCGGGCGTTCTTCGGCGTGTTCGACCTGGCCCTGCCACGCAGCGCCGCACAACCCTTCACGCCGCTGCTGGATCGGTTGCTGGAGCAATACCGGCCACTGGTACTCGCTGGCTGGGCCGACGATGAGCAGGGCCGCGATGCCCGCGAGCGGGCGCCGCAGGTATTCGAACAGAGCGTCGCCGATCCGGCCTGGGGGCAATTGTTCATCGGTTTGGCGCTGTGGTTGCACGAGGCCGGCTGGAAAGCCGGTCGGCCGCCGCGCGGTGAGCGGATTGGCGCGCTGAGCCTGCCGCGCTGGCTGCTGGCAGCGGTTGGCCGCGAGATCCAGGAGCTGCGCGTGCCGCACCTCAACGATGCCGACAGCGAGGTGGGGCTGTGGCTGGACCAGCAGCCACGCCTGAGTCGTTTGTACTTCCTGCTGTCCGGTTTTCGCCAGTATCTGCAGGTGCCAGAGCCGGATCGGCTGTTTGGCGAGTTGAACAAGCTGCAGGCGTTGCTGGAGCAGTATCCGCTGGTTGATGACGAGGTGCGCCCGGCGCTGCTCACGGCGCTGCGCAAGCAGGGCCAGCGGCTGCGCAAACTCAATGCCTGGCGGGAGCTGAACGGCTGACACGGAGTAGGGGAAGACAGGGATGAAGCATTTGAGTGAGTTGGCTGTGCCCGGTACTGACCGGCGGCTGGAATTGACCGACCTGCTCACCGCGCTGGTGCAGCAGGGGCGCCTGAGCCTGGAAGGGGCCGAGCAACTGAGCATGCTGCGGCGTTCGGCCACCGGCGCGACCGCCAAGCTGCATCCGCTGGAGTTCATTGCCGGGCAGGCGCCACAGGACCCGAGCCGTCCCGGCAAGACGCTGGATATCGAATCGCTGACTCGCTGGCTGGCCAGCGAGGCGGGCCAGCCGTTCTACCGTATCGATCCGTTGAAGATCAATGTCTCGGCCGTGACCCCGCTGATGTCCTTCGCCTTTGCCCAGCGCCACGGCATTCTCGCTGTGGACATCAACGAGCGCGAAGTCACCATCGCCAGTGCCCAGCCCTTCGTGCGTGGCTGGGAAGCTGACCTGGTGCATGTGCTCAAGCGCGATATCCGCCGGGTGGTGGCCAGCCCGGTGGATATCCAGCGTTATTCGGTGGAGTTCTACCGGCTGGCGCGCTCGGTGCATGGCGCCAATGCCACGGACCAGAAGCTCAGTGCGGTCGGCAACTTCGAACAGTTGCTGAGCCTGGGCAGCATGAGCCAGGAGCCCGATGCCAACGACGCCCACGTGGTCAATATCGTTGACTGGCTGTTCCAGTATGCCTTCGAGCAGCGCGCCAGCGACATCCATATCGAACCCAGGCGCGAGGCTGGCAGCGTACGCCTGCGCATCGATGGTGTATTGCACACTGTTTATCAGTTTCCGCTGCAGGTCGCGGTGGCGGTGGTCAGCCGCCTGAAGACCCTGGGGCGGATGAATGTCGCGGAAAAGCGCAAGCCACAGGATGGCCGGGTCAAGACCAAGTCACCGCAGGGCAACGAGATCGAACTGCGCCTGTCGACCCTGCCGACCGCGTTTGGCGAGAAGATGGTCATGCGTATCTTCGACCCCGACGTGCTGCTGCGCAGTTTCGACCAACTGGGCTTTTCCGGGGAGGACCAGCGTCGCTGGCAGGGCATGGTCCAGCAGCCCAACGGCATCGTCCTGGTGACCGGTCCGACCGGGTCGGGCAAGACCACCACGCTGTACACCACGCTCAAGCAACTGGCGACCCCGGAGGTCAACGTCTGCACCATCGAGGACCCGATCGAGATGGTCGAAGACAGCTTCAACCAGATGCAGGTGCAGCACAATATCGAGCTGACCTTCGCCAGTGGCGTGCGTGCGCTGATGCGCCAGGACCCGGACATCATCATGGTCGGCGAGATCCGCGACCTGGAGACCGCGGAAATGGCGATCCAGGCGGCGTTGACCGGCCACCTGGTGCTGTCCACCCTGCACACCAACGATGCACCCAGCTCGGTGAGCCGGCTGATCGAGCTGGGGGTGCCAGCCTACCTGATCAAGGCGACGGTGCTCGGGGTCATGGCCCAACGCCTGGTGCGCACCCTGTGTCCGCACTGCAAGGAGCCGGTGGAGATCGACGAACGCGACTGGCATGAACTGACCAAACCGTGGAACTCGCCGCTGCCCGGTCGCGCGCATCGCCCGGTCGGCTGTCCCGAATGCCGCGAAACCGGCTATCGCGGCAGGGCCGGGGTCTACGAGCTGATGCCGCTGAGCGATAGTCTCAAGCCGCTGGTGCAGGCCGATATCGACCTGGGCGCCCTGCGCCGCCAGGCCTACCGCGAAGGCATGCACAGTCTGCGCCTGTCGGGGGCACAGAAGGTGGCTGCCGGGCTGACCACCATCGAGGAAGTGTTGCGGGTGACGCCGACCAGCCAGCAGGCCTAGCCAACGCCCTTCGCCATCTACCGCGCGGGTGGAGCATCGTCCATGGCGGCTGAATCCTGGACTCCATGTGCCATCTCGCATGAGGCATGGCGGCGCCGCCGGAATACCACCACCGCCATGGCCGTCACATACATCACCATCGAGTAGAGTGCGGCGGGTACCGCCAGCCGTTGGTCCTGCAGGAAGCTGGTAGCCACCAGAATCGCCAGGGTGCTGTTCTGGATACCCATTTCCAGGGTGATCGACGTGGCCTGGGCGGAGTTCAGGCGCATGGCCAGCGCCGCCAGCAGGCCGACCGTCATCATGATCAGGTTGAGCAACAGCACCGCCGGTCCGCTGTAGGTCAGCATCGGCAGCAGATCCCCACCTTCGCGATACAGAATCAGCAGTATCAGGGCGGCCATGAACAGCGCGCCGAACAGGCTGATCTTCGGCTCCAGCCAATGCGCCAGGCGGGCGCTGCGCGCGCGTACCCACATACCCAGTGCCACCGGCAGAAGGGTCATCAGCAATAGGCTCAGCATCATCTTCGACACCGGCATCTGCACGTTCTGATAACCATCGGAAAACACCAGGAAGGCCAGCCCGACCACCAGTGGAATGGTGACGATGGCCAGCAGACTGTTGACTGCGGTCAGGCTCACCGACAATGCCAGATCGCCGCGCGCCAGATAGGTCACCAGATTGGACGTGGCACCGCCGGGACAGGCCGCCAGCAGCACCAGGCCGATCGCCAGCACCGGGGTGGGCATCAGCCAGGCGGCGAGGGCGAAGCCGACCAGCGGCAACGCCAGCATCTGGCCGCCCAGCCCCACCAGTGCAGCGCGGGGAGAGCGGAAAATGCGGGTAAAGTCGCCGGGGGTGAGCGTCAGCCCCATCCCCAGCATGATGATGAACAAGCACAGGGGGAGTACCACCTGTGATAACAGATCGCCGGCCATGGTCAGTCCTTGCCGGTTGCGGGCATGGCCCGTCCGCGCGCTGGTCGACCAGGACCTGCTCGGCATCGGTGGTCAGCAACGCCGCATCGCCCTGCATTGTGAACACTACCACGCCGCCGCGCAGGTGGTTGCCCAGACCGATCTGCTGCTGACCATGCCACGCAGCTACGCGCAAAGCCTGGCCCGGCTCAACGGCAATCGCCTGCTGCCGGTACCCTTCGCCTGCCGCAGCATCCCGGTGCGCCTGTACTGGCGCAAGTCACTCGGCCAGGAACCCTATATGCGCTGGTTGATGACGGAGCTGGAAGAGCTGTTGCAGGAAATGCAGGGCAGGGCAGCAAAATCCACCGGTCGTGCCTGACCGTCCCCGGTGCGACTGGCGATGAAGCGCTAACAGGCCCTAGAATGCAGCATCCGCCGTTCAGGAACCTCACATGAATTACCGCCACAGCTTCCACGCCGGCAATCACGCCGATGTCCTCAAGCATGCCATCCTGCTGCGCATGGTCACCCTGATGCAGCGCAGGGAGGCTCCCCTGTGCTATCTGGACAGTCATGCCGGCACCGCGCTGTATGACCTGCACGGCGAGGATGCCAGCCGTACCGGGGAGTATCTGGAAGGCATCGGTCGGTTATGGAGCCGGGACGATTTGCCCGAGCTGTTGCTCGCCTACCGCGATGCGGTGGCGCGCCACAATACCGATGGGCTGCTACGCTTGTATCCAGGCTCGCCACAACTGGTGGCCGATGCACTGCGTGAGCAGGACCGCATGATTCTCAGCGAACTGCACCCCGAGGATGCGCTGACGCTGAAAGATCATTTTGCCGACGAGCCGCGTATCGCCACGCACCAGCGTGATGGCTACGAGTTGCCCAAGGCCTTCCTGCCGGTGGCGGAGAAACGCGCCTTGTGGCTGCTCGACCCGCCATTCGAGAAGTCCGATGACCTGCAGCGCTGCCTCGCCGCCATGCAGGTCGGCATCCAGCGCATGCGCCAGACGGTGATCGCGCTGTGGTATCCGATCAAGGATCAGCGCCTGCTGCGTGAGTTCTACCAGGGCATCGCCGCCGCAGGGCTGCCCAAGGTGCTGCGGGTCGAGCTGAACGTGCGGCCAGTCGATACCAGCCTGGGTCTCAATGGCTCGGGACTGATGCTGGTCAACCCGCCATGGCCATTATGGGAGGAGTTGGAGCAGACCCTGCCCTGGCTCGCTGCGCAGCTGGCCCAGTCCGGGACGGGTGGCTGGCGCATGGACTGGCTGGCGGGTCAGCCCTGAGTGGGCTGATTTGCAAAAAAGCGGGAACATGCCGCAGGCCCCGGGGGTCAAGTATTGTGTCGATGTGTTGAACGCGACTTATCCGAAGCTATCAAGGAGCGCATGAATATGACTGCTGTTGACAAGAACGGAACCGTGACGAAGCAAAACGATGTCAGCAAGAAAGAAGAAATCGACTCTGGTAAGGAAGCGGTGGCGGCTGCCTACAGCAAGTTGATGGAAGCCAAGGAACACTTCAAGCATGCAGCCGAAGCCGCCGGGATGGACTGGAAACAGGACGCCGAGGGGCAGCTGATGAAGGGCAAGGCCAAGGCCGAAGAGCTATGTGACCAGGCCAACAGCTACCTGCACGACAAGCCGCTGGCGACGCTCGGTCTTGCCTTTGCCGCTGGTTTCCTGGTCTCGCAGCTCATGTCCAAGAAATGACCGGTATTCCCGGAGATAATACGCCTGAAAGCGGCGATGTCGGCGGCCAGGAGCAGCGCCGACAGCCGCTGACGGCTGAGCTCAAGTCCTCATTGGAATGGCTGGAGCATGCCGCGCTGGCCGGCGGCGATCTGGTTCGCCTGGCGGGGCTGGAGCTGCGTCTGGCCGCGGGCGACTCCGGGCGGCTGGTGGTGCTGGGGTTGGTCATGCTGCCCATTGCACTGCTGGCCTGGATCGGTCTTTCCGTGCTGCTGGCGTGGTTGGTATTCGCCTGGCTTGGCTCCCAGGCGCTGGCTATCGGGACGTTCATCGTTGTACAGGTAGTGGCATTGGGAATCATGGCGGCCTATTGCAAGAAATTTGCGAAGAGCCTGTCCTTCCCGGCAACCAACCGGCAACTGAAAGCGCTGAAGGAGCAAGTGAATGGGACGCAAGACGCTGGAAAATCAGATCCGGCAGCTGGATGACCAGCTTGCCATCGAGCTTGCCCTGCTCAAGCTCGATGGGCGGGAGCGCTCTACCGCATTGCAACGGGTACCGCCGCTGTACTGGGTTGCCGCAAGCCTGGCGGCGGGGCTGCTCGCCGGCAAGCTGATCGGGTCCAGTGGGCCGAAATTGCTGATCAGCCAGGGTGGCAACCTGTTCCGCCTGGCCAGTCTGCTGATGCCGAGTCTGGCTGTCGCCAGCAACGTTTCCGAATAAGTCAGGGTAACTTCTGGGCGGCGCGGTAGCGCCGCCCATCATCCTGTCCAGCCGTTATTCATCATCCGGGAACTGATAGGCATCGATCTTGCCGCTGTCGGGCTTGCGTGCGCGCAGATCGCGATACACCCCGGCACGCATCACCATCATCGATACCACTGGCGCCGTCAGCAGGACGAAGGCGGTGATCAGCAGTTCATGCACCACCGGTCGCTCCTCGGTACCGCTGAAGTACAGCATGGAGGAGATCAGGAAGCAGCCGGTGCCGACGGTAATGAACACCGCCGGACCATGAATACGCTGGTAGAAATTCGGTAGGCGCAGCAGACCCAGGGCGCCAATGAAGGTGATCAGGCCACCCAGTACCAGTAGCAGGGCGATGGGGATCGCCAGCCACGGGGAAAGGGCGCTCATCGGCTCGGTGAGGAAACTGCTCATTCGATGATCTCCCCGCGCATCAGGAACTTGGCCAGGGCAATGGATGAGACGAAGCCGGTCAGCGCTATCACCAGCGCTGCTTCGAAGTACACCATGCTCGAGAAGCGCACGCCCAGCAGCAGGATGAACAGCATCGCCACCATCCACAATGAATCCAGTGCCAGCACCCGGTCCTGGGCGGTGGGGCCGCGCAGCAGGCGGATGGCACAGAAGATCAGCGCCAGCAGCACGCACAGCTGGGCGAAACCGAGCGCCAGTGTCAGCATCAGGCCTGTCATGCTTTCTCCTGTTCGAAAATCTCGATCAAGGGGCTTTCCAGCCTGGTCTTGATCATGTTCACCCACCAGGCCGCATCGTGCAGGTCGAATACATGCAGTGCCAGGTCGTTACTGCCTGGAATGATCTCTACCCAGACGGTGCCGGGAGTGGAGTTGATGATGCACGCCAGCACCGCCAGGCCATGGGGATCACGCAGGTCCAGGGGGATGCGGATGAACTGCGAATTGAGGCGGCCCCGGCCGAACAGGATCAGTGTGCAGACGTTGAAGCACGAGCGCAGGATCTCGATCAGCGCATAGATGGTCAGGCGAATGATGGTCAGCGGCCGTGATACCCGCGCCGGCGTCGGCCGCAGCGGTGCGATCAGCAGGGGGACGGCGATGGCGATGATCGCCCCGAGCAGCAGGTGCGCCGGCTCGATGCTCTGGTTGAGCATCAGCCACAGCAGCAACAGGGCCAGCGACATCAGCGGAGTAGGCAGCCAGCGTTTCATTGCTCTACTCCTGCGGTGCTCACGACACCGGGTACCGCGGGGCTCGACAGCACGCGCTCGATATACAGCTGCGGTTGATGCAGGGTGGCGGAGGCGCGTTCCATATAGCGGCTGGTCGGCCCGGCCGCCACGCTCATCACCACGCACAGCAGCAACAACGCCAGCACCGGTGCAGCTTCACTCAGTTGCAGGCGCGGGGCCTTGGCATCCGGCGTGGCCCAGAAGGTGCGTACGCCGAAGCGCATCAGCGAGATGATCGCTGCCAGCCCCGAGATGATGATCAGCGCCAGCATGGTCCAGGCCAGCGGGCCGGCCATGTACAGGTTGTCGACGAACAGCCCGGTCGGGTTGAGCAGCGCATGGAACAGCGCGAACTTGGCCAGGAAGCCGGACAGCGGCGGCAGGCCGGCGATGATCAGCGCACAGGCGAAGAACGACAGGCCGAGGAAGGCCATCGCTGCGGGAATCACCACCCCGGCGGACTCCTCGGGGTCGTCGTCGATGGCGAAGGCTTCCATGGTCAGCGCCAGCATCGCCGCGCTGGGCTTGCGAATGCGTTCGACCAGCTCGATCAGCAGCACGAACGCTGCTACCGCCAGGGTCGAGCTGACCAGATAGAACAGCGCGGCGCCGACGACCTTCTGTTCACCATAACCGACCGCCGCCAGCAGCGTACCGGAGGAAATGATCGCGCTGAAACCGGCCATGCGCCCCAATTCCTGGCTGCCCAGCAGACCTATGGTGCCAAAGACCAGGGTGAGCAGGCCGCCAACCACCAGCGCGGTACCGGAAATCGCCCCGAGCGCGGCTTCCTGCTCGGCAAATACCAGCAGCCACAGGCGCAGCAGCACATAGACGCCGACCTTGGTCATCAGCACCAGCATCGCGGCCACCGGCGGTGCGGCGGCGGCATAGGTGGTGGGTAGCCAGAACCCCAGCGGCCACATCGCGCTCTTGGTCAGGAAGGCGATGGCCAGCACCGCGGCCCCGACTTCCAGCAGCAGCCGTTCGCTGTCGCCCAGGCTGGCGGCGCGCACCGCCAGGTCGGCCATGTTCAGGGTGCCGGCGGCGGCATAGATGAGTGCTACGCCGATCAGGAAAAACGATGAGGCGACCAGGTTGACCACCACGTATTGCATGCTGGCGCGCACCCGGTTGGCCTGCAGACCGAGCAGCAGCAGGCCGTAGGAGGCCGCCAGCATGATCTCGAAGAACACGAACAGGTTGAACAGGTCGCCGGTGATGAAGGAGCCGTTGATCCCCGCCAGCAGGAACTGGAACAGGGAATGGAAGTGCACACCGGCTCGGCTCCAGCGGCGGTAGGAGAACAGCAGCGCCGCCACCGCGATGACCGCCGCCAGGGTCAGCATCAGCGCCGACAAGCGGTCCACCACCAGTGCGATACCGAAGGGGGCTATCCAGTTGGCGGCCAGGTAGACGCCCACGCCGTTGGGCCAGATCTCCTTGTCGGTGATCCAGAACAGGGTGATGGCGGTGCCCAGCAACGCCAGAGTGCCGATCAGGTTGACGGCATACTTGAGCTGTTGCTGGCGGCCGCTGAGCAGTACCAGTGCCGCGGCGAACAGCAGCGGCAGCAGGATGGGCAGCAGGATCAGTTGGTCAGCCCAGAAACTCATTGGCGTGGTTCCTTACCATCCACATGGTCGGTGCCGGTCAGGCCGCGCGAGGTCAGCAGCAGGACCAGGTACAGCGCGGTGGTGGCGAAGCCGATGACGATGGCGGTGAGCACCAGCGCCTGGGTCACCGGATCGGCGAACAGCCCTGCCTCGATCGGTTCCTTCAGCGTCAACGGTGGCTTGTTCACCGTCAGGCGGCCCATGATGAAGATGAACATGTTGACCGCGTAGGAAATCAGCAGCAGGCCGATGATGACCTGGAAGGTACGCGGACGCAGGATCAGCCAGACCCCCGAGGCGAACAGGACGCCAATGGCAATGGCGATGACAGCTTCCATCAGTTTTTCTCCTTTCCAGCGGCATCGGCGGCATCGGCGGCCTCCATGGCAGCCAATGGCAGACGGTGGCTGCGGATCGACTGGTGGGCCAGCGCGGTCAGAATCAGCATGGTGGCGCCAACCACCACGCAGAACACGCCGAGATCAAAAAAGAACGCGCTGGGCATATGCAGTTCACCCAATACCGGCAGGGTGAAGTGCGCGGTATGGCTGGTCAGGAACGGATAGCCGGCCACCAGCGCGCCGAGTCCGGTAACCACGGCGATGATCAGCCCCAGCGCCAGCCAGCGGTGCGGCTGCAGGTGCAGGCGTGATTCGACCCAGACGGTGCCGGCCAGCATGTACTGGATGATGATGCCCACCGAGAACACCAGGCCGGCGACGAAACCACCGCCGGGCAGGTTGTGCCCGCGCATGAAGAAGTACAGCGCGCACACCAGGATCATCGGCAGCAGCAGGCGCAGGTACACCCCCGGCACCATCAGGTAGCCGCTCTCGGCCTGCTCGGTGGGTGTCTGCTGGGCTGCCGGGTCCACCAGGTTGGTCTGCTGGGCGGGCAGCGACATGCTTTCAGCGGCCGGGCGGAAGCGGCGCAGCAGGCCGTAGACGGTCAGTGCGACTATACCCAGCACGGCGATCTCGCCCATGGTGTCGAAGCCGCGGAAGTCCACCAGCAGCACGTTGACCACGTTGCTGCCACCACCTTCGGACAGTGCCCGCTCAAGGAAGAAGCCGCCGATACCGCTGCCGGCCGGCAGCGTCAGTACCAGATAGCTGATCGCTGCCATGCCCAGGCCGGCGAGCACTGCGAGGACGAAGTCGCGGCTACGGCGCACCCGGGCCCGGCGGTTCTCGGCGCGGTCCTGCTCGATGGACAGGATGCGCGGCGGCAGCCAGCGCAGACCGAGCAGGATCAGTACCGTGGTCACGGTTTCCACCATCAACTGGGTCAGCGCCAGATCTGGTGCGGACAGCCAGAGGAAGGTCAGGCACACCACCAGGCCGGCACCGCCGACCAGGCTGAGCGAGGCCAGGCGGTGGTACTTGGCCTGCCAGGCACCGGCAATGGCGCATGCGCAACCGACCAGCCACAATACGCTGAAGGGAATGTGCGGCTTGCTGGGTTCTATGGCCGCCCATACCTGGGGTGCGGACCAGGCGGTGACCACCGCAGCTGCCAGGCAGACGGAAACCATCAACACCAGCTGTGGTTGCAGGCGGCGGGTGCCAAGCAGTCTTTCCAGCCGCGAGGCGCCGCTGCGCAGCTCCAGCATGGTGCTTTCATAGGCCTGCTTGCCATTGAAACGGTACAGCAGTGGAACCTGGTCGCGGTGCGTGAGGTTGAACCGGGTACGCAGCACCGCATACAGCAGCACACCACCACCCAGGGCGATGAAGCTCATCAGCAACGGCACATTGAAGCCATGCCACAGCGCCAGGCTGTAGTACGGCGTCTGCTCGCCGAGTACCGCCTGCACGCCGTTATGCAGCAGCGGCCCTACGCTGAGGCCTGGGATGATGCCGACGATCAGGCAGAACACCACCAGAACCTCCACCGGAAAGCGCATCCAGCGTGGTGGCTCGTGTGGTGTTTTCGGCAGATCGGTGGCCGGCTTGCCGAAGAATACGTAGATGAAGCGCAGCGAGTAGGCCACGCTGAACACACCCATGGTCACCGCCGCCAGTGGCATCCACCAGTTGCTGTTGCTGCCGACCAGCAGGGTTTCGGCGAAGAACATTTCCTTGGACAGGAAGCCGTTGAGGAAGGGCACCCCGGCCATGGCTGCCGAGGCGACGATCGCCAGGGTCGCGGTATGCGGCATGAGTTTGGACAGACCGCGCAATTTGCGCATGTCGCGGGTGCCGCTTTCGTGATCGATGATGCCCACCGCCATGAACAGCGAGGCCTTGAAGGTGGCGTGGTTGAGGGTATGGAAGATTGCCGCCACCATCGCCAGCGGCGTGCCTATGCCGAGCAGGGCGGTGATCAGACCCAGGTGGCTGATGGTGGAGTAGGCCAGCAGTCCCTTGAGGTCATGCTGGAAGATCGCGATGAACGAGCCGATCAGCAGGGTGCAGACCCCGGCGCCGCCAATGATCCAGGTCCACTCCGGCGTGCCCGACAGCACCGGCCACAGGCGCATCAGCAGGAAGATACCAGCCTTGACCATGGTGGCCGAGTGCAGGTAAGCCGAGACCGGCGTGGGCGCGGCCATGGCATGCGGCAGCCAGAAGTGGAACGGGAACTGCGCGCTCTTGGTCAGGGCGCCGAGGGCGATGAGAATCAGCGTGGGCAGGTACCAGGCGTGCTCGCGCAGTACCTCGCCGGAGTTCAGCACCACATCCAGGTCATAGCTGCCGATGATATGGCCGAGCATCAGCACCCCGGCCAGCAGGCACAGGCCGCCGGTGGCGGTCACGGTGAAGGCCATGCGCGCACCACGCCGCGCCTCGGCGCGGTGGTGCCAGTAGCCGATCAGCAGGAAGGACGAGAGGCTGGTCAGCTCCCAGAACAGCACCAGCTGGATCAGGTTGCCCGACAGCACCACCCCGAGCATGGAGCCCATGAATGCCAGCAGGAAGGAGAAGAAGCGCGGCACCGGATCTTCCGGTGACATGTAGTAGCGCGCATACAGCACCACCAGCAGGAATATGCCGATGATCAACATGCTGAACAGCCAGGCCAGACCATCCATGCGCAGCACCAGGTTCAGCCCGTATTCGGGCATCCAGTCGAGCTGGTAGCGCAACACCTCGCCATTGTTGATGTGCGGGAACTGGATACCGATGATGATCAGGCCGATCAGGGCGATGGCGGCGGCAAGCCAGGCCTCCCGGTTGCGCGCGTTCACCGGCAACAGGGCCGCGATGAAGCACCCGATGAAGGGGATCAAGATCAGTGTCAGTAACAGCATGGGCTCCCGGGGAAGATGGTCAAGGTTATTGGATTATGCGTTCGAGCCTCGCATCAGTGACACCGGCAAGAAAGCGGTCTCTAAGGCCTGTTCCCGGTGCATCACCAGGAGCAGTTCCCAGGTCCGGCATGGTGCCGTTGAGTTATTCCGCAGAGCGGATGTTTTATTAGTAATTGCCTGAATCTGCAAGCAAAAAAATATTACCGCATGCAAACTCCGGTCCCCGCCAGGCCGCAATAGCCGCCCGGGTTCTTGTGCAAATACTGCTGATGATAGTCCTCCGCGTAGTAAAACTCCGCCGCTGGAAGAATCTCGGTGGTGATCGGCCCACGACCGGCCGCCTGCAGGGCTTCGGCGAAGCGTGCGCGGCTGGCTTCGACCTGCGCTCGCTGGGCCATATCGCTGACGTAGATGCCGGAGCGGTACTGCGTGCCCAGGTCGTTGCCCTGGCGCATGCCCTGGGTCGGGTCATGGCTTTCCCAGAACACCCGCAGCAGCTCGTCCAGTGTCAGGACCTGCGGATCGAATACCACCAGTACCACCTCGTTGTGCCCGGTCAGCCCGGAACAGACCTCCTCATAAGTCGGGTTCGGGGTCAGTCCGGCGCTGTAGCCGACGGCGGTGGTATGCACCCCGTCGAGTCGCCAGAACAGCCGCTCGGCACCCCAGAAGCAGCCCATGCCGACGATGATCTGCTGCAGATGGTCCGGGAACGGCGGCTTGATCGGCGTGCCCAGCACGGCGTGGATACTACTGGTGGGAATCGGCTCGGGGCGGCCGGGCAGGGCCTCGGTGGCGCTTGGCAGGCGCATCTTGTGCTCGGGCGGTGTTCGGAGAAACATGGTGGACTCCTATGTGGGTTCGCAGAGCAGCAGTTGCCGCAGGGCCGGGTCGGGGCTGCCGGTGGCGATGAAGTACGGGTTCAGCCAGTCTTCCCGGTGCGGGTAGGCGAAGCGCTGGCCGTGCAGATCGAGCACCTGACCGCCGGCACCTTCCAGCACCGCTTGGGCGGCCGCGGTGTCCCACTGGCTGGTGGGGGCGAAGCGCGGGTACAGGTCCGCAGCGCCCTCGGCCAGGACGCAGAATTTCAGTGAGCTGCCGACCCCGGCCAATTCAACAGCATGGGCCTGCTGCAGGCGCTGCAACAGTGCTTCCTGCTCGACGCTGGTATGCCGGCGGCTGGCAACCACCCACAGGGGCCTAGCCGGAGCACGACAGTGCAGCGCCTCAGGCGCCTTATTGCCCTGCTGGCGCCAACTGCCGAGCCCGGCACCGCCCCAGTACAGGGTATCGCGCGCCGGGACGCCGACCACGCCGAAGCGCACCTGTCCGTCTTCGATCAGGGCGATATTGACGGTGAACTCGTCGCTGCCGGCAATGAACTCCTTGGTGCCGTCCAACGGGTCGATCAGCCAGAAGCGCGACCAGTGCCGACGCTGCGGCAGTGGCACATCGGCAGCTTCCTCGGACAGCGTCGGGATATCCGGGGTCAGCGCCTGCAATCCATCAAGAATGCACTGGTTGGCCGCCAGGTCGGCGGCGGTGACCGGGGAATCATCGGTCTTGATGATCACTTCCGGGTCCTGGCGCCACCAGGGCATCGCTGCCTGGCCAGCATCACGTGCCAGTTGGCAGAGTCGCTCGACAGCGAACGGCAGGCTCATGGCCGCAGCTCGCCGCGTTGTTCGAGCAGGTCACGCACCAGGTACAGCGCCGCCAGCGCCCGGCCTTCGGAAAAGCCCGGACGCGACAGCAACTCGCTCAGGGCGTACAGATCGACACTGTCGACGCGGATCGGTTCGGGTTCATCACCCGGCAGGCGCTTCTCATACAGGTCGCGCGCCAGTACCACCGAGATGCTCTGGCTCATGTAGCCGGGCGACAGCGACAGCTTGCCCAGCAGTTCCAGGCGCTGGGCGCCGAAGCCGGCTTCTTCCATCAGTTCACGGTTGGCCGCATCCAGCACGTCCTCGCCCGGCTCGACCAGCCCCTTGGGCAGCGACAACTGGTAGTCATGGGTGCCGCCGCAATACTCCTCAATCAGCAGGGCCGTGCGCTCATCCTGCAAGGCCACCACCATCACCGCGCCATAGCCCGCACCGGAGCCGACCAGGCGTTCGTAGGTGCGCTCGGTGCCGTTGCTGAAACGCAGCTGCATCTGCTCGACGGTGAACAACCGACTCTTGGCGACAACGCGGGCGTCGAGAATCTCTGGCTTCTGCGGCATGCTGGCTCCGTGATCAATGGGTGGTCTGTTATCATAGCCGTCCACTCCAGCAAAACCCAACCACTCATGCTCAACTGGAATACCATCGACACCGTCCTGCTGGATATGGACGGCACGCTGTTGGACCTGCACTTCGATAATCACTTCTGGGTCGACTATCTGCCGCAGTGCTATGCCCGCCAGCACGGTCAGACCCTGGCCTGGGCCAGACAGCGGATCGATCCGCTGATGCGGCGTATCCACGGCCAGCTGGACTGGTACTGCCTGGACTTCTGGACCCGCGAGTTGGGCCTGCCGATCGTCGAACTCAAGCGCGAGGTGGCGCACCTGATCCGCCTGCGCCCGGATGCCGATGCGTTTCTGCAGGCGCTGCAGCAGAGCGGCCGGCAGGTGGTACTGATCACCAATGCGCACCGCGATTCACTGTCGCTGAAAATGGAGCGGGTCGAGTTGCGCACCTACTTCCAGCGCCTGATCAGCTCCCACGATTTCGGTTATCCCAAGGAACAGCAGGCGTTCTGGCATGCCCTGCGCGGCGAGGTGGAGTTCGATCCGGCGCGCACTCTGTTCATCGATGATGGCCTGTCGATCCTGCGCGCTGCCCGGGAGTTCGGTATCGCGCAGCTGCTGGCGGTGCGCCAGCCGGACAGTCAGGGTGGACTGCGTGATACCGAGGAGTTCGCGGCCGTCGAGGACTACGCCAGCCTGGTGCGGGCCATTGGGGAAACCGGGGCGTAGCGCCTCCGGCTCAGCCGCCTTGCGTCGAGCAGGCGCTCGACACACCGAAGGGCAGGCCAGCGTCAGTCCTTCAGCCGGTATCGGCTCAGCCCTTGCCCCGGGTCCGCGTCTGGTTCGGCCGGGCGTTCTTCTCGATGTATTCGATGATCAACCCGGCGACATCCTTGCCGGTGGTCGACTCGATGCCTTCCAGCCCCGGCGAGGAATTGACCTCCATGACCACCGGGCCATGGTTGGAGCGCAGGATATCCACCCCGGCGACGTTCAGCCCCATGACCTTGGCCGCACGCACCGCAGTCATGCGTTCCTCCGGGGTGATCTTGATCAGGCTGGCGCTGCCGCCACGGTGCAGGTTGGAGCGGAACTCGCCGGGCTTGGCCTGGCGTTTCATTGCCGCGATCACCTTGTCGCCGACCACCAGGCAGCGGATGTCCGCGCCGCCGGCCTCCTTTATATATTCCTGCACCATGATGTTGGCCTTCAGGCCCATGAAGGCTTCGAGTACCGATTCGGCGGCCTGTTCGGTCTCGCACATGACCACGCCGATGCCCTGGGTGCCTTCCAGCAGCTTGATCACCAGCGGCGCGCCGCCGACCATGTTGATCAGGTCGGGGATGTCATCCGGCGAATGAGCGAAGCCGGTCACCGGCAGGCCGACGCCCTTGCGTGACAGCAGTTGCAGGGAACGCAACTTGTCCCGCGAACGACTGATCGCCACCGACTCGTTCAGCGGAAACACGCCCATCATTTCGAACTGGCGCAGCACTGCGGCGCCATAGAAGGTGATCGAGGCGCCGATGCGCGGAATCACCGCGTCGAAGGGCTCCAGTTCGGTGCCCTTGTAGTGGATGCTCGGCTTGTGGCTGGCGATGTTCATGTAGGCACGCAGGGTGTCAATCACCCGCACCTCATGGCCGCGCGCCCGCCCGGCCTCGACCAGGCGGCGGGTAGAGTAGAGATTGGGGTTGCGCGACAATACCGCAATTTTCATGATGTTCTGTTCAACCTTCTGTATATAGGTCTGTCTGGGGGTGATTCTGGACGAAGCGTAGTCCAGGGTTGATGACAAGCTGGCCATCGAGCATGGCGGTGCAACCGAGCAGTACCCGGTAGCGCATCGACTTGCGGCAGGTGAGGGTGAAGTCCACCCACCAGCACTTGTCACCCAGCACCATGGGGGTGCGGATGACATGCCGTTCCTGCAGATGCCCATTGGAGCTCTTGACCCGCTTGAAGCTGACCAGCCGGGCCTCGCATTCGGTATCGCGGGGTTTGTGCGGGGTGCCGGTATGGGCTTTGAAGCGCACCCAGGTCTCGCCGTCACGTTCGAAGGTCTCGATATCACTGGCATGCAGCGCCGAGGTCCTGGCGCCGCTGTCCACCTTGGCCCGAAGCTTGGGTATGCCCAGCTCCGGCAGGCCGATCCACTCGCGTAACCCGATCACGTTCAGATGATCGAAGGTCTTCATTCCCCCTCCTGCAATCGGCAATCTGCAATGGCGCGCATCATGGGCCAAGATCGATGATTCAACAAGCTTGATACACTGGTGAGCACAGGGTCTGTTGACGTTTCATCATAAGCCGCGTTGCAGCGTAAAATCTCGCCAGGCTAGGCGTGGGACGCAGGCAATGGTCATTCCCTTGCCAAGTCCCGCAACGACGCATGGCGAGATTTTACGCGCAACCCGGAGGGCCGGGCCTGTTTTTGCGCGATGCTGCGTTACTCGTCGTTCATTTGGAATGACCAAATTTCTCACCACGCGCCTTGCCTCGCGCAAAAACAGGCGCCGGCGCGGCTTATGATGAAACGTCAACAGACCCTAGGTTCTACAGGAGTACAGATGCGATGAGCGAAGATGGCAAGCCGCGGCTGGATAAATGGCTGTGGGCGGCGCGGTTTTTCAAGACCCGTGCATTGGCCAAGGCAGCGATCGAGGGCGGCAAGGTGCATAGCGCGGGTGAGCGCTGCAAGCCGAGCAAGGAGCCGAAGGTCGGCGACGAGCTGCAGATACGGCAGGGGCACGACACCCGTACGGTAGTGATCCGGGCCGTTTCCATGGTCCGCCGGGGTGCGCCCGAGGCCCAGCTGCTGTATGAGGAAACGCGGCAGAGCGTCCAGCAGCGCGAGGCCGCCGCCGCGCAGCGCAAGGCCGCTGGCCCGGGGCTGCTGATCAGCGAGCATCGTCCGACCAAGAAGCAGCGTCGGCAGATTCACCGCTTTCGCGACGAGCGCAATACGCTTTCCGGTGATTGATTGGGTATAATCGGGGTTTTTTGAAGGTGAAGCCATGTCCTCCCAGGATGTCACCCAGCGTTTTCTGTTCGAGCACGCCGATGTGCGTGGTGAACTGGTGTCGCTGAACCAGAGTTATGGTGAGATTCTCGCCAAACATGACTATCCCGAGCCGGTCAAGGCGCTGCTGGGCGAGATGCTGGCCGCGGCAGTGCTGTTGTCCACGGCGATCAAGTTCGATGGCCTGCTGATCATGCAGGCGCGCTCATCGGGGCCGCTCTCGACCCTGATGGTGGAATGTTCCAGCCAGCAGGAAGTACGTGCGATCGCCCGCTACAGTGATGACCTGCAAGGGGAAGGGCTGGCAGCGTTGATGCCCGATGGCGTGCTGGCGATTACCATCGACCCCGACCAGGGGCAACGCTACCAGGGCGTGGTCGCGCTGGAAGGGAATTCGCTGGCCGACTCCCTGGCCGGCTATTTCGACAGCTCGGAACAACTGCCCAGTCGCTTCCGCCTGCTGGCCGACGGACGCACCGCCCGCGGCTTCATGCTGCAGGCCTTGCCCGCCGATCGTCAGACCGATCCGCAGGAGCGTCAGGAAACCTGGAATCGCCTGAGCATACTGGCCGATACCCTGAGTGTGGAGGAGCTGATGGCGCTGGATAACCAGACCATCCTGCACCGCCTGTATCACGAAGAGGACGTCAGGCTGTTCGATGAACGTTCCGTTAGCTTTCGGTGCAGCTGTTCGGCGGAACGATCGGGCAGTGCCCTGGTCAGTCTGGGGCGGGACGATGCATTTTTGCTGTTGGAAGAGCGTGGTGGCGAGATAGATATCGACTGCCAGTTCTGCAATACCCGATATCTGTTCGACCGGGCAGCACTGGTCGAGCTGTTCGACAAGGTTCGGGATCACGCCCGGAGCCTGCATTGACCAACCGCGGCGCCCGCCGCTTAGCGCGGCGGCCAAAACTTTGGCATAATGTCGCGCTTGCGCGGTGATGGCGCTGTTTTCAAAGCTGTAAAACCCTAGGTGCTGAGGCCGAATCCATCGGTCTTGTGGAGATTTCGGTCAAGCCGAAGAGGACGAAGTTTGATGACGCAAGCTACCAACACAGTATTTAACGACCTGAGTATTGCCGAGCTGATCGAGTTGGCGGTCCAGCGCAATGAGGGTCAACTGGCCGATAATGGCGCCCTGGTGGTCAAGACCGGCGAGCGCACCGGCCGCTCGCCGATGGATCGCTTCATCGTTGACGAGCCCTCCACCAGCACCGCCATCGCCTGGGGTCCGATCAACCGTCCGTTCCCGGCAGACAAGTTCGATGCCCTGTGGACCCGCGTCGAAGACTACCTGGCCGAAGGCCCGAGCTACGTCTCTCACGTTCACGTCGGCGCCAGCCCGGAGCACTACCTGCCGGTCGTCATGGAAACCGAAACCGCTTGGCACAACCTGTTCGGCCGCACCCTGTTCATCAACCCGCCGCAGTACAATCCGGCGGGCAAGGAGCAGTGGCAGATCCTCAACGCACCGCACTTTGTCTGCGAGCCCGAGCGCGATGGCACCAACAGCGACGGCTGCGTGATCCTCAACTTCGCCCAGCGCAAGGTGCTGCTGGCTGGCATGCGCTATGCCGGTGAAATGAAGAAGGCGATGTTCTCGGTACAGAACTTCCTGTTGCCGGCCAAGGATGTGCTGCCGATGCACTGCGCCGCCAACGTCGGTGACGACGGCGACACCACTCTGTTCTTCGGTCTGTCCGGCACCGGCAAGACCACCCTGTCCGCCGACCCGGCACGCAACCTGATCGGTGACGACGAGCATGGCTGGGGCGAAGGCATCGTGTTCAATATCGAGGGTGGTTGCTACGCCAAGTGCATCGACCTGTCGCAGAAGAACGAACCCATCATCTGGGATGCGATCAAGTTCGGTTCGGTACTGGAAAACGTCATCATCGACCAGGACTCCCGCAAGGCCGACTACACCGATGTATCCCTGACCCAGAATACCCGTGCCGCCTATCCGCTGGAGCACGTCGAGAAGCGCGTCGAAGCCAACTTCGCCGGTGAGCCGAACGCGATCATCTTCCTGACCTGCGACCTGACCGGCGTGCTGCCGCCAGTGTCCATCCTCAACAACGAGCAGGCTGCCTATCACTTCCTGTCCGGCTACACCGCACTGGTCGGTTCCACCGAGATGGGTTCGGGCGGTGGTATCAAGTCCACCTTCTCCACCTGCTTCGGCGCGCCGTTCTTCCCGCGTCCGGCCGGCGAGTACGCCGAGCTGCTGATCAAGCGCATCAATGCCTTCGGCAGCAAGGTCTACCTGGTCAACACCGGCTGGACCGGTGGCGGCTACGGTGTTGGCAACCGCTTCAGCATCCCGACCACCCGCGCCATCATCGCGGCGATCCAGTCGGGTGCGCTGGTCGGCGCCGAGACCGAGCACGTGTCGGTGATCAACCTGGATGTGCCCAAGGCGGTTCCGGGCGTCGAGACCAAGCTGCTGAACCCGCGCAACACCTGGAGCGACCAGGCTGCCTATGACGCGGCAGCGCGCGACCTGGCCGGTCTGTTCATCGAGAACTTCAAGAAGTTCGAGGTGGCCGAGGCCATCGTCAAGGCGGGCCCGCAGCTGTAAGGCTGATCCTGTCTGTACAACAAACCCGCCAATCGGCGGGTTTGTTGTTTTCGGGATGAGTTCGGCTTTGCAGCGAGAGTCTGCTATCGCGGCGAGGCGCCGCTCCTACAGAAAGCCTGAAGCCCTGCTCAGCACTGTGGTGCTGCCCGGCAATTGTAGGAGCGGCGCCTCGCCGCGATAGCGAGCTCTCAGAAAACAATAAAAAGGTGGTTGCAGATCAGACAGCACTTGACCCCGGCAAGACAGACTTCTGTCCCGGGTTGGGTGTGCTGAAAAAAAGGGAGGTGCTACGAATACTGCGAGGTTTGAGTGGTGGGTCGTGTAGGATTCGAACCTACGACCAATTGGTTAAAAGCCAACTGCTCTACCAACTGAGCTAACGACCCAATGCTCAAAAAATGGTCGGGGTAGGGGGATTCGAACTCCCGACATCCTGCTCCCAAAGCAGGCGCGCTACCAGACTGCGCTATACCCCGATCTTTGCAAGATGGCTCCGCGACCAGGACTCGAACCTGGGACCCAATGATTAACAGTCATTTGCTCTACCGACTGAGCTATCGCGGAATTACCTTGAAACGCCTTGCAACCTCGGCAAGTTGATGTGGTTGGTGTCACATATCCCCTGCTGAGGCGCGCCATTTTACCGGCCACGGCGGGGCTGTCAACCCCGAAATTGAGCTTCTTGCACAATCAGCCGAAACAGTTGCGAATGACGCTGCGGTTTCGTGCCCAGGCTGCCCGTCATTCGCCGCCGCTGGCGAAGAATGACGGGCCATTACAGCCTCAGTGCAGTTTCAGGCGTGGTTCGGTGCTGCGGCCTATGCGATCGCTGAGCATCAGCATGATGGTGCGTGGCAGGCCGTACAGGGCCATCTGGTGCATGCGGTACAGCGAGATGTAGAACATGCGCGCCAGCCAGCCTTCGAGCATCACGCTACCGGTCAGGTTACCCATGAGGTTACCGACGGCGCTGAATGAGGACAGCGAGATCAGTGAGCCGTAATCGCGGTAGCGATAGGGCTTCAGCGGCTTGCCATCCAGCAGGTTGTGCAGGTTCCTGCTCAGCAGTGTGGCCTGCTGGTGGGCGGCTTGGGCGCGTGGGGGTACGAACTTGCCGGATTCATCCATGGGGCAGGCGGCGCAATCGCCGAAGGCGAAAATACGTTCGTCCTCGGTGCGCAGGGTCTGGTCCACCAGCAACTGGTTGATGCGGTTGCTCGGCAGGCCAAGTTCGGCAAGGAAGGCCGGGGCACGGATGCCGGCGGCCCAGACCTTCAGCGAAGCGGGGATGAACTCGCCATTGGCCAGTTGCAGGCCATCGGCGCGGACTTCGCTGACCGGTGAGCCGGTATGGGTATGCACGCCCAGTTCGTCCAGGGTGGTCGCTGCGGTATTGGCGATGCGCTCGGGCAGGGCTGGCAGTATGCGCGGGCCGGCCTCGACCAGGTTGACGTTCAGGTCCTCGGGGCCAATCCGGTCCAGGCCGTAGGAGCGCAGCATCAAGGCCGCATGGTGCAGCTCGGCGGCCAGCTCCACGCCAGTGGCGCCGGCACCGATGATGGCGACGTTGATCGACTCGTTGTGCGCCATCTCGCCGTGCACCTGGGCCTTGAGGTACTGGTTGATCAGGCGTGTATGAAAGCGCTCGGCCTGCGCGCGGGTATCCAGGAACAGGCAATGTTGCGCGGCGCCGGGGGTATTGAAGTCGTTGGTATTGCTGCCGACGGCGATGACCAGATAATCATAGGCCAGCTGCCGTGCCGGGATCAGCGGCTCGCCATTCTCGTCGAGGATGGGTGCCAGCTGGAGCAGTCGCTGTTGCCGATCCAACCCGGTCATGCAACCGAGCTGGAAGTTGAAATGATTCCACTTGGCCTGGGCGACGTAGTTGAGTTCCTCTTCGGTGGCGTTCAGCGAACCGGCAGCGACCTCATGCAGCAGCGGCTTCCAGATGTGCGTCATGTTGGCATCGACGAGGGTGATGCGGGCGCGCTTGCGTTTGCCCAGACGGCGCCCGAGACGGGTGACCAGCTCGAGGCCGCCGGCCCCTCCGCCGACGACAACAATGTGGGGAGGGGGAGAAACTGCGGATTGTGACATTGCATGGACTCTCAGATAACAGGAAATCTTTGCCTGTCAGAGTCACGCGATAACCAGCGAGGCGAGAAAACGCGCCAGCAAGCCGAGGCCGAGTACGGTTGCGAGAATGGCGGCGAGCAGCCACCAGACCCTGAAGGGTTTGCGCTCGACCTGATGCAGGGGAGAGTTGAGGTATTCTTCGACCCGTTTCTGGTCCTCAGGGTAGAGACGGCTGGCCATGTGTCACCTTCGTTGCTTTTCTTGTATGGACGCAATTCTGTGTTGCGCGGGAGTCTGACGGACTATGCGACCATTCTATGCCGCATCCGCGCAGATTGCACCTTGCCGGGGTGGCGCTGCAGGAGTGGATGTGGGCTGTTATGATCTGTCCGCCCCGCATCTTGCCCGGCCGGGTGCTGCCGGGCAACACAGATCAGCCATCACCAGGAGATCCCATGCTCTCAGCCAGCCTGCTTACCACCACCCAGATCGTACTCAGCCTGCTGCTGTATGGTGGTGCCTTGTTGTGGGCGCTGATGCGGGTGTCCTGGGTCGAACTGGTGGCTGACAGCCGCCGCCAGCACCTGTTCTTCGGCAGCGTGTTCGCGCTGTTCGTGCTGTGGTTGTTGCGCAAGGATTTCGACAACGGCCTGACCTTCCATTTCCTCGGCCTGACGGTGGTCACGCTGATGCTCGACTGGCCGCTGGCGCTGGCCGCCGGTACGCTGGCTCAGTTGGCGCTGGTGCTGCTGGGGCTGGATGATGCCAGCGCGCTGGGCGCCAACGGCCTGCTGCGCATGCTGATTCCGGTGCTGGTGACGGTGCTGATGAGCCGGATGCTGGAGCGTTTCAAGCCGGCCAATCTGTTTCTGTACATCTTCATCAGCGGCTTCTTCGCCGCTGCCCTGGGGGCGGTGGGCACCATGCTGGCGGGCATGGGGCTGCTGGCCTGGTCCGGGCAACTGACCCCGCCCGGCTCGCTGGCCGAACTGGTCGGCTACATGATCATGGCGATGTTTCCCGAAGGCTTCATCAATGGCATGGGGGTAGCGGCGCTGGTGGTGTTCTACCCCGACTGGGTGGAAACCTTCGATACCGATCGCTATCTGCAGGAGCCCTTCGACGACGAGCGTTGAATCTGCGCCAGATCAATACAGGCAGCGTGGCGGTATGCTGCAATCATGATTTTTCCAGGAGAGTAGGCGATGTCGATATACAAACTGGCGGGTAGTGTCATGCAGCAGGCGCTGGCGCAGGCTGCCGAGGCAGGTTATGGCGAGCAGGAGATGGCCCGGGCGTTGATGGCCGAGGTGATCGCGGTGTACAAGCGTGACCGCAGTCCGGCGGATATCGCCCATGAGCTGGGTTTCCTCGCCGAGAATCTCGACGAGGATCAGGACTATCCGTTCATGCGGCCATAGGGCAGGCTCAGGCCCTCAAGGCACCTGCACCTCGATCACGCCATCGGCGCTGACGGTGACATCCGCCTCGCCGCCCTCCACGGCGGGGGAGGCCATTTCCGCGTCGGCGGCCATGGCCATCACCTTGTTGCTGCGCAGGTAGGGGCGTGGCGACATGAACTGGGTATTCAGGTTCAGATGAACGATCTTGTAGCCGTTGCCGCCCAGGCTCTCGGTGGCGATGTCGGCGCGGTTCCTGAACGCCTCGATCGCCTGCTTGATCAAGCCGTCCTCGGTCTTGCTGCGGTTGGCCGGTGACAGGCTGAATTGCATGCTGTCCAGGCTCAGGGCGCCGAGCAGGTCACCGGTGGTGCTGGAGACCTGGGCGAAGTCGCTACCCTCCAGGCGGATCTCGCCACGCTCGCGCCAGGCGACGATGTTCTGCCGTTTTTCGTCATACACCGGCTGGCTGTAGCGGTTGCCGCTGCTGACCTTGAGATTGCTGTTCTTACGGGCGGTTTCCAGCCCCTGGTTCAGGGTTGCGGTGATGCGATTGGCCAGCTTGGCCGGATCCGTATCCTGCTCCTCGGTGAACAGGGTGACGGTCAGGGTGTCGTTGTTGACCGACTGCTGCACCTCGGCGCGCAGCGATACCTGGTTGTAGTTCAATGGCTCGGCCAGCACCTGTCCGGCGAAGGCCAGGCTCGCCACCAGTGGCAACAGCAGAAATGAACGCATGAAATTCTCCTTGTGGCATACCGGGGAATTCGCTCCCCAAGTCCCTGAGACCGATATGTGGCATGACGGTTCCCCTCTGCCATCATTCCCGCATTTGTGCGACGCTATGCCACACGAGGGCCGTCAGCGGTCGATTCTATACTGGAGCGAACTTTTGTCGCAGCGACTATTGATGAACCTGAATGCCCTGGCGCTTTCGCCCACCCGGCAGAATCTCTGGCGGCTGATCTTCATTCGCCTGCTGGTACTGGCGGCCCAGGCATTGTCGGTACTGGGAGCCTGGTACAGCGGCTGGTTCGCCCTGGAATGGATGCCGTTGTTGCTGACCCTGGGCATTTCCGCGGGGGTCAGCCTGCTGTCGCTGCTGCGCCTGTCGCGCGGCTGGCCGGTGACCAGTATCGAATATGGCATGCAGCTGCTGTTCGACATCCTGGTGCACAGTGTGCTGCTGTACTACGCAGGCGGCCCGACCAACCCCTTCGCTTCCTACTTCCTGGTGCCGCTGACGATTGCCGCAGCGACGTTGTCGTGGGTCTACACCGCGATCCTCGCCAGTGTGGCGATGCTCGCCTACAGCCTGCTGCTGTTCTGGTACCACCCGCTGGCGCTGTTCGAGATGCCGGTGCGTGACAGTCAGATCAATATCCGGGTCATTGGCCTGTGGCTGAACTTCGCTATGAGCGCCGGGCTGATCAGTCTGTTCGTGGTGCACATGGCCGAGGCGCTGCGCAAGCATGCCGAGCGCCTGGCCGAGCGCCGTGAGCAGAGCCTGCGTGATGCCCAGCTGCTGGGTATTGCCAGCGTCGCCGCTGGCGCCGCGCATGAGCTGTCGACGCCGCTGTCGACCATGAGCGTGCTACTCAAGGACATGCGCTCGGATCATACCGACCCGCAGATCCAGGAGGACCTGGAGCTGCTGCAGGAGCAGGTGCGCCAATGCAAGGAAAGCCTGCAGCAGATGGTACGCAGTGCCGAATTCAATCGCAGCCAGCCGCATAACAACCAACCGGTCGATATCTGGCTCAAGGGCCTGCTGGAGCGTTGGCAACTGATGCGTCCCGAGGCCTCCTGGCAATTTAAACCCCTGCCGCCGGGACCGGTGCCGCAGGTGAAGGACAGTCCTGAACTGGGGCAGTCGATTCTCAACCTGCTGAACAACGCCGCTGATGCCTGCCCTGACAACATCAGCATCGCGCTGGAATGGAATGCCCAGCGACTGCGCCTGTGCATCCGCGATCATGGCCCCGGCGTCCCGTTGCACATTGCCGAGCAACTGGGTACCGCGTTCGTCACCACCAAGGGCAAGAAAGGCTTCGGGCTGGGGCTGTTCCTCAGCCAGGCGGCGGTCGAGCGTATCGGTGGTAGTGTAAAACTGTTCAACCAGGATGGCGGGGGTACACTGACAGAGGTAATCTTGCCGATAGCAACCGAGGATCAGGCATGACTGAAGAAATCAATCTGGAAGAACAGCCGTTGCTGTTGCTGGTGGATGACGACCCGACTTTCACCCGGGTAATGGCCCGGGCCTTGACTCGTCGTGGCCTGCAGGTGGATATCGCTGGCGGCGCGGAAGAGGCGATGGCCGTGGCGCGTCAGCGTCGCCCCGACTACGCGGTGCTGGACCTGAAAATGGAAGGCGACTCGGGGCTGGTGCTGCTGCCGCGCCTGCTGGAGCTGTATCCGGACCTGCGGGTGGTGATCCTCACCGGCTATTCCAGCATTACCACCGCGGTGGAGGCGATCAAGCGTGGCGCCTGCAACTACCTGTGCAAGCCGGCGGATGCCGATGACGTGCTGACCGCGCTGCTGTCGGACCAGGCCGACCCGGACAGCCTGGTGCCGGAACACCCGATGTCGGTGGACCGTCTGCAGTGGGAGCATATCCAGCGGGTGCTGGGCGAGCACGACGGTAATATCTCGGCTACCGCGCGGGCGCTGGGGATGCACCGCCGGACACTGCAACGCAAGCTGCAGAAACGCCCGGTTCGGCGCTAGGCGGGGCGTGTCGGGCATCTGCTCGACGCCCCCCCCCCGGCAATATCAGTTCTGACGGATACCGCAGATCAGCCACGGCTGGTTGTCGCCGTCGGCACGTTCCAGGCGCCAGCTCTCATCGAAGCGTTCACCTTCATCCTGCGGGAACTCCCGATCCAGGCCGGTAAAGCCGACGGTGGCGATAGTCCGGCCGTCGCGTTGCTCGATGCCTTCCAGGCGCACTTCCAGCTGTTCGACGAAGCCGTTGCTGCTCGGCGGGGCCTCGGCGCGGGCGGCCAACATCTGCTGCAGCAGCGTCGGGTCCAGGTATTCGGCCATGCCGGCGGTATCGCCGTCTCGCCAGTGGCGCTGCAGGGTGTAGAAATGCTCCTCGGCACCTTTGAGGAAGCTGTCGGCATCGAACCAGGCCGGCGCCTGCATGGTGATCGGCTGCGCCGCCGGCTCGGCGACCGGGCCACTCTGGGGCCAGTTCTGCTGCTGGGGAAACTCGCTCGGGCCACCGGCCGGATGTGGCTGACGCTGCATCGCACCGGCATTGCGGCGGGAGGAGAACAGCTTGAACAGCACGAAGGCGATCAGGCCGAAGATCAGGATGTCGAACAGCTGCAGACCCTGGAAACCATCACCGAACAGCATGGAAGCCAGCAGGCCGCCGGCGGCGATACCGGCCAGCGGGCCGAGCCAGCGGCTGGCGCCGGAGCTGGCTGCTGGATTCTGTTGCTGGTTGCGCGGCGCGGCCTGCTGCTGCGGCGCCTGCTGGCGCTGGGCCGGCTGGCTCTTGTGCATGGGCGCGGAGCCGAAGCTCTTGCCGCCGCCCATGCGCCGTGCCTCGGCATCGGGCATGGTCAGGCCGACCATCAGGAATACGGTGAAAAGGGGTAACAGCCAACGCATGGGCAGAATTCTCCAGGATAATCAGTCGGGCGATAGTGCCAAACCTGGGCAACTGTCGCCAGCGCTAAAATGTTTCGTTGTTTGAGGCTGGGGCTGCTGATGGTCCGCTATCGCGGCGGGGCGCCGCTCCCACGGGTTATGCGCGGGCTGCCGGGTGAGGTTGTGGGCGCGGCGCCCCGCCGCGATAGCGCAAGACCAGGCAAACAGGCCCGCCGGCTCAACCGGGCTTGCGGTCCAGCCCGAAGCGCTTGCGCAGCCGGGTATCCAGCACCGAGGTCGGCAGCCAGCGTTTCAGCCGTACCATGCTGCGGGCGCCGGAGCCGATCAGCGCGGTTTCCGGGCGCAGCGGGTTCTTGATGTAGCCCATCAACTCCACGGCGAAATCCCGTGCCGAGGTCGAACTGGCCTTCTGCGAGGCATTGGCCCGTGCTTGCACGGCCTTTTCCCAGGGCTTGAACCAGGAGGCATCGGCCATGGTGATGGCGGCGCTGGCATTGTTGCCGAAGTCCGAGGCAATGGCGCCCGGCTGCACGGTCAGGACACTTATGCCGAACGGCGCCAGTTCCAGGCGCAGGGCGTCGGACAGCGCATGCAGCGCTGCCTTGGAGGCGCAGTACACACCGGAGAACGGGGTAGTGGTGACCCCGGACACGCTGCCGATATTGACGATCAGCCCCTGGCTGCCGCGCAGCAGGTCGGCGTTGGCACGAACCAGTTCCAGCGGCGCGAAGACGTTGGTGTCGAATTGTTTGAGCAAGGTGGCGCGGTCGGCATCCAGTACCGGTCCCATGGCCCCGTAGCCGGCGTTGTTGACCAGCAGATCCAGGCGCCCGGCCTGCTGGCGCAGCAGTTCGCTGCAGGCCGCTACCTGAGCGGCATCGTTGACATCCAGGGGCACGGCGATCGCGCCCCGGGCAGTCAGCGGGGCCAGGGTGTCGGGATTGCGTGCGGTGGCATAGACGGTGTAGCCCTCATCCAAGCAGACCTGGGCCAGGGCCTGGCCGATGCCACTGGAACAGCCGGTGATCAGTGCGACGGGGTTGCTCATGGGAGTGGTCCCTTTATCCTTGTTGTAATGGTCGATTCAATCGTGAAACTCGGCCCGAACGCGCTCGGCCTGGTATTGCAGGTCGCCGGCCCGATAGCCGCTGCGCAGACGCGGCACGCTGTAGCACTGTTGCCATTGCCCGGCCGCCGGCAGCGGTTGGCTGAGCTGGTAGATGCCGTCGCTGACGCCGGTATCCAGCAGGTTGGTGTTGTACCCGGGCTGTACCGCGCGCAGGTGCCAGGTGATCTGGGTGGCGGTGCGCTGGCCGGTATTGCGGATGCTGACCTGCAGTGGCTTGCCGAAATCGCACTGGTCGGGCACATGACGCACGCTGATCTCCAGTTGCTGCACCTGCCGGTCATGTCGCCATTGCCATATGCCGACCCCGGCTGCCAGCAGCAGGGTGATGGCGACGATGACACCACTGACCGGAAGCATGATGCGCGGGAAGCGCACCAGCAGTATCAGCCAGATCAGCAACAGGGTGATGCCCAACGGCATGGAGTCTCCTTGCGACGGCGTTTGTTCGATGCCCTGACTGTACCAGACCTCTGCGTTCAGGACACCGCCGTCACGGACCAGTCGAACAATTCACAGGTGTTATGCAGGCACTGGCGGGCCAGCTGCTCGGTGGTCTCGCCGCGTAGCTCGGCCAGTTGGGTACAGATCTGCGGCAGGTTCTGCGGGCTGTTGCGCTGATAGGGGCGAAATGCCGGCGCCATGTCCGGGCTGTCGGTCTCCAGCACCAGGCTGTGTGCCGGCAGCTGGGCAATGACCCGGTGCATGCGCTTGGCCTGCGGCCAGGTGGCCGCACCACCCAGGCCCAGCTTGAAACCCAGGCGAATATACTCGCGGGCCTCTTCGGCGCTGCCGGAAAAGGCATGGATGATGCCCGCCCGGCGCAACTGGTAGCGTTTCAACGCAGCGATCACCGGGGCATGGGCACGGCGTACATGCAGCAGCACGGGCAGCTCGACATCAACGGCGATCTGCAGCTGGGCTTCGAACAGTGTCTGCTGGCGTTCGCGGTCGGGGTGGTCGATAAAGTAGTCGAGGCCGAACTCGCCCACCGCGCAGCAACGCGGATCGCCGGCGTGTTGCTGCAGACGATCGCGCAGCTGTTGCAGATCTTCCTCGCGGTGCTGGTCGAGAAACACCGGGTGCAGTCCGAAGGCGGCATACAACCGGGAGTCATCCTCGACCAGTTGCCACAGGCGTTCCCAGTTATCCCGGGTCACGCCCATCAGCAGCAGGCGACGTACGCCCAGTCGGTAGCTGTCGGCGAGCACCGCCTGGCGGTCGGCATCGAAATCGGCAAAGTCCAGGTGGGTGTGGGTGTCGATATAGATGTTCATGCCCATAGCATCGTCAGCCCATGGCTGGTGTGCAAGCGTGGTGCTGCTCAGTCGGCCTGTTCGAGCAGGATTTGCCATTGCTCCGGGGTTACCGGCATCACCGACAGCCGGCTGCCGCGCTGCACCAGCGGCAGCCCTTCCAGACCTGCCAGCGTCTTGATCTGCTCCAGCGACAGTACCTGCGCGAAGCGACGTTCGAAGATCAGATCGACGGCCTGCCAACGGGGCTTGTCGCTGCTGCTGCGGGGGTCGAAATAAGGTGAGTTGGGATCGAACTGACCGGGGTCGGGATAGGCGCCGGCGACCACCCGGGCGATACCGGCGATGCCGATATGCCTGCAGCTGGAGTGGTAGATCAGCACTAGATCTCCTTTGGCCATCTGCATGAGAAAGTTGCGCGCCTGGAAGTTGCGCACGCCATCCCAGCGAATCGGGGTATCCGGCGCCCGGGCAAAATCATCGATGCTGCATTCGGAGGGTTCGGTCTTTACCAGCCAGTAGCTCATGCCATTGATCCATTGAACGGAAAGGGGGGTGGGGCAGTGAGCATGATGCACCAGACCCTGCTCGCCCGCCATCGGCAAGGAGGCGGAGTGTGTCAATTTGTAGCGCATGCGGGAATGCAGGGTTTTTCGCGCTACAATTCCGCGGTTTTGACACTTTTACCGCTGATCTGATTACCGGTCGGCGCTGCCGGCGGGCAGTAGGTAATCGCTCGCAAGGAGTTGCACATGTACAGGAAGTTTGGCGTTGCATTGCTGGCCGCTCTGGCCTTCCAGGCCCAGGCCAAGGTGGACCCGGCGCAGGCGGCCCGTCTGGGTGCCGACCTGACGCCGCTGGGTGCCGAGCGTGCCGGCAACCCGCAGGGCACCATCCCGGCCTGGACCGGAGGCGTGACACCGCCAGCCCACTACCAGCGCGGAATGCATCACCCCGATCCCTATGCCGCGGATGCGGTGCTCTACCGCGTCGCTGGCGCCGACCTGGCCCAGCACCGGCCGTTGCTGCCGGCCGGCCTGGCTGATCTGCTGGAGCGCAATCCGGAGTATTATCTGCAGGTCTACCCGACCCGCCGCAGTGCCGCCGCACCGCAGCGTATCTATGATGCCACCCGGGCCAATGCCGAACAGGCCGAGCTGATCGCCAACGGCAACGGTATCGCCGGGGCGGTGGCCGGTATTCCGTTCCCCATCCCGCAGAACGGTATGGAGATCATCTGGAACCATATCCTGCACTACAAGGGTGAGCAGACTCACTTCATCAACAACCAGGCGGTGGTGATCAATGGTCGCAGCAACCTGATCAAGCGTGAGCGCTATGTCTACTACGTCTACAACCGCGAGGGCATGACCCACGAGGCCATGGACAACACCCTGCTGTACTACCGCTACCAGGTTACCGCGCCAGCCAAGCTGTCCGGCACCTCGCTGGTGGTGCAGGACCCGCTGGACCAGGTGCTGACCACCCGCCGCGCCTGGCGTTACAGCCCCAGCGACCGGCGTGTGCGGCGGTTGCCGTCGCTGGCCTACGATTCGATCCAGCCTGACACCAGCGGCCTGGCTACCGCCGACGTGGTGGATTCCTATAACGGTGCACCGGACCGCTACGAGTGGACGCTGGTGGGCAAGCAGGAAATGCTGGTGCCCTACAACAGCTATGCGGTACACCAGCAGGGCATCGACTACGATCGCATCGTGCTGCCGAAAACCCTCAACCCCGAACTGCTGCGCTATGAGCTGCACCGGGTGTGGGTGGTGGAGGCCAATCTGCGCACTGGCTACTCCCATCCCTATCACACACGGCGATTCTATATCGACGAGGACAGCTGGCAGATCCTGGCGGTGGACCTGCGCGATGCCAAGGGTGAGCTGGTGGGCCTGCAGGAAAGCCATCCGATCAGCTACTACGAACTGCCGATGTTCAACAGCACCCTGGAAACCCTGTATCACCTGAAGACCGGCAACTACTTCGTCGACGGCCTGGACAACAACGAGCCGATGTACGACTTCGACTCCCCCATGTCACCACGGGACTTCTCGCCCCAGGCGCTACGCCGCGCCGGTAACTGAGCGCGTCATCGCCAGTGATGAGCTGCGGACCAGCGGCTCGTCACTGCTGGGCGGGATACGGGGTCTGCTGCAGCAGCCCGGCCAGGTGCACGCAATTGAGCGCCAGCACCCTGGTGGTCTGCACCACCTTGTCCGGCGTCGATGACAGGTCCTTGAAGTCGGTCGAGCCCATGGCCTCGCCAACCCAGTAGGTGCAGCTGTTGACGGGCAGGCTGAAGCCGACATCATTCAGGCCCTGGTACACCTGCGCGACGATATGGTGGGCACCATCTTCATTGCCGACCACGGCAACCCCGGCCACCTTGCCGTAGGAGGGCATATGGCCCTGGTCGTCGGTTTCGCCGAGAAACGCATCCAGGCGCTCCAGCACCCGCTGGCACAGGCTGGACGGGTGACCGAGCCACACCGGTGAGCCGAGGATGAAAATATCGGCCTCCACCAGCTTCTGACGGATCATCGGCCAGTCATCCCCCTTGCCTTCGTCCGAGGTGACGCCCGGCTTGATGTTGTAGTCGGCCACGCGCAGCAGTTCGCCCTTCACGCCGTGCTCCTGCAGCGCGGCCAGGGTCTGCTTGAGCAGCAGCTCACAGGATGAATCGGCAGGGGGAGGGTTTCAGGGTGCAGTTCAGCGCCAGGGCGGTGAGTGACATCGGGCATCTCCGGGCAAGTGGCTTCAGAGAGTTGGTCCGGTGCCGGGGTCATTGGTTCAACCTGCTTGCCCGGTCGCTAGCGGCGCTTGTGGTCGCGCCAGCGTTCGCTGATGCTGGCGAGCCAGGCGGGGTCCAGGCGCTGTTGCTCGGGGTCCAGGCCTTCGGCCAGCATCTGCTCGCGGTGCAGGTCCACCGCCTTGACCATATCGCTGATGGCACTGCTGTTGCCGTCGAGCTGGTGCATCTGCAGCAGGCCCAGGTGATAGAAGCGCTGCACGCGCATGGCGGTCGCATCCCTGGCGGCAACGCCGGCCTCGACCTGATGCAGGATATTGGTCACCTTCATCAGGTTGCGCTTGAGGCGAAAGCCATAGACCGCCGGGGCCATCCACGGCTGCTGCCACAGGTACAGGCGTACCACGGCGATGGTCAGCAGCAGTCCGGCCACCACGCCGCCCAGGTTCCAGCGGAAGTTGTTGCCGCCGGGTTCGCCGAACAGGCTCACTGACAGAGTGGCCAGCGCGATGCACAGGGCAGCCAGGATCGCGCACAGCACCAGTGTGCTGCGGCGGGTCTGCTGGCGGTACAGTTCGGCATCCATGGGCTGAATATCGAACATCGGCTGGCCCTCAGAGTTTGCTTTTCAGCGGCACGTTGATGACGATGGGTTCCGCCGGCCGGCAGCAGCAGGGCAGGATCTCGTCACGCTTGAGAAAGGCCAGCGGTGGTTTCGGGTAGACCACGCTGCCGACCTTGAGTTTGACCCGGCAAGCGCCGCAGTAGCCACTGCGGCACTGGTACTCGACATGATGGCCGGTACGTTCCAGGCCTTCCAGCAGGCTTTCATCCTCCTCCAGCTCGAAGAAGGTGTCGCGGGTGAATACCTGCACGCCTACAGCTCGAACTCGCCCAGGTCCTCCACCGATACCTCGGAGTCGATCTGGCCGACCAGGTAGGAGCTGACCTCGACCTCCTGGGGCGCCACCTGCACGTTATCCGAGACCAGCCAGGCATTGATCCAGGGGATCGGGTTCTGCGTGGATTTGGGGAAGATCGGCTCCAGGCCGACCGCGTTCATCCGCAGGTTGGTGATGTACTCGACGTACTGGCTGAGGATGCTGTAGTTCAACCCGATCATCGAGCCGTCCTTGAACAGGTACTCGGCCCACTGCTTCTCCTGCTCGGCGGCATGGCGGAACAGCTCGATGCACTGCTCATGGCAGGCCTGGGCGACTTCGGCCATTTCCGGGTCGTCCACGCCTTCCTGCATGATATTGAGGATATGCTGAGTGCCGGTCAGGTGCAGCGCCTCGTCGCGGGCGATCAGGCGGATGATCTTGGCGTTGCCTTCCATCAGCCGGCGCTCGGCGAAGGCGAAGGAGCAGGCGAAGCTGACATAGAAGCGGATCGCCTCCAGCACGTTCACCGACATCATGCACATGTACAGCTTCTTCTTCAGCTCGAAGCGCTCGATGGTCACGCTGCGGCCACCGAGCTGGTGGGTACCCTCGCCGAACTGGTTGTACAGGTTGCCGTACTGGATCAGCTCGTCGTAGTAGTTGGAGATATCGCCGGCGCGCTCGATGATGTGGCGGTTGCGCACGATATCGTCGAACACCACCGCCGGATCGTTGACGATATTGCGGATGATGTGGGTGTACGAGCGGCTGTGGATGGTCTCGGAGAACGACCAGGTCTCGATCCAGGTTTCCAGCTCGGGGATGGATACCAGCGGCAGGAAGGCCACGTTCGGGCTGCGACCCTGGATCGAATCCAGCAACGTCTGGTATTTCAGGTTGCTGAGGAAGATGTGTTTCTCGTGATCCGGCAGGTTGCGGAAGTCGATGCGATCCTGGGATACATCGACTTCCTCCGGACGCCAGAAGAACGACAACTGCTTCTCGATCAGCTTCTCGAAGATCGGGTACTTCTGCTGGTCGTAGCGGGCAACGTTGACCGGCTGGCCGAGGAACATCGGCTCGCGCATCTGGTTGTTGTCGGTCTGGGAAAAGGTGCTGTATTTCATTTTCATCAATTGGCCCTCAAGGAACCGGAAAGCTGGAGGTTGCTGTTGGGGAGGGGGTGGTGGTTTCCCCCTCTGCCCAACCCCTCTCCCGCGAGGGGAGAGGGGCTTTGTGTCTGAGTCGCGGATGAGTACCGGGTTTGCCGGATTCCGCGCTTATCGCTGAGTGATTCGCTTGGATCCTTCCGGCTGCACTTCGCTGGCAGGCCTGCATCTGGTTTTCCCCCTCTCCCTGGCCGGGCGCCCCCTGCGGGAGAGGGCCGGGGAGAGGGGGAAACTTCAGATCTTGCACGCACCGCCAGCGCAGTCATCGGCCATATCGCTCTGCGCATCATCGGCGCCATCGCGGGTGTTCTGGTAGTACAGGGTCTTGAGGCCGAACTTGTAGGCGGTCAGCAGGTCCTTGAGCAGTTGCTTCATCGGCACACGACCACCCTCGAAACGCTGCGGATCGTAGTTGGTGTTGGCCGAGATTGCCTGGTCGACGAACTTCTGCATGATGCCGACCAGCTGCAGGTAGCCATCGTTGCCGGGCATCTGCCACAGCAGCTCGTAGGCACCCTTGAGCTCCTCGTAGTCCGGCACCACCTGCTTGAGGATGCCATCCTTGGACTGCTTGATGGTAACCAGGCCGCGCGGCGGCTCGATGCCGTTGGTGGCGTTGGAGATCTGGCTGGAGGTTTCCGACGGCATCAGCGAGGACAGCGTCGAGTTGCGCAGGCCGTGTTCGCGGATGTCGGCGCGCAGCCCTTCCCAGTCCAGATGCAGCGGCTCGGAGCAGATCGCGTCCAGGTCCTTCTTGTAGGTATCGATCGGCAGGATACCCTGGGCGTAGGTGGTCTCGTTGAAGCCGGAGCAGGCGCCGCGCTCACGGGCCAGCTGGTTGGAGGCCTTGAGCAGGTAGTACTGGATCGCCTCGAAGGTGCGGTGGGTCAGGTTGTTGGCCGAGCCGTCGGAGTATTTCACGCCGTTCTTGGCCAGGTAGTTGGCGAAGTTGATCACGCCGATACCCAGGGTGCGACGCTTCATCGAGGCTTTGCGTGCCGCTTCGATCGGGTAGTCCTGGTAGTCCAGCAGCGAGTCCAGCGCGCGCACTGCCAGGTCGGCCAGCTCTTCCAGTTCTTCCAGGCTGTTGATCGCGCCCAGGTTCAGTGCCGACAGGGTGCACAGGGCGATTTCGCCGCTGCCGTCATCCACGCCCTGCAGCGGGCTGGTCGGCAGGGCGATCTCCAGGCACAGGTTGGACTGGCGCACCGGCGCGACCTTCGGGTCGAACGGGCTGTGGGTATTGCAGTGGTCGACGTTCTGGATATAGATGCGACCGGTGCTGGAGCGCTCCTGCATCATCAGCGAGAACAGTTCGACCGCCGGCATGCTGCGCTTGCGGATCGACGGGTCCTGCTCGTACTTCTCGTACAGCCGCTCGAACTCGTCCTGATCGGCGAAGAAGGCGTCGTACAGGCCGGGAACATCATGCGGCGAGAACAGGGTGATGTTGCCATTCTTGATCAGGCGCTGGTACAGGGTGCGGTTGATCTGCACGCCGTAGTCCATGTGCCGCACGCGGTTCTCTTCCACGCCGCGGTTGTTCTTCAGCACCAGCAGCGATTCTACTTCCAGGTGCCACAGCGGGTAGAACAGGGTTGCCGCACCACCGCGCACGCCACCCTGGGAGCAGGACTTGACCGCCGCCTGGAACAGCTTGAAGAACGGGATACAGCCGGTGTGCTGCGCCTCGCCGCCACGGATCGGGCTGCCGACGGCGCGGATGCGCCCGGCGTTGATGCCGATACCGGCGCGCAGGGATACGTACTTGACGATCGCCGAGGTGGTGGCGTTGATCGAGTCCAGGCTGTCGCCGCACTCGATCAGCACGCAGGAGCTGAACTGCCGCGACGGCGAGCGCACGCCGGACATGATCGGCGTCGGCAGAGAGATCTTGAAGGTCGAGATGGCGTCGTAGAAGCGCTTGATGTAGCCCAGCCGGCTGTCCTGCGGGTAATCGGCGAACAGGCACATGCCGATCAGCATGTAGAGCATCTGCGGGCTTTCATAGACCCGGCGGCTGACACGGTCCTGTACCAGGTACTTGCCTTCCAGCTGCTTGACCGCCGCGTAGGAGAAGTTCAGGTCGCGGCTGTGGTCGATGTAGTCGTTGAGAGCGTCGAACTCATCGCGGCTGTAGTCGCGCAGAATGTGCTGGTCATAACGGTTCATTTCCGTCAGGTTGGTGACGTGGTCGAACAGGTGTGGCGGCTCGAACTGACCATAGGCTATCTTGCGCAGGTGGAAGATCGCCAGGCGCGCGGCCATGTACTGGTAGTCGGGGGTATCCTGGGAGATCAGGTCGGCGGCGGCCTTGATGATGGTCTCATGGATATCCTGGCTGCGAATGCCGTCGTACAGCTGGATCTGCGATTTCAGTTCGACCTGGGAAACCGATACATTGTCCAGACCCTCGGCGGCCCAATCCAGCACGCGGTGGATCTTGTCCAGGTCAATGGGTTCCTGACGGCCGTCACGCTTGGTTACTTTGAGGGACTGGAAATCGGTCATGGGGCTCATCCTGGTGATAAAAAGGGCTTGATTCAGACGCAAAATCGATGTATGTGAAATACACAATATATAGTGATGAAAGCTCGAATGAACGCAATATAGAGTGCAATGGCGCTGGGGTCAAATATGAATCAGCTTGAATTTTTCGAAATCCCCAGTCCATGCATAGGCGTCTGCGAAGTCAATAGCAAAGGCTTCTGCAAAGGCTGCTTTCGCTCGCGGGAGGAACGTCTCTACTGGCTGCAACTGTCGGCCGAACAGAGGCGCCAGGTGGTACGTCTGTGTCAGTCGCGCAAGCTCAGGGTGCTGCGCGCCAGGCAGGAGGCGCTGCAGCGCCAGGCACAGGCTGACAGCCAGGGCGGCCAGGAGGATCTGTTTTAAACAGCGGCGCCAGGCAACGACGGTACTGGTCGTGCCCATGCGCCTTGCCGGGTTGTCGAGCCCCTGCTCGACGACAGGGGGCAGGTATCAATGATGCTCGCGGGTGGCGTTGAAGCGGATTTCCGGCCAGCGTTCCTCGGTCAGGCTGAGATTGACCCGGGTCGGTGCCAGGTAGGTCAGATGCCCACCGCCATCGATCGCCAGGTTCTCCATGGCCTTGCTGCTGAATTCGGCGAGCTTCTTCTTGTCGGTCGATTCGATCCAGCGGGCGGACCAGACGTTCACCGGTTCGTACAGGCACTCGACCTTGTATTCTTCCTTCAGGCGGCTGGCGACCACATCGAACTGCAGTACCCCGACCGCACCGAGAATGATGTCGTTGTTGCGTTCCGGGAAGAACACCTGGGTGGCACCTTCCTCGGCCAGCTCCTGCAGGCCCTGGCGCAGCTGCTTGGACTTGAGCGGGTCCTTCAGCCGGACCCGGCGGAACAGCTCCGGGGCGAAGTGCGGGATACCGGTGAAGCTCATGTTCTCGCCCGCGGTAAAGGTGTCACCGATCTGGATGGTGCCATGGTTGTGCAGGCCGATGATATCGCCACCCCAGGCCTCTTCCAGGCGTTCGCGGTCACTGGAGAAGAAGGTCAGGGCGTCGGTGATCTTGATGTCCTTGCCGATGCGCACGTGACGCATCTTCATGCCCTGCTCGTATTTGCCGGAGCAGACGCGCATGAAGGCGATGCGGTCGCGGTGCCGCGGGTCCATGTTGGCCTGGATCTTGAAAACGAAGCCGCTGAAAGTGTCTTCCGTGGGTACCACCTCACGTTCCTGGGTCATGCGCGACAGCGGTGCCGGAGACCAGTCGACGAAGGCATCCAGCACATGGTTGACGCCGAAGTTGCCCAGCGCGGTACCGAAGAACACCGGGGTCAGCTTGCCCTGCAGATAGGCCTCGGCGTCGAATTCGTGACAGGCGCCCTGGACCAGTTCCAGCTCTTCCAGAAAGCCGTCGTACATGTCGCCCAGAAGGGCACGGGCGGCGTCGCTGTCCAGCCCCTGGATGACGGTCTCCTCGGTGCGTTCGTGGCCATGCCCGGCGGTGTAGACGTAGATGCAGTCCTTGGCCAGGTGATAGACACCCTTGAACTCGCGATAGCAGCCGATCGGCCAGGTAATGGGCGCGGCCTTGATGTCCAGCACCTCCTCGATCTCGTCCAGCAGCTCGATGGGGTCGCGGATGTCACGATCGAGCTTGTTGACGAAACTGATGATCGGCGTGTCGCGCAGGCGGCAGACGTTCATCAGGGCAATGGTGCGCGGCTCCACGCCCTTGCCGCCGTCGATCATCATCAGCGCGCTGTCCACCGCGGTCAGGGTGCGGTAGGTGTCTTCGGAGAAGTCCTCGTGACCGGGGGTGTCGAGCAGGTTGATCATGTGCTCGCGGTAGGGGAACTGCATGACCGAGGTGGTGATCGAGATGCCGCGCTGCTTCTCCATCGCCATCCAGTCCGAGGTCGCATGGCGATCGGACTTGCGCGACTTGACCGTGCCGGCGACCTCGATGGCCTTGCCCATCAGCAGCAGGCGTTCGGTGATGGTGGTCTTACCCGCGTCGGGGTGGGAGATGATGGCGAAGGTACGGCGTTTGGCGACTTCTTGCTGAATCTGCTTGCTGGACATAATGTGCTGTTCGGTTTTTGCTGGGCAGGGAGCCAAGGCAGAGAAACACGCCAGCCGGCTCCAGGCGAGGATAAAGGGAATCGGCGCGTATTGTGGCCGATTCGCCGGGGCAAACAAAGCAGAAAATCGACAGATGCTCCTATCGGCGGCGCGGCGGGCTATGGTGCAGCTTGGGCCGGGCGGCGAAGAGCATGTGCCGGGCCGGCCTCCATCCGCTCATTATTCAAGATTCAAGCACCAACAGCAGGTCGCCGGCATTGACCTGCCTGCCCGCCGCGCAGTGAATGGCGCTGACCCTGGCACTGCGGTCGGCATGTACGGCGAATTCCATCTTCATCGCCTCGACGATCAGCAGCGGTTGGTTGATCTCCACGCGCTGGCCGGGCTCCACCAGCAGCTTCCAGATATTGCCGCTGATATCGGCGGTGATCGCATGGCCGTCCACCTCGATGGGGCCGCTGCGGGCCGGCAGCTGCAGGGCAGCATCGACCTGAGCCTGTTCGTCGGCCTGCCACAGTGCCACTTCCCGGGTGAAGGCGGCCTGCTGGTCGGCCTTGAAGGCGGCGATGCTGTCGGCGTGGTCGTGCAGAAACCGCTCATGCTCGGCCAGATCGAAGCAGCTGTCTTCGATGCGCAGGTCCAGGCGGCCCTCGCGGAAGGCCTCGCGCTGCTCGCTCAGTTCGGCCTCGCTGACCGGGTAGTAACGCACCTGGTCGAAGAACTTCAGTAGCCAGGGCTCGCCGTTGACGAAGGCCGGGCTCTTGAGGAATGTGTTCCAGATCGGCAGGGTGCGCCCGACCAGTTGGTAGCCGCCCGGCGAGTCCATGCCGTAGATGCACATGTACACGCCGCCGATGCCCACGGTGCCCTCGGCGGTGTAGGTGCGCGCCGGGTTGTACTTGGAGGTCAGCAGGCGATGGCGCGGATCGACCGGCACCGCGCAGGGCGCGCCGAGGTAGACATCACCCAGGCCGAGCACCATGTAGCTGGCGCTGAACAGGATGTCGCGTACCTGATCGACAGTCTCCAGGCCGTTGATGCGGCGCATGAACTCGGTGTTGCTTGGCAGCCAGGGTGCCCTGTCGCGCACCGACTGGCGATAGCGGGCCACGGCATCCAGGGTGGCGGAATCCTCGAAGGCCATGGGCAGGTGGATGACCCGGCTGGGCACGCGCAGGCTGGCGGCGTCCGGCAATCGGGTTTCCAGGCTCAGTAGCTGTTCGAGCAGTTCGCGCTGGTGGATGACCCGGCTGTCATAGTTGACCTGCAACGAACGCACCCCGGGTGACAGTTCGATGATGCCGTCGATGGGGTTGGCCTTGAGTGCTTCCATCAGCGCATGCACACGCAGGCGCAGGCGCAGGTCGAGCACGTTGGGGCCGTATTCCAGCAGGATGTACTTGTCGCCGGCCTGGCGGTAGGTAACTTCCGGGCGCGCACCCTGTTCCGCCAGGCTGGCGAGTATGCAGGCAGACAGGGTGCCTGCGGGGTGGGTCTCCGCCAGCGCTTCCGGTGCCGGCTGCGCGGCCAGTTGCTCGATGGCGCGGTCGGTGGCCAGCTCCAGGGCCAGCGCACTGTCGAAACTCAGGCGCTTGAAGCGGATGCGGTCACCGGGTTTGACTTGGCCGACTTTCCACAATTCGGCCTTGGCGATGGTCACCGGACAGACGAACCCGCCGAGGCTGGGACCATCCCTGGTCAGGATCACCGGCATGTCGCCGGTGAAGTTGATCGAGCCGACGGCGTATTCGGTGTCGTGGATGTTGGAGGGGTGCAGTCCGGCCTCGCCACCGTCACTGCGGCTCCAGGTCGGCTTCGGGCCGTTCAGGCGGATACCCAGGCGGTTGGAGTTGTAGTGCACTTCCCAGGCGGTGGCGAAGAACATCTCGATGGCGTCGTCGGTGAAGAAGTCCGGCGCGCCATGCGGGCCGTAAAGCACGCCGATTTCCCATTCGCCGGGGTACTCGGGAATCAGCGCGGTTGGCGCGGCGGCGGGCTGATACGCCGGCGCAGGCGTGGTGCAGGCGGCGATCCGCGGATCGCTGATCGGCAACATGTCGGTGGCGCGCAGGGTGCGCCCGGCATGGCCGCCGAACTGGCCGAGGGCGAAGGTCGAGCGGCTGCCCAGGTAGACCGGCACGTCGAAGCCGTTGCGCACCGCCAGGTAGCTGCGGCAGCCGGTTTCGGCCTTGCCAACGTCCAGCACCTGCCCGGCCTTGACCATGATCGGCACCCAGAAGGGCACGCTTTCACCATCCAGCCTGGCGTCCGAGCGGGCGCCGGTCAGGGCGATCAGCGTGTCGCTGTGAAAGCGCAGGGTCGGGCCGATCAGGGTGCATTCCAGGCCTGCGGCGCTGGCATGGTTGCCGACGATGCGGTTGGCCAGGCGGAAGGCATAGTCATCCATCGGCCCGGAGGGCGGCACGCCGATGCTCCAGTAGCCGGCGCGGCCGGGATAGTCCTGCACGCTGGTGTAGGTGCCGGGCTGGAGTACCTCCACCACCGGCGGGCGGTAAACGAAGCTGGCCAGCCGGTTGGTGGCCACGTCGCCCCGGGCGAAGAAATCGCTGGCGATGATCTGCCGCAGGTAATCCAGGTTGCTGGCGATGCCGGCGACGCGGGTGGCGTCCAGCGCCTCGCGCATCCTGCCAAGGGCGTCGGCGCGGTCGCGGCCATGCACGATGATCTTGGCGATCATCGGGTCGTAATAGGGCGATACCTCGGTGCCGGTGGCGACCCAGGTATCAATGCGGGCACCGGCGGGAAAGCTGACCTCGGTCAGCACACCGGGGGAGGGCTGGAAGTCGCGGACCGGGTCCTCGGCATACAGGCGCACCTCGATCGCCGCCCCGCTGGGCTGGATATCGATATCCAGCGCTGGTGGCTGGCCGCCGGCGCTGAGGATCATCCATTCGACCAGGTCGACGCCGGTGCAGGCCTCGGTGATCGGGTGTTCCACTTGCAGGCGGGTATTCACTTCGAGGAAATAGAAGGCATCGCGGGCCGCATCGTAGATGTATTCCACGGTGCCGGCGGAGCGGTAATTGACCGCCTTGCCGAGGCTGACCGAGGCGTCCAGCAGTTGCTGGCGGGTGGCGGCTGGCAACTGCGGCGCCGGGGTTTCCTCGACCACCTTCTGGTTGCGGCGTTGCAGTGAGCAATCGCGTTCGCCAAGGGCGATCACGTTGCCCTGGCCGTCACCGAATATCTGCACTTCGACGTGCCGGGCATTGTCGACGAAGCGTTCGAGGAATACGCCACTGTCGCTGAAGAAGTTCTGGCCCAGGCGCTTGACGCTTTCGTAGGCGTCGATCAGCGCCGTCTGGTCATCGCAGCGGGTCAGGCCGATGCCGCCACCGCCGGCGGTGCTTTTCAGCATCAGCGGGTAGCCCAGCTGTTCGGCGGCACTGAGTGCCTCGTCCAGCGAGCCAAGCAGCCCGGTGCCGGGCGTCAGCGGCACGCCGGCCTGTTCGGCGATCTCGCGCGAGCTGTGCTTGAGGCCGAACTGGCGGATCTGCTCCGGCGTCGGACCGCAGAAGGCGATACCGGCGGCTTCGCACTGTTCGGCGAAGACGGCGTTCTCGGAGAGAAAGCCATAGCCGGGAATGATCGCCTGGGCGCCGCTTTCGCGGGCGGCGGCGAGGATCAGGTCGGTGCGCAGGTAGCTGTCGGCGGCGCTGTTGCCGCCCAGGCTGATGGCCTGGTCGCAGGCGCCGACATGGGCGCTGTTGCGGTCGGCATCGGAATACACGGCAACGGACCTTATGCCCATGCGCTTCAGGGTGCGGGCAATGCGGACGGCGATCTCGCCACGGTTGGCTATGAGTACGGTATGCAGCATCTGTTTCATTCCTTTATCAACCGCGCGAGGCGATATAGGCGCGCCAGCCGCCCAGGTGGGTAATATCGGTGGCGCCTTCGATGGCCGCGCCCTCGCAGATAAAGCCCTTTACCTCGCGGCCGTCCTGCAGGGTCAGGGTACCGATGCCCAGCGGAGCGGGAATCAGAGCGACGAAACTGCCGAACAGGTGGGTCGGCATGTCCCATAGCTCGACGGCGATCGCTGCGCCGCTGGCCGAGCGGATCAAGCCGGGTTTTGGTGGTGTGGTGTCGGGCAGCGCGAACAGGCGGTAGTTGTCGGCGCTGTAGGTGGTCTCGACGAAGCGGGCGTGGCGTTCGGTCAGTTGCCAGTTGAGCGGCATGCCGCGCAAATGGGCGCCGACCACGGCCAGGCGCATATGGCCGTCGGGCACCTCGCCGGAAGTGACTGGTGGCGGCAGTTCGCGGTCGGTGGCGCCGCCTTGCCAGGGGGCATGGAGCTGCCAGCGCCGACCGAACTCGGCCAGCGCGGCATCCTGCCAGGCGGCGCCGATCAGGGTGATGCCGAAGGGCAGGCCGTCGCTACGGATGCCGGCGGGCAAGGCCAGGGCCGAACAGTCGGCCAGATTGACGAAATTGGTCCAGATGCCCAGCTGACTGTTGCAGCCGACCGGGTCGGCCGCTACGGCGGCGAGGCTCGGCAGGGTAGGTGCGGTGGGTACCAGCAGGGCATCCACCGACTGCATCAGGGTGTGGATCTGGCGGGCCAGATCGGCGCGGTGGTATTCGGCACGGAAGCTGTCGACGGCGCTGAAGTTGCTGGCCTGGGCGAGGATGTTGCGCACCACTTCGTTCATCTGTTCGGCATGCGTGCCAAAGAATTCCTTGATGGCGGCATGCCGTTCGGCGACCCAGGGTCCGCCGTAGAGCAACTGGGCCAGCTCGTGCATGGGGCTGAAATCCAGCTCCTGCAGTACCACGCCCAGGTCACGCAGCCTGGCCAGGCTGGCTGTCCAGGCGGCCTCGGCCTGGTGGTCGCCAAACCATTGCGGTTGCGCGGGAATGCCGAAACGCGGCTGCTGGCCCATCAGCGTGGCCAGTAATGGCGCGCTGCGCGAGTAGCTGTCGTCAGGGTCGAAGCCTTCGAGTACCGCGGCCACCGCTTCGGCATCGGCCACGTTCAGGGCGAATACCGAGACGCAGTCCAGGCTGCGGCAGGCAGGGACCACGCCGCTGGTGCTGAAACGACCACGGGTGGGCTTCAGTCCGACGATATTGTTGAACCCGGCGGGCACTCGACCCGATCCGGCGGTATCGGTGCCCAGGCTGAAGGGCACCAGGCCACGGGCGACGGCCACGGCGGAGCCGGAACTGGAACCGCCGGAAACGTATTGCGGGTTGAAGCTGTTGGGCACCGCGCCATAGGGCGAGCGGGTACCCACCAGGCCGGTGGCGAACTGGTCGAGGTTGGTCTTGGCCAGCACGATGGCACCGGCCGCGCGCAACCGGGCGACACTGGTGGCGTCCCGGCTGGCGATATAGGCGAAGGCCGGGCAGGCGGCGGTGGTCGGCAGCCCGGCCACATCGATGTTGTCCTTGACCACGAAGGGGATGCCATACAGCGGCAGGTCGGCGGCATCGGGCTGGGCCTCGAGCTGATCGAGCTGGGCATCCAGTTCTGCGTTGGAGAGAATATGGATCCATGCCGGATCGCTGTTGTGCAAGCAGGCGCGCAATGCGTGCAGGGCGCTGCGGGGCGAGAGCGAGCCATTTCGATAGGCCTGTCGCCAATCGTCGATAGTCCATCCGGTTTGCTGCGGCATCGAGCCTCCTGGGTTCCTGGAATACCATCTTGTATGCAAGTGGGTATTCAGCAGGGACTGTGCCAACAGTCGACAATGCCGAGATTTTCGTTTTTATATAATAAAATCAATCAGTTGGTAGGTTTTTTCTGATGCTGATGAAGGCTCGGGCCGGGCACGGGAGATATTGGCTGCGCAACTTTGGTGCCGAGCCGAGGGACTACGGCTAACTCTGGTGCGCTGCGAGCGGTTGCGCAGGTTGGTCGAGCGTGACCGGCTGGCCGAACAGGTGCCCCTGGGCATAATCCACGCCTATGTCGCTGACGGCGGTATGGATGGCCGCGGCTACCTTGATGAATTCCGTGGGCGGTATGTGTTCGCCGCGCTCATCGACTACCGTCAGCAGGGTCTCGAAGTGCAGCTGTTCGCCGGTGTTGGCCGGCACCGGAATGATCTGCTGGCAGCGAATCCTGAGACTGTTGGTGTCCAGGACCCGGTTGATGCGGGTGCCCCAGCCCATGACTTCATCGAGTTCCTCCAGTCGCTCGTCTCCGGGCCGCACCATGCGGATGCCCTGCTGGTTGGCGTAGACCAGGCGGTATCCGTCGGCGGAGATCCAGATCAGCTGTGACAGCTGGGCCTGCAGATCCTCATGGGTCAGCTCGAACCACTAGGTTGCCGGCACGCTTGATCCAGCGTTGCAGGGAGCGGTCCGAGGCCAGCAGGCTGAAGCTTGGCGCGGAAAATACCTGCCATGTGTCAACTATCGTCGTAAACGGATGCCGCGCCGCTTGCCTGGCTTCAGACCTTGCGCCACTTGCTGCGGATGTCCATGAAGTCCTGCAGGGCGGCTACGGCATTGCCCTTGATATGCAGGCCCAGTTTGGTCCGCCGCCAGAGCACGTCTTCGGCGTCGAGTGCCCATTCCTGCTGGATCAGGTAGCGGACCTCCTGGGCATACAGGTCGGCACCGAAATGCCGGCCCAGGTCATCCATGCCGTGGCAGCCCTGCAGCAGCTCATGGGTCAGGGTGCCATAGGTGCGGGCGAAGCGCCGGGCCAGGCTGTCCGGCAGCCAGGGATAGAGTTTGTTCAGGTCGGTCAGCAGCGTATCGCGGTCCTGGAAGTCACCGCCGGGCAGTACGCTGCCCGCGGTCCAGGCGCGGGCCGGGCTGTGCAGCAGTTCGCACAGTTGGTCGGTGGCCTGCTCGGCCAGCCGCCGGTAGGTGGTGATCTTGCCGCCGAGTACCGACAGCAGAGGTGCCTGCCCCGGCCGGGTATCGACGTCCAGGGCGTAGTCGCGGGAGGCGGCCTGGGCCTTGCCGTTGGCATCATCGAACAGCGCCCGCACCCCGGCATAGCTCCAGACGATGTCGTTGCGGCTGAGCTGCTGGCGGAAATGCGCGTTGACCACCCGCAGCAGATAGTCGGTCTCCTGCGCCGAGATGCTGGCGGCGGCAGGGTTGCCCTGGTAGTCCACGTCGGTGGTGCCGATCAGGCTGAACTCGTCCTCGTAGGGAATGACGAAGACGATGCGGTTATCGGTATTCTGCAGGATGTAGGATTCCTCGCCCGGATGCAGGCGCGGCACCACGATATGGCTGCCCTTGACCAGCCGCAGCGGGCGGCGTACCGCTGTCTCCACCACCGATGCCAGTACCTGGTCGACCCAGGGGCCGGCGGCATTGACCAGGGCCCGGCTGCGGTGCTGGCTGCGCTGGCCGGTCTGGCGGTTCTCCAGGGTGACATGCCACAGGCCATCGGCGCGTTGCGCTGCGATGCAGGCGGTGCGGGTGAGAATCTGCGCGCCATGCCGGGCGGCGGCCTGGGCGGTCAGCACCACCAGGCGGGCATCATCGACCCAGGCGTCGGAGTACTCGAAGCCGCGGACGATCTGCGGCCGTAGCGGGCTGTCAGCAGTGAAGCGCAGGCCGCGCGAGCCCGGCAGGGTCTCCCGGCGGGCCAGGTGGTCATAGAGGAACAGGCCGATGCGGATCATCCAGGCCGGGCGCAGGTGTGGCTGGTGCGGCAGGCGGAAACGCATCGGGCGGATGATGTGCGGCGCGTTGCGCAACAGTGTCTCGCGCTCGGCCAGGGCCTTGCCGACCAGACGGAACTGATAGAACTCCAGATAGCGCAGGCCGCCGTGGATCAGCTTGCTGCTGCGCGAGGAGGTGGCCGAGGCCAGGTCATCCTGTTCACAGAGCAATACCTTGAGGCCGCGTCCGGCGGCATCCATGGCGATGCCGCAGCCATTGACCCCACCGCCGATGACCAGCATATCATGAATGTCATCTTCGGCTGCCAGAATGGGCTGGTGAACGGACGCGTCCGGCATGTCGGGATTCCTCTGTCAGGTGGGGCGCGAAGGTGCCCGCGGTGGATTATTGCATACTCGACGTCAACTGATGGTCTGCACCTATTGACCGCGAAGTCACTTGGTTTTATGGTGCGCACCGAACGTTGAGGCTGGCACGATCCATACGGCTCAAGTACTGACGACGAGACAGCAAGACCGGTTCCCCTGGGGAGCGGACTTATTGCTTTCGGCGCACGCCTTGGGAAGTAGGCGAACCAAAGTGGGGATACTGATCAGACGTTCGCACCCCCGGGTTGTGTGTTGGCTATACGTTCAGAGTCGCTTACGGAAGGCGTACCTGTCCTGGCTTTGTGCCGGGCGCATGGGTACGCCTGTCTGCCCTGCATCTGATCCCATGTCCCCACGCGGCCCGACACCAGAACTATTGCTTTGGAGCCGACGCCATGACCATCAAGCTGGACGAATATTTTGACCGCGACACCTTCAGCCGCATCCGTGCCTGTGCTGATCAGCATGAAACCCCTTTCCTGGTGGTTGACCTCAAGACCATCGATCGTGCCTACGACGACCTGGTAGCGGGCTTCCCCTACGCCAAGGTCTACTATGCGGTGAAGGCCAACCCGGCCAATGAAGTGCTGGGCCTGCTGAAGAACAAGGGATCGAACTTCGACATCGCCTCCATCTACGAGCTGGAGAAAGTGCTGGCACTGGGCGTCAAGCCTGAGCAGATCAGCTACGGCAACACCATCAAGAAGTCCCGCGACATCCGCGCCTTCTATGAGAAGGGTGTGCGCATGTATGCCACCGACTCCGAGGCGGACCTGCGCAATATCGCCAAGGCCGCGCCCGGCTCGAAGGTCTACGTGCGCATCCTGACCGAGGGTTCGACCACCGCTGACTGGCCGCTGTCACGCAAGTTCGGTTGCCAGAGCGACATGGCCATGGACCTGCTGGTGCTGGCCCGGGAGCTGGGCCTGGAGCCCTACGGCGTATCCTTCCACGTCGGCTCGCAGCAGCGCGATATCGGCGCCTGGGACGGAGCCATCGCCAAGGTCAAGGTGATCTTCGAGCGTCTGAAGGAAGAAGACGGCATCGTATTGAAGATGATCAACATGGGCGGTGGCTTCCCGGCCAACTACCTGACCAAGACCAACACCCTGCAGACCTACGCCGAGGAAATCACCCGCTTCCTGCAGGAAGACTTCGGCGAGGAACTGCCGGAAATCATCCTCGAGCCGGGCCGCTCGCTGATCGCCAACGCCGGCGTGCTGGTCAGTGAGGTGGTACTGGTCTCGCGCAAGTCGCATACCGCGCTGGAGCGCTGGGTGTTCACCGACGTCGGCAAGTTCTCCGGCCTGGTGGAAACCATGGACGAGGCGATCAAGTTCCCGATCTGGACCGACAAGCGTGGCGAGTTGGAAGAGGCGGTGATCGCCGGCCCGACCTGCGACAGCGCCGATATCATGTACGAGAACTACAAGTATGGCCTGCCGCTGAACCTGGCCATCGGTGATCGTATGTACTGGCTGTCCACCGGCGCCTATACCACCAGCTACAGCTCCATCGAGTTCAATGGCTTCCCGCCGTTGGAGGCGTTTTACGTCTGAAGCCGGGCAGGGGCATGGTGCCCCTGCGCTACGACTGTGGGTTTGCTGTCGCCGACGTCGTCGAGCAGGTGCTCGCCAACCCGAAAGGGCCGGGTTTCATCCCGGCCTGCGCTGTATTGCGTGGCACCCTGGGTCGAGATGGAGCTCGACCGCTGATTTCAGGTGGCTGGCTTGCAGCCGCCAATCGGGCCGGGGCGGCCCTCCTACACAGTGCCTGCCCGGGTTATCGAGCGCCCGCTCGACGACATGCGGACCTGCTGCTGCGCTCGGCGCCTGGCTATAACAGTGCCGCCGCGTCCCTATCCACAATCACCGTCACATCCGCATGCAACCGCAGCGCGGAGGCGGGCATCTGTTCGCTGATCGGACCCTTGATCATGTCGGCGATGCACTGGGCCTTGCCCTTGCCACTGGCGATCAGCAGGATGGATCTGGCCTGCAGGATGTTGCTGATGCCCATGGTGATGGCGGTGGTCGGTACTTCATCCAGGGAAGCGAAGAAGCGCTGGTTGTCCAGGCGGGTGCTTTCCGACAACCGGGTGTGAAAGGTTTCCTGGTCGAAGGGGGTACCCGGCTCGCAGAAGCCGATATGGCCATTGCTGCCGATGCCCAGTAGTTGCAGATCCAGCGGGGTGGCGTGCAGCAAGGCGTTGTAGCTGTCGCACTGGGTTTGCAGGTCGTCGCCTTCGGTGCAGGGAATATGAATGTTGTCCGGGCGGATATCCACATGCCGGAACAGGTTCTGGTGCATGAAATGGTAATAGCTTTGCGGGTGACTGCGCGGTAGCCCGCAATATTCGTCCAGATTGAAGGTCTGCGCCTCGCGCAGGGATATCTCGCCAGCCTGGTAGCGCTGCACCAGGTACTGATAGGTGCCCAGTGGCGTACTGCCGGTGGCCAGGCCCAGCGTACAGGCGGGCTTGCTGTGCAGCAGCCCGGCAATCATGCGACCGGCTGTACTGCTCAGCTCGGCATAGTCGTTCACGATGATGACATTCATGGGCTGCGCTTCTGTCTCTGGCTGACATAAAGCGCGAAATTCTACTGTGCAGGCCCGCACAGGGAAAGCCAAAATAAAACGGCCCGCCCTGTTGCCAGGGCGGGCCGCTCACAACCAGCAGGAATCAGGCGAACTTCTGGATGTTCTGCATCAGTTCCTTCAGCGCCTCGATGTTGTCCTTCGGATGCACGGCATTCTCGAAGCTGCACAGCTGTTCGAAGTTGGCCTGCACATCTTCCGGGCTGAAGCCTTCGTCGGGGTTGAAGCCGATGCCCAGCGAGCGCTCCCAGCGCACCTTGCCCATCCAGCCGCCGCCGACTTCGAACAGGCTGCCGGTCTCCTGGCTCTGTTCGGAGCACAGGTAGACCACCAGCGGGCTGACCAGCTCGGGCTTGAGTTTTTCGAAGGCGCCGGGCGGGAACAGACCTTCGGTCATGCGGGTGCCGCCAGTGGGGGCGATGGCGTTGACGAAGATGTTGTTCTTGCGACCCTCGATCGCCAGGGTGCGGGTGAAGCCGTACAGCCCCAGCTTGGCCATGCCATAGTTGGCCTGGCCGAAGTTGCCGTAGATGCCGGAGGTGGAGGAGGTGAAGATCACCCGGCCGAAGTTGCTGTCCTTCATGTATGGCCAGGCGGCGTGGGTTACCTTGTAGGCGCCCTCGACGTGTACCTTGTACACCAGGTCCCAGTCGGCATCGGTCATCTTGACGAAGCTCTTGTCACGCAGGATGCCGGCGTTGTTGACCACCACATCGACCCGGCCGAAGTTGTCCATGGCACATTGCACGATCTTGTCGCCATCGACCACGCTGTCCGGGTTGGCCACCGCAGTGCCGCCGGCTGCCTTGATTTCCTCGACCACTTTCAGCGCCGCTTCACTGTTGGCACCTTCCCCCTGGGTGCTGCCGCCCAGATCGTTGACGATAACCTTGGCACCGTGCTTGGCGAACAGCAGCGCGTGGGCACGGCCGATGCCACCGCCGGCACCGGTAACGATGACGACCTTGTCTTCAAAACGGATATCGCTCATGGGGAGTCTCCTGAAAATGGGCAATGACAAAACTGGCTGCTAGTTTCAGACAGTTGTTTGAAGTCGGCAAGATGCCCGTGGCTGGTGAATGGTTTGTCATAAACCATCACCCTGCGACGCTTCAGACCAGCTCGATCGCCACCGCCGTCGCCTCGCCACCACCAATGCATAGTGAAGCCACGCCGCGCTTGCCGCCGGTCTTCTGCAGGGCATTGATCAGGGTGACGATCAACCGCGAGCCGGTAGAGCCGACCGGGTGGCCCTGGGCGCAGGCACCGCCGAAGATGTTGACCTTGGCGTGATCCAGACCGTGTTCCTGCATGGCCAGCATGGTGACCATGGCGAAAGCCTCGTTGATCTCGAACAGGTCGACATCATCCTTGCTCCAGCCGGTCTTGTTGAACAGGTTGCTCAGCGCACCGACCGGGGCGATGGTGAACTCGCTCGGATCCTGGCTCTGGGTCGCATGGCCGACGATACGTGCCAGCGGCTTGAGGCCGCGCCGGTTGGCCTCGGACTCGGTCATCAGCACCAGGGCGCTGGCACCATCGGAGATCGAGCTGGCGTTGGCGGCGGTGATGCTGCCGTCCTTGGCGAAGGCTGGGCGCAGACCGGGGATCTTGTCGAGATTGGCGTTGTGCGGCTGCTCATCGTCCTTGACCAGGCTCTCGCCCTTGCGCGAGGTCACGGTCACCGGGACAATCTCGCTGGCCAGGGAGCCATTGTCGATGGCGTTCTTGGCGCGGGTCAGCGATTCGATGGCGTAGGCATCCATCTGTTCACGGGTCAGGCCGTACTTGTCGGCGGTCTCCTGGGCGAAGGAGCCCATCAGGCGACCGCTGCGGGCATCTTCCAGGCCATCGAGGAACATGTGGTCCTTGATCTCGCCATGGCCCATGCGCAGGCCGCCGCGGGCCTTTTCGATGATATAGGGCGCATTCGACATGCTCTCCATGCCGCCGGCCAGCATCACCTGGTTGGAGCCGGCCTTGAGAGCGTCGTGCGCCTGCATCACCGCTTTCATGCCGGAGCCGCACAGCTTGTTGATGGTGGTACAGCCAGCGGAGGAGGGCAGGCCGGCATTCAGCGCTGCCTGGCGTGCCGGACCCTGTTTCAGGCCGGCGGGCAGGACGCAGCCCATGATCACTTCCTCTACATCGGCCGCCGCGATACCGGCACGGGCCACGGCCTCGCGGATCACCAGGGCGCCGAGATCGACTGCGGAGAGGCTCGACAGGCTGCCCTGAAATCCGCCCATGGGCGTACGCACGCCGCTGACGATGACGATGTTTTCCGACATGTTCACTCCTGAAAATATGACTGATTATTTATTTGTGGTCATCAATCGACTTTATACGCCCTTTTTCCCCTTATTGTCGATCGCAAAGCTTTGTATGATCGAGTCACACAACGGCCATGGTCGTCACGTCGCTGCCTCGCTATAGTTGAACGAAAAGGCAAGGCAGCGTCGCTACCTGAACCGGACAAGCCCAATAAAAAAGGTCGCATCATGTTGAATACACGGATCTTACCGCCCACCGAGCAAGCCCATTCCACGCCTCTGTTGATCAAGAACCTGCTGTTGTCCGGGGTGCGTTATGAAGCCTCGCAGGAAATTGTCTACCGCGACATCAGCCGTTACGACTATGCCACCTTCAATCAGCGCATCTGCCGGCTGGCCAACGCGCTGACCAATGCCGGGGTCAAGGCGGGCGATACCGTGGCGGTACTGGATTGGGACAGCCACCGCTACCTGGAATGCATGTTCGCGGTGCCGATGATCGGCGCGGTGCTGCATACCGTCAACGTGCGGTTGTCGCCGGAGCAGATCGTCTACACCATGAATCACGCCGATGACATCATGGTGCTGGTCAACAGCGAATTCCTGCCGTTGTACCAGGCCATCGAGCCGCAACTGACCACCGTGACCACGACCATCCTGCTGACCGATGGCGATGACAAGTCCGCCGAGCTGCGCGGTTTTGCCGGTGAGTATGAGCAACTGCTGGCCGCCGCCGACAGCACTTATGAGTTCGCCGACTTCGATGAGAACTCGGTAGCCACTACCTTCTATACCACCGGTACCACCGGCAACCCCAAGGGTGTGTACTTCACCCATCGCCAACTGGTGCTGCACACCCTGACCCAGGCCGGCATGCTCAATGGCCTTGGACATGAGCAGATGATGAGCAATCGCGATGTGTACATGCCGATCACGCCGATGTTCCATGTGCATGCCTGGGGCATGCCCTATACCGCGACCCTGCTCGGTGTGAAGCAGATCTACCCGGGGCGTTACGAGCCGGAGTTGCTGGTGAAACTGATCCAGCAGGAGAAGGTGACCTATTCACACTGCGTACCGACCATCCTGCAGATGTTGCTCAATGCCAAGGCGGCCGAGGGCTATGACTTCGGCGGAATGAAGGTCATCATCGGCGGCAGCGCGCTGACCCGTGGCCTGTACGAGACGGCTGGCGCCCGGGGTATCCGCCTGTCTGGCGCCTACGGCATGTCGGAGACCTGCCCGCTGATTTCCGCCGGCTACAACAATCTGCAGGTCGAGGCGGGCAGTGAGGAGCAGCGCGTCGCCTACAAGATCAAGGCGGGCGTGCCGGTGCCGCTGGTGGAAGCGCGGCTGATGGACGAGCAGGGCAACTTCCTGCCCCATGATGGCCAGACCCAGGGAGAGCTGGTGTTGCGTGCGCCCTGGCTGACCCAGGGCTATTTCAAAGAACCGGAGAAGAGCCGCGAGCTGTGGGAACATGGCTGGATGCACACTGGTGACGTGGCCAGCATCGACCATACCGGTAGCATCGATATCCGTGACCGCATCAAGGATGTGATCAAGACTGGTGGCGAATGGCTGTCCTCGCTGGAGCTGGAAAGCCTGATCAGCCTGCATCCGTCCATCCGCGATGTGGCGGTGGTCGGCGTGCCGGACCCGCGCTGGGATGAGCGGCCCTTCGCCCTGGTGGTGGTCAAGCCGGGACAGCAGATGAACGCCAGTCTGCTGGCCGAGCATCTGCAGCCGTTTGTCGAGGAAGGGCGCATCAACAAGTGGGCGGTGCCGACGCAGATCGCCGTGGTTGATGAAATCCCCAAGACCAGTGTCGGCAAGCTGGACAAGAAGCGCATTCGCGTGGAAATTGCCGGCTGGCTGGAGCAGCAAGCGGACTGTATTTCCTCGATCTGAGCCGCACTGGCGGTGGATGCCCCTGGGGTGTAGCGCGCCGGCGCTACGCCTGTGGCTCAGCAGCGGCTGGTCCCTGTCGGCGAGCAGGTGCTCGCCAACCCCGGCAAGCCCCCGCTCCTGCAGTCTGGTAACCCTGCGCTGGATGCTGGGGCTGGGCCTATGAGGTATTCTTTCCCGTTCACAGTAAAGGAGAGTGACCTTGCCCAGTCTTAACCGCCTGATCTTCATTGCCGCCGGTATCGGCATACTTGTCGGCTGGCTGCTCGGCCTGCTGCCGCAGGAGGCGGGGCTGCGCGACGGCGTGTTGTATGCCAGCACCCTGGTCGGGGCCGTGTTCATCGGCCTGCTGAAGATGATCCTGATCCCGCTGGTATTCACCTCCATCGTGGTCGGTGTGGCCAGCCTGCAGGCGCACCATCAGGTGCACCGGGTGTGGATCACCACCTTGCTGTATTTCATGCTCACCTCGGCGCTGGCCATGCTCCTGGCGCTGGTGGTGGCCAACGTCCTCAAGCCTGGCAGCGGCATGTCGCTGGCCATGTTCGCCGATGCCATGGCGTCGTTCGAAGCCAGGCAGATGACCATGCCGGAATTCTTCCAGCATTTCCTGACCGGCCTGTTCAAGAACCCCTTCGAGGCGTTCACCAACGGCGATATCCTCTCGGTCCTGATGTTCGCCCTCTTCGTCGGCGTGGCCCTGGTTGCCGGCGGCCAGCGCTACCAAACGATATTGCAGTTGATGCAGGAGCTGCTCGACATGCTGCTGCGTATCATTGGTTGGATCATGTGGCTGGCGCCGCTGGGCATCATGGCGCTGCTGATCCGTCTGGTCGCTGAGCAGGATGTGGCGCTGCTGGTCAGCATGCTCGGCTTTGTCGTGCTGATCTTCGGTACCACGCTGTTTCACGGGGCAGTGGTGTTGCCGGGCATTCTCTATGCGGTTACCCGCAAGTCGCCGCTGTGGTTTTGGCGTGGCTCACGCGAGGCGATCATCACCGCCTTCGCCACCAGTTCAAGCTCGGCGGCCTTGCCCATCTCGTTGCGCTGCGCCCAGGAAAATCTCGGGGTCAAACGCCGTATAGCGGGTTTTGTGCTGCCGCTGGGGGCAACGGTGAACATGGACGGTACCGCGCTCTACGAAGCCGCCGCCGCCCTGTTCGTCGCCAACCTGATCGGTGCGGAGCTGTCACTGGTGCAACAACTGGTGGTGTTCATGACCGCGATGATCGCTTCAAGCGGAGCGCCGGGCATTCCCAGCGCCGGAATGGTGACCATGGTCATGGTGTTGCAGGCAGTGGGCCTGCCGGCGGAAGCCATTGCCATCCTGCTGCCGATCGACCGTTTGCTGGACACTGTCCGCACCGCGGTCAACGTGGAAGGGGATCTGGTCGGCAGCCTGGTAGTGCAGAAATTGGCTGACGACGGTGCCGAATACCAGGGCGCCTGACTAGCTACCATACAGACCCCGCGGACCTTTTTGTTGGGGCGCATACCTTGTGGGAGGGCCGCCCCGGCCCGATTGGCGTCCGTCGGACGCCTATGCCGTTCAGCCCGCCCTGCGCCCCTTGAACCGGAAACACAGCCAGATCAACCCTATCCACACCGGCAGGGCAAATGCCGATAGGCGGGTGCCGCTGTCCAGTGTCAGCACCACCAGAATGAAAGCCACGAACGCCAGGCACAGATAGTTGCCGTACGGTGACCACAATGCCCGGAAGCTCGGCACCACCCCGCGTTCACGCATGGCCCGGCGAAACATCAGGTGCGACAGGCTGATCATTGCCCAGTTCAGCACCAGCGCCGCCACCACCAGCGACATCAGGATGATCAGCGCGCCCTTCGGCAGCACATAGTTCAGCGCCACGCACAGCAGGGTGATGGCGCCGGACACCAGGATGCCAAGCATCGGCACGCCACTGCGGCTGAGCCGGGTGAACACCCGCGGCGCGTCGCCCTGCTCAGCCAGTCCGTAGAGCATGCGGCTGTTGCAATACACACCGCTGTTGTACACCGACAGGGCCGCGGTCAGCACCACGAAGTTCAGCACATGTGCCGCGGTATCACTGCCGATCAGCGAGAAGATCTGCACGAAAGGACTGCGGGCATAGGGATCGTCACCGCTGGTCAGGGTCTGTACCAGGTTGTCCCAGGGGTACAGCGACAGCAGCACGCCCAGCGCCAGGATGTAGAACAGCAGAATCCGGTACACCACCTGGTTGATCGCCCGGGGGATCACCTTGCGTGGGTTCTGCGCCTCCGCTGCGGTGATACCGACCAGCTCCAGGCCGCCGAAGGAGAACATGATCACCGCCATGACCACCACCAGCCCGCTGACGCCGTTGGGGAAGAAGCCGCCATGACTCCACAGGTTGCTGACGCTGGCCTGCGGACCACCCGCGCCGGATACCAGCAGGTACAGTCCCAGCGCGATCATGCCGAGAATGGCGCCGACCTTGATGATGGCGAACCAGAACTCCGCCTCGCCGAAGGCCTTCACATTGGTCAGGTTGATCAGGTTGATCAGCACGAAGAATGCCAGCGCGGTGGCCCAGGTAGGGACCTCGGGATACCAGTACTGCACGTACTTGCCCACCGCCGTCAGCTCGGCCATGCCCACCAGGATATACAGCACCCAATAGTTCCAGCCCGACAGGAAGCCGGCGAACGGCCCCCAGTACTGATGCGCGAAATGGCTGAAGGAGCCGGCCACCGGCTCCTCGACGATCATCTCGCCCAACTGGCGCATGATCAGAAAGGCAATCAGGCCACCGATGGCATAACCGAGCAGCATCGACGGCCCGGCACTGCTCATCACTCCCGCCGAGCCCAGGAACAGCCCGGTGCCAATGGCACCGCCCAGGGCGATCAGTTGAATATGACGATTGGTCAGGCCTCGCTTGAGCTGGCCTTGCTGTGCGGGTGCAGTCATGAAAAGGGTCCGTGGCGGCCGGATTGGCGAAAAAACGGGCAATTGTACACGGAATAATCAGGTGCCGCAGACTGCTGGTCCGACATTCGGGTAGCGTGGATGCGCCATCGAACAATGGTTGAAGCGCAGGGTGGATACGGCCATGCTGTGCAACTGAGACTCCGTAACCTGGTCAGAGAATGCCATGCAAGCTACAACTCCCACGCTAATCCGTGAAACCTTCCCTGTTGGTCCGTTGCAGTGCAACTGCACCATCATCGGCGACCCCATCAGCAAAAAGGCCATCGTGGTCGACCCGGGTGGGGATCATCAGTTGATTCTGAACCGTCTGGACCAGTTGGGGTTGAAGGTGGTCAGTATCATCCATACCCATGCGCACCTGGATCACTTCCTCGCCTCGGGCGAGATGAAGAAGGCCACCGGGGCTACCTTGCATCTGCACAAGGAGGACCAGTTCCTGTGGGACAACCTGGAGATGCAGTGCAAGCTGTTCGGTGTGCCCTACACGCCAGTGCCGGCGCCGGACCAGTGGTTGCAGGACGACGAGGAACTGGCCTGCGGCTGCGGCGTGGCGCTGCATACGCCGGGGCACACGCCTGGGTCGATGAGCTTCTGGTTTCCGCAGGCCAAGCTGCTGATCGCCGGTGATACGTTGTTCCGCCGGGGTATCGGCCGTACCGATCTATGGGGCGGAGACCATGCCAGCATCGAGAAGTCGATCCGCACCCGGCTGTATACCCTGGACGAGGAAGCGGTGGTGGTGACCGGGCATGGACCCGACACCCGGATCGGCGACGAGATTCGCGAGAATCCTTTCATTCGTGGCTGAATCGACCATAATTGTCTGACTGCGGGATAAAAATCCGGGCTCCGGTGGTCATACTTCCGGAACTGGGCATCCGGCTCTGGATGCCACGCTGCGATGACGACGTCAATTAAGGAAAAACGCATGAAAATCAAAGCACTGATTGCCGCTTCTGCCTGTGTTGCGCTGCTGGCTGGTTGCACCAACAACCCCTATACCGGTGAACGTGAGGCTGGCAAGGCGGGTGTCTATGGTGGTGGTGGGGCCGCGGCCGGGGCGCTGATCGGGGCTGCCACCTCGAGCAAGAAGGACCGCGGCAAGGGCGCACTGATCGGTGCCGTGGTCGGTGGTGCAGCCGGCGCCGGCTATGGTTACTACGCGGATCGGCAGGAGCAGCGCCTGCGCCAGGAGTTGACCGGTACCGGTGTGCAGGTGGTGCGCAATGGCGACAACCTGCAATTGATCATGCCGGGCAATATCACCTTTGCCAGCAGCTCCTCGGACATCTCCAGCAGCTTCTACCCGACGTTGAATTCGCTGGTCAAGGTGTTCAAGGAGTTCGACCAGAACGGTATCGACATCGTCGGCCACACCGACAGCAGCGGCTCGCTGGAGCTGAACATGCGCCTGTCCCAGGAGCGTGCCACCAGCGTGGCGTCCTACCTGACCGGCCAGGGCGTTTCCGGTGCGCGCATCAGCAGCCGTGGTGTGGGGCCGAGCCAGCCGATCGCCAGCAACGACACCGCTGCCGGCAAGGCGCAGAACCGCCGTGTGGAGATCAACCTGCGTCCGCTGTGAGCCGCCGGTTGATGTGAAAACGGGACGCCAGGTGCGTCCCGTTTTTTATTCCGAGGAAGGTTAGCTCTGCGGCGGATAGTCCCGGTGCAGTTGCTCCAGCAAGGCGTCCTTGTCTGCCCACAGCTGGTTGATCCAGGCCTGGAACTCGGCGCGGAAGGCCGCGTCGTGCTGATAATCCTTGCCCAGGAACCCGGCGGGGATGGGGCGCGTCTGCACACGCATCACCACCTTGCGAATCCGGCCGCTGAGCAGGTCCCAGAAGGTCGGGCTGCCATCGGGGTAGTGGATGGTGATATCGACCAGTGAGCGCAGCTGCTCGCCCATGGCGTCCAGCACGAAGGCAACGCCGCCGGACTTGGGGCGCAGCAGGTAGCGGTAGGGTGATTGCTGTTCGGCATGCTTTTCCGTAGTCAGCCGGGTGCCTTCGAGAAAGTTGAACACCGCCACCGGGGTGGTCTTGAACTTTTCACAGGCGCGCTGGGTGGCCAGCAGGTCCTGGCCGGCCTTTTCCGGATGCTTGGCCAGATAGGCCTTGCTGTAGCGCTTCATGAACGGGAAATCCAGCGCCCACCAGCAGATGCCGATGACCGGTACCCAGATCAGTTCCTGCTTGAGGAAGAACTTGAGCATCGGCATGCGGCGGTTGAGGTTGTGCTGCAGCACCAGGATGTCGACCCAGCTCTGATGGTTGCTGGTCACCAGGTACCAGCCGTCATGGTCCAGCCGTTCGTGCCCCTGGACATCCCACTGGGTACGTCCGGCCAGCCGCATCCAGGCGCTGTTACCGAGCATCCAGGTTTCGGCGATGCGGATCATGACCCTGGTGAGAAAGGCCTGCAGCGCCGGTATCGGCAGCAGTTTGATCAGTGCGCAGGGGAACAGCAGGCTGAACCAGAACAGCGTGTTAAGGATCAGCAGCAGGAGCGAAATGGCTCCGCGTATCGAGGCAGGCAAAAAAGACAGCATTGTCTGGTGGCTCGTCCGTGGTGGCCCAGTGGCCTGTGAGGTGGTCTTGACCAGACAGGCCACCTCACCAGTTCCTGGTCAGTTGTCGGTATCGGCCTGTATGGCGGTCAGTGCGATAGTAAACACGATATCGTCCACCAGCGCACCCCGGGACAGGTCGTTCACCGGTTTGCGCAGTCCCTGCAGCATGGGGCCGACGCTGATCACGTTGGCACTGCGCTGTACCGCCTTGTAGGTGGTGTTGCCGGTGTTCAGGTCGGGGAAGATGAAGACCGTGGCCTTGCCGGCGACCGGGCTGTCCGGTGCTTTCTGCTGGCCGACACTGGCAATCGCGGCGGCATCATACTGCAGCGGTCCGTCGATCAACAGTCCCGGCTGGCGCTCACGGGCCAGCCGTGTCGCTTCGCGAACCTTTTCCACATCTTCGCCGGTGCCGGAGCTGCCGGTCGAGTAGCTGATCATCGCCACCCGTGGCGGGATGCCGAAGGCTTCGGCGGAGCGGGCGCTCTGGATGGCGATTTCCGCCAGTTCCTCGGCGTTGGGGTCAGGGTTGACCGCGCAGTCGCCATACACCAGCACCTGGTCGGGCAGCAGCATGAAGAACACCGAGGACACCAGGCTGTAGTTGGGTGCGGTCTTGATCAGCTGGAACGCCGGACGGATGGTGTTGGCGGTGGTATGGATGGCGCCGGAAACCAGCCCGTCGACCTCATCCAGTGCCAGCATCATGGTGCCCAGCACGACGTTATCCTCCAGTTGCTGCAGGGCCATCGGCGCAGGCAGGCCGCGGTCCTTGCGCAGCTCGACCATCGGTGCCACGTAGCTGTCGCGCACCAGGTCCGGGTCGATGATCTGCAGCCCTTCCGGTAGGCTGATGTGGTGAGCGCGGGCGACCGCTTCCACTGCCTCGGGCTTGGCCAGCAGGATGCACTGGGCGATGCCGCGACGTTGGCAGATGGCTGCGGCCTGCACGGTGCGCGGCTCGTCGCCCTCGGGCAGGACGATGCGCTTGCCGGCCCGCTGCGCGCGATTGACCAGGTCGTAGCGGAATGCCGGCGGCGACATGCGCCGCTCGCTGGGTTGGCCGCAGCGGTGCTGCAGCCAACCATGGTCGATATGCGAGGCGACGAAGTCGGTCACCAGGGTGGCTCGCTCGCTGTCATCGACCGGGATCTCGCGGTTCATGCGGTCGAGCTGCGAGGCGGTGGCGAAGCTGCCGGTGCCGACCAGGAAGATCGGCAGGCCGTTGTCCAGCGCCGGCTGGCACAGCTGCATGACGCGCTCGTCGGGCATGATGTCGCCGGTCAGCAGCAGGCCGGCCAGTGGTGTGCCGGACAGTGACGCCAGGCTACTGGAGATGATGATGTCGTCGCGATCCCCCGGTACCACCAACAGCGTGCCGGGGCGGTACAGGTGCAGGGTGTTGGGTACGGTACGGGCGCACAGAATGATGTCCAGCACGCGGCGCTGTCGCATTTCGCCGGGATGCAAGATCCTGGCGTTGAGCAACGCGGCGACGTCGGAGCTGCGCGGGGCGCTGAGCTCGTTTTGCCAGGGCACGCAACCGATCAGGCGGAAGCCTTCGGTATCCAGCACCTTGGATTCCTGCTTGAGCGCGATGGCATAGTCCTTGAGCGTGCGCTTGAGTTCGCTGCGATCGGTCGGCACATCACCGCCCAGATCCAGGTTGCGCACCTTGTTGATGATCACCCCCAGCACCTTGGGATCCTGTGGGCCGCCGAAACCCTGGGCGTGCAGTTCGACACGATGCGCCAGGGTCGCCAGGTTGTCATCGTCCGGTGCGCTGACCAGGATCACATCGGCATCCAGGCTCTTGGCGATGTGCTGGTTGATACGCGCGGCATAGGCGGCCTGGCGCGTTGGTACCATGCCCTCGACCACCACCACGTCGGCATCGCGGGCCGCCTCGCGGTAGCGGCTGACGATATCCTCCAGCACTTCGTCCAGTTCGCCATTGGCCAGGCGCCGCTCGACCTCGGGCAGCGCCAGCGGGGTCGGCGGTTCCAGGCCCATGGTGCGGCTGATCAGCGCGGTGGAGCGCTCCGGGCCATCGTCACCGGGGTGCGGCTGGGCGATCGGCTTGAGGAAGTGCACGCGCAGGCCGTTGCGTTCGAGGGCGCGAATCAGGCCCAGGCTGACTGAGGTCAGGCCGACGCCGAATCCGGAGGGTGCGAGAAAGAAGGTATGCATGAATCAGGCTTCCTGTTCCACGGGCTGGGTGGCGGCAAGGTCGAGCAGGGCCAGGCACTCCTCGGTGATCTGGCGTTCCTCGTCGGTCGGTATGACCAGGATGGCGGGGGAGTTGTCCGCCTGGATCTGTCGGGCCGGGTTGCCGGGCGGGGTGGCGTTGGCCGCCGGATCGATGGCCAGGCCGAACAGCGCCAGGTGGCGCACGGTCAGCTCGCGCACCAGCGGCGAGTTCTCACCGATGCCGCCGGTGAAGATCACCCCGTCGATGCGTGGCAGCGCCACCGCCAGGCCGGCCAGCGAGCGGGCCAGGCGATAGCAGAACACTTCCACCGCCAGGGTTGCGCCGGCGTGGCCCTCGGCGCGGGCGGCCACCAGGGTGCGCATGTCGTTGGACAGGCCGGACAGTCCCAGCAGGCCGCTTTCGCGGTTAAGCATGTGGTCGATACGCTCCAGGTCCCAGCCCAGGGTCCGGGCCAGGTGCGAATGCAGGTTGGGGTCGACATCACCGCTGCGGGTACCCATGACCAGGCCTTCCAGCGGGGTCATGCCCATGCTGGTGTCCAGGCTTCTGCCGTCGAGGATGGCGCAGGTGGAGCAGCCGTTGCCCAGGTGCGCGGTCAGCCAGGCACCGTGGCCGGGCTCCATGCCCATCAGCAGGCTGGCCTGGGTCGAGACGAAGCGGTGGCTGGTGCCATGGAAACCATAGCGGCGCACGCTGTGCCGGGTATACAGCTCCTCGGGCAGGGCGTAGCGGTAGGCGTGCGCTGGCATGCTTTGGTGGAAGGCGGTATCGAAAATGGCGATGTGCGGAATATCGGTGAACACCGTCATAGCTTCGTTGATGCCGGTCAGTTGCGCCGGGTTGTGCAGCGGTGCCAGCGGCGAGCTGTCCTCGATGGCGGCGATCACTTCGTCGTCGATGACGCGCGCTCCGGTGAAGTGCTCGCCGCCATGCACCACGCGGTGCCCCACTGCGGTCAGCGGCTGCTGGGCGAAGCGCGCGATCAGTGGCAGCAGGCTGGCCATGGCGGAGCTGTGCCTGCCGTCCGGGAGCTGGACTTGCTCGCCGGCGTCACCGGCCTTCCAGTTCATCACGCCCTCGGCGGTACCCAGGCGCTCGGCCAGTCCACTGAGCAGCGGCTGCCTGGCAGACTCGCTGCGCAGGGCGAACTTGAGTGATGAGCTTCCACAATTTATGACAAGTACCAGGCGATCAGTCATGGTGCTCCATTTTTTCCTGCGTGGGAGGATGGGTTCTCTGCCGTCAACTTATACCCCAGCCTCCAGCGTAGTGGAACCGTCCGTGCGTTTCCGCCTATTTATGCGTAAACTGACGACTTCCTAGCCCGAAAAACACAGGATTTTTTTATGCAGATTGCTGCCAACAAAGCCGTATCGATTGAATACACCCTGACCAACGATGCAGGCGAAGTGCTGGATACTTCTGCTGGCGGCGAGCCGCTGGTGTACCTGCATGGTGCTGGTAACATCATCCCCGGCCTGGAACGAGAGCTGGTCGGCAAGCAGGTGGGCGACGAGCTGAAGGTGACTGTCGAACCGGAAGACGCCTATGGCGAATTCAGTGCCGAGCTGGTCGCCGTACTGGGCCGCAACATGTTCGAAGGTGTCGACGAGCTGGAAGTCGGCATGCAGTTCCATGCCTCTGCGCCGGATGGCGGCATGCAGATCGTTACCATCACCGCGCTGGACGGCGATGAAGTCACCGTTGATGGCAACCACCCACTGGCTGGCCAGCGCCTGACCTTCGAGGTCAAGGTCGCCGATATCCGTGATGCCTCCGAAGACGAACTGGCCCATGGGCATATCCATGGCGAAGGTGGCGTTCACCACTGAGGTCGTGACCCGCAGGTCCGAAGGCCGGTTCCCGTCAGGGGCCGGCCTTCTGCATTTGTGGGTTCTGATGGCAACGGCTTCTATCCTGCCATCAATTACATCAATTCAACTGCTTAACAAGTATTCCGCCCTTATAGTGGCCATCCGAGAACATTTGCAGGAGTTGATCGATGTCTGCCCACGCCAGCCCTCTGTTCGAGCCCGTGGTACTGGGTTCACTGAGCCTTCCCAGCCGCCTGGTCATGGCGCCCATGACCCGCAACTTTTCGCCCAATGGCGTACCCACTGAGCAGGTGGTCGAGTACTACCGCCGCCGCGCGGCGGCCGGGGTCGGCTTGATCATCACCGAGGGCACCACGGTCGATCACTGCGCCGCCAATGGTTATCCGGATGTACCGCGCTTCCATGGCGAGGATGCCCTGGCCGGCTGGAAGAAGGTAGTGGATGCGGTACATGCAGCCGGCGGCAAGTTCGCTCCGCAATTGTGGCACGTGGGTAACGTGCGTCGCCTGGGTACCGGACCTGACGGCACGGTGCCGGGTTACGGTCCGATGGACAAGTTCAAGGACGGCAAGCAGATAGTGCACGGCATGACCGCCGAGGATATCCGCGACGTGGTCAACGCCTTCGCCCAGGCGGCCCGCGATGCCAAGGCCATCGGCTGCGATGCGGTCGAGCTGCATGGCGCGCATGGCTATCTGATCGACCAGTTCTTCTGGGAAGGCAGCAACCAGCGTGATGACGAGTATGGCGGCAGCCTGGATAACCGCGGTCGTTTCGCGGTGGAGATCATCCGCGCGGTGCGCGAGGCGGTCGGCCCGGCGTTCCCGATCATCTTCCGCTTCTCCCAGTGGAAGCAGCAGGACTACAGTGCCCGTCTGGTCGATACGCCCGAGCTGCTGGAGCAGTTCCTCAAGCCGCTGGCCGAGGCGGGCGTGGATATCTTCCATTGCTCGCAGCGCCGCTACTGGGAGCCGGAATTCGAGGGCTCTGCGCTCAATCTGGCTGGCTGGACCCGCAGGATCACCGGCAAGCCGTGCATCACCGTGGGCAGTGTCGGCCTGGACAGCGAATTCCTCGAATACATGGTCAAGACCGACAAGGTGGCCAAGACCGAGGCCAATATCGATGACCTGCTGCAACGGCTGGCGGAGCGTGAGTTCGACCTGGTGGCGGTCGGACGGGCGCTGATCGTCGATCCGCAGTGGCCGGCGAAGCTGCGTGCCGGGCGTTTCGACGAAGTATTGCCCTACAGTCGCGAGGCTCTGAAAGAGCTGGCCTGAGGTGGCCGCCCCGGCTACTTGCCGGGGATAGCCTGGGACAGCGGCCGTGGTGGATGGCAGCAGCGCTGCAGGTAACCCTCGAAGCGCTGCAATACCGACGGCCAGCCCAACTGGCAGGCACGGTGCCGGGCGTGCATGCGGATGCCGCGGCGTCCTTCTGCATCGCTGACCAGCCAGCGCAGGTTGTCCAGGAACAGCTCTTCATGCGCCGGCGGCGCCAGGCAGCCGCTGTAGCGGTCGCGGATGTGCTGATGGGCGGCGGCGGTGTCGAAGGCATTGACCGCCAGCCCCGAGGCCATGGCCTCGGTGACCACGTTGCCGAAGGTTTCCGTCAGGCTGGGAAAGACGAACACGTCGGCGCTGGCGTAGACGGTCGCCAGCTCGGCGCCGGACAGAGCGCCGGTGAAGTGCGCCCCGGGCATGTCCTTTTCCAGTGACTGACGCAGCGGACCATCACCCACCACTACCATGTGCAGGCGTGTGCCGGTTGACTGGTTCTCCCGCAGGTTCTGCCAGCTGTGTTGCAGCAGTTGCAGGTTTTTTTCCGCCGCCAGGCGCCCCACATGCAGCAGCACGATATCGGTATTGCCCGCACCCCACTGGCGGCGCAGTTCGGTATCGCGGTGCGCCGGATGAAACAGCTCGCAATCCACCCCGCGCCCGAGCAGCATCAGGTTGTTGATGCCCAGGCGTGACAGCTCGCGCTGCTGGGTGGTGCTGGCGGTCAGGGTCAGCAGCGTCTGGTTGTGGAACCAGCGTAGGTAGGCCACCACCGGGCGGTACAGCAGGCTGATGCGGTAATGTTCGCTGTACTGCTGGAAGTTGGTATGGAAGCCGCTGATCACCGGAATGCCCAGCCGCCGCGCAGCGCGCAATGCCGACCAGCCCAGTGGCCCTTCGGTGGCCAGGTAGACGGTATCGGGGCGGCTGTTGCGCCAGTGCGCCAGCAGCCGCCGGTAGGCTGGCAGACCGAATTGCAGCTGGCTGTAGCCGGGAATGGGCAAGCCACGTACCAGCAGCTCTTCCATCAGGCCGCTGGTAGCCAGGCCGACGGTCTCGCCGGGCTGGGCCGGGCGTACCAGTTGCAGGCGGTTATTGTTCTGCAGCAGGCCGTCACACAGGCGACCGAGGGTATTGGCCACGCCATTGATCTGGGGCCGCCAGGTTTCGGTGACCAGGGCGTAGTGTCGGTCTTGGGAGCTGAGTGTCGTCATGACACCCAGTATGGGTGCCATTGGTGATCGCGTTGTTACCGGGAGATGACCGATTTATGGCAGTGGCGGCCGGCGGGGGCCTTCGCGTACCCAGAGCAGGGTCGAGCCGGCCACCGCCGAAGGCATCACCAGCAGGTTGACCAGCGGGATCAGCATGCCGATATACACCGGCAGACCGAACCCCAGCGACAGGCCCCGGCGGCTGCGCATCCAGCGCAGCATATCGATGAAGCCGACCTGATCGTTGTCGGCCTGATAATCAATGTACTGCACCGCCATCATCCACACGCCGAATACCAACAGCAGCGGCGAGGCGACCAGGTTCACCACCGGTACCAGGGTCAACAGCAACAGGCCGAGTAGACGCGGCAGGTAATAGGCGATCTTACGGCACTCCCGGCCCAGGCTGCGCGGCACCACCATGGCGATGTCCTGCCAGCTGGTCGGCGGGCTGACCAGGCCGCGTTCCTGCTCGGCGATCTTTTCCGCCAGGAAACCGTAGAAGGGGGAGGCGATCAGGTTGGCGATCATGCTGAAGCCGAAGAACAGCACCAGCAGTACCACCAGTGCGAACAGCGGCCATAGCAGCCATTCGACGAAGCCGGCCCACTCCGGCAGGTGCGGCATCAGCCGGCCCATCCAGTAGTTGAACTGCCGCGCGCCCCAACCGATCAGCGCTATGAACAGCACCAGGTTGAGCAGCAGCGGGATGACCAGGAAACGCCGCAACCCCGGCTGGCGAATGCGCTGCCAACCTTCGCGCAGATAGCCCGAGCCACGCAGGGGAGCCAGTGGTTGTGTCATGCAGAGTCCTTATTCAATTGGCGTTATAGGGATAAACTATGCGCCTGATATAGTGACAGCGGTAGGCATCGCCTCTACCATGCATCCGGTGAAATTTCCGCAAGAATCCGTAGATACAGAGTCTGTCGAACACCACGGCGGCGTTGCCTGCAGCCGCCAGGCCGCACCATTATAGAGAGCTTCGACTCCAATCTCTGTGCCGGGTTCTTGCAACTCCCTTTTCAGCAGCCGGACCTGCCGGTCCTGCTGCAGAGTTATCTTGACTATCACGCCGCTGCGGCGGTGATCTGGAGGATTCAATGTCTGAAACACGCCACTCCCGTCTGATCATCCTGGGCTCCGGCCCGGCCGGTTACAGCGCAGCGGTCTATGCCGCACGGGCCAACCTCAAGCCGCTGCTGATCACCGGTATGCAGATGGGCGGTCAGCTCACCACCACCACCGACGTGGACAACTGGCCTGGTGACGTGGAAGGGCTGCAGGGTCCGGATCTGATGGAGCGGATGCGCAAGCACGCTGAGCGCTTCGAGACCGAGATCGTCTTCGATCACATCAACAAGGTGGAACTCGGCCAGCGCCCGTTCACGCTGACCGGTGACCAGGGCGAATATACCTGTGACGCACTGATCATCGCCACCGGTGCCTCGGCACGCTACCTCGGCCTGCCGTCGGAAGAGGCCTTCATGGGCAAGGGCGTATCCGCCTGTGCTACCTGTGATGGTTTCTTCTATCGCAATCAGGACGTGGCTGTCGTGGGTGGCGGCAACACCGCTGTGGAAGAGGCGCTGTACCTGGCCAATATCGCGAAAAAGGTCACCCTGGTGCACCGCCGCGAGAGCTTCCGCGCCGAGAAGATCCTGGTCGACAAGCTCATGGCCAAGGTTGCCGAAGGCAAGATCGAACTCAAGCTCAACGCCGTGCTGGATGAAGTGCTGGGCGACGACAGCGGCGTCACCGGCATGCGCCTGGCCTTCAATGACGATCACAAGGAAGACATCGCCCTGGCCGGCGTGTTCATCGCCATCGGCCACACCCCCAACACCGGTCTGTTCGAAGGCCAGCTGGACATGAAGGACGGCTACCTGAAGATCAACAGCGGCACCGAAGGCAACGCCACTGCGACTAATATCCCCGGCGTATTCGCCGCCGGTGATGTGGCTGACCATGTCTATCGTCAGGCGATTACTTCAGCTGGCGCAGGTTGCATGGCGGCGCTGGATGCGGAGCGGTTTTTGGATCAGCAATAAGCTGCTTGGCGCGGTCGTCGTCGGCGGGTGCTGGCGACGACAGCGTCTGGGTATCAATGAAGAGTTCTTATATGTGGCGGCGGCAAAAACTGAGTGCAACACCTGACCTTTCCGGTACGGTGCTGCCCTATGTCTTATTCCGAACTCAGCGTTGAAGAGCGTGCCACCATTCAAGTTAGTCATGCCCAAGGCCTCAGCTTGCGCAGGATTGCCTG
>WPCG01033448.1_pt1 | contig 108752 bp, 95 predicted proteins | sample 5403311 | NCBI WGS metagenome assembly WPCG01 (sample SAMN12869467, study PRJNA574797) | sludge metagenome | isolation source: wastewater treatment of Control | place: China:Beijing | collected 2019-05-17 | reverse complement strand
CGTGGTGCTGTGTGCGGCTGCACCGGCACGGGGCCCGGCGGTGTATCCCGCAGGCTTCGCGGGCGTGCTGCGGGTGACCGGCGATGCGCGCTGCGCGCCGTCCGAGATCGCGGCCCTGGGCGCGGAGCATGCCGATTTCGGCTCCCATGTGCGGCCGCTGGACGGCACACTGTCCGGCGCCGGCGCCAGCATGGCTTGTGCCTGGCTGAGTGGCCTCGCTGCCCGTCACCTGGCGGCGGCAGGCCGTGCCGACCAGCTGCATGCATGGTTGCGTGCGCAGGCTCGCCACCATGGTGCGGACAATCCGGGGAGCAGGACGCATGAGCAATGAGGGAATCGTGGTCATCGGCGCCGGGCCGGCGGGTGCGGCGACCGCGCTGGGGCTGGCCCGGCTCGGCGAGCCCGTCGTGCTGGTCGGTGAGCCGCGCCGGTTTGCCGCTGTCGAGGGGGTGTCGTCGCGGGTCATCGAGGCCCTCCGCAGTCTGGGTTTCGAGCGCGCGCTCGATGCCTTCGCGCCGCCCTCCCCGCGGCGAGCGAACTGGAACGGGGTGCATGCCGAGGCCAACTCCGAGAGCCTCGTCGATCGGCAGTGCTTCGATCGCGCCATGCTCGTGGATCTGGAGCGCCTGGGGGTGCAGGTGGTGCGCGGGCGCGTTACCGCCGTGCACGCGGAGCAGGGGCGCTACCGGATCGGCGTGGACGCCGCCGATCGCCGTCTTGCCCTGGCTGCGGACTTCGTGGTCGAGGCCCGTGGCCGTGCTGCCCCTGCAGGCGGGCGGCCGCGGCTGCGTGGGGTGGAGACGGTGTCGCTGCTGCAGTACTGGAGAGGCCCGGAAACCTCACCGGGTTCGACGGTGCAGAGCTGCGAGGATGGCTGGATGTGGATGGCTGCACTGGCAGATGGGCGGCGCTATCTGCAGCTGACCCTGGATGTCGCCACCGCAAGCCTGCCTGCCAAGAAGGCGCTCGGCGACTACTGTCGTGCCCGCTTCGAGGCTGTCGACGCGGCTGCAGCCTTCATGGCCGATGCGGCGCCGGTCGGCGAGCCCCCTGCGCGTACCAGCACGGCCGTGCTCGGTGGCGAGGTCGCCGGCGACGACTGGCTTCGCGTCGGCGATGCGGCGATGGCGGTCGATCCGCTATCGGGCAACGGCATCTTCCAGGCGCTGTCTTCCGCCTTGCAGGCGCCGGCGGTGGTGGCGACGCTGCGCCATGACCCCGAGCATGGCGGACTTGCCCGGCGCTTCCACCAGCAGCGCATCGAACACCTTTTTCACCGCTTCGCCCGCATTGGCCGGGACTTCTACGCGCAGGAGTCGCGCTGGTCCGATGCGCCATTCTGGGCGGCGCGGCGCAGCTGGCCCGACGCCGCACCAGTGCACGCGGCGGTGACGCCGGAGACGGTGGGCATCGACAGCCGTCCGGTGGTCAAGGACGGCCGCATCGTCGAGCGGACGGTGGTGGTGACGCCCGAGCAGCCGCTCGGCGTGTGGCATCTGGATGGGGTGGAGCTTGCGCCGGCGCTGTGCGCGCTGCGTGCGGCGGGCGCAGGGGTGTCTCCTGAGGCGGTGCTGGAGGCCCGGCTGGGCCTTGCCGCGCCCCGGGCTTCGCAGATCGTGGGCTGGATGAAGGGTCAGGGGTGGATTTCCTGAGGCTGCGCGTTGCCAATTTGGGCTAATGGGCGTAGCAAAAAAACTAATTGGCGTGCAGCCAGAGTCAGATCCGGCGCTTGAGCGTTTCGGAGGGCAGTTCGTCGAACATGGCCTTGTACTCGGCGGCGAAGTGCGACAGGTGCCAGAACCCCCAGCGTGCGGCAATGTCCGCGACCGTCTCGCGGCCGTTCGCGTCTGCGCTCTTGAGTGCCCGCCGCACGGCGTTGAGTCGGATCGCGCGCAGGAACTTGACCGGGTTGAGGTTGAGCACGTCCTGGAAGCTGTACTGCAGCGTGCGGCGCGATACGCCGAGCTCGATGCACAGGTCGGCCACCGTGATCGGCTCGTCGATGTGGGCCTCCATGTAGGCGCGTGCTTGTGCGACCACGAGCTGGCGGGTGCGACATGATGCGGGGCTGGCCGATGCGGTGGTGGCGGACGCAAGGGTGTCGAGCAGCGTGGCGAACAGGGCCTGCTCCATCGCCTTGCGCATCTGCGCGTGGTGGAGGAGCGCAGGCGTGGCCCGCAGGCTTGCCATCATCGTCGCCAGCAGCTTGCCGAGGGCGGTAACCTGCTCGGGGCTGGCGGGCGCAATGCTGCGTGCCGCGAGTTCGGCCTCGATGTTGCGGTGATCGACCTGCTGCGCGTAGTCGCACAGTGCCCTGGCGTCCGCCGTACAGGCCAGGATCTCGAGCCGGCGGGGAGTGCGGAAGTCCAGTTCGTCGGCGCCGCCCAGCGTCAGCATCGAATGCGCGTCATAGACCTCGCCACCAAACCAGCCCGTGCCTTCGATCGCAACCGGTACCGCGAAGGTGCGCGATCCAGGCCAGGCGATCCCGGATTGGTGAACGGACTGGTTCAGCCCCTCGCGGAACAACTGAACGTTGCCGAAGCAGAATTCCTCGAACACGCCGGAAAAGCTGCCGGCGCTCAGTTGATCGTAGCGCTGTTGCCAGTTGCTCAGGCATGCGGCGTGATCGTCCGCGTCTTTCGTTTCGCGTGAGGAATGCGAGTAGGGGAGGCGGTCCGTCCTGGTGGCGGCCGGGCTCATTGCCGGTACTCCCCCGGGGGGCTCCCGGTGGTGCTGGCCAACATGTCTCTTCCTTGTCCGATCGGTGTGCGATCGCCATTGTCGTTATGTGATCCAGTCAGGGGCGGGCGTGGCCTTCACCGCAGCCTTGCCCCCGGTCTGTGCCTGGAGCATGGCACGTCGGTGTCCGCGATGGCAAGCCGGAGCCCGAGCCTGCCCTTGCCGTTTTCGGATAACAGGACCGGCGGTCCGACGCCTAGGATGAATCGAACCCTTCACAGGAGCCCGGCGGCGATCGGGTGCGGCAAGGGCTTCATCAGAGGACACAAGAGGAGATCCGGTCTTGAAGATCAAAACGATTACGGCTGCGCTGGGCAGCCTGGCGGCCCTTGGTGCAGCGCTGGCGCCGGCGCCGGCCCTGGCATCGGCCGAGGCGCTGATACGTGCGAAGTGCCTGCCCTGTCACACCGAGGGCGATGAGGGAATCAGTCGCATCAGTCAGCAGCGCAAAAGTCCCGAAGGGTGGCTGATGTCGGTGGCACGCATGCAGATCGTCCATGGCCTGAAGGTCACGGACGACGAGCGGCGCACCGTGGTCAAGTACCTCGCCGACACGCAGGGTCTGGCGCCCTCCGAGACCGACGGCGTGCGTTACGCGCTCGAGCGACGCTTGAATGCGGTCGAGCAGTTCGAATCCGAGCAGTTCACCCAGATGTGCGCGCGCTGCCATTCCGGCGCCCGGGTGATGCTGCAGCGCCGGCCTGCGGAAGAGTGGGAGCATCTGGTGCATTTCCATCTCGGTCAGTACCCGACTACCGAGTACCAGGCGCTGGGGCGTGACCGCGACTGGTTCGGCATCGCGCTCAAGGAAATGGTCCCCGAGCTGGCGCGCACCCTGCCCTTGCAGACGGAGGCCTGGACGCAATGGCAGGCGCGTGCACCGCAGGTGGTGAAGGGCGAGTGGAGCATGAGCGGCCACATGAGCGGGCGCGGCGGCTTCTCGGGTGTCATGAAGGTCAGCGCCGCCAAGGGCAAGGACCTGTACGCGCTGAGCTTCGACGGGCGCTGGGATGACGGCAGTGAGATGAGCGGCAAGGGGCAGGCGCTGCTGTACACCGGTTATGAGTGGCGCGGCGATCTGGTCGTCGATGGCACGCCGATGCGCCAGGTGTTTGCGCTCGAGGACGGCGTGCTGCGCGGACGCATGTTCCTGCGGGATCAGGACGAGATCGGCGCCGATGTCGTGGCCAGCCTGCAGCAACCCGGCAACAGCCGTGTGCTGGCGGTGCACCCGGCCCACCTCAAGGCCGGCATGGCGGCCGAGTTGCGCATCGTCGGTTCCGGCCTGCAGGGTGAGGTGAGCCTGCCCCCGGGGGTGCGCTTGCTGGAGACGATCCGGCGCTCCGATGCCGAAGTCGTGTTGCGCGTGGAGGCGGCGGATGACGCGCGTGGCGTGCACCAGGTCGCAGTGGGTGAGGCGCGTGGCGGCACGCTCGCTGTGTATGACAGCATCGCGGCGGTGAAGGTGATGCCGGCGTTCGCGGTGGCCCGCATCGGTGGCAATGGCACACCGACGGCGAAGGTGGAGGCCCGCTTCGACGCCGAGGCCTGGGCGGCCGGGCCGGATGGAAAGATCGGTACCGAGGACGACTTCCGCATCGGTTTCGTGCCGGCGAACTGGTCGGTCGAGCCCTTCGACGAGGTTGCCGTGCGCGACGAGGACGTCAAGTTCGCCGGCCTGATGGACGCGGCGAGCGGCGTGTTCGTGCCGGGTGACGCCGGGCCCAATCCGGCGCGCCGGATGTCGGCCAGCAATGTGGGCAATCTCAAGGTCGTGGCCGAGGTGGCTCAGGGTGCCGAGCGCCTGCGCGGCGAGGGCCAGGTGATCGTGGCGCCGCCGCGCTGGAACAACCCGCCGATTCCGTGAGCGGGTCCGCTGTCCGTGCCTGCAGGCGTTTGCCTGCACCCCGAAACCCGCGATTCACGAGGAGTTCCCCATGAGTGCGGTCCTGAATCTCGTGCATGACAACCTGCACGAAGTGCGCGTCGATGGTACGCGCATGCTGTTCCATATCCCGAGCAGTTCGCTGTTCGCGCTCGACACGCTGACCGCGGCCTTGCTCGACCGTATCCGCCGCCAGAGCCTGAGTGCCGAGGCCCTGATCGACGGCCTGCGTACGGAGTTCGAGGCCCATGAGGTGGCCGAGGCGATCCGCGAGCTGGTCGCGCTCGAGCTCATCGACGACGGCCGCCCGGCCGGCGCCACCGCGCTCGCGCACACCTTCGAGCGTTTCCCGCTCACCACGGTGGTGCTCAACGTCAACACCGGCTGCAACCTGAGCTGCACCTACTGCTACAAGGAAGATCTCGACAAGCCCTCGGCGGGTCGCAAGATGGCCTTCGAGACCGCACGCGACGCGATCGAGATGATGCTGCGCGAGTCGCCCGACGAACCCCGCTACACCGTCGTCTTCTTCGGCGGCGAGCCACTCAGCAACCTGCCGCTTATCAAGGACGTGGTGGCGTACTGCGAGACGCGCTTCCCCGAGCTCGGCAAGCAGGTCGATTTCGTCATGACGACGAACGCCACGCTGCTTGCAGACGACACCATCGACTGGCTCAACGCCCACCGCTTCGGCCTGTCGATCAGCATCGACGGTCCCAAGGCGATCCATGACCGCAACCGGCTCACGGTCGGCGGTCAGGGCACCTACGAGACCGTGCGCCGCAAGGCCGAGCGCCTGCTGTCGCGCTATCGCGCGCGGCCGGTCGGCGCGCGTGTCACGCTGACCCATGGCACCACCGAAGTCGAGCGCATCTGGGATCACCTGTTCAACGAGCTCGGCTTTGCCGAAGTCGGCTTCGCGCCGGTGACCTCGGGCGACATCAGCACCTTCAACCTCACGGGCGAGGAGCTGGTCGAGGTCTTCGCCGGGCTCAAGCGGCTTGGCCAGCGCTACCTGGAGGCAGCGCTGGAAGGTCGCAACATCGGCCTCTCCAACATGCACCAGCTGATCACCGACCTGCACGAAGGCCACAAGAAGGCGCTGCCCTGCGGCGCCGGGCTGAAGATGCTGGCGGTCGATCACAAGGGCGAACTGAACCTGTGCCACCGCTTCACCGGCTCCACGCTGCCGACTTTCGGCGATGTGAAGAACGGCATCAAGCGCGAGCAGCTCGGCGACTTCCTGTCCCAGCGCCTGGATCGCACCGATACCGGCTGCGCCAGATGCCGCATCCGCAACCTGTGCTCGGGCGGCTGCTACCACGAGAGCTACGCGCGCTACGGCGATCCGGCACACCCCACCTACCACTACTGCGATCTGATGCGCGACTGGGTGGACTTCGGCATCGAGGTCTACAGCCGCATCATGGCCGGCAACCCGGCCTTCATCGAACAGCATATTTCCCCGAGGAGGGCGTCATGAAACATCTCAAGGCGATCAATAACAAGGCGCGGCTGCTGGACAAGGCGGTTGCGGAGGACCGGATCGAGGAGGTGGTGGCGATGAGCGCCCTCGCCGGCTGCACGGCGACGGTGGACCCGGGCTGGGAAGTGGACGCCTTCGGCGGCGTGGCCTCGCTGTGCCAGCCGATGGAGTCCGACCTCTACGGCTGTGCTGATCCGTGCTGGTGGCCGGCCCAGGTGCCCGATGTGATGAACACCTACCCGGATTGGAACAAGGACGCGGCCAACACCCGCGAGGACTGGCGCAATCTCGGCTCGGTCTTCCCGGGCGACAAGCTGTAAGGGGGCGGACATGAAGACAACGATGACCGGCGGCGCGCTGCGCCGCACCGCGGCCGCGCTCGCCTGCCTGGCCGCCAGCACCCTGCCTGCGGCTGCAGGCAACGAGGCGCTGGCGCTCAAGCCCGGCAACGAGTACCTGATGGTGGCGAACTATCCGAACAACCTGAACGTGGTCGACCTGGCCAGCGACAGTGTCTACAAGACCTGCAAGCTGCCCGACGCCTTCGGGCCGGGGATCACGCAGATCGCACCTGACCGCCGCACGGCCTATGTCCTCAACAACCGCTTCGGCACGATCTACGGCGTAGACCTCGATACCTGCAAGGTGACTTTCCGCGCCGAGATGTCGCAGGGCGAGAACGAACGCGCCAAGTCGATCGGGTCGTTCACCATCAGCCCCGACGGCAAGGAGCTGTACGCGGTGCAGAACCCCACCCGGATCAACCGCGACCACTATCGCGTCGGCGAGCCGCGCTTCGTCGCCTATGACACCCAGGCCGGTCTTGAGGCCAAGCCGGTACGTACGTTTCCGGCGCCGCGCCAGCTCAACATCATGCTTGCAGGTGACGACGGTGCCGTCTATGTGGCGGGTCCCAACCTCTACAAGGTGGATGTGAGGACGGGCGAGATGACGGTCGCGCTGCCGATCCGCGACTGGCAGCGGCCCACCCATGCCCCGCTCGACGTGCTCTACCTGTGGCCGGTACAGACGCCTACGCGCGACTTCACCATCCTCTACACCACGGCGAAGTTCCAGGACGACAAGCAGGACATGGAGACGGCCGAGTACCAGTACGGCTTCCTCAACGTCGACCTCAAGAGCGGCGAGACCGAGGCGCGCGAATTCGGCCCGCTGACCGAGATCTATTTCACCGGGATCCGCTCGCCGAAGGATCGCAACATCATCTACGGCCTGCTCCATCGCCTCACCAAGTACGACATCGCGCAGCAGAAGCTGGTGGAGGCGACCGAGCTCGATCACACCTACTACACGTTGCTGACCAACCAGGCGGGGAGCCGGCTGTATCTCACCGGAACCTTCAACGACATCTCCATCCACGACGCCGACACGCTGGCGAAGGTCGGCCAAGTGAAGCTGCCAGGCGGCGACATGTCGCTCGGCACCGGGCAGGTCTTCGTGCGCTGAGTCCGCACACCCAAGCACTGATCCGCTGATCCGCGAGGCGGGGCGTTCATCGGGACCTCACGGGTCCTGAGGGGCCCCCGCACGCCAAAACAATCAATCAGGAGACGAACATCATGCGCATTCACACGACCGTGGTCGCCTTGCTCGCAGGGCTGGCCACACTGGGCAGCGCACAGGCCGCCGACTTCTACGAGCGCGACGGCACCACCCTGGGCTTCAACGTCGACGGCATGGCGGGTGCCTTCTCGACACGCGAGGACTACCTCGGCGAGGGCGGCAAGAAGTGGCGAGAAGCCTTCGTGCACGGCGTCCTGGTCGGCAAGACTCGCGCCGGCAACGGTGAACTGTACGGCGGGTTGGGCGCGATCGCCCAGGGCTCCTGGGGCGACGGCGATGCTGGCGGCTATACCACCGGGCGTGAGCGCGACATCGACCTCGAGGATGCCTACCTCGGCTGGCGCAGCGCCGGCGGCCTGCTCGACTTCTCCTTCGGCCGCCAGCAGTTCCAGCTCGGTGACGGCTTTCTGATCGCGGGCGACCGCATCAACCTCGGCAAGGGCCTCGACGTGCTCGGTGTCGATGTCGATCGCGGCGGCGCCTACTACCTTGCTGCGAAGAAGAGCTTCGGCAATACCGCCATCCTGCGTGTCGACCCCGACGGCCCGTTGCGCGGCGACGCGTTCTGGCTGCAGTCGGACAACCCCTATCACCAGGACACCGAGCTCGGCGGCCTGAACGTGGAGTACGTGTCGGAGACGCACGGCACGCTTGGCCTGAGCTGGATGAAGGTGCTCGATGTGGACAAGGGCACGGGGCTGGGCATCTTCGACCGCCGCGATGGCATGCGCATCACCAGCGTTCGCGGTCAGGGCAGCCTGGGGGTGGAGAACCTGTTCCTGTCCTTCGAGTACGTCGACCAGCGCGGTGGCAGCACGGATGTGAAGAACGACGCCGACGCGTGGACCGTCGAGGGCGGGTGGACCTTTGCCGATCTGCCGTGGAGTCCGACGCTCAACTACCGCCATGCGCGCTTCTCGGCCGACAAGGCCGGAACGGCCCGCAACGAGGCCTTCGATCCGCTGTTCTTCGGTCTCAGCCGAGGCCTGGGGACCTGGTTCCAGGGCGAGGTTGCCGCCAACTATGCCGGACCGGCCAACAGCGGCAACAAAGTGGACCGACTTGAGCTGACCCTGTCGCCGCGTACCGATCTGTCGGTGACCCTCCAGTACTGGGACATCAAGTCCATCGGTGATGGCGCCGAGCTCGATGGGCGCGAAATCGACCTCTTCGCCTTCTGGCAGATCAACGACAACTTCACCTTTGTGCCGCTGCTCGGCCTCTATGAGCCGCGCGGCGGGGACGTGAAGGCGCTGCAGGGCAACGACCGCCGCAATGTCTATCTGCAGGCCGTGCTGCTGTTCAACTTCTGAGCGCGCCGCAGTTCGCGCCCAAACCGATACCTGATCAAACCAGACCCAAACCTACATACGGAGACGAACGATGGATCGATACAAGGGTGAGTTGCTGAGTGCCAACACGCGCCGCTTCCTGGCCCAGCCCAAGCGCATGCTGATTGGCAGTGAGTGGCTGGAGGCCGTCGGCGGTGGTGTGCTGGAGGTGGTCGACCCGGCCAGCGCACAGGTGTTTGCCAGCGTGCCGGCCGGCGAGGCGGCCGATATCGACCGCGCAGTGGCAGCGGCGCGCAAGGCCTTCGAGCAGGGGGAGTGGCCGCGCATGCGTCCGGTGGACCGCGAGCGCCTGCTGCTGCGCCTGGCCGACCTGGTCGAGGCGAACGCGCAGGAGCTGGCCGAGATCGAGGCCCTCGACAACGGCAAGCCGGTGACCATGGCGCGCGCGGTCGACGTGGCGCTGGTGGTGGATTTCCTGCGCTACATGGCGGGCTGGGCGACCAAGCTGGAAGGCTCGACGATGGAAGTCTCGGTGCCGCTGGTGCGCAACCGCGAGTTCTTCGGCTTTACCCGGCGCGAGCCGGTGGGGGTGGTGGGTGCGATCATCCCGTGGAACTTCCCGCTTCTGATGGTGGCCTGGAAAGCGGGGCCGGCGCTGGCCTCGGGCTGCACCATGGTGCTCAAGCCGGCCGAAGAGACGCCGTTGTCGGCGCTGCGCTTTGCGGAGCTGGTGCTGGAGGCGGGCTACCCGGCCGGCGTGTTCAACGTGGTCACCGGTCATGGCCATACCGCGGGCGCAGCGCTGGCCTCGCACACCGGCATCGAGAAGGTTGCCTTCACCGGCTCGACCGAGATCGGCAAGCTGGTGGGCAAGGCGGCGCTCGACAACATGACGCGGGTGTCGCTGGAACTCGGAGGCAAGAGCCCGGTGATCGTGCTCGACGACGCCGATCCGGCGGTGGCGGCGGCGGGTGCGGCGCAGGCGATCTTCTTCAACCAGGGGCAGGTGTGCTGCGCGGGTTCGCGCCTGTATGTGCACAAGAGCCGCTTCGAGCGCGTGGTCGAGGGCCTGTCCGAGATCGCCGCCGGCATGAAGCTCGGTGCCGGCATCGATCCCACGACCCAGATCGGTCCGCTAGTGTCGGCCACCCAGCAGCAGCGTGTGCTCGGCTACATCCGCAGCGGTTTCGAGCAGGGCGCGCGCGCCCTGGCGGGCGGTGCGGCAGGCGAGGGCGAGGGCTACTTCGTCAAGCCCACCGTGCTGGTGGACACCCGCGACGACATGAAGGTGGTGCGCGAGGAGATCTTCGGTCCGGTGGTGGTGGCAATGCCGTATGACGACCTCGACGAGGTCGCCCGCCGCGCCAACGACACCCCGTTCGGCCTGGGCGCCAGCATCTGGTCGAACGACCTGTCGCGGGTGCATCGGCTGGTGCCGAAGATCAAGGCCGGAACGGTGTGGGTCAACTGCCACAACATCCTCGACGCCTCGATGCCCTTCGGCGGCTACAAGCAATCGGGCATCGGTCGCGAGATGGGGCGCGCGGTGCTCGATCTCTACACCGAGAGCAAGTCGGTGATCATGGCCCTGTAAGCACCCTGTGCGCCGTCGGCCTTGCCGCGGCGCACAGGACGGGGGCCTGCGGGCTGGTGGCCCGCGACCCCTGCGGCCGCGAGGAGGAACGGGAATGAATGCCCCTGAACTGGCGGTGGCGGCCTGCCATGCGCTCGATCTGGCGTGGACAGCGGCTGCAACTGCGGAGCGCGCGGAACACTGGCAGCGTCTCCATGGCGATGCGGAGCTTGCGACCTGGCTGGCGCCGCTGCAGCCCACCCATCTGTATTTCGGCAGCGAGTTCTGCGAGCACCTGCTGCCTTCCGCACGGGCGTTGCGCGAGGCCCTGAGCCAGGCTAAGAGCGCCGGGCTGCGTCTGGTTCTGCTCACTCCAGTGGCCTCGCCCGAGGTTCTGGCGCAGCTCGATGTGCTGCTGCCGACGCTGCCCGCCGGCAGCGAGGTGGTGGTCAATGACTGGGGTGTCGCACACGAGCTTGCGAGCCGGTTCGGGGACTTGCGTCCGGTGGCCGGGCGCGTGCTGTGCCGCATGACCAAGGATCCCCGTATCGACGCGGGCTGGGCGGGGCGCTGCGGCCATGGCCTCGCCGCACCGACGATGCACGCCCTTTTCTCGCGCCTGGGCATTCGGCGCCTGGAGATCGACGTGCCCTTGTTCGCCGATGAGGAAGTATTCGCCGACCTGCCGCTGCCTGCCGCGGTACATCTGCCCTACGTCTATGTGGCCAAGGGCCGGATGTGCCGGGCGGGTTCGCTGTCGGTGACAGGAACGGAGCGCTTCGCCGTCGGGCGGCGCTGCCAGAAGGAATGCCTGCGCTTTTCGGCGCTGGCGTCGCGGCCCGGGCGGGCGGATGTGGCTGCCAGCGTGCAGCTTGGCAACACCTTGTTCAGCCGCCATTCGGCGGCGATGGCGAGCAGTCTGCGGCAGGCGGTCGACAGCAAGCGTGTCGCCCGCCTGGTCGTTCCGGGAGCGCCGCTATGAGGATCGTTGCCCCGGTGTCGCGCGTTGCCGAGATCGAGCCGCTGGCGCAGGCGGGCGCCAGCGAGTTCTACTGCGGCCTGGTGCCGCCCGATTGGCTCGGCCGTTTTCACGCCATCAATGCCAATCGTCGCCCGTCGGGCAACCTGACGCGCTACGAGGACCTGGCGCGTGCGATCGACATTGCCCACGCCCATGAGGCCACCGTGTCGCTCGTGCTCAACGCCCAGCACTATTCCGCCGCCCAGATCGGTGCCGCGGAGGATATCGCCGGGCGCTTCGCGGCGCTGGGCGGCGATGCGCTGATCGTCAGCGATCTCGGCCTGCTCCATGCGCTGGCGCTGCGCTTTCCGGCGCTGCGCATGCACGTCAGCTCGGTGGCGACCTGTCGCAACGCCGGTGCGGCGCGGCTGTGCCGCGAGCTCGGCGCGCAGCGCCTGATCCTGCCGCGTGACGTCACCCTGGCCGAGGCCGCCAGCATTGCCGCCGAGGTCCCTGACATCGAGATCGAAGCCTTCGTACTCAACGACGGCTGCATCTTCGAGGAAGGCGCTTGCCACACCATTCACCTGCCGGGCCAGCTCGGCGGCCCGATCTGTCTCGACCGCTTCGAATACCGCTACCGCCGCCGCGATGGCGGGGCGGTGTCGCCGCGGCTGGCGGCGCGCCTGCAGCAGAATGACGCAGAGTACGAGCGCTGGCTGTGGTACCGCTTCTCCTGCGGCTTCAGCACCACGCCCGAAGGCCTGCCCTACGGGCCGTGCGGCCTGTGTGCGGTGCCGGTGCTGCGGCGCGGGCGGGTGGCGGCGATCAAGATTGCCGGGCGTGAAGCGCCCACCGCGCGCAAGCTGGCGAGCGTGCGCATGGTCCGGTCGGTGCTCGAGCGCGTGCGTGCGGGCGAGGACGATGCGGCGGTGCGCGCGTTCGCAATCGGGCTGCGGCCTTCCGAGTCGCACTGCGCAACGGGCTACATGTGCTATTACCCCGAAGTGCTGTGCGCGGAGGGGCGCTGAGATGGACGCCATCTCCCGCCGCACGCCGAGCGGGGCGGTCATGGCTCTGGCCGCGCTCGCGCTCGCGATCTGGCCCGAACTCGGCCAGCCGGTTCTCGCAGTAGTGGTGGCGCTCGCCGTACATGCCGCGCTGAGGCCGCGTGGGCGGGCTCTTGCGTTGACCCTGTCGGCGGCGCTGGCGTGGGCGTGTGTGTTGGCCCTCGGCTGGCATTTTGCCAGCGACCGTTTCGAGGTGCGCTATGTCTGGCTGTACAGCAGCGCGGAACTGCCGCTCCACCTCAAGCTCGCTAACCTGTGGGGCGGTGATGAGGGCACGACGCTGCTGCTCGCAGCCCTGTGCATCAGTCTCGCGGCAGGCGGTGCGCTGCGTGCGCGGGTCGGGCCCAACCTGTCGCCGACCGCGGCGATCGCGGCGTGGCTTGTGTTGACCGCGCTGTGGCTCGCGCCCTTTGCGGAGACACCCCCGGAATGGTTGGTGCAATCGGCATCGCAGGGCATGAATGCGCATCTGATGAAGCCGTGGATGCTGTTCCATGCGCCCCTCGTGCTGGCAGCCTACGCCTGGACGCTCGCACTTGCGGAGCCGGCGCTCGAGGCGCTGTGCGGTCGCCCGGCGCCATGGCCGATGCTGGCCAGAACGCGGGCGCGGCGGGCGTGGGTGGTGCTTACCGCCGGCATTGGCTTCGGCATGCTGTGGGCGTTCGAGGATGCGATGTATGGCCAGGTCTGGCACTGGGATCCGGTGCAGACTGCGGTGTTCTGCACCTGGTGCCTGCTGGGCGCTCACCTCCACGGATTCGGGGGCTGGGCGGTCGGACGGCGGCGCTGGCAGGTCATGCCGTGGGCGGCGGTGCTTGCCGCAGTCACGATACCGCTTGCGATGGCCGTGACGCGCAACCCGCTGCTTGCGAGTTCGCACCGTTACGTGGGTGCAGACTCGTGGGTCAGCCATGTCGTTCTCGCTTCGATCCTGCTGCTGGCGGCGGTCGGCGCGGGGATTGCGGGCAGGCGGGTCCGCGCCGACCGCCTGCCGGCTACCGACCGTGGCACGCAGCGGCTGGGGATGTGGCTTGTGCAGATCTGCTTTCTGGGCGCGGCCGCGATTGCCGCTGCGCAACTCTTGCTCGCTTTCGGCGCTACCGCGCTTGATCTGCCACGAGCGGAACATCACAAGCCCTTCCTCGCGATGCTTGCCAACCTGACTACCGGTGCCGAGCTCGCGGCCCTGCGCGCGGCCTTCGAGCAGTGGGATGTCGACGGTCACGCCGTTGGGCGCATGCTGTCGCTCCCGCTCGTGGCCGTGGGGCTGATCGGCGGCTGGTACTTCTGCCGCCGGGCATCTGCGCGGGTGGCTGCGGTGTCCTTGCCGCTTGCGGTCGCGGTGGTGGCAGGAAATGCAGTGTCTGGCGGTCTGCTGACGGGGGGCTACCAGGGCACGGGTGTCCTGTCGCAGCAGATCGTCGCCGTCCTGCCCTTCCTGGATGCCGGATTGGCCAGTGGCGCCTACTTCGCGCTCGGGTGTGGCGCCTGGCTGCTGGCGAGTCTGCGCCGGCAGGGGGCAAGGGGGGTGTCGGCAGCATTGCCCGTGGTCGCGATCCATGCCGGGCTGGTTCTTGCACTGTGGGGCGGGCTGCTGGCAACCGCGCTCAACAGCTACACGCAGCATGAGATCGTCTTCGCTGGCGAGCCGACGGAGTGGGTTCGGGATCGCCATGGCTTTGCCTTGCGCCTGACTGGCCTTGACATGGCACCGCTGCGCGATGGCGGGGTCGGAACGACTGGCGGTGTGCATGCGCTTACCCGCATTGAGCTGCGCGAGCCGGGAGGTGCGCTGGTGGATGGGCAGACGCTGTATCGGGACAGTCGTGCGCCGCCCGAGCGCTACGATGGCCCCCTGCGCCAGGTCTGTGAATTGCTCGACTACCGCTATGCGCGCCATACGGCAACGCCGGGTTACCTGTTGCAGCCCCTGGTCGACCAGGGCTTGTGGCGCACGACCCAGTTCTGGATTGCCCCGGGTGCGGTGGTCGAGTCGCTGGCTGCGGGCGGCAGCGGCGGGGAGGTCATCGTCGTGGTGAAGACCTTCCCCTTCCTGTCGCTGCTGTGGGGAGGGCTGTTGATCATACTGGCGGGCAGCGCCTGGCTCGCTTTCCGCACCCCTGGCACGGATGGTCCGACGCCACAGGCGCGGCCGAGGTGATCGCATCGTCGTAAGCGCCGTCGATAAGAAGCCTTTTCATTGACCTGCAACAAGCGGATACAATCGAGCCTTCAATTTTTGGCAAGCGTGGTCATGCAAGAATCCGTCGATTGGATCAATGGCTGGGTGTGGAGCCCGGCCCTGGTGTATCTGTGCCTTCTGGTCGGGCTTTACTTCTCGATCCGCACGCGCTTCATGCAGGTTCGCCATATCGGTGAGATGGTGCAGGCGATGTTCCGCGGCAAGAGCTCTGCAGCCGGGGTGTCGTCGTTCCAGGCCTTGACGATCGCGCTGTCGGGCCGTGTTGGCACCGGTAACATCGCCGGCGTGGCGACGGCGATCGGTTTTGGCGGTCCGGGAGCGATCTTCTGGATGTGGATGGTCGCCTTCCTGGGCGCGGCGACGGCCTATATCGAGTCTGCGCTCGGCCAGATCTACAAGACCGAGCAGCATGGGCTCTACCGCGGCGGACCGGCCTACTACATCGAGAAGGGGCTGGGCTGGCGGGTGTATGCGATCGTGTTTGCCGTCGCCACGCTCTTTGCCTGCGGCGTCCTGCTTCCTGGGGTGCAGACCAACAGCATCGCAGCGGGCATGCAGAACGCCTTCGGCGTTGCGCCTGCAGTGACCGGCACCATCATCGTCATTCTGCTCGGCCTGATCATCTTCGGTGGCGTGCGTCGTATCGCGCAGGTGACCCAGGTGGTGGTGCCCTTCATGGCGCTGGGCTACATCCTCGCTGCAGCGGTGGTGGTCGCACTCAATGTCGAGAAGGTGCCCGAGGTCGTGCGCCTGATCGTGTCCTCGGCCTTCGGCCTGGAGGCTGGGTTCGGCGCCATGATCGGCCTGGCGATCCAGTGGGGCGTCAAGCGCGGCGTGTATTCGAACGAGGCGGGCCAGGGCTCCGGCCCGCATGCCGCAGCCGCGGCCGAGGTGCCCCACCCGGCGGCGCAAGGCCTGGTGCAGGCCTTCTCGGTCTATGTGGATACCTTGTTCGTATGCTCGGCAACCGCCTTCATGATCCTCGTGACTGGCACCTACAACGTGATGGGCGCGGACGGCCAACCGGTGTTCACCGGGCTTGCCAACATCGCCGCCGGTACCGGCTACACCCAGGCCGCGATGGAGGCCGTACTGCCCGGCTTTGGCGCGGTGTTCGTCGCCGTGGCGCTGTTCTTCTTCGCCTTCACGACGGTGCTTGCCTACTACTACATTGCCGAGACCAATCTCGCCTACCTCACCCGCAACCTGCGCTCGGATGCACTGATCTTCGTGCTCAGGGTCGCGCTCATCGGCTCCGCCCTGTACGGCTGCGTGCGCACCAGCGACCTGGCCTGGGGGCTTGGCGACATCGGCGTGGGCATCATGGCCTGGCTCAACATCGTTGCGATCCTGGTGCTGCAGAAGCCGGCCCTGCTTGCGCTCAAGGACTATGAGTCGCAGCAGGCCAAGGGCCGGCTCGTGCCCGAATTCGATCCGCGCCCGCTCGGTATCGAGAATGCCGATTTCTGGGTGCGGCGTGCGGAGCGGCGCAAGCACGAGGGCTGACACCCAGCCTCAGGTTCAGGCCCGCCCTCACTGCGCTATAGTGTCGGCGGGCCTTTTCACATGTGCAGGACCATGCAGATCGTACTCATCAGCGGCTTGTCCGGCTCGGGCAAGAGCATCGCGCTCAACGTACTCGAGGATGCGGGCTATTACGTCGTCGACAACCTGCCCGCAGCATTGCTGCCGCAGTTGGTGGCACACCTGCGCGGTGCAGGGTGGCGGCGGGTGGCGGTCGCGGTGGACATGCGCTCCGGCGCCAGCATCGCGGCGCTGCCGCAGCAGGTGGAGGCACTGCGCGCCACGGTGCGCGACCTGCGGGTGATCTTCCTGGAGGCACGTGACGATGCCTTGATCGCGCGCTTTTCCGAAACGCGGCGCAGACACCCGCTGGCAATCGACGACGTCAGTCTCGAGGAGGCCATCCAGCGCGAGCGCGATGCCCTCGAGCCCATCGCCGCGCTTGGTCACCGTATCGATACCAGCGAGCTGCATCCCAATACCCTGCGTGCCTGGGTGAAGGATTTCATCCAGATGTCGGCGGGCGAGGGCATGACGCTGATGTTCGAGTCCTTCGGCTTCAAGTACGGCATTCCGCTCGATGCCGACCTGGTGTTCGACGTGCGCTGCCTGCCCAATCCCTACTACGATCCCAGGCTGCGCCCACTCACCGGGCGTGACCAGCCGGTGGTGGATTTCCTCGAGAAGCTGCCCGAGGTCGAGCGCATGGCGGGTGATATCCGTCGGTTCATCGCCGACTGGTTGCCGGCATACATGCGTGACAACCGCAGTTATCTCACAGTGGCGATCGGCTGTACCGGCGGCCAGCACCGCTCGGTGTATCTTGCCGAGTGGCTGGCCGTACAGTTTCGTGACCAGGTGGATGTGCTCGTGCGCCATCGTTCGGCGGCGCGCCGCGCTGCGGATCGCGCGGCGGGCAGTGTCCATGACGCGGCGTCTGGCGCAGGCGATGCCCGGGGAGGCGGGGCGGCCGGGACCGTACGCGGCGCCAGCGTGTGAAGCGCAAGCTTGGCGACTGGTGGGCGCTGCTGCGTCCGGGCGATGTGCTGGTCGTGCTTGCCGGCCTGATGGTGTGCGGGCTCGCAGTGCGCAGCCTGTGGCAGGGCGGTGCGCCGGATGGCGCCGTGGTACGCGCCGGTGGAAGGGTCGTGGCCGAGGTCGACCTCGGGCGCGAGCGCTTGATTGAAGTGCCCGGCCCGCTCGGAGTGACGGTGATCGAGATCCAGCCCGGGCGTGCCCGCGTGGCTTCCGACCCGGGGCCGCGTCAGTACTGCGTGCGTCAGGGCTGGCTGACCCAGGCCGGCGCTGTTGCGATCTGTGCGCCCAACGAGGTCAGCCTGAGCCTTACGGGGCGCTCGGCAAACTATGACTCCCTCAACTATTGAACTGACGCCGACGCCGGAAGATCGACGGATCGCGCGCCATGCTGCTGCCGCGATCGTGCTCACCGTGGCCGAGGCCGCCATTCCGCTGCCCCTGCCGGGTGTGAAGCCAGGGCTGGCCAATATCGTCACCCTGGTGGTGCTGGCACGCTGGGGTTGGCGCGAGGCGGTGTGGGTGTCCTTGCTGCGCGTGCTCGCCGGTAGCCTGCTGCTCGGGCAGTTCCTTGCGCCCGGCTTTTTCCTCAGCCTGTCGGGTGCAGTCGCCAGCCTGCTGGTGTTGGGCATTGCAGTGCACTTGCCCAAACGGTGGTTCGGGCCGGTGAGCCAGAGCATCCTGGCCGCTTTCGCCCATATTGGCGCCCAGCTCGTCGTGGCCCGTCTGTGGCTTGTGCCCCATGATGGTGTGTTCTATCTGTTGCCCGTCTTTGCGCTCGCAGCGGTCGTGTTCGGGTTGGTCAATGGCCTGATTGCAGCTCGATTGCTCAGGGAACTGGGGGCGCGCTCGAGCAAGGGTGGGGCCAGCGCGACGGGCGAGGGCGTGGAGAAATAGCCGGAACGCTGCCGCCGAGTTTGCGTCCAACATCGCGTCTGAGCCCCTTGCGGGCGAGAACCATGGGCGCGGAGGAGAGATGCGGGGAAGCTGGTGGCGATGGCTGAGTGCGCTGCTTGCGACGCTATGCGGGCTTGCCTTCGGCTGGGTTGCCGGCATGGGGCTGGTGAATGCCGCCGCGCACGCCGATCACCCGTCCGGGACCGTAATCGGCGATCTGATGGGGCGGCCGCTGCCGCCCGTGGGGTGTGATGCTCAGCCGAGGTGGGAGGATAGCCACTCGAGCAGCCGTTTCCAGCCGTCCTCCGCCTCTTCCTGGCGATAGCTCGGCCGGTAGTCGGCATGGAAGGCGTGGGGTGCGTCCGGGTAGATGTGGATCGTACTCGGGCTACCGGCCTTGCGCAGCGCTTCCTGCATCATCTGCACGCCCTCGAGGGGAATGCCCTGGTCCTGTCCGCCGTAGAGGCCCAGTACCGGTGCGTTCAACCTGTCGGCGACGTCGATCGGTTGCAGGGGAGTATTTGACGACGGGGTGCCGACCAGGCGGCCGTACCAGGCAATGCCCGCGCGAACGCGGGCGGTATGCGCCGCGTATAGCCAGGTGATGCGGCCGCCCCAGCAGAAGCCGGTGATCGCGATCTTTTCAGGGTCTCCGCCCTGAGCTGCAACAGCCCAGTCAGCGCAAGCGTCGAGGTCGGCCATGACCTGGGCGTCAGGGACCTTTGCGACGATCTCCTGGAGAATCTCGGCCACGCTCTCGAGCTTGCTCGGATCGCCCTGGCGGAAGAAGAGTTCGGGAGCGATGGCGAGGTAGCCCTGATGTGCAAGCCGGCGGCAGACGTCGCGGATGTGTTCGTGGACGCCGAAGATCTCCTGCACCACGAGCACGATCGGGAGCCTGCCTGTGGCCTCCGCCGGGCGGGCGAAGTAGATTGGAAGGCGGTCACCGTTGACGTCGATGGTTTCGTCGCCGGTCGTGAGCTTGCTGTCATCGGTGGTGATCAGCGTGCTTGCGTGCACTGGCTGTACCGCGAGCGCAAAGCCTGCCGCGGCAAGTGTGGTGACGAAGCCGCGGCGGTCGAGGCGGGCGGCTGGAAGCAGGCTGTCGAACTGCGGGTTGTCGTGTCGGGTGTCGGGCGTCGTCATGCTTTCGTCTCCTGAGTCCGGGGGGTGCTGTCAGGTGGGCGGCGGGGCAGGAGGCTCCGCGCTACGCAGCCTGGTGAAAGCAGACAACGCATCGAGCTGGCATGTTCCGCACGGTGGAGGGCATCTGCAGATGCAACAACGCCCGCTGCGGCCTTAAGGCACGGAGCGGGCGTGTCGTGCGATGCGCTGTCGCGCTTCAGCGGCGACGGGGAGGCGGCGCAGCCGCTGCGCCGGCCGGCCGGCCGGGCAGGTGGCGGAAGGTGATGCGGCCCTTGGACAGGTCGTAGGGCGACATCTCGAGCGAGACGTTGTCGCCGGCGATGATGCGGATGTGGTGCTTGCGCATCTTGCCGCCGGAGTAGGCAATGAGGTTGTGGCCGTTGTCGAGGGTTACGCGGTAGCGGCCGTCGGGCAGCACCTCGGTAACGGATCCGTGCATTTCGATGAGTTCTTCTTTGGCCATGTTCGGGCTCCTTGTCGTTGTTCCGGCGCTGCACGGTGAGCAGGGTCGGGCTGTTTCGCCTCCGCCGGGAGCGAATCGGGGACCAGGGCGTAGCGCGCAGCGTGCGCAAGGGCCTGGAGAAATCGGCGCGATGTTCGGCGGACCGGTGGGTGGAACTCGCAGTGACGATCCTGCGCGCAGGGCGAAGTGATCTGGGCGAGTACGTGGCGTGGGGGCGGAGGCGTGTCGGCGGAAAGCCCCTGTCTGGACGCAAGCGTGCTGCTCCTGACCCATGAGTGCCGAATCAGGACCGCGAACTAAAGGACCGTGAGCGCAAATTCGGCGAAACGTCAATCGGAGACTATACGCGATTCGATGGGGGGCGTCCATCGTTCAGACGTCTGCTCCGTCAACGCCGTACTTGCAGCAGGCGATCGAGGCGGTTTGCGAATGCTTTGCTGTCGGCGCTGCTGAATGCTGCAGGCCCGCCGGTGTCGATGCCTGTGCTGCGCAGCGTATCCATGAAATTGCGCAGGTCCAGCAGCTCGCGGATGTTCTCGCGGCTGTAGCGCTCGCCGCGTGGCGAGAGCGCCTCGGCGTTTCGTTCCACCACGGCAGCGGCAAGTGGAATGTCGGCCGTGATCACGAGGTCGCCGGGTTCGACGTGCGCAGCGATGTACTTGTCCGCCTCGTCGAAGCCGCCCGGCACCTGCACCATGCGGATCAGCGGCGATGGGGGCGTGCGCAGGAACTGGTTGGCCACCAGGATCAGCGGTAGCCGGGTGCGTTCGGCGGCACGGAACAGGATGTCCTTGATGACGACAGGACAGGCGTCGGCATCGACCCAGATCTGCATGGAAACGCATCCTGTAGAAAAGGAAATGCCCCAGCCGTGGCTGAGGCATTTCCCCGTTTTCTTGGTAGGCCGTGCTGGATTCGAACCAGCGACCAACGGATTAAAAGTCCGCTGCTCTACCAGCTGAGCTAACGACCCGAAAAGCGAGGCGAAATTTTAGTTCGGCTGGCCTGTCGCGTCAATAGTGGCTCGCAGTTGTGGCGTTTGCCCCGGGGCGGCATGTGACTCAGGCTTCGCGCATCAGCAGCCAGTACTGGATCTTCAATGTGACGGCCGAGCCGGCGATGATGGCGATTGTGGTGAGCACCGAGCCCAGGGCGAGGGTGGACAGCCCGGTGATGCCCTGGCCGATCGTGCAGCCCATGGCCGTGACCCCTCCGAAACCCATGAGCAAGCCACCAGTCATGTGACGTACCAGGTCGCCGCTGTCGCGGAAGCTTTCGATGCGAAAGTCGCGACTCGCCAGTGCGTGGGCCGCCGAGCCGACGATTACGCCGAGTGCGCTGGCGATGCCGAAAGTCACCACGCGGCTGGTGTCGCTCCACAGCATCAGGAGCTCGAGCGTGTAAGCGAGGGGGGCTACGAAGGTCAACGATTCGGCACGCCCGCTGTTGGTGGCTATGAAGGCCTCCTCCAGCGTCTCCGGGTGTTCGGCGACATAGCCGAGATGGGCGGAGACATACCAGCCGGCCACCACCGTTGCGCCGACGACCACGCCGCCGACCAGGACGTCGCTGCGCCAGGCCTCCCGGTCGGCCAGCGCCCAAAGCAGCAGGCCGCCGCCTACCACCAGCGCGCCCACGAGCAAGGCTGAAGCGGGCGCCATGCCGGAAGCCGCGCTCAGGAATGCGGGGATATCCTGAGTGTGGGGCAGTACGGTGGACACGGTGTCGATGTGGCGTACCCGCCAGACGCCGAACAGGCCCCGCATTGTCATGTAGGCCCCGATGGCGAGGAAGACGAAGACCACGATCGATTTGAGGTTGCCGCCACCGATGCGGATCAGCGTCTTGCTGCCGCAGCCCGACGCGAGGGTCATGCCGATGCCGAAAGCCAGGCCACCGACCAGATTCGACAGCCAGATCAGGCGATTGCCGGTGTAGAAGGACTTGCTGGCATCGAACAGGCCAAGGGCCTGCAGGGCCGTCGTGCCGAGGATGGCGATGGCGATGGCAAGTGCCCACATCCGCATTCGGCCCCAGTCGCCCATATTGACGACATCCGATACCGCGCCCATGGTGCAGAAGTTCGTGCGGTTGGCGACGAAGCCGAACACCGCGCCGATGGCGAAGGCGAGCCAGACGATGGTCGAGGCGGAGACCAGGGGTTCTTCCATGATTTTGGCCAGGGGGCGAGGGGGAGGCCGAATTCTAACTGCAAAGCGCGATGTGGCCGGGTTGTCGCTGCGGGAGGCGTCAGTGCGCGTGTGCCTGATAGGGCGTGGGATCGGGTACGCCTGCAGCCTCGAAGCCTGCGGCACGCAGGCGGCAGGCTTCGCAGCGGCCGCAGGCCCGGCCACCATCGTCGGCCTGATAGCAGGTTACGGTAAGGCCGTAATCAACCCCCAGTGCGATGCCGCGGCGGATGATGTCGGCCTTGGTGAGTTCGATCAGCGGGGCGTGGATGCGCAGTCGTGCGCCTTCGACGCCGACCTTGGTCGCCAGGTTGGCCATCGTCTCGAAGGCCTGGATGAATTCGGGGCGGCAATCGGGGTAGCCCGAGTAGTCCACTGCGTTGACGCCGACGAAGATGTCATTGGCGCCGAGTACCTCCGCCCAGGCGAGTGCGATGGACAGCATCACCGTGTTGCGGGCGGGGACATAGGTGACCGGGATGCCTGTGTTCTCCTCATCGACCGGCACGGCAATGCCCGGGTCGGTGAGCGCCGAGCCCCCGAACTGGCCCAGGTTGACCCGTGCCAGGCGGTGCTCGCGTGCGCCAAGCGCTTCGGCGACCCGTTTCGATGCGGTCAGCTCGGCCGCGTGGCGCTGGCCGTAGGCGACCGAGAGTGCGTAAGTCTCGAAGCCCATGTCACGGGCGATGGCAAGGCAGGTGGCCGAGTCGAGGCCACCTGAAAGCAGTACGACGGCGCGGGCGGTGGAGGTCATGGGCAATCCGGTTCGAGACGGGGTGGTCTGCGGGCGAGCAGTGCTCAGCGCCCGCGGGCGTCGTTCCACAGCACCTTATGGAGCTGGAGCTGGAAGCGCACGGGCAGGCGGTCGCGGACGATCCATTCGGCGAGCTCGGCCGGGTCGAGCTCACCCGCCACCGGGGACAGAAGCACGTTGCAGCGTTGGTCGAGTCGATGGCGTGCGATCTGCTCGCGCGCCCAGTCGTAGTCGCCTGTGTTGGCGAGCACGATCTTGAGCTCATCGTGTGCGGTGAGCTCGGCGAGGTTCTCGTAGCGGTTCTTGTCGACTTCGCCGGATCCGGGCGCCTTGAGATCCATGATGCGCGACACGCGCCGATCGACGCCGGCAATGTCGAGCGCGCCACTGGTCTCGAGCGAGACCTCGTGGCCGGCGTCACACAACGCTTCCAGCAGTGCCAGACAGCCCTTCTGGGCGAGCGGTTCGCCGCCGGTCACACAGACATGGCGCAGGCCATGGCTAGCCACCTCGGCGAGGATGTCATCGAGCGCACGCGTGTGGCCACCGGTGAAGGCATAGGCGGTGTCGCACCAGGTGCAGCGCAGCGGACAGCCGGTGAGGCGGACGAACACGGTGGGCAGGCCCACTCGGCTCGATTCGCCTTGAACGGAGGCAAAGATTTCGGTGATGCGAAGGCGGACGGTCGCGGCCGTCCGCGTGGCTTGCTGCGACATTGCGCTCAGCGCGCGTTCAGGCGCTGGCGTGCGACCTGTGCGGCGTTGCTTTGCGGGTACCGTTCGACGAGCCCCTGCAGGGTGCGGCGGGTGGCGGCTGCATCGCCCAGTGCCTGTTGGCTATTGGCCAGGCCGAGCATGGCGTCGGGGGCGACGTCGTCGTTGGGCCACTTCTGCAGCACGGCATTGAAGTGCTTGGTCGCGGCGGCGACATCGCGCGCCTGGAGCGCAGCGTTGCCGGCCCAGAAATGGGCGCCTGCAGTGAAGCCGCCCGCGGGGTAGCGGGTCACGAAGGTTTCGAAGGCGGCGAGGGCGTCCTTCTGCTTGCCGTCCTTGAGCAGGCCGAGTGCGGCCTGGTAGTCGGCCGACTCTGCGGCAGGATCGCCGGAGGCGGCCACCCCGGGGGCGCCGCCGCCAGTCTCGATCTGGCGCAGACGTGCGTCCAGGTCGACGTAGAAATCCCTCTGCCGCTGCTTGAGCGTCTCGACCTCGTTCATCAGCAGTTCGATCTGGCCACGCAGGCGCGCCACTTCGGCGCGCAGATGCTCGTTCTGCATGGCCAGTTCGAGCTGGCCGCGACCGGCGGTCTCGAGCTGGCCCTGAACATCCTGCCTGAGCTGGATGATCTGGTTGCGTGCCTCGGTGTCACCCCCGAAGAGTTGGGCGTGCGCCGGTGCTGCGGCGACGAGGGCAAGCGATGCTGCGAGCGGCAGAAGGCGTTTCATGACGTCTCTCTCTTAGAACTCGCCCGAGTAGAGCATGTCGCCGCGACGGTTCTCGGCGTAGCAGGTCTCGGTGCGGTCGTCGCAGCGCGGCTTCTCTTCACCCAGGCTGACCGATTCGATCTGCGCTTCGCGCGCGCCCAGCAGCATCAGCGCCTGCTTGACGACGTCGGCACGCTTCTGGCCCAGGGCGAGGTTGTACTCGCGGCTGCCGCGCTCGTCGGTGTTGCCCTGGACGAGCATGCGCATCTCGGGGTTCTGCACCAGGAAACGGGCGTGGGCTTCGATCAGCGGGCGACCTTCGGGCTTGATCACGTAGCTGTCGAAGTCGAAGAACACGCTGCGCTTGGACAGGATGTTGTTCGGATCGGTCAGCGCGGCGATGCCGCTGCCGCTCATGCCGGGGGCAGTGACGGTGGCCACGCCGGCGCCACGATCTTCAACCGATGCGCCGGCGGTGTCGGTGCCGGTGCTCGAGCACGCGGCAAGCGTCAGGGCGATGAGGGCGGGGAGGACGAGTTTCTTCATGGGTATAGCTCCAGTACTTGTGTTGAAGACAGCAGAGAGGATTGCGGCGTTTGCGCCGCGTTGTGTTTACCGGATCTGCGGGCCCCAGGCGGGCTCGCGGACATCCGCAGCCTGCACCGTCAGCCGCTGTCGGATGCGCCCGTCCGTCGACACCGCGGACAGCACGCCCCTGCCGCCGCTGTCGGTGGCGTAGAGGATCATGCGGCCGCTGGGTGCGAAGCTGGGCGATTCGTCGCGTGCCGAATCGGTGAGGATCGTGGTCTGCCGCGTGGCGAGGTCCTGCACGGCGACCTGGAAACGGCCGGCATTGCGGGTGATGAACGCGAGCAGCTTGCCGTCGAACGAGAGTCGCGGCGAGACGTTGTAGTTGCCGTCGAAGGTGACGCGCTGTGCGCTGCCTCCGGCGGCCGGAATACGGTAGATCTGCGGGCTGCCGCCACGGTCGGACGTGAAGTAGATATGGCCGTCGCTGCCCCAGAAGGGCTCGGTGTCGATGCCCGAGGATTGCGCCAGGCGGCGTACGCCGGAGCCATCCGCATTGATCACATAGAGCTGGGACTGGCCATCCTTGGTCAGTACCACGGCAAGCTGGTTACCGTCGGGAGACCATGTCGGCGCCGAGTTCGAGCCCTTGAAGTTGGCGATGACCCGACGCTGGCCGGTGGCCAGCGTGTGCACATAGACGATTGGCTTCTTCTGCTCGAACGACACGTAGGCCAGGCTCTGGCCGTCGGGTGACCATGCCGGCGAGATGATCGGCTCGCGCGAGCGCAGCGCGGTTGCGGCGTTCATGCCGTCGGCGTCGGCGACCTGGAGTTCGAAGTTGGGGCCGGACTTGATGACGTAGGCCACGCGGGTGGCGAAATAGCCCGGCAGGCCGGTGAGTTTCTCGAACACGAAGTCGGCGATGCGATGGCCGACAATGCGGTTCTGGGCCGGGCTCATCGGTAGCGCCATGGCCCCCAGTTCGAGCTGCTTCTGGGCGTCGAAGAGGCGGAAGCGTACCTCGTAGCGGCCATCGGCCATCGGGATCAGGCTCCCGGTGAGGACGGCATCGGCGCCGCGCGCGCGCACTGCGGCGAGATCCGGCATCACCGACTCGGGCATCGGCAGCGGCCCCATGTCCACCAGGTTGAACAGGCCGCTGCGTTCGAGGTTGGCGCGCACGACGTCTGTGACGCTCTGCGGCAGCCGGCCTTCGTTCTCGAAGATCGGGATGATCACCGGAAAGCGCGTGGCGCCGGCTCCGGTGATCTCGATCGAGAGCTGGGCGTGCGCGCCCAGCGCGAGGCTGGACAGCGCGGCGGCGAGGAAGAGGCGGAAGGCGGTAAGCAGTTTCGTCATGGCGGGCGGACTCCAGCCGCGGATTATAGACAAGGCGGGCTCAATCGTCGGCCAGCGGGCGGAATTTCAGTTCGAGCGAGCGTTGGAACAGGCTGCGGTTGTCGGGCAGAGGCAAGGGGCTCGAGCGCCGGATTGCGCGCTCGATGGCGTCGTCGAGCGCGGGTACGCCGGACGAGCGCTTCAGGCGCACGTTCAGCACCTCGCCGCTGGGCAGTTGGTCGACCTCGAATATCGCCTCGGGGTTTCCGATCAGGCCGGGCGGACGCAGGAGGTTGCCGCGCACCTTGGCCGCGATGGCTGCGCGGTAGCGATCCACATCGCCTGCTGCCGCCGCGCGTGCGCCTTCCTGGCGCAACAGGTTGTCCAGCTGCGCCTGCTCTGCACGCCGGGTTTCTTGCGCCAGGCGCTGGGCCATGTAGTCATCCTGCACCGGCTTGGGCTCCGGCTTGGGTTCCGGTTTTGGCTGAGGCTTCGGCTCGGGCTTGGGGGCGGGTTTCGGGGGCTCGGGCTTCGGTTGCGGCTTTGGCGGTTCAGGTTTGGGTTCCGGTTTTGGCTCGGGCTTCGGCGCGGGCTTGGGTTCCGGCTTGGGGGGCTCGGGCTTCTTCTCCGGCGCCTTGGTGGCGATCTCCGGCTTGGGGGCTGGTTGCGGCTTGGGCGGCTTAGGAGCCGGCTGAGGTTTGGGCGGCTCGGGAGCGGGTTGTGGCTTGGGCGGCTCGGGAGCCGGCTGAGGCTTGGGAGGCTCAGGCTTCGGCGGCGCAGGCCGGGGCTGGGGAGCCGGCGCAGGAGCGGCGGCGAGTTGAACTTCAAGCGCGGCCGGCGGGCTGCTTTGCCAGCGCACGCCGAAGAACAGGAACAGCGCCAGCCCGAGGTGGACGGCCACCGTCAGGGCCAGCGATGCCCACTTGCCCGGGAGCTCGCGAGTACGGACGACGCGTTCGTTCATCGGCCGCTGGTGCCCGACTGGGTCTGTAGGCTGATCTTCTGCACGCCGGCGATGCGTGCGGTCTCGAGCACGTCGATCACCTGTTGGTAGTTCAGGCTGCGGTGAGCGGCAACGAGGAAGGTCTGCTCCGGGTTCTGGGCAAGCAGGTCGGCCAGTGTCGTTTGCAGACGTACTGCGGGTACGTCCTCAGGCTTGGCGCCGGCGGTGCGGATGATCGAGTAGGCGCCCTTGTCGTCCACCTGGATCACCACGGCCTCGCTCAGCGGTGCAGCCACCGGGGCTGCCGAGGGTACGTTGATGTTTCCGGTCTGGACCATGGGGGCGGTGACCATGAAGATCACCAGAAGGACCAGCATCACGTCGATGTAGGGCACGACGTTGATCTGGTTCATCAGGCGGCGTTGGCGCATGGCAGGTTGCTCCGGTCCGTTCAGCGCAGATTGCGCTGCAGGATGTTGGAGAACTCTTCCATGAAGCTCTCGAAGCGGATGCCGAGGCGGTCGATGTCGTGCGCGAAGCGGTTGTAGGCGACGACCGCCGGGATCGCGGCGAACAGGCCGATCGCGGTGGCGACCAGGGCCTCAGCGATGCCGGGCGCCACCTGCGCGAGCGTGGCCGAGCCGACGCTGGCCAGGCCGCGGAAGGAGTTCATGATCCCCCAGACCGTACCGAGCAGGCCGATGTAGGGCGAAACCGAGCCCACCGAGGCGAGGAAGGCAAGGTGAGCTTCGAGGTCGTCCACCTCGCGCTGGTAGGTCGCGCGCATTGCACGGCGAGCGCCGTCGAGGGTGGCGCCGTGGTCGTGGCCCTTGGCGCGCAGCTTGGTAAACTCGCGGTAACCGGCCTCGAAGATGCGCTCCATGCCTTCGGCCTGGCCGCGGCTTGCCGAGTCGTAGAGCTTGTTGAGGTCGCCGCCGCTCCAGAAGTCGCGCTCGAAGTTGTCGGTGGCGATGCGTGCCTGGCGAATCTGGAAGCGCTTGCGGAAGATCCAGTACCACGACATGACCGACAGGCCGGCGAGCAGCGCCATGACGAGCTGCACCAGGATGCTGGCCTCGGCGATGAGGCTGATGATGGAAAGGTCTTGGGTGACGGTCATGCTTGGCTTTCGAGGAGAGCGTACAGGGGAGCCGGGATGGCGGTGGGTTTGTGGCGGTTTACGTCTACGCAGGCGACGATGACACTGCTCGAGAACAGAAGTTCACCGTCGCGCAGCGCTTGTTGCTCGAACTGGATGCTGGCACGGCGCAGTGTGCCGATGCGGCTGACGATCTGCAGCGTGTCGTCGAGCCTGGCCGAGCCGCGGTAGTCGGCCTGCAGCGAGCGCACCATGAAGGCAATGCCGCTCTCTTCGAGCAAGGCCTGTTGCCCGACGCCGAGCGCGCGCAGCCACTCCGTGCGGCCGCGCTCGCAGAATTTGAGATAGTTTGCGTAGTACACGACGCCCCCGGCGTCGGTGTCTTCGTAATAGACTCTGATGGGTAGGACATGGCTTGCCTGTGCCCGGGCTGGCGCGCTTGGGCTGCCGGGGCTGCAAGTGATATTCGGTTGCATTGCAGCATTCTAGCCGAGCCCGAGCGTACGGTGCGCGCCTGTTGCAAATGTTGGCGATTGTCGCCGCAGGTGCTGCTTAATAGTTGTTTGAAAAGCTTTTTTACCTAAATATTGTTTTTGCCGGTGACGCGTCGTTTGCACCCTTTCGGGCGTGGAGCGGGCGCTCCGGAAATGCAGGAAATCCGCACGTGGCTCTCTCCTTCTTCGGCAAGAAAGTGCCGTCCGTGACTCCTGTGCCAGAGGTCGAGCGGGCGCCGGCTGCGGTCGAGTTGCCGCCGCCGACGGAGCTGTCCGGCCTGGATTTTTCGGCAACAGATCACGGTCGCGCGCTCGGGCGCGCCGCAGGCCTGGTCGAAGTGCAGGAAGTGGGGGCGGGAATTGGTGCCGCCTACGAGGAGGCAGCGGTGCTCTACGCCAATGGCAGCGATGCCGAAGCGCTGGCTTTGCTCGAGGCCACCGTGGGCGATGAGCGCGCCAATGTCGGCGAGGGCATCTGGCTGATGCTGCTCGATCTCTATCGCCTGGGGGGGCACAAACAGCGCTTCGAGTCGAGTGTGCTCGACTACGCGACCCGCTTCGAGCGCTCGCCGCCTGCCTGGCTTGACCTGTCGGGTCGGCTGGTGCGTCCCGGGCAGCCTCTGCCGCCTCTGGTCAATCTCACGGGCCAGCTTGGCGCCCAGGCCGGCAAGCAGTTCGAGCAGGTGGCGGCGATCGCGCGCAGGGCGGGCGCCGTGCGTATCGACGTCGGCCGCGTCCGCGGTGTGGATGACGCGGGCTGTGGCGTGTGGCGGCGCCTGCTCGCCGAACTGGCCGCAGATCGGGTCAAGGTCACCCTGCTCAATGTGGCTGCGCTGGCAGACATCCTGGGGGGGCGTCTGGCGCCGGGCAAGGCCGAGGAGCGCGATACCTGGCTGATGATGCTCGAGTTGCTGCAGTACGCCGGGGACCAGGCACGCTTCGAGGACATCGCCGTCGACTACGCCGTGACCTTCGAGGAGTCGCCGCCGTCCTGGGAGTGCCGCGGCGCAGAGCCGCGTGCCGTATTGCCCCAGGCGGCCTCGGCGCCGGCGTCGGTCACCGATCCGGATGTGCTGGTGCTCGAAGGGGAGTTGAGCGGCGCGGCCAATGATGCGATCAAGCGGCTGGCAGCGTTTGCGACCGAGCGCCGGGTGCTCAAGGTCGATTGCGCGCGCCTGCGTCGAATCGACTTCGTCTGCGCCGGGACACTGTTCAACATTCTCGCCAACCTGCAGGCTCAGGGTACACTCGTCAGCCTGTTCGACGTCAACGCCATGGTCGGCGCGCTGCTGCGCGTCATGAGCGTGGATCAGGTTGCGCACGTCACCCTGCGTCAGTGATTACTTGAAACGCCGGCACTGCGCCGGCGAGGAATCGTCATGGAACAATATCGCGGCACTACCATCCTGTCGGTGCGGCGCGGCAATCGCGTCGCCCTCGGCGGGGACGGCCAGGTCACCCTGGGCAACATCGTCATCAAGGCCTCGGCGCGCAAGGTGCGTACGCTTTACAACGGCCAGATCCTCGCCGGTTTTGCAGGCGGCACGGCCGATGCCTTCACCCTGTTCGAACGCTTCGAGGCCAAGCTCGACAAGCACCAGGGCAACCTGCTGCGCAGCGCGGTCGAGCTCGCCAAGGACTGGCGTACGGACCGCATGCTGCGCCGTCTGGAGGCCATGCTGGCAGTGGCCGATCGCGATCATTCGCTGGTCATCACCGGCAACGGCGACGTGCTCGAGCCCGAGCAGGGCATCGTCGCCATCGGCAGCGGCGGCGCCTATGCGCAGTCGGCGGCGCGGGCCCTGATCGAGAACACCGAGCTCGACCCGAAGGAGGTCGTCTCCAAGGCGCTGTCGATTGCCGGCGACCTGTGCATCTACACCAATCACCACCACACCATCGAAGTGCTGGATTGAGAGCGAACGCATGACCCAGATGACCCCGCCGGAGATCGTCTCCGAACTCGACAAGCATATCGTCGGCCAGGACAAGGCCAAGAAGGCGGTCGCGATCGCGCTGCGCAACCGCTGGCGGCGCGCGCAGGTCGATGAGCCGCTGCGCAGCGAGATCACGCCCAAGAACATCCTCATGATCGGCCCCACGGGGGTCGGCAAGACCGAGATCGCCCGCCGCCTGGCGCGCCTGGCCAACGCGCCCTTCATCAAGATCGAGGCGACCAAGTTCACCGAGGTGGGCTATGTCGGGCGCGATGTCGACACCATCATCCGCGACCTCATGGAGATTGCCATCAAGGATGGCCGCGAGCGCGCGATGAAGCGTGTGCGCGACCGCGCCCTCGATGCCGCCGAGGATCGCGTGCTCGATGCCCTGCTGCCGCCGGCACGCCCGGTGGGCCTGGCCGAGGCCGAGCCGCAGGACTCCGCCACCCGGCAGAAATTCCGCAAGAAGCTGCGCGAGGGCGAACTCGACGACAAGGAGATCGAGATCGAGGTTGCCGCGCCCTCGATGCAGGCCGAGATCTTCGCCCCCCCTGGCATGGAGGAGCTTACCCAGCAGATCCAGGGCATGTTCCAGAACCTGGGCGGTGGCAAGAAGAAGCAGCGCAAGCTCAAGATCCGCGAGGCGCTGAAGCTGCTCGCCGACGAGGAGGCCGCGCGCATGGTCAATGACGAGGAGGTCAAGCTCGAGGCCGTGCGCGCTGTCGAGCAGAACGGCATCGTCTTCCTCGACGAGGTCGACAAGATCGCGGCGCGTACGGATGCGCATGGCGCCGACGTGTCCCGCCAGGGCGTGCAGCGCGACCTGCTGCCGTTGGTGGAGGGGACGACGATCTCGACCAAGTACGGCATGATCAAGACCGATCATGTCCTGTTCATCGCCAGCGGTGCGTTCCACCTGTCCAAGCCCAGCGACCTCATCCCCGAACTGCAGGGCCGCTTCCCGATCCGCGTCGAGCTCGAGTCGCTGTCGGTGGAGGACTTCGAGCGCATCCTCACCAGCACCGACGCCTGCCTCACCCGCCAGTACGAAGCGCTGCTGGCCACCGATGGCGTGACGCTCAGCTTCACCGCCGATGGCATCCGCCGCCTCGCCGAGATCGCCTATCAGGTCAATGAGAAGACCGAGAACATCGGCGCCCGACGTTTGTACACCGTGATGGAGAAGCTGCTCGAGGAGGTCTCGTTCGAGGCCGGCAAGGGTACGCTCGATGCGGTCGTCGTCGATGCGCCGTATGTTGACGGCCGCCTCGACATGCTCGCACAGCGCGAGGATCTGGCGCGCTACGTGCTCTGATCCGCGTCCGCGCCCAGCATGCTGATCCGCATCGTCGAAATCCTCTTTCCGCTGTTCTCGATCACGGCGCTTGGCTACTTCGTCGGTCGCCGTGTCAAGCCCGACCTGTCGCAGGCCAACAAGCTCAACATGGACGTGTTCGTGCCCGCGCTGGTGTTCGCCGCGCTGGCCAACAAGGCCTTCGACATCAGCGCCTTCCTGCCGCTCATCGCCGCCTCGATCGTGATGGTGGTGGGCTCGGGGGTGGCGGCTTGGGTGCTGGCGCGCGTCACCGGCATGCAGCCCAAGACGCTGGTGCCGCCGATGATGTTCAACAACTGCGGCAACCTTGGCCTGCCGCTGGCCGTGCTCGCGTTCGGGGAGCTGGCGCTGGCGCCGATGGTGGTGATGTTCATGGTGTCGAACCTGCTTCACTTCTCCTTCGGTGCCTGGTTGCTGGATCACCGCGTGAGCGTGCTGACGGTGTGGCGTGTGCCGTCCGTGCTTGCCACTGCACTCGGCCTTGGTGTCAGCCTGACGCATTTCGAGGTCTGGCCGCCATTGCTGACCGCGATCCGGATGCTGGGCGAGATCGCAATCCCGCTCATGCTCTTTGGCCTTGGAGTGCGGCTTGCCAACGCACGCATCGGCGCGATCGGGGTGGGCGTGTTCGGTGCCGTGGCGCGGCCTCTGGTCGGGCTCGCGCTGTCGTGGATGGTGCTGCAGCTCATCGAACTGCCGCCTCGTGAGGCGGCGCTGGTGCTGGTGTTCGGTGCATTGCCGCCAGCGGTGCTCAACTTCATGTTTGCCGAGCGCTACAACCAGGAGCCGGACAAGGTCGCCTCGATGGTGCTGATCGGCAACGTGGCCGCGGTGGTTTTCCTGCCACTCGCGCTTGCGTTGGTGCTGGATTGGGCCTGAGCTCCGGGCCTGCAAAATCCATGGTGGCTGCTCTTTGAGTGCCTCCGGTGCAAGGGCGTACTCGCCCTCAATCCCGCGCGGCTGGTGCCGCTCCTGCAGCATCCTCTGTGCGCCATGCCCCCGCTGTAGGAGCGGCGCCAGCCGCGAGCATTGATCGCATGCCCGCCAAGCCTGATCGCCTTTAGCCCCTCGTGGCTGAGCTTGCTCAGCCCTGGGGCGGTCTTGCTGAGCCTGGCGCACCCATCAGCTTGCCCAGCAGGTCCACCGGCACCGGAAACACCAGCGTCGAGCTCTTGTCGCCTGCCACCTGGGTCAGCGTCTGCAGGTAGCGCAGCTGCATTGCGGCGGGGTCGCGGGACAGCATCTGCGCGGCCTCGAGCAGCGTTTCCGCGGCCTGCTTTTCACCCTCGGCGTGGATCACCTTGGCGCGCCGCTCGCGCTCGGCCTCGGCCTGGCGGGCGATGGCGCGCACCATGGTCTCGTTGAGATCCACATGCTTGATCTCGACGTTGGCCACCTTGATGCCCCATGCATCGGTCTGGGCGTCCAGGATCTGCTGTACATCGGTGTTGAGCTTCTCGCGCTCCGACAGCATCTCGTCGAGCTCGTGCTTGCCGAGTACGGCGCGCAACGTGGTCTGGGCGAGCTGGCTGGTGGCGTTGAAGTAGTCCTCGACCTGGATGATGGCCTTCTGTGGGTCGACCACGCGGAAATACACCACCGCATTCACCTTGACCGAGACGTTGTCACGCGAGATGACGTCCTGCGAGGGTACGTCCATCGTCACCACGCGCAGATCCACCTTGACCATCTGCTGCAGGCCAGGAATCACGATCACCAGGCCCGGGCCCTTGACCCGCCAGAAGCGGCCGAGCATGAAAATGACGCCACGCTCGTACTCGCGCAGCACCTTGAGCGCGGCAATGACGAGGAAGAGCAGCAGCAGGATCAGCGGGCCGAGCCCGAGTTGAAGGTCGATCATGGCGGGAGGCTCCCTGGTTGGGGTTGGAACGGATCGGATTGGGCGGAGGCGGGGGTGACGTCGAGGATGAGCCCGTCCATCGCCACGACGCGGACGTGGCTGCCGGAGGCAAGTGGCTGCGCGCAGCGGGCCCGCCACGTCTCGCCGTGCACATGGATCCACCAGCCGCCACCTTCGGCCGCGGCGCCGACGGTGGCCAGTGCGCCGAGCATTTCCTCGCTGCCACTCACCACCGGGCGGCGGTGGCTGCGTGCGGCAAAGGTACCAATGGCGATGATGATGGCTGCGCTCGCCAGTGCCATGCCGATCACGAGCGCGAGGGGCAGGCCGAAGCCGGGCACGTCCGCATCCATCAGGAACACGCCGCCGACCACGAAAGCGATGATGCCGCCGACGCCGAGGACGCCGAAGCTGGGCAGGAAAGCCTCGGCCAGCATCAAGGCCGCGCCCACCGCCAGCAGCAACACGCCGGCCCAGTTCACCGGCAGGAGCTGGAATGCGTAGAGGGCGATCAGAAGCGAGATCGCACCCGCCACGCCGGGTACGCCGAAGCCGGGTGAGGTGAATTCGAAGAACAGTCCGTACATGCCGATCATCATCAGGATCAGCGCCACCTGCGGGTTGGCGAGCGCAGCCAGCACCCGGTTGCGCCAGTCGGGTTCCAGGCGTTCGAGCGCGATGCTGGCGGTGGCCAGCGTGCGTGTGCCGTCGAGAACGGCGACCTCGCGGCCGTCGAGCTGCTTGAGCAGATCGGTGGTGTCGAAGGCGATGAGGTCGATCACACCCTGGGCGAGCGCTTCCTCCGCCGACAGGCTGGCCGCCTCGCGTACCGCGCGTTCGGCGAAATCCACATCACGCCCGCGTAGCTGTGCCAGGCTGCGGATGTAGGCGGTGGCGTCGGACATCGACTTGGCTGCCATGGCGTCGGTGGGCGTGGTGGCCTGCGGGCGTGTGGATGCCGCGGGCGGGGCTGGGGTGGGGGCGTCGGCGTCCCGGTCATCACCCGCCGTGCCCGCTTCCTTGCCGGAGGCTGGGGCCCGCTGCGCACGCTCCTCGGCTTCTGCTCCCGCCGCAGGCGAGTCCTCGCGCGGCGCGGTCCTGCCTGGTTGAGGGCCGCCCACGCCGATCGCCACCGGCGTGGCTGCCCCCAGGTTGGTGGCAGGCGCCATTGCCGCGATGTGGCTGGCGTAAAGGATGTAGGTGCCCGCGCTTGCTGCGCGTGCGCCCTCGGGGGCTACGAAGGTCGCCACCGGTACCGGTGAGGCGAGGATATCCTTGATGACCGTCCGCATCGAGCTGTCGAGCCCGCCCGGCGTATCGAGCTCGATCACCACCAGCTGCGCGCCAGTCGCGGCCGCACGCGCCAGACCCTTGTGGATGTAGTCCGCGCTCGCCGGGCCGATCGCGCCATCGACACGCAGTACCAGCGCAGCGCCGCCCTGCTGGGCGGTCAGCGTGCCTGCCAGTGTCATTGCCAGGGCAAGGACGACCAGCATAAGTCCGAACAGCCTGCGCGCATGTCCGCGTGCACTTGCACCCATCCTCGTGTCCTCCGTCGTCCAGTGCCGCGCGCTTGTGCGGTGGGCCGTGTCAGTCCGAGTGTAGATGGTCCGAACAAGTTCGCTCGATCAACGTCCTTGCACGGAGCATTTGCAGCGGGTGGCGACGCCGGCCTCGTTCGTGGCCAGCCGGCAGGGCAGGCTGCCGCAGGCTTCAGCGCGCGCCGAAACGGTCCATGCGCCGGCGGTCGCGCTTGGTGGGGCGGCCATGCAGGTCGGCTCCGGGGGCCGCTGCGACCGTGCGCAGCGCGCGGGCGCGCTCGCGGGCGGCGACGCTCTCGGCCGTCTCTTCGTAGAGCGTCTGCGCAACGGTGGCCGAGCCGCGTTTGTCCGCGATCGCCCGCACGATGACCGTGCGGATGTCCTCGCCGATGGTGATGTCGAGCCGGTCGCCAGCCTTCACGTCACGCGCGGGCTTCACCGCGATGCCGTTGAGCTTGACCTTGCCGCCCTCGACTGCCTCGGTCGCACCGGTACGATGCTTGAAGAAGCGAGCGGCCCACAGCCACTTGTCGAGGCGGGTACGGGCAGTTTCGACAGGGTTGGTGGTGGTCTGGGGCATGGGCGGACAAAAAGGAAACGGCGCTGCCGACATTATCGGCAGCGCCGCGAGTGTGCGCAAAGCGGGTCGGCCGGCAATCCGCTCAGCCGATCATCCCCGCGCCCACGGTGTTGTTGGTGCTTTCGTCGATGATGATGAAGGCGCCGGTTGCGCGGTTGTCGGCGTAGCGGTCGGCGACGATCGGCTGCGCGAGCTTGAGGCTGACGCGGGCGATGTCGTTCATGGCCAGGCCTGCGGTCTCCTCCTGCGCCAGGGTATTCACATCCAGCCGGTAGTCGATCCGGGCGACCTTGGCCTTCACCTCGCGCGTGGTGTGGCGCAGCAGGTAGGTGCGCGCGGGTGACAGCGGCGTCTCCGCCAGCCAGCACACGGTGGCGTCGATCTGCTTGACCGGCTCCGGCGCCTCGGCGGACTTGACGATGAGGTCGCCGCGCGAGATGTCGATCTCGTCCTCCAGCAGCAAGGTCACCGACTGCTCGTGGATCGCGCGCGGCAGGCGCTCGCCGCCGAGTTCGATCGCCTTCACCCGGCTGCTGGCGCCCGAGGGCAGTACTGTCACCGCATCGCCGACGGCGATCTCCCCCGACTCCACCCGGCCCATGAAGCCGCGGTAGTCGTGCAGCTCGGGGTTGGCGGAATCCTGCGGGCGGCACACGAACTGTACCGGGAAGCGGAAGTCCTCGGCCTGCTCGGTGTGGGCTGCGGGGGCGCTCTCGAGGACGTCGAGCAGGGTCGGGCCGTCGTACCAGGACAGGCGCTCGCCACGGTCGACGATCATGTCGCCCTCGAGTGCCGAGATCGGGATGAAGCGCAGGTCCTTGATGCCGAGCTTGGCTGCGAAGGCGAGGTATTCGGCCTTGATGCGCTCGAACACGGCCTGGTCGTAGTCGACCAGGTCCATCTTGTTGACCGCGACCACCAGGTGGGGGATGCCGACCAGGCTGGCGAGGTAGGAGTGGCGGCGGGTCTGGGTGAGCACACCCTTGCGGGCATCGATGAGGATGATGGCGAGGTTGGCGGTGGAGGCCGCGGTGACCATGTTGCGGGTGTACTGCTCGTGGCCGGGGGCGTCGGCGATGATGTACTTGCGCCGGCCGGTCGAGAAGTAGCGATAGGCGACGTCGATGGTGATGCCTTGCTCGCGCTCGGCCTGCAGCCCGTCGGTGAGCAGGGACAGGTCGACCGCGCTCATGCCACGCTTGGCCGAGGTCTTCTCGATGGCGTTCAGCGTGTCGGCGAGGATGGTCTTGGTGTCGAACAGCAGACGACCGATCAGGGTGCTCTTGCCGTCGTCGACGCTGCCGCAGGTGAGGAAGCGCAGCAGGCCGTTGTCGATCTCGGGCAGGTGTTCAAGGGCGGACATGGTCATGATTCCTTCAATTCTCTGTGTTCGGGCGCGGGTCAGAAGTAGCCTTCTTTCTTGCGCTGCTCCATCGACGCTTCCGAGGTCTGGTCGTCCATCCGCGTCGCGCCGCGCTCGGTGATCGTCGTCGTTGCCGTCTCGGCGAGGATCTTCTCGACCGTGTCGGCGTCGGACTCCACCGGCGCCGTGCAGGTGATGTCGCCGACGGTGCGGAAGCGCACCAGCACGTCCTCGACCACGTCGCCGTCCCTGGCCGGCGTCAGCTCGGTCACCGGCTGCAGCAGGCCGTTCTTGCGCACCACCGGGCGGGTGTGGGCGAAGTAGATCGACGGCAGCTCGAGCTGCTCGCGCTGGATGTACTGCCACACGTCGAGCTCGGTCCAGTTGCTGATCGGAAACGCCCGGATGTTCTCGCCCTTGTGCGAACGTGCGTTGTAGAGGTTCCACAGCTCGGGGCGCTGGTTCTTCGGGTCCCACTGACCGAACTCGTCGCGGAAGCTCATGATGCGCTCCTTGGCGCGCGCCTTCTCCTCGTCGCGGCGGGCGCCGCCGATGCAGGCGTCGAAGCCGAATTCCTCGATCGCCTCGAGCAGCGTCACCGACTGGTGCTTGTTGCGCGATTCGCCCGGGTGCTTGAGCACCACCGTGCCACGCGCCATCGAGTCCTCGACCGAGCGCACGATCAGGCGTTCGCCCAGCTCGGCGGCGCGCTTGTCGCGGAAGTCGGTCACTTCCTTGTAGTTGTGGCCGGTATCGATGTGCATCAGCGGGAAGGGGAAGCGGCCGGGGCGGAACGCCTTCTCGGCCAGGCGCAGCAGGCAGATGGAGTCCTTGCCGCCGGAGAACAGCAGCACCGGGTTGGCGCACTGGCCTGCGACCTCGCGCAGGATGTGGATGGCTTCGGCCTCGAGCCAGTCGAGGTGGGACAGCGTCTGTTTGGTGAGCGTCGACATGATTTGGTTACCGTTGCGGATGCTTGATCGGGTGCGAGCGCAAGGCGCGCAGGGCGGCCTTGAGGCCGGCGCGCAGGGCGCCGAGGCGGTGTTGCAGGCTGCGGCGACCGGCGCCGACGACCGGCGCGTGCGGGGCCTGGGCGGGGTGCTTGCCGTTCATCGCTTCAGCCTTTCTTGACGTGGAGGCCGCACTCCTTGGAGGCGGGGTCTTCCCACCACCAGCGCCCGGCGCGCACGTCCTCGCCCACGGCGACGGCGCGCGTGCAGGGCGCACAGCCGATGCTGGGGTAGAACTGGTCGTGCAGCGCGTTGTAGGGCACCTCGTGAAGGCGAATGTAGGCCCAGACTTCCGTCTCGCTCCAGTCCGACAGCGGGTTGAGCTTGTCCAGGCCGTTGGCGCTGTCGAACTCGCGTACCGGCAGGCCCGTGCGGGTCACCGACTGGGCGGCGCGCAGGCCGGTGATCCAGGCCTTCTTGCCGGCGAGCGCGCGGCGCAGCGGCTCCATCTTGCGCACGCCGCAGCAGGCCTTGCGCAGCTCGACCGAGTCGTAGAAGGCGTTGATGCCCTGGCTGCGCACGAAGGTCTCGACTGCGCTCGCGTCCGGGAAATAGATCTTGAGCTTGGTGCCATAGCGCTGCTCGACCTCGCCGATCAGGGTGTAGGTCTCGGCGGGCAGGCGGCCGGTGTCGAGCGAGAAGATCTCGATCGGCAGCGCGTTCGCCAGGATCAGGTCGGTCAGCACCATGTCCTCGGCGCCGAAGCTGTTGGCGAAGGCGAGCTCGCCGCCGGCACCGAACTCGGCCACCGCCTCGCGCAGAAAGGCCTGTGCTGCTGCGGCCTTGGCGCCTACGGTGGCGCGCAGCGCGTCGGTGAGCTCGGGGCGGGTCGCCGGGTTGGCGGCGGCCGGGCGCAACAGGGACACGCTGGCGTTCATCAGGCGGCTTCCTTGTGCAAAGGGGTGCGCGGCTGGCGGCGGAACAGCGGTTCCGGGCGATCGACCGCGCCCTGGTAGGGCTCGGAGAAGTCGCGCAGGCTGGCGAGCGCTGCCTCGAGCTGGGCGGCGCTGTACTTGCCTTCGCGCGGCTGCAGCACCGAGAAGCCGCAGCGCAGCAGGAAGAAGAACTGGTCGCGCAGCACGTCGCCGATCGCGCGCAATTCGCCGCCATAGCCATGGCGAGTGCGCAGCAGCGTGGCGATGGAGTAGCCGCGACCGTCGGCAAACTTGGGGAAGTCGACCGCAATCAGTGCCAGTGCGGACAGGTCGCCGGCGAGGACAGCCGGATCCTCGTTGCCGGCCAGCCATACGCCGAGCACGCCGGCTTCGGCCTGGGCGTGCAGTGCGTCGCGGCGCGCCAGCCACACCGCCAGCGGCACGATCACACGACCGGCGGGCAGGGCGACGGCAGCGGGGTCATCGCCCTCGGCCAGGCGCAGTACCGTCCATTCGTCGGCCTGGACGCGGCCACTCTTGATGATCTCAGACATGAGCGCTTTCTCCGGCTTGCTGGCGTGCGCTGCGTTCGGCATACACACGGGTCTTGAAGGATTCCACCCCGATGCGGCGCACGGTGTCGATGAAGCGCTCGTCATCCTGGCGGTTGTCGATGTAGTTGTTGATCAGCGAGCTGATCACGTCGGGCATCTCGGCGGCGGCAAAGGAGGGGCCGATCACCTTGCCGAGCGCGGCCTGGTTGCCCTGTTCGCCGCCGACGGTCACCTGATAGAACTCGGCGCCGTTCTTGTCCACGCCGAGGATGCCGATGTGGCCGACGTGATGGTGCCCACAGGCGTTCATGCAGCCCGAAATGTTGATCTCCAGTTCGCCGATGTCGAACAGATGGTCGAGGTCGTCGAAACGGTCCTGGATGGCGTTGGCGATCGGGATCGACTTGGCGTTGGCGAGCGCACAGAAGTCACCTCCCGGGCAGGCGATGATGTCGGTGAGCAGGCCGATGTTGGGCGTTGCCAGGCCGATCGCACGGGCGTCCTGCCACAGTTGATGCAGGTCGGCCTCGCGCACGCTGGCGAGCACGATGTTCTGCTCGTGGGTGCTGCGCACCTCGCCGAAGGCGTAGCGGTCGGCGAGACCGGCAACGGCGTCGAACTGCTCGGCGGTGAGGTCGCCCGGTGCCACGCCATAGGGCTTGAGCGACAGCACCACGCTGGCGTAGCCCGCCACACGGTGTCCGCGCACGCTGCGCCGCGCCCAGGCGGCGAAGGCCTTGTCCGCGACGAGCTGTGCGCGGTAGCCGGCGTCCGCCTCCAGTGCGCTCAGCACCGGGTCGTTGAAGCGGCTGGCGACACGGTCGATCTCGGCCTGGGTCAGCGTCGACGGGCCGTCCTTGAGGTGGGCGAACTCTTCCTCGACCTGGCGTGCGAACTCGGTCACGCCGAGCGCCTTCACCAGGATCTTGATGCGTGCCTTGTAGGCGTTGTCGCGCCGGCCGTGCAGGTTGTAGACGCGCAGGACGGCCTCGCAGTAATTGAGGATCTGCTGCCAGGGCACGAAGGCGGCGACTTCCTCGCCGATGATCGGCGTGCGTCCCAGGCCGCCTCCCACCAGCACGCGGAAGCCCAGCTCGCCGGCGGCGTTGCGTACGATGTCCAGCCCGATGTCGTGCACCTGGATCACGGCGCGATCTTCACGTGCGCCGTTGACCGCGATCTTGAACTTGCGCGGCAGGAAGGCGAATTCGGGGTGGAAGGTGCTCCACTGGCGAAGGATCTCGCACCACGGCCGCGGGTCGACGTGTTCGTCGGGGGCGACACCGGCGAAGGGGTCGGAGGTGACGTTGCGGATGCAGGTGCCCGAGGTCTGGATGGCGTGCATCTGCACTTTTGCCAGCAGGTCGAGGATCTCGGGCACGTCTTCCAGGCGCGGCCAGTTGAACTGGATGTTCTGGCGCGTGGTGATGTGGCCGTAGCCGCGGTCGTAGGTGCGGGCGATATGGCCCAGGGTGCGCAGCTGCGTCGAGTTCAGGTTGCCATAGGGGACGGCGATGCGCAGCATCGGCGCGTGGCGCTGGATGTAGAGACCGTTCTGCAGGCGCAGGGGGCGGAACTCGTCCTCGCTGAGCTCCCCGGCCAGGTAGCGGCGGGTCTGGTCGGCGAACTGGGCGACGCGCTCATCGACGATGCGCTGGTCGTATTCGTCGTACTGGTACATGGCTGGACTCTCGATCTGGGGGTGCGGAGGGGCGTGTTCGTTGTGCGCTGCATCGTATCTTTGTCGTTTAGTTTCAAAAAGACATTTTGAGTTAGTATTCAAGAAGATTTGGTTATATAGGTGCGCGATGAACATCCAGCAGCTGCGCTATATCCAGGAAGTTGCCCGGCGCGGGCTCAACGTGTCCGATGCAGCCGACGCCTTGTTTACCTCGCAGCCCGGCGTGTCCAAGCAGATCCGCCTGCTCGAGTCCGAGCTGGGTATCGAGATCTTCGTGCGCCACGGCAAGCGCCTGGTCGATATCACCGAGCCGGGGCGGGCGGTACTCGCCATTGCCGAGCGCGTGCTGCACGACCTCGGCAACCTTCAGCAGGTGGGCGAGGAGTTCGCCAACGAGGCCAGCGGCAGCCTGTCGATCGCCACCACCCACACGCAGGCGCGCTACGTGCTGCCCCGGGTGGTGCGCGACTTCATGCAGCGCTATCCGCAGGTCAGGCTGTCGCTGCACCAGGGCAATCCGCGCCAGGTGTGCGAGATGGTGCTCGACGGTACGGCCGACATCGCCATCGCCACTGAGGCCATCGCCGACTACGACGACCTCGTCATGCTGCCCTGCTACCAGTGGAACCGCTGCGTGGTGGCGACGCCGCGCCACCCGATCCTGCGCGAGTCGCCGCTCACCCTCGAGGCCATCGCGCGCTATCCGATCATCACCTATGACGACGCCTTCACCGGCCGCAGCCACATCAACAAGGCCTTCCTTGGGCGTGGGCTGAAGCCCAATGTGGTGCTCACGGCGATCGACTCGGATGTGATCAAGAAGTATGTCGAGCTCGACCTGGGTGTCGGCATCCTGGCGCGCATGGCCTATGACCCCGAAGAGGATCGCAAGCTCGGCATGGCGGACGCCTCGCATCTGTTCGAGTCGAGCACCACCCGCATTGGCCTGCGCAGGCGTGCGTGGCTGCGAACGTACGTCTATGCCTTCATCGAAGGCTTCGCGCCGCACCTGACCCGACGCATGGTCGAGACCGCCGTGGCTGGCGGCGGGACCGATCCGGGGCTATGAACTGCGGCGCTGGCGCCGCATCAGCCGCGTTCGAACCAGCGCCGCAGGCGGGCGCCGCGCAGTCCTGCCGCCAGCCCCGCGATGAGGCGGACGCGCGCCTTGAGCGGATCGAGTCCGCCTGCGTTCAGCCAGTTGCCGGGCGTGCCGGCGCGTTGCGCGCTGACGCCGCCACCACAGCGGCTGGCCAGCACCACGGGCACTGCGCTGGGCAGTGCATCGAGCGCCGGTCTCCAGCTCTCGGGCAGGCTGGCATTGCCGGGCAGGCCCAGCACCAGACCGGCGCCGCCGGTGAGCAGGCTGGCGCGCGCCAGCGCGCGCGCGACGGCGGAGGCCAGCGCTGGCGAGCTCCCTGCACCTACGGTCAGGAGTTCGACCGGCGGCAGGGTGACGACCTCGGCGGGCAGGGCGACGCGGCTGTAGCGGTTGGGCGTGAGCGCCTGCAGCGCTGCGTCGCTGGCCAGTACGCTGAGCGACTCGGGCGTGCTGAAAGCATCCACCGCTGTCGGGTGGCGCTTGGCGAGACTGGCCGCGGGCAGGATGCGGTCGCCGAGTACGGCCAGCACGCCCGCGCGTGCCGCGGCCGGGCGACAGGCCAGTTCGACCGCCTGGTAGAGGTTGAGCGGCCCGTCCGCTGACAGCGCCGTCGCCGGCCGCATCGCGGCGGTCATCACCACCGGCTTGGCCGCATTCACCGTGATCTGGAGAAAGTAGGCGGTCTCTTCCAGGGTGTCGGTGCCGTGGGTGATCACGATCCCGTCCACCCCCGGGAGCGCAGCGAGCATCTGTACCCGGCGCGACAGCACCAGCCAGTGCTGCGGCGTCATGTCCTTGCTGTCGATATTGAACAGCTGCTCGAAGGTCAGCTCGGCCAGGCGTGCAAGCTGCGGCACCGCCGCCACCAGGGCCTCGGCGCCGAGCTGGCCGGCGGTGTAGCCATGGGTGTCGGTTGCCGAACTGGCGGTGCCGGCGATCGTGCCGCCGGTGGCGAGCAGGACGATACGGGGTCTGCGGGGGCTGAGGGCTGTGCTCAATGCAGTCTCGGCGCGAGTGGGGAACAGGCGCGATTCTACGGGATCGCAGACATCTGCAGGTTTGCGCACGGTGGTCGCTCGGATGTGGCCTGGCAACCTGCCCCTGAGGATGACGCAGTGCACGCTTGCCCCGGCAATGCGCTCGTATACTCGTGCCAGTTTCGATTCACTTATCCGTCCCGGTCCCAGATGACACCCGCTCTCCGCCCGCTCGCCCGCTGTCTTGCCATCGCCCTTGCCCTCGCCCTGCCGCTGACGCCGGCCCATGCAGACCCGGCGGCGGCCAGCCGCTATTACGAGGATGGTCTCAAGCGCTTCGAGAAGGATGATGTTGCCGGTGCGGTGATCCAGCTCAAGAATGCGTTGCAGCAGGACCGCAACATGCTTGCGGCGCAGTTGCTGCTCGGCCGCGCCTACCTGATCCAGGGCGAACTCGGGCCGGCCGAGGTCGCCTTCAACGAAGCGCTGCGTCTGGGGGTCGATCCGGCCGAGGTCACGGTTCCGCTGGGCGAGATCTATCTGCTGCAAGGGCGCCACGCCGAGTTGCTCGAGCGTGTGCGTGCGGATCGCGTGATCGGCGAGGCCCAGGTGCGGGTGCTGAGCATGCGCGGCAGGGCGCTGGCGGCAACAGGCTCGTTCGCAGAGGCCCAGCGCAGCTTTGCCGAGGCGCGTACGCTCGATCCTGCGTCGCCGGCGCCGCTCATCGCCGAAGTGCCGGTCCTGATCGCGGCTGGCCGCGTCGATCAGGCGCGCGAGCTCGCCAATGCGGCGGTCGCGCTTGCGCCGGGCAGCGCGGCGGCCTTCAACATGCGTGCGTCGGTGGCGCACGCGACCGGCGCCCTGGCTGAGGCGCTGGCCGACTACAGCAGTGCGCTCGAACTCGATCCGAAACATGTGGATGCACGCATCGCACGTGCCGGCATCCAGATCGACCTCGGCAATGAAGCGGCGGCGGCCGAAGATCTCGCGCGCCTGGCGGTCGATGTGCCCACCGAGCCGCGCTCGAACTTCCTGCGTGCGCTGCTCGCGGGACGACGGGGCGATCGTCAGGCCGAGGCCGCACTGCTGACGGAGGTCGCGCGTGTCGTCGATACCTTGCCCGCCGAGTGGCTGGCGAGCCAGGAGCAGTTGCTGATGGCCGGTGGCCTCGCGCACTACTCGAGCGGCCAGCTCGAGAAGGCGCGCAAGTACCTCGAAGTGCTGGTCGCGCGCTATCCGCGCAACGCTGGCGCCCGCAAGCTGCTTGCTGCCGTGCATATGGATGGCGAGGACTACGCGCGCGCCCAGCTCTTGCTCGAGAGTGTGCTGCGCGACAGTCCGGCCGATGCGCAAGCCTTGTTCCTGATCGGACGTGTCCATCTCGCACTCGGGCGCAATGCGCGCGCGGTGGAGGCGCTCGAGCGCGCTGTCGCCGGTGGCGAGCAGGGTGCAGGGGCGCTGGCTTCGCTCAGTCAAGGGCTGTTGCGCACCGGCGAGCGTGCGGCGGCGCTGGAAGCCCTCAGTCAGGCTTTCGACAAGCTGCCTGCCGACTTCGGCCTTGCTTCCGGGCTGGCCACGCTGCGCCTGCGCAGCGGCGATGTGGCGGGGGCGCTTGATGTCGCTGGTCGCCATGTCGCCGCAGGTGCGCAGGGGGCGGAGGCGCTGCACCTGCTCGGGCAGATGCAGGCGGCCAGCGGTGATGTGGTTGCGGCGCGCAAGTCCTTCGAGTCTGCCTTGTTGTCGCAAGGCGATTTCCTGCCTGCGCAGGTTGGCCTCTTGCGGCTGGATGTGCGTGCGGGCGCATTCGATCAGGCGCGGCGCGCGCTCGACCCCTTGTTGCGCAAGCATCGCCACGACGCCGGGCTGATGTACGAGTATGTGCTGCTCGAGCGCAGGGCGGGGCGGCTGGCAGAGGCCGAGCGCTGGGCGGAGAAGGCGCTTGCCGAGGCAAGCGACAACCTTCAGTACGGCCTCACCCTGATCGAACTGCGCTCGGCGGCCGGTAACCGCGACGGCGCGCGTGAGGTGGCGCGAGCACTGGCCGCGCGGCGTGCGGGCGACCTGGTCGCGCTAGCAGCGCTCGCGCAGACCGAGATCGACGCCGGGGACAACCGCGCCGCTCAGCAGGTGCTGCGCGAGATGGTGCGCGCTGCCGGCTTCGATACCGCACACCTGGTACGCATCGGGTACATGCAACTGGCTGCGGCCGATCCTGTTGCCGCGCGCTACTCGGCCGACAAGGCACTGCAAGGCCGGCCAGATGATCTCGACGCGCTCGTGCTTGCCGTAGAGGCGGCGGTCGCCGAGCGCAACATCGTGCTTGCAGCGGGCTACCTTGAGCGCGTGCTTGCAGCGCACCCGAACCATTTCGAGCGCTATCGCCTGGCTGGTGATCTCGCCCGCGAGCGGGGCGAGCATGCAGAGGCGGCGCGCCTGTTCCGTGAGGCGATGGCGCGTGCTCCATCCACGGCATTGCTGTACCGGCTTGCGGACGTCCATGTCCGTCAGGGTGAGCCGGCGCAGGCGCTTGCCCCGGTGCGCGCGCGCGTGCAGCAGGCGCCGGGCGATATCGCCGCGCGCGAGCTGCTGGCCGAGCTGCTGATGCGCAGCGGCCAGCTGCGCGAGGCCCGCGAAACCTATGAAGCCTTGGTTGCGGCGGACCGTACCAGCGCTGCCGTGCGCAACAACCTCGCCATCGTGCTGCTGGAGCTGGGCGAAGGCGATCCGCTCGCCCATGCCAGCGAGGCGCTGCGCCTCGCGCCGGGCGACGCCGCGGTGATGGACACCATGGGGTGGGTCCTGGCCTCGCTGCAGCGCTACGAGGAATCGATGCGCTACCTGCGCGATGCCCGCCTGCGCGCGCCGAACAATGCCGAGATTCGCTGGCACCTGGCCTACGTGCTGGCGAAGATGGGGCGTCGGGGAGAGGCTGCGGATGAGCTGAAGGCTGCGCTTGCCATGCCGGGTGAGTTTTCCTGGCGCGGCGAGGCGCGGGCACTGCTCGCCGAACTGGGCGCAAAATAGTCGGAAGTTTTTACACTTGCTCGCGGCAAGGCCAAATGTCTTTGAGCATGTTATTGTTTTTAAAGAAATTGTTTTTTATGGCATGAAGTGTGCTTCAGTGTCGTGAAAGCAGTAGAAAAGAACTACGTGAGAAGGTAAAAAAGATGAATCACAAACAGCTCGCATGTGCGTTGGTGACTGCAGGCCTGGCCTTGGGTTCGGGCGCGGCAAGCGCCTCGACGACGTGGAATCTCAATACGTCGACCACCGTGCCCGCAATGAGCGCGTGGTACAACTTGAACGATGGAAAGCTCGGCTCCGGTGCGGTTACCAAGTGGGACGGCGGTGTCGGCGTGCAGCATCTCGGTGCAGACGGCAAAGCCGGTGGTAGCAACGGCAACGCCGACGAAACGCTCTCAGCGCCTGAGCATGCGATGGATACGAACGGCCGCTTCGAGTCCTTGCTGCTCAATTTCGGGCCGCAGGAGGTCAAGCTCGACAAGGTGAGCATTGGCTGGGTCCAGACCGACGCCGATTTCTTCCTGCTCGCCTACACTGGCGCCACGCCTTTCTCCGGTAGTCTCGCCAACAACACGTACGCGAATCTCTTGAGTAGCGGCTGGTCGCTGGTTGGTAACTATGCCAACGGTGCGTCCACCGGGACTTACAACACCGGCGCCTCGGTGTATTCGAGCTTCTGGCTCATCGGTGCAGGTGCGATTTCGGCTTCGGGCGTCACCAACGGTGACGGCAGGCACGACTACATCAAGATCGCATCAGTTGCAGGTGTCACCAAGATCCCGCCCCCGCCTCCGCCGCCGGGCGTCCCCGAGCCCGGATCGCTGGCCCTCGCCGGCCTGGGTCTGCTTGGCCTGGTCGCGACGCGCCGGCGCTGGAAGTCGGCCTGATCGGTCTGCAAGCATCTAACAAAAGAGGCGCCCGCGGGCGCCTCTTTTGTTTGGCGGTGAGCCGCGCTCAATCCTGTGCGGCGTCCTCCTGCTGCTGCAGCAGCCACATCTGCGCATAGGCGCCGCCCTTGGCGAGCAGCGGCGTATGGCGACCGCGCTCGACGATGCGGCCCTTGTCGAGCACGATGATTTCGTCGGCGTCCATGATCGTCGACAGGCGGTGGGCGATCACCAGCGCGGTGCGGCCCTGCGCGGCAAGCTCGATCTGCGCCTGGATCGCCTTTTCGGTTCGCGAGTCGAGCGCGGAGGTGGCCTCGTCGAAGATCAGGATGGCGGGGTTCTTCAATAGCGCGCGCGCGATCGCCACGCGCTGCTTTTCGCCGCCGGACAGTTTCAGGCCGCGCTCGCCGACCCGCGTCTCGTAGCCGTCGGGCAGCTGGTGGATGAAGTCTTCCAGCTGTGCCGCACGTGCGGCGGCCTCGACCTCTTCGCGACTGGCGCCGGGACGGCCGTACTGGATGTTGTAGTACAGGGTGTCGTTGAACAGCACCGTGTCCTGCGGGACGATGCCGATCGCGGCGCGCAGGCTGTCCTGGCTGAGGTTGCGCAGGTCGTGGCCGTTGATGCGGATGGCGCCGCCCTGCACGTCGTAGAAGCGGTAGAGCAGGCGGGCGAGGGTGGACTTGCCCGAGCCCGAGTGCCCCACCACCGCCACCGTGTGCCCGGCCGGAATGCCGAAATCGACGTCGAACAGGATCGGCCGCTTGGCGTCGTAGGCGAAGCTCACGTTCTCGAAGCGCACGCTCGCCGGGCCCGCTGGCAGTGTGCGCGCGTCGGGCGCGTCCGCAATCTCGCGCTGGGTGTGCATGAGGCCGAACATGCGCTCGATATCGGTGAGCGCCTGGCGGATCTCGCGGTAGAGCACGCCGAGGAAGTTGAGCGGGATGTAGAGCTGGATCATGAAGGCATTCACCAGCACGATGTCGCCGATCGTCATCTCGCCGCTGGCCACCCGGATCGCCGCCTGCCACATCATCGCCGTCACCGCGACCGCGATGATCGCCGCCTGGCCGACGTTGAGCGCCGACAGCGAATACTGGTTGGTGACCTGGGCCTTGGTCCATTTCTGCAGCTGCTCGTCGTAGCGTCTGGCCTCGAATTCCTCGTTGTTGAAGTACTTCACTGTCTCGTAGTTGATCAGGCTGTCGATCGCGCGCGCGTTGGCGGCGGAGTCGAGCTCGTTGGCCTGGCGTCGCAGCGCGGTGCGCCAGTTGGTCACCTTCACGGTAAAGGTGATGTAGATCGTCAGCGCGCTGAGCGTGATGAGCGCGAACACGGCGTCGTAGCTCACCAGCAGGATGCCGATCACCATGCCGATCTCGATCAGCGTGGGCAGGATGGAGTACAGCGTGTAGCTGATCAGTGAGCCGATCGAGCGTGTGCCGCGCTCGATGTCCCGCGTCAGCCCGCCCGTCTGGCGTTCCAGATGAAAGCGCAGCGACAGCGCGTGCAGATGGCGGAATACGCGCAGCGAAATCTCGCGCACCGCCTGCTGGGTCACGCGCGCGAACACCACCTCGCGCAACTCGGTGAGCAGCGAGGTCGAGAAGCGCAGCATGCCGTAGGCCAGCAGGAGCGTGGCCGGCACGACGATGAAGGCCTGCTCGGGCGTGATCGTGAGGCCGTCGATCAGGTGCTTGAAGACCAGCGGCACCGACACGTTGGCGCCCTTGGCGGCGACCAGGCAGGCGAGCGCGAACAGCACCCGGCCCTTGTAGGCCCAGATGAAGGGGATCAGGCTCTTGAGAGTCTGCCAGTCGCGGCGTTCGGTGGGTTCGGGGCCGGGCAGGGCGGCGGAGGGGGCGCGTCTCATCAGGGGGTCCAGTTCGGCTTGGGCGCAGGGCAAGGGCGGATGCCGGCAGCGGATTCTGTTGGCAGGGCCGGCCGGCGTCAAATCCGCAGCGGTTTGAGCGCCTGAGCAGATCGTGCCATGTGGAAAATTTCCTTCTCCCCGCTTGACTTGAGCGCAGGAGTTTGTAGTATTCAAACAAACGTTTGAATTAGAAAAATGGATGCGCCCATCAGCAGGTATCAATCGGTTGATGCGGTCTTTCCCCAAAGAGATAAGTGTTTATCCCGAGGAGACAGCGCGGTTGCCTCTGCGCATGCTCTGCCCTTGGGCGCCGCAAACGGCCGGATGCCGTCTGCGGATGCATTTGATTGCAGCACCCAGATACACCCGCCCGCTACAGAGTGCGGGGTTGCCACCGAGGAGGAGTCAAATGAGTCGGATCAAGCATCGAGCAGCATCGCATCGCCCCGCACTGGCACTGAGCACCCTGGCCTCAGCCGTCGTGCTCGCCTTCGCTGCGCCTGCCAGCGTGCACGCCTTCGAATTCACCAGCGCCAGCGGCGAGGTGACAGGCAGCTTCGATACCACCCTGTCGGTGGGTGGGCTGTGGCGGATGCAGAACCGCGAAGCCTCGCTGATCAGTATCGCCAACGGTGGCACTTCGCGTGACCCCAACTCTGACGACGGCAACCTCAAGTATGACAAGGGCGACATGGTCTCGCTGGCGTTCAAGGCCACGCACGACCTCGAGTTGAACTACCGGAATTTCGGCGCCTTCTTCCGCGGCACTTACTTTTACGACCATGCCTTCATGCACAAGGGCGGCATGACCAACGCCGCGCGCAGCGAGCTCGGCCGCGATGCGGAACTGCTCGACGCCTATGTGCGTGGCCGTTTCGACGTCGGTGGTCGTGCGCTCAATGTACGCGCCGGTCGCCAGGTGGTGAGCTGGGGTGAAAGTACCTTCATCCAGAACGGCATCAACATCCTGAACCCGGTCAATGTCAGCCGCCTGCGCGTGCCGGGCTCCGAGCTCAAGGAAGGCCTGACGCCGATCGGCATGCTTTGGGCATCGCAGGAGCTGACCGACAACGTCACCGCCGAGGTGGTGTGGATGGCGGAGTGGGAGAAGACCAAGATCGAGCCCGCGGGGACCTTCTTCAGTACGAATGACTTTGTGTCCGCGGGAGGGAACATTGCGTACACCGGTTTCGGCAGGCTTGACGACGGGAACAAGCCGCCTCTCGCGGTCGGTCCGTTCGGGCCCTTGAGCACCACGGCCCAGCTTTTTGCCCCGCGGGCCAAGGATCGAGAGCCGGGGAATGGCGGTGAGTATGGTCTCGCCCTGCGGATGCTGCTTCCGGAATGGAACTACACCGAGTTCGGCTTCTACCACGTGAATTATCACAGCCGGACGCCGTTTGTCTCTGGCTATCGGGGCGGGTACACCACCTATGGCACTCCGTTCCCGTCGGGGCACCCGGCCTTCGGGTGCACGGTGTTCGACCCCGTTGTCGCCGCAGGGGCTACGGGCTTGGCCGGTGGGTGCGCTTATGCCGCCGGCCGGGGTGGGGAGTACTTCGTCGATTATCCGAAGAACATCAAGCTCTTCGGCCTGAGTTTCAATACCGCGGGCCCCGCTGGCATTGCGCTGCAGGGTGAATATTCGTATCGGAAGAATCAGCCGGTGCAGCTGCCCTCGGCAGAGTTGCTCCTTGCTGCTCTAGGGGCGCCAAACCAGATCACCGGGACCGGTGTGACGCAGGTTGCCCCGGGTGTGTTTGTTCCGAATGCTTTCCTCGAGCAGCCCTATGGCAGGGAAATCACGGGCTACCGCAGAGTCAAGATGCATCAGGTCCAGCTGACGGGTACCAAGGCAGTCCCTCAGGTCATGGGGGCCGAGCAGATGGTCGTCATCGGCGAGATCGGCTACACGCGCCTGGATCTGCCTTCGAACCTCAAGTTCGCCGCGTCCGGCTGCCATCTGCCACAGGTTGGCTCGTCGACGGCGACGTCGTTCGGAGCGACCAGTTCCGGCTGCTTCCTGACCGAGAACTCGTGGGGCTATCGCCTGCTTGCCCGTTTCGAATATCCGAATGCCGTTGCCGGGGTAAATCTTTCGCCGCGCATTGCGTTCTCGCATGATGTCAGTGGTCGTGGTCCTTCCTTCAACGAAGGTGCGAAAGCGGTCACGCTGGGTCTCGGCATGAACTACCGTCAGAGCTGGCAGGCCGACATCGCCTACAGCACCTTCTTTGGCGGCAAGAAGGTCACAGGCGTCGACCCGAGCCCGAACCCCCTCGGTCAACCCCGGACCTACGCCAGCCACACCAACCCCCTCTACGACCGCGACTTCCTGTCGATCAGCGTCAGCTATTCGTTCTGAGCACCACACCGGATCTGGAGACAAACGACATGCGCAAGACTTTCACGATTCTCGGCGCGGCGCTCGCGGTGGCGCTGTCCGCGCCGGCATTGGCCGACGCTTCACGACTGGGCAAGGACCTGACGCCGATGGGCGCGGAGCGGGCGGGCAACGCGGCGGGCACCATCCCCGCCTGGGACGGCGGCCTCGCCTCGGCGCCGGCCGGGCATCAGGCGGGCGGACACTATGCAGACCCCTTCGCCGCTGACAAGCCGCTATTCACCATCGATGCGGCCAACGTCGATCAGCACGCCGACAAGCTCACCCCGGGTCAGGTGGCGATGCTCAAGACCTACTCGACGTGGAAGATGAACGTCTACCCCACGCGGCGCAGCGCGGCCTTCCCGCAGGGGCACTACGACCAGACCATCGCCAATGCCAGTCGCGCCAAGCTGGTCGATGGTGGGCGCACGATCGAAGGCACGACCGGCGGCATCCCTTTCCCGATTCCGCAGGATGGCGCCGAGGCGATCTGGAACCACCTTGCACGCTACCGCGGCGAGTCCTACGCGATGAACTGGAGCCAGGCCGCGGTGACGCGACAGGGCACCTACACGCCGGTGCGCTTCGAGTACCAGTACGACTTCCACTATGGCAGCCTGAGCAAGTCGCCGGAGCAGATCGAGCAGGGCAAGCTGTTCAACTTCCTGCAGACGGTGACCGCACCCGCTCGCCTGGCGGGGCAGATCCTGCTCGTGCATGAGTTCCTCGACCGCCGCCAGGCGTGGACCTACAACCCGGGCCAGCGCCGTGTGCGCCTGGCACCGAACGTGGCCTACGACAACCCGGGCACGGCGGCCGATGGCCTGCGTACCAACGACGACTTCGACATGTACAACGGCGCCATCGACCGTTACGACTGGAAGCTGGTGGGCAAGAAGGAGATCTACGTCCCCTACAACGCCTACAAGCTGGTCGGCAACACGGTGAAGATGGCCGATGTGCTGCAGGCCGGGCACCTCAACCCGGAGCTGGCGCGTTACGAGCTGCACCGCGTGTGGGTGGTGGATGCCACGCTGAAGGACGGCACCAGCCACAGCTACAAGCGCCGCACCTTCTATCTCGACGAGGACTCGTGGTCGATTCTCGCCATCGACAAGTACGACGCCCGCGACCAGCTGTGGCGCGTCTCCGAGCTGCACACCATCAACTGGTTCGACATTCCGATGCTGTACCCCAGCCTCGAGGTGCACCACGACCTGCAGTCCGGCCGCTACATCGCCATGGGCCTGCGCAATGACGAGCCGCGCGTGTATAGCGTGATCGACGCCCGTCCGGCCGACTTCACGCCTTCGGGCCTGCGCGGCGTCGGTACGCGCTGATCCTGTAGATGAGGGCTCGGCCTTGCGCCTCCGGGGCGCGAGGCCGAGCCACTACCCGCATTTTCCTCCTTTCCCCAGGGTTCCATGAAACGCGCGATCGGCAACCTCTTCGTCGTCGTCGTACTGGCAGCGGTGGCGTTTGCGTTCTCCGAACGCAGCGATCCGCCGATGCCGGCGACGCAGACGCGTATCGACCACCTGCAGATGCTCGACCTTGCCGTGCGCGATGACGGTCGCCTGATCGCGGTCGGCGAGCGCGGCCACATCTTCGTATCCGATGACCATGGCGGTGCCTGGCGCGCAGTGGCATCGCCTGCGGGTGCCACGCTGGTCGCGGTGCGCTTTGTGGATGCGCAGCGCGTTGTCGCTGTGGGTCACGACGCGGTGATCGTGCGCAGCGAGGATGGCGGCGAGCATTGGGTAAAGGTGCAGTCCGACCCCGAAGCCGAGGAGCCGCTGCTGGGCGCCTGGTTCGATGCCGATGGCCAAGGGATTGCGGTTGGCGCCTATGGGCGCCTGGAGCGTACGGCCGACGGCGGAGCAAGCTGGGCGCGTCAGGAGGTCGAGGCCAATGAGGACGGACTTCACCTGAACGCGGTGGTCCGCCTGGCTGGCGGGGACCTGCTGATCGCCGGCGAAGCCGGCCTGCTGCTGCGCTCGCGGGACGACGGCGACTCCTGGGAAGCGCTCGAGTCGCCTTACGCAGGTTCGTTCTTTGGTGCGCTGGCCTTGGCCGACGGCGGGGCGCTGGTGTTCGGCATGCGTGGCCATGTGTTCCGCTCGGATGATGGCGGCGACAGCTGGCAGGAGGTCGGTCCGGGTGTTCCCAGTTCGCTCTTCGGTGGCCGTGTGCTCGCTGATGGGCGTGTGGTACTGGCGGGCCAGGCGGGTGTCGTGCTGATCAGCGAGGATGGTGCGCACAGTTTCGTGCGAGTCGACAACGATGACCGCCGCACGCGCGCGGCGGTTGCCCAGGGCGAACAGCCGGATGCGCTGCTGCTGGTGGGTGAGGAGGGGGTGGAGCGCCTGTCGCTGGTGCCCGCTGCGGGAGGACGTTCCTGATGTTGAAGGCCTTTGTGGAGTTTCTCGGCCTGCTGCTGTTCCGCCGCCGGCGCGTCTTCCTCGGGCTGTTCGTGGTGATCACGCTGCTGCTCGGCGCCTCGGCCTCGCGCCTGCAGGTCGATGCGGGCTTCGAGAAGATGATCCCGCTCGAACACGAGTACATGCAGACCTTCATGGCCTACCGCAACACCTTCGGTGGTGCCAATCGCGTGCTCGTCGCCCTGCGCCAGCATGAGGGCGACATCTACAACGAGGCCTTCATGAGCAAGCTGAAGGCCGCCACGGACGAGGTCTTCTTCATTCCGGGGGTGGATCGCGCCACGGTGACCTCGCTGTTCACCCCCAACGTGCGCTTCATCGAGGTGGTGGAGGCCGGCTTCGCCGGCGGCAACGTCATCCCGGCCGACTTCGAGGGCACGCCGGAAGACCTCGAGACCGTGCGCGAGAATGTGCTCAAGTCGGGGCGTGTGGGGCGACTGGTGTCGAACGACCATCGCGCGGCGATGATCAGTGCAGAGCTGCTCGAGATCGACCCCAACACCGGTGCCCGCCTGGACTACCTGGCGGTGGCGAAGCAGCTTGAAGATCTGCGCACGCGTCATGCCGACGATGGCCTGGACGTGCACATCATCGGCTTCGCGAAGGCCGTGGGTGACATTACCGACGGTGCGCGCGGCGTGCTGATGTTCTTCGTGGTGGCGTTCCTGATCACCGCGGTGCTGCTGTATTTCTACTCCGGGTCGGCAAAGCTGGCCGCGCTCACGCTGTTGTGCGCGATGGTGCCGGTGGTGTGGCTGATGGGTCTGCTGCCGCTCATCGGCTTCGGCATCGATCCGATGTCGATCCTGGTGCCCTTCCTGATCTTTGCCATCGGCGTCAGTCACGCGGTGCAGATGACTCACGCCTGGCGCCTGGAGATCATGGAGGGGGCGGGACCGCTGACGGGAGCGCAGAACGCTTTCAGGCGCCTGTTCCTGCCCGGGTCGATGGCGCTTACCACGACGGTGGTCGGTTTTCTGGTGATCATGCGCATCGAGATCGACATGGTGCGCGAGCTTGCGCTCACCGCCGGCCTCGGTGTCGCCCTGATCCTGCTCACCAACATGTTGCTGTTGCCGCTGCTGCTGTCGTGGACGCGGCTCGACGCGGCGGAGATGCGACGCACAATGGGCGCAGAGTCGAAGGACCACTGGCTGTGGACGCGTCTGCGCACGCTGGCCGAACCCCGGCGCGCGACGGTGGTGCTGATGGTCACTGCGCTGCTGCTGGGCATCGCGACGTGGTTGTCGCGTGATCTGCGCACCGGCGATCTTGGCCACGGCATTCCTGAGCTGCACGAGGATGCGCGCTACAACCAGGATGCAGCCGCGATCGTCGAGTCGTTCTCGATCGGCGTCGATGTGCTGTCGGTCATCGTGCAGTCCAGGGGCGTCGATGGTGCCTGCACCAACTTCGACATCATGGACACGATCGACCGCTTCGAGACCACCATGCGCGGTGTGCATGGGGTGCAGAGCGTGGTTGGCCTGCCCGGCGTGGCGAAGACGGTCAATGCCGGCTGGAACGAGGGTAACCCGGCCTGGCGAGTGCTGTCGCGAAACCCCACGGTACTGGCGCAGTCGGTCACCCCGGTTGATACCAGCACCGGCCTGCTCAACACCGATTGCAGCGCGATGCAGGTGCTCATCTTTACCCGCGATCACGAGGGGGCGACGATTTCGCACGTCATCCGCGAGGTCAAGGCCTTCCGCGACGCCAACCGGGGCGAGCATCTCGACTTTCTGCTCGCCTCCGGCAACGTCGGCGTGATGGCGGCGACCAACGAGGCCGTCGATGCCGCCTCGGTAACCATCCTGGTGCTGGTGTTCGGGGTGATCAGCGTACTGTTCTTCCTCGAGTTCCGCTCCTGGCGCGCAACACTCTGCATCATCCTGCCGCTGATGATCGCCGCGGTGTTCTGCAATGCGCTGATGGCGCTGCTGGGCATCGGCCTGAAGGTGTCCACCTTGCCTGTCGTCGCGATTGCGGTCGGTATTGGCGTCGACTACGGGATCTACTTCTACGAACGCATGTCCGACCGCTTCCGCAAAGGCGATGCGTTGCCGGACGCCTTCTATCAGGCACTCTGCCAACGTGGCACCGCGGTGATGTTCACTGCCACCACGATGAGCGTAGGCGTGGGCACCTGGGTCTTCTCCGCGCTCAAGTTCCAGGCCGACATGGGGTTGCTGATGGCGTTCATGTTCATCGTGAACATGCTCGGTGCGCTGCTCCTGCTGCCGGCGCTTGCGGCCCTGCTGCTCAAGGCAGGGCCCGCGCAGGAAAAGAAGATTTCCTGAATCGACCCATCAATATTCTTGACACGGGCGGTAATCGCCGTAGAATTCAAACGAACGTTTGAATGAGTAAGCTTCGATCCATCCAGTGCTCGTTCAGGAGAATGATGATGAGCAGTCCTTCAGCGCGGTCGGGCCCCGAGACACGCGGTCGCATCCTTGATGCGGCCGAGGCGCTGTTTGTCGAGCATGGTCTGGATGCCACCTCGATGCGCATGATCACCGCTGAGGCGGGGGTCAACCTGGCCGCGGTCAACTACCACTTCGGCTCCAAGGAGAGCCTGATCCACGAGGTTTTCAGGCGCCGCCTCGGCGAGCTCAACCAGTCCCGCCTCGCTGCCCTCGATCGTGCCGAGCAGCGCGCGCGAGCGAACGGGACACAGATCAAGCCGAGCCAGGTGCTGGAGGCCTTCTTCACCCCTTCGCTGGAGATGGCGACCGATACCGTGCATGGCGGCCGCACCTTCATGCAATTGCTCGGTCGGACCTATACCGAGCCGAACGCTTTCGTGCGCAAGTTCCTGGCCGAGGAGTATGCGCAGACCCTGCAGCGATTCCTGCAGGCGCTGTACGACTCGCTGCCCGGCGTGCCGCGCGAGGAGATCCTGTGGCGCTTCCATTTCATGATGGGGGCGACCTCGTACGCGATTGCCGGGACCGACGCCCTGCAGCTGTTTGCCGGGCGCTTCGACGACGAGGACCCCGCGCACATGCTGCCGCGCCTGATGTCCTTCCTGCTTGGCGGCTTGCGCGCACCGCTCCCCGACTTCGTCACTGGCGCGGAGTCTGTGGCGCGGAATGCCGAATGAATCTGCAGCTGCGCCTCGGCGCGGCTGCAACACCTGATTGATGTTGTTCTGGAGACAGAGATGACCTGGTTGCTACTGCTTTCCCTCCCTCCCTTGGCAGGTGCGCTCGCCTACGGGCGAGCGCCACTTTTTGCCTGGCTCTGGGCAGGGCTGGCCTGGCTTGCGGCGATGGGCTGGGCGGCCGGTTGGGCAGTGGGCTGGACCCTGCTCGCGATGGCGGTGCTGGCTGCCGTGCTGGGGGTGTTCATGCATGATGGCCTGCGGCGCCAGCGCGTGACCGCACCGATCCTGAAGGCCTTCCGCGGGGCCCTGCCCGCGATGTCACAGACCGAGCGCGACGCGCTCGAGGCCGGCACGGTGTGGTGGGAAGGCGAGCTCTTCGCCGGCCGCCCGGACTGGAACAAGCTCGGTGCCTACCCCTGGCCAAAGCTAAGCGCCGAGGAGCAGGCCTTCCTCGACAACGAGACCGAGGCGCTGTGCCGCCTCACCAACGACTGGGCGTGCACCCAGCAGCAGGACATGCCCGCCGAGGTCTGGCAGTACATCAAGGACAAGGGCTTCCTGGGCATGATCATCCCCAGGGAATATGGCGGCAAGGGCTTCTCGGCCTACGCTCACTCGCAGGTCATCACCAAGCTGTCGACGCGATCTTCGGCACCGGCGGTGACGGTGATGGTGCCCAATTCGCTCGGTCCGGCGGAGCTGCTGCTGCACTACGGCACGCCGGAGCAGAAGCTGCACTATCTGCCCGGCCTGGCCAGCGGCCGCGAGATCCCCGCCTTTGCGCTCACCAGCCCGTGGGCGGGCTCGGACGCAGCCTCCATCCCCGATGCGGGCGTGGTGTGCAAGGGCGAATGGAACGGCGAAGAGGTGCTGGGCATGCGCGTCTCCTTCGACAAGCGCTACATCACGCTCGCGCCGGTATGCACCGTGTTCGGCCTCGCTTTCCGCCTCTATGACCCCGAGCGCCTGCTGGGGGGCGACGAGGATCTGGGCATTACCTGCGCGCTGGTGCCGCACGACCACCCGGGGGTGGACATCGGCAACCGCCACTTCCCGCTCAACGCGGTGTGGATGAACGGGCCGGTGCGCGGCAAGGACGTGTTCATGCCGCTCGACTTCATCATCGGCGGCCCGCGCATGGCGGGGCAGGGCTGGCGCATGCTCATGGAGTGCCTGGCGGCCGGGCGCAGCATCTCGCTGCCCGGTTCCAACACCGGCATGCAGAAGCTCACTGCGCGCGCTGTCGGCGCCTATGCCCGTGTGCGTTACCAGTTCAAGACCGCGATCGGCCGCTTCGAAGGCGTCGAGGAGGCGCTGACCCGGATCGGTGCCAACACCTACCTGTGCGATGCCGCGCGGGTGATGACGGCCGGTGCGATCGATCTTGGCGAGAAGCCCTCGGTGGTGTCGGCGATCGTCAAGTACCACGTTACCGAACGTGCACGCCAGGTCGTCAATGACGGCATGGACGTCATCGGCGGCAAGGGCATCTGCCTGGGGCCGCAGAACTTCCTCGGTCGCGCCTACCAGCAGATCCCGGTCGGCATCACGGTCGAGGGTGCGAACATCCTCACCCGCAGCCTGATCCTGTTCGGCCAGGGCGCGATCCGCTGCCACCCCTACGTGCTCGACGAGATGCACTCGGCGCAGAAGAACGACCTCGAGGCTTTCGACAAGGCGCTGTGGGGCCACGTCGGCTTCACGGTGTCCAATGCCGCGCGTGCGGTGGCGATGGGGCTGACCGGCTCGCACTTCGTCAAGGTGCCGGCCGACGTGGCGCCCGAGACGCGGCGCTACTACCAGCAGCTGACCCGCTTCTCGGCCGCCTTCGCCTTCATCTCGGACATCTCCATGGGCACCCTGGGCGGTGCGCTCAAGCGCAAGGAGAAGCTGTCGGCGCGCCTGGGCGACATCCTGTCGCTGATGTACCTGGCAACGGCGACCCTCAAGCGTTACGAGGCCGAGGGCCGACAGGCGGCGGATGCACCGCTGATGCACTGGGCGATCTGGGACTGCATGTTCCGCATCCAGCTCGCCTTCGAAGGCGTGATCGCCAATTTCCCGAACAAGCTCTTCGCCTTCCTGCTGCGTCGCTTGGTCGTGTTCCCGCTTGGTCGTCCCTATGTCGTGCCTTCGGACAAGCTCGGCCACCAGGTTGCAGCGCTGCTCATCGAGCCTTCGGCCACCCGCGACCGTCTCACCGCGGATGTCTACCTGCCGGAGGACATCGAGGAGCCGGTGGGCGCGCTCGAGGCCGCGCTCGCGGCGACGATCGCCGCCGAGCCGGTCGAGGCCAAGCTCAGGCAACTGCAGCGCGATGGCCGCTTCGCCCCCGGGTTGATGACTGGCGGCGATGTCGACGAGGTGTGGCGCCGCGCACGCGAAGCCGGCGTGATCAGCGATGAGGAGTTCCGCCTCGTCGAGCGCCGCAACATGCTGCGCAACAAGGTGATCCGCGTCGATGACTTCCCTTATGACTTCGGCCTGCGCGCCGCGCTCGAGGAGGCGCCGCGCTCGGCGCCTGCGTTGAAGGTGGCTGCATGAGCCGGACGGTCTATGTCGTCGATGGTGCGCGTACGCCCTTCCTGAAGGCGAAGAACGCACCCGGCCCCTTCACCGCCGCCGACCTCGCCACCGCGGCGGGCAGTGCGCTGCTGGTGCGCCAGCCTTTCGCGCCCGACCAACTTGACGAGGTCATCCTGGGCTGCGCCAGCCCGTCGGCCGATGAGGTCAACATCGGCCGCGTGGTTGCGCTGCGCATGGGCTGCGGCAACGCAGTGCCAGGCTGGACGGTGATGCGCAACTGCGCCTCGGGCATGCAGGCGCTCGATTCCGCGCTCACCAACATCCGCAGCGGCCGCAGCGAGCTCGTTCTTGCCGGTGGTGTCGATGCGCTCTCGCATGCGCCGCTGCTGTTCTCGGACAAGATGGTGCGCTGGCTGGCGGGCTGGTATGCCGCCCGCAGCGTGGGCCAGAAGCTTGCCGCGCTGAAGTCGCTGCGCCTGGGATATCTCGCGCCGGTGATCGGCATCATGAAGGGGCTTACCGATCCGATCGTGGGCCAGCTGATGGGTCAGACGGCCGAGAACCTGGCTTGGAAGTTCGGCATCACCCGCGCCGACATGGATGCCTTCGCGGTCGAAAGCCACCGCCGCGTGTGTGCGGCGCAGGATGCCGGCCACCTGCGCGCCGAGATCGTGCCGCTGATCGATCGCGACGGCACCGTGTACTCGGCCGACGACGGCGTGCGGCGCGATTCGTCGATGGACAACCTCGCCCGCCTCAAGCCCTTCTTCGACAAGAAATACGGCCGCGTGACGCCGGGCAACAGCTCCCAGATCACCGATGGTGCTGCCTGGCTGGTGCTGGCCTCCGAGGAGGCGGTGACGCGCCATGGCCTGCAGCCGATCGGACGCATCGTTGATAGCCAGTGGGCCGGCCTCGCGCCCGACCAGATGGGCCTGGGGCCGGTGCATGCGGCGATGCCGATCCTGCAGCGTCACGGCCTGGCGCCGCAGGCGCTGGATGCCTGGGAGATCAACGAGGCCTTTGCCGCCCAGGTGATCGCCTGCCTGCGTGCGCTGGCCGACGATGCCTACTGCCGCGAGCACTTCGGTGTCGACGCGCCCGGCGCCCCTGATGCCGCACACCTCAACCTCGATGGTGGCGCGGTGGCACTCGGACATCCGGTGGGCGCGAGCGGTGCGCGCATCGTCCTGCATCTGCTCCATGTGCTGCGCCGCAAGGGCGGCGGGCGTGGGCTGGCGTCGATCTGCATCGGCGGCGGCCAGGGCGGCGCCATGCTGGTGGAGACGGTTTGATGAGCGAGAACATGCAACACGACTGGAAACACTGGCGTCTGCGCCGGGAAGACGGCGGGCTGGCCTGGCTCGAGCTGGACAAGGCGGACGCGAGTACCAACGTGCTGTCGGCCGAGGTGATGACCGAGTTCGGCCGCGTGCTCGATGCCCTCGATGCGGCGCCGCCCAAGGCGCTCGTGATCGCATCGGCCAAGCCTGCGGGCTTCATCGCCGGTGCCGACATCGAGGAGTTTTCCCGCATTGCCTCGCCGGCCGCCGCGCGTGCGCTGGTCGAGCGCGGCTGGGGCTTGTTCAACCGCCTGGCTGCGGTGCGCTACCCCACGCTCGCGCTCATCCGCGGGCATTGCATGGGCGGCGGGCTCGAGCTCGCGCTGGCCTGCCGTTACCGGCTCGTGGTCGATGAGCCCGGCACGCGGCTCGCCCTGCCCGAGGTCATGCTCGGCATCGTCCCGGCCTGGGGCGGCATGCTGCGCCTGCCGCAGGCGGTGGGGCCGGCGACGGCGCTCGATCTCATGCTCACCGGCAAGGCGGTGGATGCGAGGAAGGCCAAGCGCATCGGGCTGGCCGACGACTACGTGCCGGCGCGGGTGATGGAATCCGCAGCACGCATGATGGCACTGGCAGCGGCCCCGGCGCGCCGGCCGCCGCTGCAGGAGCGCTTGCTGCGCCTGGCGATGAACGGTCCGCTGCGTCGTGTCGTGGCCGACAAGGCGCGCAAGCAGGCGGCAGCCAAGGTCAGCCGCGAGCACTACCCGGCGCCCTTCGCCATCGTCGACATCTGGGAAAAGCATGGCGGCAACGCACTCGCCGTGCCTGCGGGCGATCCTGCTTCGCTCGAGGCCATTTTCGATTCGCCCACCGCCAAGAACCTGGTGCGGGTGTTCTTCCTGCAGGAGCGCTTGAAGGCCTTCGGCAAGGAGAGCGACTTCGCGCCCCGCCATGTGCATGTCGTCGGCGCAGGCGTGATGGGCGGAGACATCGCTGCGGTGTGCGCGCTGCGCGGCATGACGGTGACGCTGCAGGATCAGTCCGTCGAGCGCATCGCACCGGCCATCCAGCGTGCGGCCAGGCTCTTCGAGCGCCGCCACAAGGGCGATGCGCGTCAGGTGCGCTTCACCCTGGACCGCCTGATTGCCGATCCAGAAGGCCATGGCGCGGCGCGCGCCGACTTGATCATCGAGGCCATCTTCGAGGATCTGGCGGTCAAGCGCAGCCTGTTCGCCGAGCTCGAACGCCGCGCCCGGCCCGAGGCCGTTCTCGCGACCAACACCTCCAGCCTGCGTCTGGAGGATATCGCCAGTGCGTTGCAGGACCCGTCGCGACTGGTCGGCATCCACTTCTTCAACCCGGTGCCGATGCTGCCGCTGGTCGAGGTGGTGGCAGGTGAGGCCACCGCGGCCGAGGTGCTGCGCCGTGCGACCGGTTTCGTGCGCCGCATCGACAAGCTGCCGCTGCCCGTGAAGAGCGCGCCGGGCTTCCTCGTCAATGCGGTGCTCGGGCCTTACATGCTTGAGGCCCTGCGCTGCGTCGAGGAGGGCATTGCGCCCGAGACGGTGGACGCCGCGCTCACGGCCTTCGGCATGCCGATGGGGCCGGTCGAACTGGTTGATACCGTCGGCCTGGATATAGCGGTTGCTGCCGGCAAGGCGCTCGCAGGCAGCGGGGCGGAGCCACCCGCGCGCCTGCTGAAGCTGGTTGCTGCGGGCAAGCTTGGACGCAAGTCGGGCGAGGGCTACTACCGCTGGCAGGATGGCAAGGTCGTCAAGACGGCTGCCGAGGGCGGCAAGCGCGCTGGCGCGCCCGCGCCTGCGGTGCCTGCGGGCCTGGCCGAGCGCGTGCTCGCACCGCTGCTCGCGGCGACCGAGCGCTGCGTGCGCGAGGGGGTAGTGGGCGATACGGATCTCGCCGATGCGGGTGTCATTTTCGGGACGGGTTTCGCGCCGCACACCGGCGGCCCGCTCAACCTGCTCGCCACGCGCGGGAAAGCGTCGGCCTTGCCTGGCTGACCATGGAGGAAAGACTGATGTCACAGACCACGAACGCACCTTGCGCGCTGCCCGAACACAAGCAGCCCGCGCTGCGTGTGATGCCGATGCCGGCAGACCTCAATCCCGCCGGTGACGTGTTCGGCGGTTGGATCATGTCCATGGTGGACATCGCCGGTGCGATCCCCGCGCGTCGGCGCGCACGCAGCCGGGTGGCCACGGTGGCGGTGAACTCATTCACGTTCAAGCAGCCGGTTTCGGTGGGCGACCTGGTCAGCTTCTACGCCGAGATCGTGTCGGTTGGCGTGAGCTCGGTGACAGTGGATGTGGAGGTTTACGCCGAGCGCGACCCGGAGAATCCGGTAGTGGTGAAGGTTACCGAGGCGCGTCTGACCTATGTCGCGCTCGATGACCGTGGCCGCAAGCGCCCGATCCCGCCCGAGTGAGCGGCTGCGGGGCCCCGTTTTGCTGGTCGCGCGACACGCGTGCGGCCGGTCCGATGCATTGAATGGACTCTTCAGGGAGGTGGAAGTGAGCAGACTGATTATTCGCAAGGTCGCCGTGCTCGGCGCCGGTGTGATGGGGGCGCAGATCGCTGCCCACTGCGCCAACGCCGATGTGCCGGTGATCCTGTTCGATCTGCCGGCGAAGGAAGGTGACGCCAATGGGGTGGTCGCCAAGGCGATCGCGGGCATGAAGAAGCTTGATCCGGCGCCGTTCGCGGCCAAGGACCGGGTCCGTCATGTCGAGGCCGCCAACTACGGCAGCGACCTTGCACGGCTTGGCGAGTGCGACCTCGTCATCGAGGCCATCGCCGAGAAGATGGAGTGGAAGCTGGATCTGTACGCCAAGGTGGCGCCGCATCTGAAGGCCGGGGCGATCTTCGCCTCGAACACCTCGGGCCTGTCGATCGAGGCGCTGGCGGCGGGCATGCCGGCAGAGCGCCGCAGCCAGTTCTGCGGCATCCACTTCTTCAACCCCCCGCGCTACATGCCGCTGGTGGAGCTCATCCCGACGGCAGCTACTGAACCGGCGCTGGTGGACGGCCTGGAGGGCTGGCTCACCACCCGCCTGGGCAAGAGCATCGTGCGCGCCAAGGACACGCCCAACTTCGTCGCCAACCGCGTCGGTGTGTTCTCCATCCTCGCGGTCCTGCACCATACGCAGCGCCTCGGCCTGGCCTTCGACGAGGTCGACCTGCTCACCGGGCCGCGCATCGGTCGTCCCAAGAGCGCCACCTTCCGCACCGGCGACGTAGTTGGGCTGGACACGCTGGCGCATGTCGTGGGCACCATGCAGGCGACACTGCCCGATGACCCGTGGAGCGCGCACTTCCGCACGCCCGATTGGCTGCAGGCGCTGATCGCCCGCGGCGCGCTCGGGCAGAAGACCAAGTGCGGTATCTACCGCAAGCAGGGCAAGCAGATCCAGGTGCTCGACCTGCAGCTGCAGGACTATCGCGACAGCGGCGGTGAGGTGTTCCCTGAGGTCGAGGCGATCCTCAAGCTGAAGAACCCGGCGGAGAAGTTCGCCCAGCTTGCAGCGCACCCGCACCCCCAGGCGCAGTTCCTGTGGTCGATCTTCCGTGACGTGTTCCATTACTGCGCGGTTCACCTGGGCGACATCGCCGACAACGCACGTGACATCGACCTCGCCATGCGCTGGGGCTTCGGTTGGGCGCAGGGGCCGTTCGAGACCTGGCAGGCCGCAGGCTGGCAGGCGGTGGCCGAGATGATCCGCGACGACATCGCCCATGGCCGTGCAATGGCCGCGGTGCCGCTGCCGGCCTGGGTGTTCGAGCGCGAGGGCGTGCATGCACCAGCTGGCTCCTACAGCGCTGCCGAGAACTCGCTGAAGGCCCGCGCAGCACTGTCGGTGTACCAGCGTCAGCTCTACCCCGATCGCGTGCTCGGCGAGGCGCCCGACGACCGCGGCGAAACGCTGTGGGAAAACGCCGGTGTGCGCTTGTGGCGGCGGGCGGATCAGGATGCGCGTATCGGCATCGTGTCGATCACCTCGAAGATGCATGCGATCGGCGACGAGGTCATGGACGGCTTGCTCGAGGCGGTCGCGCGTGCCGAGTGCGAGCTCGACGGCCTGGTGATCTGGCAGCCGGCGCCGTTCGCGGTCGGCGCCAACCTGCAACAGGTCGGCGAGGCCTGCCGTGCGGGCGAGTTCGACCTGCTGGAGAAGATGGTGGCCAAGTTCCAGCGCACCTCGATGGCGATCAAGCATGCCCAGGTGCCGGTGGTGGCGGCTGTGCAGGGCATGGCGCTCGGTGGTGGCTGCGAGTTCGTCATGCATGCGGCGCATCGCGTGTTCGCGCTCGAAAGCTACGTAGGACTGGTCGAGGCGGGCGTGGGCCTCATTCCGGCGGGCGGCGGCTGCAAGGAATTCGCCTTGCAGGCGCACGCCATGGCCCAGCGCGCGGCAGGCGGCGACGTGTTCCCCTACATCCAGAACGCCTTCCAGACCATCGCCATGGCGACGGTCGCCAAGAGCGCGCTGGAAGCGGTACAGCTGGGCTTCGGCCGCGGCAGCGACGACGTGCTGTTCAACGCCAACGAGATCCTGTTTGCCGCGATCCGGCGTGCGCGGGCGATGGCGGAGTCTGCCTGGCGCCCGGCGTTGCTCGATCCCCAGGTCACCGTGGCAGGGCGCAATGGCGTTGCCACCTGCGAGATGATGCTGATCAACATGGCGGAAGGCGGTTTCATCTCGGCGCACGACTATCGTGTCGCGCGTGCAGCGGCCACTGCGCTGTGCGGCGGCGAGGTGGACTCGGGCAGCCGGGTCAGCGAGCAGTGGATTCTGGATGTCGAGCGTGCCCAGTTCGTCGAGCTGCTCAAGACCGAGAAGACCCAGCAGCGCATCGCGCACATGCTCGAGACCGGCAAGCCCCTGCGTAACTGATTGAGGACATGAGAATGAGCAAGCAGATTCAGGACGCCTACGTCGTCGCCGCGGTGCGTACGCCGGTGGCCAAGCGCAATGGCGCCTTCCGCCACGTGCGCCCCGACGACATGCTGGCAACGGTGCTGCGCGCGCTAGTGGCCAAGGTGCCCAACCTCGATGCCAGCCAGATCGGTGACGTCGTCACCGGCTGCGCGATGCCCGAGGCCGAGCAGGGCATGAACGTGGCGCGCATCGGCGCGCTGTTGGCCGGCCTGCCCGATGCGGTGCCGGGGATTACCATCAACCGCTTCTGCGCCTCCGGCCTGCAGGCGGTGGCCGACGCTGCCAGCCGCATCCGCCTCGGCGAGGCGGACGTGATGATCGCCGCCGGCACCGAGAGCATGAGCGCGATGCCGCAGATCATGGGCAACAAGGTCAGCCTCAATCCGGACATCTTCGCACGCGACGAAAATCTCGCCATTGCCTACGGCATGGGTCTGACTGCGGAGGAGGTTGCCCAGCAGTGGCAGGTGAGCCGTGAGGACCAGGACGCTTTCGCGGTCGAGTCGCACCGGCGCGCGTGCGCGGCGATTGCGGCAGGGCACTTTGCCGACGAGATCGCGCCCTATGCCGTGCGTGCGCATGTGCCGGGCGAGGCGGGTACGGTGCGCTTGGTCGAGCGTGTGCTCGAGAACGACGAAGGGCCGCGCGCCGACGCTAGCCTCGAGCGACTTGCCAAGCTGCGTCCGGTGTTTGCAGCGCGTGGCTCGGTGACCGCTGGCAACAGCTCCCAGATGTCGGACGGCGCGGGGGCCGTGCTGCTGATGAGCGAGGCTGCGGTCAAGCGCTACGACGTCAAACCGATTGCACGCTTCGCCGGTTATGCGGTCGCCGGCGTGCCGCCCCAGGTGATGGGCATCGGCCCCGTCGAGGCCATCCCGCGCGCGCTCGCCCTGGCCGGTGTCAGCCTTGGCGACATCGCCTGGACCGAGCTCAACGAGGCTTTTGCCGCCCAGGCGCTGGCCGTGATGCGTCAGCTCGATATGGACCCGGCAAGGGTCAATCCGCTCGGTGGGGCGATCGCGCTCGGTCATCCCCTGGGCGCCACCGGAGCGATCCGCACCGCGACGCTGATGTCGGCGATGCAGCGCGATCCGGCGTTGCGCTACGGCATGATCAGCATGTGCATTGGCACGGGTATGGGGGCCGCGGGGGTGTTCGAACGCGTGTAATGCCCATTCCGACCGGGCCGGTTCGCGTTGTGGAAACTACGGATTGGTAGCAAGTTGTTGATCGTTCGGCGTGATCGGGCGGTAACAATCTTTTATAATCCGTGCGTTTGTAGACGCGGGACCGGCCCGACGTCGCTGGGCTGAGGGGCCCGGTGACGGCCAGACGGCGGTCTCGTCCATTCCCACGAGTCTTTGGGCGAGAGGCGCATGATAAGAATCAAACGCGGTCTGGACCTGCCCATCACCGGCGCACCTGCGCAGCGTATCGAGGACGGTCGTCCCGTGCGCAGCGTGGCCGTCATCGGCTTCGACTACCACGGTATGAAGCCGACCATGGCGGTTCAGGTCGGCGACCGGGTGAAGCTGGGGCAGGTCCTTTTTTCCGACAAGAAGACGCCAGGCGTGGTGTTTACCGCGCCCGGTGCCGGCACGATCAGTGCGATTCATCGCGGTGAGCAGCGTGTGCTGCAATCGGTGGTGATCGATCTGGAGGGCGAGGACGCTGCCGACAGCGCCGTCGAGTTCGCACGCTACAGCGATGCGCAGATCGATGCCCTCGACGACGCCAAGGTGCGCGAAAGCCTGATCGAATCCGGTTTGTGGACCGCACTGCGCACGCGTCCGTACAGCAAGGTGCCGGCGATCGACGCCAAGCCGCGGTCGATCTTCGTCACCGCCATCGACACCCACCCGCTCGCGGCCGACCCCACCGTGGTCATCGCCGAGTACAAGGAAGACTTCGCGCGCGGCCTGCGCGTGCTGGCGCGCATCGCCCGCGTTGTCGTCTGTCATGCCGAGGGCACGCAGGTGCCTGGCGTGGGCCAGGGCGGCATCACTGGCGAGACTTTCGACGGCCCGCACCCTGCAGGGCTGGCGGGCACGCACATCCATTTCATCGATCCGGTCAGTGCGCACAAGAGCGTGTGGTACCTCAACTACCAGGACGTGATCGCGATCGGCAAGCTGTTCGCCACCGGCCGGCTGTGGACCGAGCGTGTGATCGCGCTAGGCGGGCCGATGGTTTCGAACCCGCGCCTGGTGCGTACGCGCCTGGGTGCCAGCCTGGATGAACTCACTGCTGGCGAGGTCAAGGTCGGCAAGAAAGTGCGCGTGATTTCCGGCTCGGTGTTCGGTGGTCGCACTTCGCGCGGCGCCTGTGCCTACCTCGGCCGCTATCACCTGCAGGCCTCCTGCCTGGAGGAAGGTACGCAGCGCGAGATGCTGCACTACCTGCGCGCCGGTGCGGAGAAGCATTCGGTGCTCAACCTCTACATATCCAAACTGTCGGCGGGCAAGCTGTTCGACTTCACGACTTCGACCAACGGCAGTCCGCGCGCGATGGTGCCGGTCGGCAACTACGAAGAGGTGATGCCGCTCGACGTACTGCCCACTCAGCTGTTGCGTGCGCTCATCGTCGGTGACACCGATACGGCGCAGAAGCTCGGCGCGCTGGAGCTCGACGAGGAAGATCTCGCGCTGTGCACCTATGTGTGCGCGGGCAAGTACGAATACGGTCCCATCCTGCGGGATAACCTCACACGCATCGAGAAGGAGGGTTGAGAATGGGTCTGCGCTCCTGGCTCGACAGCATCGAGCATCATTTCGAAAAGGGCGGCAAGTACGAGAAGTTCTACGCCTTGTACGAAGCCATCGACACCGGCTTGTTCAAGCCCGGCAGTGTCACCCGCACCACCGCTCACGTGCGCGACGGTCTAGACCTCAAGCGCATGATGATCACGGTGTGGCTGTGCACCTTTCCGGCCATGTTCTTCGGCATGTGGAACGTCGGCTACCAGGCCAACACCATCCTTGCGGCCAACGCCGAACTGATGGCGGCCCAGGAGGGCTGGCGCTTCGCGCTGCTGGGCGGCATTGCCGGCTTCGACCCTGGCAGCCTGTGGGCGAATTTCCTGCATGGCGCGGCCTACTTCCTGCCGATCTACCTCACCACCTTCATCGTCGGCGGCTTCTGGGAGGTGCTGTTCGCCTCCATCCGCAAGCACGAGGTCAACGAGGGCTTCTTCGTCACCTCGGTGCTGTTCGCGCTGATCTGTCCGCCCGACATGCCGCTCTGGCAGGTCGCGCTCGGCATCAGCTTCGGCGTGGTGGTCGGCAAGGAGGTCTTCGGCGGTACGGGCAAGAACTTCCTCAATCCGGCGCTGACCGGTCGTGCCTTCCTGTACTTCGCCTACCCGGCGCAGATGTCGGGTGATGCGGTATGGACGGCGGTCGATGGCTACACCGGCGCAACCATGCTGTCCTTCGGCGCCTCGGGTGGCCTGGAGGCGATCATGGCCGGTGGTATCACCTGGTGGGATGCCTTCCTCGGCACGGTGCATGGCTCGATCGGCGAGACCAGCACGCTGGCGATCCTGCTCGGTGGCGCGGTGCTGCTGATCATGAAGATCGCGGCCTGGCGCATCGTGCTCGGCGTTTTCCTGGGCATGGTGGCGATGAGTCTGCTGTTCAACGCTATCGGCTCGGACACCAACCCGATGTTCGCGATGCCCTGGTACTGGCACCTGGTGATGGGCGGCTTCGCCTTCGGCATGATCTTCATGGCCACCGACCCGGTGTCGGCATCGATGACCAACACCGGCAAGTGGATCTTCGGTGCGCTGATCGGCGTCATGACCGTGCTCATCCGCGTGGTAAATCCGGCCTTCCCGGAAGGCATCATGCTGGCCATCCTGTTCGGCAACCTTTTCGCGCCGCTGATCGACCACTTCGTGGTGGCGGCCAACATCAAGCGGAGGCTCGCGCGCGATGTCCAATAAGGAATCCACATCCCGTACCCTGAAGGTGGCGCTGGCGGTCAGTCTCGTCAGCTCCGTCTTCGTGGCCGGGGCAGCGGTGTCGCTCAAGCCGCTGCAGACCCAGAATCGCCTGCTCGACAAGCAGCGCAGCATCGCCGCGATCGCTGGCATGGGCGGGCGGGAATTGCCCGCCGCCCAGGTGCGTGCGCTGTTCGGCGAGACCATCAAGGCACGCCTGGTCAACCTCGAGACCGGCGAGTTCGCCGACGACTTCGACGCCGTTACTTTCGACCCGCTCAAGGCGGCCAAGGACCCGCAGCAGTCCGTGCGCCTGTCCAAGGCGGAGGACGTGGCCTCGATCAAGCGTCGCGAGCGCTTCACTACGGTCTACATGATCGAGGATGCACAGGGCGGCATCGAGACCCTGATCCTGCCGATCCGCGGCTATGGCCTGTGGTCGACCCTGCACGGTTTCATGGCGCTCAAGGGCGACCTGAACACGGTGGTCGGCCTTGGTTTTCACCAGCATGCGGAGACGCCGGGCCTGGGTGGCGAGGTGGACAACCCGCGCTGGCGCAACCAGTGGGCGGGCAAGCGTCTGTTCGATGACCAAGGGCAGCTGGCAGTCGAGATCGTCAAGGGCACGGTCGATCCGCAGGCGAGCATGGCGGCCTATCAGGTCGACGGCCTGGCAGGTGCGACGCTGACCAGCAACGGCGTCAACAACCTGCTCCATTTCTGGCTGGGTGAGCAGGGCTTCGGCCCCTTCCTCGCCAAGCTGCGTTCGAAGGAGGCGTGATCATGGCCAAGCTCACTCCAAAGGAAGTCCTGCTCAATCCGGTCTTCAACAACAACCCGATCGCACTGCAGATGCTGGGCATCTGTTCTGCGCTGGCGGTGACGACCAATCTCAACACTGCGCTTGTGATGTCGATCGCGCTCACCCTGGTGACCGGTTTTTCCAACCTGTTCGTGTCGCTGATCCGGGCGCAGATCCCGAGCTCGATCCGCATGATCGTGCAGGTGGTGATCATCGCCTCGCTGGTGATCGTGGTGGACCAGACGCTGAAGGCCTTTGCCTACAGCCTGTCCAAGCAGCTGTCGGTGTTCGTCGGCCTGATCATCACCAACTGTATCGTGATGGGACGTGCCGAGGGTTTCGCGATGCAGAACCCGCCGATGTTGTCCTTCCTCGACGGTATCGGCAACGGCCTGGGCTACAGCATGGTGCTGATCGCGGTGGGTTTCGTGCGCGAACTGTTCGGTGCAGGCAAGCTGTTCGGTGTCACCATCCTGCAGCCGGTGACCGAGGGCGGGTGGTATCAGCCGAATGGCCTGCTGCTGCTGCCGCCTTCGGCCTTCTTCCTGATCGGCTTCCTGATCTGGGGGCTGCGCGAGTGGAAGCGTGACCAGGTCGAGCACAACCAGTTCAAGATGGCACACCAGGTGCGCAAGGAGGCCTTCTGATGGAACACTACCTGAGCCTCTTTGTTCGTGCCGTGTTCATCGAGAACATGGCGCTGGCCTTCTTCCTGGGGATGTGCACCTTCATCGCCATCTCCAAGAAGGTCGAGACCGCGATCGGTCTGGGTGTCGCAGTGGTCGTGGTGCAGACCATCACCGTGCCGCTCAACAACCTCGTCTATCACACCTTCCTCGCCGACGGCGCGCTGGCCTGGGCCGGTATGCCGGATGTGGACCTGTCCTTCATCGGCCTGCTGTCCTTCATCGGCATCATCGCGGCGACGGTGCAGATCCTCGAGATGCTGCTCGACAAGTTCGTGCCCAGCCTCTACAACGCGCTGGGCGTGTTCCTGCCGCTGATCACGGTCAACTGCGCGATCATGGGCGGGGTGCTGTTCATGGTCGAGCGCGACTACAACTTCAGCGAGTCGGTGGTGTACGGGCTGGGCTCGGGCTTCTCCTGGGGCCTGGCGATCGCGCTGCTGGCAGCCATCCGCGAGAAGCTGAAGTACAGCGACGTGCCGGATGGCCTGCAGGGCCTGGGCATCACCTTCATCACCATCGGTCTGATGTCCCTGGGCTTCATGTCCTTCTCGGGCGTGCAGCTGTAAGGAGGCAATGAAAAGATGAATCCGGAAATCGTACTGGGCATCGGCATGTTCACCGCAACGGTGCTGCTGTTGGCGGTGGTCATCCTGTTTGCCCGTTCAAAGCTCGTCGCCAGCGGCGACGTCACCATCGACATCAACGGCGAGAAGAAGATCACCGTGCCGGCCGGCGGCAAGCTGCTGCAGACCCTGGCCGAGAGCGGTCTCTTCCTGCCTTCGGCCTGCGGCGGCGGCGGTACCTGCGCGCAGTGCAAGTGCATCGTCAAGGAAGGCGGCGGTTCGATGCTGCCCACCGAGGAGTCGCACTTCACCAAGCGCGACGCGCGCGAGGGCTGGCGCCTTTCGTGCCAGACCGCCGTCAAGCAGGACATGAAGGTCGAGGTGCCCGAGGAAGTGTTCGGCGTGAAGAAGTGGGAGTGCACGGTCGAGTCCAACCCGAACGTCGCGACCTTCATCAAGGAGCTCACCCTGCGCCTGCCCGAAGGCGAGGACGTCCACTTCCGCGCCGGCGGTTACGTTCAGCTCGAGTGCCCGCCACACGTCGTCAGCTACAAGGACTTCGACATTCAGGACGAGTACCGCGGCGACTGGGACAAGTTCAACCTGTGGCGCTACGTGTCCAAGGTTGACGAGACCACCATCCGCGCCTACTCGATGGCGAACTACCCGGACGAGAAGGGCGTGGTGAAGTTCAACATCCGCGTCGCATCGCCCCCGCCGGGTCGTGACGACATCCCGCCGGGCAAGATGTCGTCGTGGGTGTTCAACCTCAAGAAGGGCGACAAGGTCACGGTGTACGGGCCCTTCGGCGAGTTCTTCGCGCGCGAGACCGATCATGAGATGGTCTTCATCGGTGGTGGCGCTGGCATGGCGCCGATGCGCTCGCACATCTTCGATCAGCTCAAGCGACTGAGCAGCCAGCGCAAGATCAGCTTCTGGTATGGCGCGCGCTCGATGCGCGAGGCCTTCTACGTCGAGGAGTTCGACAAGCTCGCCGCCGAAAACCCCAACTTCAAGTGGCACCTGGCGCTGTCCGACCCGCTTCCCGAGGACAACTGGACGGGCTACACCGGCTTCATCCACAACGTGCTGTACGAGAACTACCTCAAGGACCACCCGGCGCCCGAGGACTGCGAGTTCTACATGTGCGGCCCACCGATGATGAACGCCGCAGTGATCAAGATGCTGCTCGACCTCGGCGTGGAGCGCGAGAACATCATGCTCGACGACTTCGGCGGCTGATCCGCGTCTTCGCTTCAAGAACAACCGGTGCCGGCGATTGCCCGCACCGGTTTTTTTCGTCCTGGCGCTGGACTTCAGCGACTCCAGCGGTAGGCGAGCCCGCCGAGCAGTTCATGGAGTGCGAACCAGCCCGCATAGGCCGTGTTCTGGCTGGGCAGCAGGGGCAGGGCCTGATCGGCGCCTGCATCGTCCTCGCCGCCCCCGAGCCAGGCGGTGGGGGCCGGGATGACCGCCAGGCCTGCAGCCTCGAACTCCGCCTGTGCCCGCTTCATGTGCATCGCGTGGGTCACGAGCAGCACGGCGTCGATGTCCGCCGCACCCAGATGCACGGCGGAGAAGCGGGCATTCTCGCGTGTGTCGCGCGCCGCTGTCTCCACCCAGCGCGCCTCCAGCCCGAAGTCTTCGCGCAGGGCTGCCTGCATGAGCTGCGCTTCGGGTGTCTCGTCGCGGACCGTGCCGCCTGTGACGAGAATCGGCAGTCCGGTTTCGCGCGCCAGCCGCGCACCGTAACGCAGGCGCTCGAGCGCAAGGCGATTGACCGTCTCGCCGCCGAACTCGGGTGCGTGGCTGCGCCGGCCTGCACCAAGGATCACGATCGCCTGCGCCCGCCGGGCTGCATCCGCCTCGAGGGCTTGTGCATGTTCGACCTGGCGTACCAGCCAGCTCACGCTTGGTGGGCTTATCAGCAACAGGTTCAGCGCCACGCCGGACCACGCCAGGGCGTTGCCGAGGCGGCGCCAGCGCATGCCCAGCAGCAGGCCGAGCACGATTGGCAGCAGGGGCAGGAGCGGCGGCAGGACCAGTGCGGCGACGATCTTCTTGAGCCAGAACAGCAGGGGGGTGAGTGCGAGGTCCATCGCGCCGTGGTCCATCGTGATTTGTGGGTGAGGGAGGGCGGCAGTATTATCCGTGCATTCCAATTGTGCCGAGCGACATGTCTCGATCGCATCCTTCGTCCCATTCAAGTTGCGACCGTGTCCGCGGCCTCCGGCCGTTGCGCGGCGGCGTGGAGCAATGATGGCGCCGCGCGAGTTGCTCTGGCTGGCGGTGGCGGTGTTGGCCGGCTATGCGGCATGGCAGTTTCTGCTGGCGCTGAGGGGTGGGGCGGAGAGGCGCTCCGGGCGTGATCCCGGGGCTGCGACAGGCGCTGCGCCGGACGAGGGCGACGATGATGACCATGTCGACTACGCGCCGGTGCTGCGCAAGGACCTGGGCGCGCAGCCTGCTGCCGTGGCAGCGCCTGCCCAAGCCGGCGCGGACGACGAGCGCTTCCGGCTCCAGCTCGAGAACCAGCATCTGCAGCGCCAGCTCGCCGCGCTCGAAGGCGTTGTCGCCCGCCAGCAGGAGGAGATCGCCAACCTGCTGGCCGACATCGATGATCTGAGCGCGCGCCAGTCGCACGAGCTCATCGAGCCTGGCTCGTCGCCCGAATACAGCGAGGCCTTGGTGCTTGCGCGCCAGGGCCTCAACGCCGGCATGATTGCCGAGCGCTGCGGGATCACCCTGGCCGAGGCCGAGCTCGTCCTCGTGGTGGCGAAAGGCGCGGGTGGGCATTCATGAATTTGCCGCCGGGCCTTCGGGGTGAGGCGGGTGCGCTCCGCCGTCGCGCACTGCGCCGCGCCGGGCTGGCCCTGGCCGGGGCAGTCGTGCTCGGGGTTCTTCTTCTTGCTTACGGTGAGCGCCAGCCCCGACCGTCCGCCGTGGCGTCCGCGCTGCCGGTAGCGCCTGATCCCGAGCGGGTGCAGACGCCGGTTGCGGACACAAAGGTCGTGCCGGATGAAACCTCCGGCCTGGGTGCGGTTGTCGAGCGCCTTGTCGATTCGCCAGCACAGGTACAGGCGGATGCGTCCACAGCCATTGCGCCCGCCGTGCCCGTGGCGGGCGTGCTGCTGCCGCTGGCTGCGGTGCAGCCGGGCGGAGAGGGGATTTATCTCCAGCTGGGCGTGTTCGGGGACGTGAGCAACGCGCTGGCGGTGTACGAGCGCCTTGCGGAGGCTGGCATGGAGGCCCGTATCCAGAGCCGGGTCGTCGTCGGCCCATTTGCGGACCGGCGTGCAGCGGAGCGGGCTCAGGCTGCGTTGCGCAAGGCAGGGGAGCCCGAAGGCATCCTTGTGCCACCCCGGTCCAGATGAAGCGTCGTTGAAGGGCTGTGCGAGCCCCCTGTCGGATAACAACCTAGGAGTGAGAGATGCAGATCAAGAGCCCTGTCTTCGGCAACATCGAGATCGCCGACGAGAAAGTCCTCGATTTCCCCGCAGGCCTGCCGGGTTTCGAGCATTGCCGCCGCTTTGCGCTGGTGCATGAGGAGGGCCATGACCCCGACGTCTTCCTGCTGCAGAGCCTCGATGACGCCGAGGTTGCGTTCTCGGTGACGGGTCCCGAGCGTCTGGGCATCAACTTCGAGTTCGAGCTGGACGACGAAGAGCTTGCCCTGCTGCAACTGAGCGAGCCCGCGGATGCCGCGGTGGCGGTCATCATCCGCCGGGAGGCCGAAGATGAGGCCGGGCCTGCGTCCACAGGCCTGCGTGCGAACTTCATGGCGCCACTCGTCATCAATGCGGCCACCCGCAGGGGCCTGCAGAAGGTCATCAGCAAGCTGGGTTGCGAGATTACGCTGCGCGCGCAGAGCTGACCTGGCGTTTGAAGCAGAGCGCAGGTGCGCCTGCGGCTGTGTGCCACCGCGCGCCGGTTACAATGCGGCCTTTACGAACTTGGAGCTTCACCCATGGCGAGACAGATCATTTCCACGCCCGATGCCCCGGCTGCGATCGGCCCTTATTCGCAGGCCGTCAAGGTCGGCAACCAGGTTTTCCTCTCCGGTCAGATCGGTCTCGATCCGGTCAGCATGCAGCTCGCCGACGGTGTCGAAGCGCAGGCCGTGCGCGTGTTCGACAACCTGAAGGCAGTGGCCGCCGCTGCGGGCGGGGGCTTTGCCGATGTGGTCAAGATCAATATCTACCTTACCGATCTGGCCAACTTTGGTGTCGTCAACGAGATCATGACGCGCTACTTCGCCGAGCCCTATCCCGCGCGCGCGACGGTCGGTGTTCGCGAGTTGCCGCGCGGCGCCCTGGTCGAGGCCGACCTGGTGCTGGTTCTCGACTGAGCCCCCGTCAGCGGCGGGCCGGGTCGGGTCGTGGGCGCAGTGGAGCCGGCGCGCGGCTGGGAGGGCGTGGGTAGCCAGCTTGCCGCTCGCCTGGCGAAGCTCGATCTGCGTGGCCCGCGCGACCTGCTGCTGCACCTGCCCCTGCGCTATGAGGACGAGACCAGGCTGACGCCGATCGCCAGTGCGCGACCGGGTTGGCCGGCCCAGGTGGAGGGCGAGGTGGTGTCCTGCGAGGTGGTGCTGCGGCCGCGCAGGCAGCTGGTTGCACGCATCGCCGACGCTTCAGGTGCTCTGGTCGCGCGCTGGCTCAATTTCTACCCTTCGCAGAAGCAGCAGCTTGCCGTCGGTCGCCGCGTTCGCCTGTTCGGCGAGGTGCGGGGCGGCTTCTTCGGCGATGAGATGGTGCATCCGCGCGTACGCGCGGTGGAGGCCGGCGAGGGCCTGCCCGAGGCGCTCACACCGGTGTATCCCACCACGGCCGGCCTTGGCCAGGCGACCTTGCGCAAGCTGGTGGCGCGTGCGCTGCGCAGCGAACGCCTCGATGAGCTGCTGCCTGGCGATTGGCTGACACAGCTCGACCTGCCCGGCTTTGCCGAGGCCTTGAAGGCCCTGCATTGCCCCTCACCTGATGTCTCGCCGGCGGATCTGGAGTCGCGCCAGCATCCGGCCTGGCGGCGCATGAAGTTCGAGGAATTGCTGGTACAGCAGTTGTCGCTGCGGCGCGCCTACCTTGCCCGTCGCGCGCGCTCGGCCGTGCCCCTGCCCGACACGCGTGCGCTGACAGCGGCGCTGCTCGATGTGCTGCCCTTTGCGCCCACGGGCGCGCAGCGCCGGGCGGCGGCGGAGATCGCCGCGGACCTTGCCGCGCCGCACCCCATGCAGCGCCTGCTGCAGGGCGACGTGGGCTCAGGCAAGACCCTGGTGGCGGCGCTTGCCATGCTGCAGGCGGCCGAGAACGGCTGGCAGGCGGCGATGATGGCGCCGACCGAGATCCTGGCCGAACAGCACCACCGCAAGCTCGCCGCCTGGTTCGAGCCGCTCGGTCTCGAGCTGGCCTGGTTGTCGGGCAGCCGGCGCAAGCGTGAGCGCGAGGCAGCGCTTGCGCGCCTGCAGCGCGGCGAGGTGCTTCTCGCAGTGGGCACCCATGCGCTGCTGGAAGACCCGGTCAACCTGCCGCGGCTTGCGCTTGCGGTGGTCGACGAGCAGCACCGCTTCGGCGTTCGCCAGCGCCTTGCGCTGCGCGAGAAGGGGGCCTTCGGGCAGCGTCCGCACATGCTCATGATGTCGGCCACGCCGATACCGCGCACCCTGGCGATGACGCATTACGCCGACCTCGACGTCTCGGTGCTCGACGAGCTGCCGCCGGGGCGCACGCCGATCCGTACCCGGTTGGTGTCGGACGCACGGCGCGACGAAGTGGTCACCCGCGTGCGCGCAGCCTGCCTGGGCGGCCGTCAGGCCTACTGGGTCTGTCCGCTCATCGAGGAGTCCGAAGCCTTGCAGCTGCAGACCGCGCAGGAGACCTACGACACGCTGGTCGCGGCGCTGCCCGAGTTGCGCGTGGGACTCGTCCATGGCCGCCTGAAGAGTGACGAGAAGTCCGCGACCATGGCTGCCTTTGCGGCCGGCGAACTTGACGTGCTGGTAGCCACCACGGTCATCGAGGTCGGCGTGGATGTCCCCAATGCCAGCCTGATGGTGATCGAGCACGCCGAGCGCTTCGGCCTTGCCCAGCTCCACCAGCTGCGCGGTCGGGTCGGGCGTGGAACGGTGGAGTCGGTGTGCATCCTGATCTACGCCCAACCCCTGTCGCAGACCGGTCGTGAGCGCTTGAAGGTCATCTTCGAGCACACCGACGGCTTCGAGATCGCACGCGCCGACCTGCGCATCCGCGGCCCGGGAGAGTTTGTGGGTGCGCGTCAGAGCGGCGTGCCCTTGCTGCGTTACGCCAGCCTGGAAGACGACGGCGACCTGATCGATCCCGCACGCGAGCTGGCCGAGCATCTGCTGGCGCACGAGCCGGCGCGCGCAGAGGCGTTGATGCGGCGCTGGCTGGGTGCGCGCGAGGGCTTGCTGCAGGCCTGAGAACTCATGCGCGCGGTGTCGCTGAGCGCTCATGCCCGCGGTGTCGACCTGCGAGGTTGGTAGAATGCCGGCCTCCGTCCGTTTCTCTGTTCATGCGCACCCGAATTCACCACGAAACCTGGCACCCGGTGCCGCCGCGCGCCACGCTGCCGCCGCTGCTGCGCCCCTGGCTGACCGATCCCGCGTCGCTGACGGCCCGCATCAAGGCGCGTTGTGGTCGTTTCGCCGTGCGCGTGCTGCGCCAGGGCTTGGGTCAGGCCCAGCGCGACGAGGCTGCGGTGCTTGGCCTGCGTTCGGGTGAGCGGGTGTGGGTGCGCGAGGTGCTGCTGATGGCCGATGGCCGGCCGGTGGTTTTCGCGCGCTCCCTGCTGCCGCGCGCCAACGTGCGCGGCGCGTGGAATCTGTTCCACGGTCTTGGCGCACGGCCGCTTGGCGCCGCACTGTTTGCCGACCCTGCCATCGCGCGCTCGCCGCTCACCTGCGCCCGGCTCGACCGCCGTGACGCGCGCTATCATCGGGCAAGTGCCGTGCTTGCCTCCACCACCAGCGCCGGGGTCCTCGGGCACGACCTGTGGGGACGGCGCTCATTGTTCCGCCTTCACGGCCGTGCGCTCATGGTGAGCGAGTTCTTCCTGCCCGCGATCTTCGACCTGTCACAATGATCCAGACGATGCCTCTCGCCGACCGCCTGCCCCTGTATGCCCGCCTGATGCGCATCGACAAGCCGATCGGCACGCTGCTGCTGCTGTGGCCGACACTGTGGGCGCTGTGGGTGGCGGCAGAGGGCTGGCCGCCGCTGCACATCCTGCTCATCTTCGTGCTCGGCACCTTTCTGATGCGTTCGGCCGGCTGCGTGATCAACGACTATGCCGACCGCGACTTCGATGGCCATGTCGAGCGCACTGCCAACCGGCCGCTGGCGACCGGTGCGGTGAGCACGCGCGAGGCGCTGTGGCTGGCAGGGGGGCTCGCCGTGCTTGCCTTCCTGCTTGTGCTGCCGCTCGACGCGCTGGTGATCTGGATGTCGATACCCGCGCTCTTTCTCGCCGCCAGCTATCCCTTCACCAAGCGCTTCTTCGCGCTGCCGCAGGCCTACCTGGGCCTGGCCTTCGGCTTCAGCATCCCGATGGGTTTTGCGGCGGTGCAGGGCACGGTTCCCGCCCTCGCCTGGCTGATGCTGCTCGCCAACACCTTGTGGACCATCGCCTACGACACCGAGTACGCCATGGTCGACCGCCCGGATGATCTCAAGATCGGCATCAAGACCTCGGCCATCACCTTCGGCTGCTTCGACGTGGCCGCGGTCATGCTGTGCTACGCGGGCGCAATTGCCCTGCTGGCTGTCGTGGGCGGGATGATCTCGGCGGGGGCGGCCTACTACCTCGGCCTCGTCCTCGCGGCCGGCATCGCCGGCTACCACTATGTCCTGATCCGCGACCGCGAGCGTGCGGCGTGCTTCAAGGCCTTCCGCCACAACAACTGGTTCGGTGCCGCCGTGTTCGCCGGCATCGTCCTCGACCATCTGCTGCGCGCGGCTTGAGCGTCGTGCGTCGTGCCGAACCCCCTTTGCGCTTGCCCCCCTTTTGCGCCTGAACGCCTCTTTCCGGACCTGCCCATGCACTTCATGACCGCCCTCCAGGCTGCCTGGCAGCAGCGCGACAGCCTGCTCTGTGTCGGCCTCGACCCCGATCCTGCCAAGCTCCCGGCCCATCTGCAGGGTCGACCCGATGCCATTTTCGAGTTCTGCAAGGCCATCGTGGACGCCACCGCCGACCTGGTGTGCTGCTTCAAGCCGCAGATCGCCTATTTCGCGGCCCACCGTGCCGAGGACCAGCTCGAGGCGCTGATCGCCCACATCCACGCCGCTCATCCCGCCACCCCGGTGATCCTCGACGCCAAGCGTGGAGATATCGGCAGCACGGCCGAGCAGTACGCCGTGGAGGCTTTCGAGCGCTTCAAGGCCGATGCCATCACGGTCAACCCTTACATGGGGCGCGATTCGGTCGACCCCTATCTGGCCTGGCCCGACAAGGGCGTAATCCTGCTCTGCCGCACCTCCAATCCGGGCGGTTCGGATCTCCAGTTCCTCGAGGTCGACACCCCGCACGGCCGCATGAAGCTCTATGAGCACGTGGCCCGTACCGTCGCCGAGGACTGGAATGCCAGCGGCAATTGCGGCCTCGTGGTCGGCGCCACCTTCCCGGCCGAGATCGCGCGCGTGCGCGAACTCACCGGGGACATGCCGCTGTTGGTGCCCGGCATCGGTGCCCAGGGCGGCGACATCGCCGCCACGCTCACGGCGGGCCGCACGGCGAACGGCACCGGGCTGATGATCAACTCCTCGCGCGCCGTGCTCTATGCCGGCAAGGGCGAGGATTTCGCCGATGCCGCGCGCCAGGTGGCGCTCGACACCCGCGACGCGATCAACGCCCAGCGCTGAGCGCGCGCACGCCACCGCGGCTGCAACTTCCAGCCGGATGCGGCGTCCACCAGCGCCCGTGCCTGCCGTGGCCCGCATCCATCACGAGACGCCCAGCATGAAATACGACGACCTCCGCGACTTCATCTCCCAGCTCGAGGCGCGCGGCGAGCTCAAGCGCATCACCGTTCCGGTCGACACCCACCTTGAGATGACCGAGATCGCCGACCGCGTGCTGCGCGCGGGTGGCCCCGCGCTGTTGTTCGAGAAGCCGGTGACCAAGGGTGTGGCGCAGTCCATCCCGGTGCTCGCCAATCTCTTCGGTACGCCGCAACGGGTGGCGATGGGTATGGGTGAGGACGTCGCCGACGGCAACTGGAGCACGCCGCTGCGCGAAGTCGGCAAACTGCTCGCCTACCTCAAGGAGCCCGAGCCGCCCAAGGGCCTCAAGGACGCCTGGGAGAAGCTGCCGGTACTCAAGCAGGTGCTGAACATGGCGCCCAAGGAGGTCCGTTCCGCCCCCTGCCAGCAAGTGGTGTGGCAGGGCGACGAGATCGACCTCGCCAGGCTGCCGATCCAGCACTGCTGGCCGGGGGATGCGGCGCCACTGATCACCTGGGGCCTGGTGGTGACGCGTGGGCCGCACAAGAAGCGTCAGAACCTGGGCATCTACCGTCAGCAGGTGATCGGCCGCAACAGAGTGATCATGCGCTGGCTGGCGCATCGCGGCGGTGCGCTGGACTTTCTCGAGCACCAGCGCGCGCATCCGGGCGAGTCTTTCCCGGTGTCGGTCGTGCTCGGCTGCGATCCGGCCACCATCCTCGGTGCCGTGACGCCGGTGCCGGATACGATCTCTGAGTACCAGTTCGCCGGTCTGCTGCGCGGTGCCAAGACCGAGCTGGTGAAGTGCATTGGCAACGATTTGCAGGTGCCGGCATCGAGCGAGATCGTGCTCGAAGGCGTGATTCATCCGAACGACATGGCGCCCGAAGGGCCGTACGGCGACCACACCGGCTACTACAATGAGGTTTCCGACTTCCCGGTGTTCACCATCGAGCGCATCACCATGCGCCGCGAGCCGATCTACCACAGCACCTATACCGGCAAGCCGCCCGACGAGCCGGCGATGCTGGGCGTGGCGCTGAATGAAGTCTTCGTGCCGCTGCTGCAGAAGCAGTTCACCGAGATCGTCGATTTCTATCTGCCGCCCGAGGGCTGCTCCTACCGCCTGGCGGTGGTCAGCATCAGGAAGCAGTACCCGGGCCACGCCAAGCGCGTCATGTTCGGCATCTGGAGCTTCCTGCGCCAGTTCATGTACACCAAGTTCATCATCGTGGTGGACGAGGATGTGAACATCCGTGACTGGAAGGAGGTGATCTGGGCGCTCACCACGCGCATGGACGCCACTCGCGACACCACCCTGGTCGATAACACGCCGATCGACTATCTCGACTTCGCCAGCCCGGTTGCCGGCCTGGGCAGCAAGATGGGCCTGGATGCGACCAACAAGTGGCCGGGTGAGACCAACCGCGAGTGGGGCACGCCGATCGTCATGGACGACGCAGTCAAGGCGCGGGTGGACGCGATGTGGGGCGAGCTCGGACTGTAGGCGGCAGACCGGCCAGCTTGCGTCTTGCAGTTGCGTTGTCTGCGGATTCGCGGCATGGTCCGCGCTTCGCCCACCCACCCATCCGGCGCGGACGCCTTGGCGCGGTCCGCGCTACGAGGAGCCTCGATGAACAGCCCCCACCCGGCCCCGCTGGCCGCCGGCCAGCCGTCCGAGAACATGGTCACGGTGACCCATCTGGTGTATGCCCTGCACGCCTTCGCGGTGTTCACCGCGGTGGCCGGCTCGGCGACCATCATCTTCAGCTTCATTGCCAGCCTGCCGTCGATCGCGGCGGTGGTCATCAACTATTGGAACCAGACGGCGGTACGCGGTACCTGGCTTGAGAGCCACTTCCGCTGGCAGATCCGCACCTTCTGGTTCGCAGTGATGTGGGTCGCTGTGGCGGTGCTGATGGTGCTGACCGTGATCGGCGTGCCCTTCGCCATCCTGGTTATCCTGCTCGCCGGGCTGTGGATCCTGTACCGCGTGGTGCGTGGCTGGTGGGTGCTGACGCAGCGGCGCGGCCTGCCGATGGACTGATCAAGGCGTTGCCGTCCACAGCCATTCGAGCAGGGCATCCTGTGCCGCGGCGCTGTTGTGGGCCTCAGGGTGATTGACCATCATCACCACCGCATGGCGGTGGCCATTACGGTCGAGCAAGTAGCCGCCGATCGCTCGCACGCCGTTGAGCGTGCCGGTCTTGATGTGGGCCTGGCCGTTGGCCGGGCTGCCCGCCAGGCGGCGGCGCGCCGTGCCATCTACGCCCGCCATTGGCAGCGCGGCGATGTACTCGGGCATCCACGGACGCTGCCAGGCCGCCACCAACATGCGGCCGAGGCTGTCGGCGCGGATGCGCTCGATGCGGGACAGGCCGGAGCCGTTGTCGATGACCAGCCCCTCGGTGGCGATGCCTGCGGCGGCGAGCTGGGCGCTCGCGACGCGTGCGCCGCCGACCACCATGTCCGCTGCGTCCTGATGCGCCGTCCCAAGGCTGGCCAGTAACTGGCGCGCGATGACGTTGCTCGACCACTTGTTCATGTCGCGGATGATTTCGGCAAGGGGCGGCGAATCGTCGCTGAACAGCGGTTGCGTGCCGCTGGCCGGACGCACGCCCGCACGCACGCTGCCGCCCAGGTGTCCGCCGACTTCGCTCCACAGCGCGGCGACCAGGGCGACACCGAATTCGGCTGGTGGGAGAGGTGCGGCACTCCATGTGCGCGGGCCGCAGGCGGCGGGCAGGGTGCCGCTCAGCACCAGGCGACGCCCGCCTTCGATGCTGGCCTGCAGGTCGCGGTACCAGGTCCCGCAGGGGGCACTGGAGGTGAGGATGCGGTTGTCGATGACGATGCCGGCGAGCGGCGGCTCGGCGGCAAGGGTGACCGGCTCGTTGGCGCCCTTGCCCGGGTAGAGTCCGAGCAGCAGGGTGTTGTAGTGCAGCAACAGGCCGTGTGGACCGCTGTTGTAGGGGCGCAGGCCGCGTCCGTCGAAGGCATCGGGGTCGTGGGGTGGCAGGCGTAGCGCTGATGCATCGAGCACGATGTCGCCCTCGATGCGCTCGATACCCAGTGCACGCAGCCGGCGCAGCAGTTTCCACAGGCGGTCATAGCCGAGCACCGGATCGGCGCCGCCGACGAGGAAGAGGTCGCCGTGCAGCACGCCTTCGCGTACGCGCCCCGTCATGGCAATCTCGGTGCGCCAGGTATGCGCCGGGCCGAGGTGCTCGAGTGCAGCGAAGGCGGTGACCAGTTTCATCACCGAGGCGGGGTTCATCGCGCGCTCGGCGTTGACTGCCAGTGTAGGCTGAGCGCCGGTGTCGACCGGCTGCACCCAGATGGAAACCGCATCCACCGGAATTCGTGCGGCGTCGAGTGCGAGTCGCACGCTGGCCGGCAGGGTGGTGCTGGCACTGGTTTGTTGCGCTGCACAGAGCATCAGCGCGAGTACGAAGGCCTTGCTGATGCGCGTAAAAATAAGACTTATCCTGCGGAAATGCGTCATGTTCGTGCCGGATTCACTGACGATCTGGCTGCAGACTGGATTAGCATTGCAAACATAAGGCAATGGAAATCACGCAATGCAGCATGGGTTGCGTTACCAGCGGCACACAGCTTGCCGGAAAGGATCGGATTATGAGCGGATTCGGACACTACGAGCGCACTGCAGACGAGCTTGAGCGCGAGATCGTCAAGCGCGGCATTGCAATCGGCATCGACTGGCAGGATGCCGCGCGCCTGCGTGAGCTGGCGGCGAGAGCGCTGAGCTGCACGCCGGGTTGCATGATGAAGATGCTGCGCAGTCCCATTCGACAGGAAAAGCTAACCGGAGAGCTGTTCGCGCTTTCCGAGCTGATGTTCGAGAACATGCGCCAGAGCGCGGAGGTGGGCATGCATACCCACGGTGGGCCGGCCTGGAAGGCATTTGGGCGCGCCCTCTATGAGGCCTACGACGCCGGGGTGGTGCGCGACGCCGACCCTGTTCCCGCCATGGAGGGGTGAAGCTGCGATGAGGGTGAACGGGGCCGGCGCGGGCACGGCCCCACTGCGTCAGGCCAGCGTGCGTTCTGCGGCAAACAGTTCGGCAACGGTCTCGCGGCGGCGGATCTCGTGCATTTCGCTGCCGTCGATGAGCACCTCTGCCGCACGCGGGCGGGTGTTGTAGTTCGAGCTCATCGTCATGCCATAGGCGCCGGCGGACAGGATGGCGAGCAGATCGTCGGCGTTGACCTTCAGACTGCGGTCATGGGCAAGGAAATCGCCACTTTCGCAGATCGGTCCGACAATTTCGTACACCTGCTCGTCGCCGTCATGCGGGGTTACGGCGACCACCTCGTGCCAGGCATCGTAGAGCGCTGGACGGGCAAGGTCGTTCATGGCGGCATCGACGATCGCGAAGTTCTTCGTCTCGCCCGGCTTGAGGTACTCGATGCGGGTGAGCAGCAGGCCTGCGTTGCCGACCAGGGAGCGTCCGGGCTCGAAGCACAGCTCTTCCTCGCGCCCTTCGAATACAGCCAGCAGGGGGGCGAGGTAGTCGGCCACCGTCGGCGGCATCTCGTCACGGTAGCGGATGCCAAGTCCGCCGCCGAGGTCGATGTGCTCAAGGGCAATGCCCGCGGCACCGAGCCGGTCGACCAGATCGAGCAGCTTCTGTGCGGCCTCGGCCATCGGTGCCGGGTCGAGGAGCTGGGAGCCGATGTGGCAGGCGATGCCTGCGACGCGCAGGTTCGGCAGCGCGGCTGCGCGCTGATAGAGCGCGAACGCGTCGGCGAAGGCGACGCCGAACTTGTTGCCCTTCAGTCCGGTCGAGATGTAGGGGTGGGTCTTCGGGTCGACATCGGGATTCACGCGCAAAGCGATCGGTGCCGTGCTGCCGAGTTCGCCGGCCACGGCGTTCAGGCGCTCGAGTTCTGCCGCAGACTCGACGTTGAAGCAGCGGATGCCCGCCTCGAGGGCGATGCGCATCTCGGCTGCGGTCTTGCCGACGCCGGAGAAGACGATGCGGTCGGCACGTCCGCCTGCGGCCAGCACGCGTGCAAGCTCGCCTGCCGACACGATGTCGAAGCCGGCGCCCAGGCGCGCGAATACCGACAGGATGCCCAGGTTCGAGTTGGCCTTGACCGCATAGCACACCAGGGCGCGGCGGCCGGCGAGTGCCTCTTGCCATGCCGTGAAGGCCGACTCGAGCGCGGCCCGGGAATAGACGTAGGTGGGCGTGCCGAAGCGCGCTGCGATGTCGGCCAGCGGCCGCTCCTCGAGCCAGAGTGCGCCTTCGCGCAGCTGCAGCGTGGGTACCGGCAGGTTGGGGCAGGCAGGGGTGTTGGCGTTCATTCGATCAGGCGTTCCGGGCGCAGGTCCGCAGGGACGATGGGTTTGTTATGATCGGCGCCCGCCGGGGCCTGTCCGCCGGGGGCAGGCAGGTAGAGCGGGCCTTTGATGCCGCATGCCGACAGCAGCGCGCAGGCAAGCGCGATCGCGGTGAGTTTGGCTCGCATGGCCGTCATTCTGGAAAAACCGGAATCCTAACAGAAGGAATCAGCATGGAAGAGTCTGCATTCAACGCCCTTGCCGAAGCCGAGCTCGCCCGCATCGAGACCGCACTCGAGGCGTGTGGGGCGGACATCGATATCGAACCCAAGCCGGGCGGCATCCTCGAGCTCGAGTTCGACAATGGCAGCAAGATGATCATCAACCGTCACACCGCCGCGCGGGAGATCTGGGTTGCGGCGAAGTCGGGCGGTTTCCACTTCCGCTTCGAGGGTGAAAGCTGGGTCAATACGCGTGACGGCCGTGAGCTGTGGGCCATGCTTGCGGACCTCGTTGCCGCCCAGGCCGATCAGCCCGTGCAGCTGAATCCGCAAGCCTGAGCGAGCTCAGCGCCCGATGGGGGTCGGCATGCGATCCACCACGGGTGCCGGAGCCTGAGCCGGAGGGGGCAAGGGGGGCAGGCGCGCAGGCGGCGCGGGCGGGATCGCCTCGCTGGGGGCTTCCATGGCCGGTGAGGTGTCGGCTGCGAACATCTGTTGCAGCCAGTCCGGCGCGGCAGGCGGCTCGGGGGGCGCGTATTCCGCGTAGTGGAAGTCCTGTCGCGTACCCAGGCCATTGTCGACCAGGATCAGCCCGTTGGGGCGTGGCAGCTGCGTTTCGGGCACGCCTTCCAGGGCGCTGGCCATGTAGTTGATCCAGATCGGCAGCGCCGCCGCGCCGCCCGTCTCGCCGCGCCCCAGGTTGCGCGGCTGGCTGTGGCCGACCCAGGCCACGGCTACGAGTTCGGGGTGATAGCCGCAGAACCAGGCGTCGACATAGTCGTTGGTCGTCCCGGTCTTGCCGGCCAGGTCGGTGCGCTTGAGGCTGCGCGCGCGGGTCGCCGTGCCACTCTGGACCACGTCGCGCATCATCGAGTCCATGAGCCAGGCGTTGCGGGCGTCGATCACACGCGGTGCGCTCTGGCCTGCGACCGGCGGGTCGGTGCGGGCGATCAGGCGACCGTTGCCATCGTAGATCTCCTTCACGATGTAGGGCTCTATGCGATAGCCGCCGTTGGCGAATACCGCATAGCCCGCGGCCATCTCCCAGGGCGTCGCTGCGCCTGCGCCCAGTGCCAGCGTCAGGTAGGCCGGGTTGCGCGCGCCATCGAAGCCAAAGCGGGTGAGGTAGTCGCGGGCATACTCCGGGGTGATCTGCTCGAGCAGGCGGATCGCGACCATGTTCTTGGAGCGTGCGAGCGATTCGCGCAGGGTCATCGGCCCGGCATAGCGGCCGTCGTAGTTCTTGGGCTCCCAGGCCTTGCTGCCGGTGACGCCGGCCGGGTAGTAGAGCGGTTCGTCGGCAAGCACGTTGCCCGGGCCGAACTCGCGCTCGAGCGCAGCCGAGTAGATGAAGGGCTTGAAGCTCGATCCAGGCTGGCGCAGCGCTTGGGTGACGTGGTTGAACTTGTTGCGATTGAAGTCGAAGCCGCCAACCAGGGCGCGCACCGCGCCAGTGCGCGAGTCGATCGACACGAGGGCGGCCTGCACCTCGGGGAGCTGGGCAATCTCCCAGGCGTCGTTGCCGCTGTTGCGCAGGCGCACGACAGCGCCGGGGCGGATGCGGCGGCTCTGTGGCGCCTTTTCGGCGAGCATGGGGGCAACGAAGGCGAGGCCTTTGCCGCTGATCGTGATCTGCTGGCCTCTGCGGTAGGCAACGACCTCCTTGGGCGAGGCCTTGACGACCAGTGCCGCGAGCAGGTCGCCATGGTCGCTGTGGTCGCTCAGCGCTTCGTCCAGGCGCGCGGCGTCGACCATTCCCGAGGGCAGGTCGACAAATGCCTCGGGGCCGCGGTAGCCGTGGCGGCGGTCATAGTCGAGCACGCCGCGACGCAGGGCGGCATAGGCGGCCTCCTGGTCCTTGCGGGTCACCGTGGTGACGATGCGGATACCCAGTTCGTAGGCCTGCTCGCCGAACTGTTCGACGGCAATCTGGCGCGCCATCTCCGCGACATGGTCGCCGGGCACGACGATGTCCTGGTTCTTGCGGGCAGCCGCGATGTCGCGCTGGCTCTGCTTCGGGGTGGCGAATGCAAGCGCCTCTTCGTATTGCGTACTGCTGATATAGCCAGCCTCGAGCATGCGGCGCAGCACGTATTGCTGGCGTACCGCTGCGCGTGCCGGATTGACGATCGGGTTGAAGGCAGAGGGCGCCTTGGGCAGGCCGGCAAGCATGGCCGCTTCGGGCAGGTTCAGCTGGTCGAGTGTCTTGCCGTAGTAGGCGCGCGCAGCTGCAGAGAAGCCATAGGCGCGCTGCCCGAGGAAGATCTGGTTGATGTAGAGCTCGAGGATCTGGTCCTTGCTGAGGTTCTGCTCGATCTTGAGCGAGAGCAGGATCTCGTAGAGCTTGCGGTTGTAGGTCTTCTCGCGCGAAAGAAAGAAGTTGCGCGCAACCTGCATGGTGATCGTCGATGCGCCCTGGCCGCGGCCTCCGGTCGATAGATTGGCGATCGCCGCGCGCGCAAGACCGACCAGGTCGATCCCGGGGTGCTCGTAGAAACGCTCGTCTTCGGCGGCCAGGATGGCGTGCTTCAGCGTCGACGGAACGTCGGCGATGCGAACTACATCACGGCGTTCTTCGCCGAATTCGCCGATGAGGTGGCCGTCCGCCGTATATACTCGCAGCGGCACGCGCGGCCGGTAGTCGGTGAGCGTGTCGAGGGCAGGGAGATTCGGCCAGGCAAAAAAGGCCATCGCCGCAAGTGTGGCGAGGCCGAGAGTGATCAGCGCAAGCAGCGCTGTGATCGGATACAGGACCCAGCGCATGGGAAATCCGGGGTTGTGGCAAGTGGGCAGGCATTATAAGGGAAGCGCAAGTCTGGCCCCAGTCGATCCTGTATGCAGCATGTGTCAAGAATGCAGTTTGCTTTACACCCCATGGCCTTGTTGCTAGCATTCTAGAAGCCTGCTCAGGTTTTGCGCGTAACATAAAGAAATGTAAGGACTTTCTTTGTGATTGAAATCCCCTTTCTCAGCTCAGCGGCACGTCAGCTTGCCGGGCTCGACATCTCGTCCTCATCGGTCAAGCTGGTCGAGCTGTCCGGGGGTGACAAGGACGCTTACAAAGTCGAGCGCTACGCAATCGAGTCCTTGCCGCGTGACGCCGTCGTCGACGGCAACATCGCCAACCTCGAGGCGGTCAGCGAGGCGATCAAGCGCGCGTTGCGCCGTTTCGGTGGCAGCGTCCGCAATGTTGCGGTGGCCCTGCCGTCGTCGTCGGTCATTACCAAGAAGATCATCCTGCCTGCGGGCTTGCGCGAAACCGAGATGGAGTTCGCCGTCGAGTCCGAGGCCAATCAGTACATCCCGTTCGCACTCGAGGAGGTCAATCTCGACTTCCAGGAGATCGGGCCGGCGCCCGGCAGCCAGGGTGACGTCGAGGTGCTGATTGCCGCGTCGCGCAAGGACAAGGTCGAGGATCGAGTTGCCGTGGCCCAGGCTGCAGGGCTCAAGGCGGTCATCGTCGATGTCGAGTCGCTCGCCACCGAGGCTGCGCTGGAACTGGTCTGCCGCCAACTGCCACGCGCAGGCGCCGATCAGGTCGTCGCCCTGGTCGATGTCGGTGCCAATGTCATGAACGTCACGATGTTTCGCAACGGGCAGTCGCTCTATGCACGCGAGCAGGCCTTCGGTGGCGTGCAGCTCACCCAGGACATTGCGCGCCAGTATGGCATGAGCTTCGAGGAGGCCGAGACCGCCAAGCGCGCCGGGTCATTGCCCGACAGCTATGCGCGCGACCTGCTGCGGCCTTTCATGGACAGCCTGGCGCTCGAGGTTTCGCGTGCGCTGCAGTTCTTCTTCACCTCTACACAGTTCAACCAGGTCGATCACATCGTGCTTGCCGGCGGCTGTGCCGTGATGCCCGGCCTTGGTGATGTGGTCGGGGCGCGCACTCAGGTCGACACCATCATCGCCAACCCGTTTGCCGGCATGACGATCAATGCCAAGCTGCGGCCCAAGAGCCTGCTGGCCGATGCGCCCTCGCTGATGGCGGCTTGCGGCCTCGCGCTGCGGAGGTTCGACGCATGATCCGCATCAACCTGCTCCCCCATCGCGTCGAGAAGCGTCGCCAGCGCCGTCATCAGTTCTACGCGGTCTCCGGGCTCATGATCGTGCTTGGCGCATTGATCGGTTTTGTCGTCCATGCGGTTTACGAGGGCTACATCGACAGCCAGCGCGAGCGCAACAACTTCCTGAAAGCAGAGATCGCAAGTCTCGATCGCGATATCGCCGAGATTCGACGCTTGCGTGGGCAGATCGACGCCATGCTGGCGCGCAAGCAGGTCATCGAGTCGTTGCAGACGACGCGGGCCGAGACCGTCCATTTGTTCAATGAACTGGCGCATCGCATGCCGGACGGTGTCTATCTGAAGTCCATCCAGCAGAATGGCCGCCGCGTGACGCTGGTTGGGTATGCGCAGTCAAACGCGCGAGTTTCGCACCTGATGCGCAACCTCGAGTCCTCTCCCTTCCTCGAGTTGCCGGTCCTCGTCGAGGCCAAGGCGGCGAGGCTGGACTCCCGGCGAGTCAGTGAGTTCACCCTGGGTATCGGCATCCGGCAGCCCAGCGCGGAAGTCACGGAAGCCGCTGCCGGTGGCGCCACGGGAGCGACGCAATGAGTACCGGTACCAGACTTGGAAAGGGCATCGATCTCGATCGCCTGGTGAATGACTTCAAGGGTCTGGATCCCAATGATCCGGGCTTGTGGCCGCTCGCGCCTCGGGTGGCTGTGTTCGTCGGCTTGTTCGTGCTGACGATTGCCGGCTTCTGGTGGTTCGACTGGCAGGACCAGGCCGCTTCGCTAGAGCGCGTGCGCGCCGAGGAGCAGCAGCTGAGGGACAGCTGGATCGCCAAGAAGCGGCAGGCGGTGAATCTGGAAGAGCACCGGCGGCAGCTTGCCGAGATCGACCGTCAGTTCGGCGCGCTGCTCAAGCAACTGCCCAATCGTGCGGAGATGGACTCGCTGCTGTCGGACATCAACCAGGCGGGCCTGGGTCGTGGCTTGCAGTTCGAGCTGTTCAAGCCGGGTGCTGACGTGGTCAAGGAGTTCTACGCCGAGATGCCCATCGATGTCAGGGTTCAGGGGGTCTATCACGACCTTGGCGAATTCGTCGCCGATGTCGCGCGCATGCCGCGAATCGTCACGCTCAACAACGTCGCCCTGGGAGCGGGCGAGGATGGCAAGCTCAAGTTCGAGGCCAAGGCGACCACCTATCGTTATCTCGACGAGGAAGAGCTTGCCCAGCAGCGCCAGGCGGCTCAGGCTGCAGCGGCAGCGCAGAGGAGCAGATGATGAAGAGGGCTTCATTGGTCGCGGCCTGCGCATTGCTTGCCGGGTGTGCCGGTGGCAACCAGGACGATCTGCAGGCATGGATGACCGAACAGGCGCGGACGATGCGTGGCTCGGTCATGCAGTTGCCCGAGTTGTTGCCGCTGGCCGTTGTCGATTATGCGGGTGTTCAGGGCGACGACCCTTTCCGGTCGGCACGCATGGAGCCCGAACGGCGTGCTGCGAGTGCGCTGAGGCCTGATATGGACCGCCGCCGCGAGCCTCTCGAGGCTTACCCGCTCGAATCCATGCAGATGGTGGGTGTCCTTGAGCAGGGCCGTACCGTACATGCCCTGGTGAGCGTCAATAACACCCTCCACCAGGTAAAGGTCGGACATTACATGGGACAGAACTTCGGGGTCGTCACCGCCATCAGCGAGAGCGAAGTGACCTTGCGCGAACTCGTCGAAGACGTCTACGGCGACTGGGTCGAAAGGACCAGTTCGCTGGTATTGCAGGAGCAGCAGGAGACCAGAAAATGAGACATCGAATCGGAATGCTGCTGCTGGCGGCGATGGTCGCCGGCGTAGCGCCCGTGCCTTCTGCCCTTGCGCAGGGGGCGGAGCAGGCGCAGGCGCTGTCGAACCAGATCGAGGGGCTGGAGGTTGCCGAGCAGGGGGGTACCCTGTATGTGCGCCTGACCCTGAAGGAGCCGCTGACAGCTGTGCCGCCCAGCTTCAGCGTGGCCAATCCGGCGCGCATCGCCTTCGACTTAGCTGGCACGGCCAACGGGTTGGGTCGCAACGTTCAGGCCATCGACCAGGGTGACCTGCGCAGTGCCAACATCGTGCAGGCTGGCGATCGCACGCGGCTGGTGCTCAACCTCGTACGCATGAGTCCCTACGAGACGCGCGTCGAGGGACGCGACGTGATCGTCGCCATCTCGCCGGTCAACGTCCAGGCCGCGCGCGCGAGCGTCGCCTCGGAATCGCGTGGCAATTTTGCCGAGGCTCCGGTTGCCGCCGCGTCGGCGTTTGCGGTGCGTGACATCAATTTCCGGCGTGGCACCGAGGGAGATGGCCGCGTCGTCGTCGATCTTTCGAGTGCGGATACCGGTATCGACATCCGCCAGCAGGGCGGCAATCTCGTCGTTGATTTCCTCAAGACGTCGCTGCCAGAGCATCTGCGCCGGCGTTCGGATGTCACCGACTTCGGCACTCCGGTGACTTCGATGACGGCGCAGCAGGTCGGCGACCGCGTCCGCCTCACAGTCACGCCCAACGGCTTGTGGGAGCACAACGCCTACCAGAGCGACAACCGCTTCGTGCTGGAGGTCAAGCGACTGGTCGAGGATCCGAACCGCCTGGTGCAGGGGGCGGCGCGTGGGCAGTATCAGGGCGAGAAGCTGTCGCTCAACTTCCAGAACGTGGACGTGCGTTCGGTGCTGCAGGTCATCGCCGACTTCACGAACTTCAACATCATCACTTCCGACTCCGTTCAGGGTGGCCTGACGCTGCGACTGAAAGACGTGCCGTGGGACCAGGCGCTCGACATCATCCTCCAGGCCAAGGGTCTGGACATGCGCAAGAACGGCAACGTGATCTGGGTCGCGCCGGGTGACGAACTGGCAGCGCGTGAGCGCCTGCAACTCGAGGCGCGGGCTCAGGTCAAGGATCTCGAGCAGTTGCAGACCGAGAGCTTCCAGATCAACTACCACAAGGCCAAGGAGATCTTTGATTTCCTGAAGAGCAAGGACCAGACCATGCTGTCCTCGCGTGGTAGCGTGGTGGTCGACGAGCGCAGCAACAAGGTCTTCGTGACCGATGTGGCGTCCCGTCTCGATGCGCTGCGGCGTCTGGTTCAGGAGATTGACGTTGCGCCCCGGCAGGTGTTGATCGAGGCGCGCATCGTCGAGGCCAGCAAGACCTTCTCGCGCGAAATCGGTGTCCGCCTTGGCCTTGGCAGCCTTGGGACTGCAAAGCTCGGCAACCTGGGTCAGGTCGGGTTCGGCAAGTCGGCGTTCGGAACGAGAGCGCTGGAGGTTGTCGGCCAGCAGCCCACGGATCCCCAGCCGGGCGATCCCGTGATTCCGGGCTTCATCCGCGAGACCTTCAGGCCCGGAACGACATCGGTCAACTCGATTGGTCAGGTGGTGACTCAGGGCGGTGACGTCGTCAGCGGGCGGCCGGTTGCCGGCGCCTTTGGTGCGCTGAATCTGACCCTCTTCAACAACAGCCTGACGCGCTTCCTCAATCTCGAACTGCAGGCGCTCGAGGCCGATGGCCGTGGCCGAGTCGTTTCCAGTCCGCGTGTGCTGACGGCCAACCAGGTCGAGGCTTCGATCGAGCAGGGTACCGAGATTCCCTATCAGGAGGCGTCGAGCTCCGGTGCCACCAGCGTTTCGTTCAAGAAGGCCGTGCTGGCGCTGAAGGTGAAGCCGCAGATCACACCAGACGGGCGGCTTCAGTTGTCGATCGAGGTGAACAAGGATCGTCCGATCTATGAACGGGCGCTGCTCGGTGTGCCGCCGATCGAGACCAAGAACGTCAAGAGCGAGGTCCTGGTCGAGAACGGCGGCACCGTCGTGATCGGTGGCATCTACGAGGAAGAGGAGTCCACTGGGGTGGACAAGGTGCCGGTGCTCGGTGACGTGCCGGTGCTGGGGCATCTGTTCAGGGCGCAGAAGCGTGTCTCCGACCGCAAGGAGCTGCTCGTCTTCATCACGCCGCGTATCGTTGCCGATTCTCTGACGCTCCGCTGAGCGGCGGCGGCAGCTGTTACAATGCCGGGGCGGGCATTCCGAAAGGGTGCCCGCCCTTTTTCATCTCGACTTCCGGCGAGTCACGCGTGAGCTGTCTGATACTGATCGGCATGATGGGCGCCGGCAAGACCACGGTAGGCAAGGAGCTGGCGCGGCGGCGCAAGCTGCGCTTTGCCGACTGCGACCACGAGGTCGTTGCCCGTACCGGGGTGACTATCCCGACCATTTTCGAAATCGAGGGCGAGGCGGGTTTTCGGCGTCGTGAGACGCAGATGATGGATGAGCTGACCCTGGAGCCGGACATCGTCATCGCCACCGGTGGCGGCGTGGTGATTGCCCCCGAGAACCGTGCGCTGATGCGCGAGCGTGGTGTGGTGGTTTACCTCAACGTGCCGCCGCAGATCCTGTACGAGCGCACCCGCCACGATCGCAACCGCCCGCTGCTTCAGGTGGAGAACCCGCGCCAGCGCATCGATGAACTCTACCGTCAGCGCGATCCGCTCTATCGCGAGGTGGCCCACATCATCGTCGATGGCGGGCGCACGAATCCCGGAACCATGGTGCGCCTGATCGAGGACGCGCTGAAGAAACGCGAGCACAGTACATGCAGACCCTGAACGTCGCTCTCGGCGATCGCGCCTATCCCATTCACATTGGTCGCAGCCTGCTCGGGCGAGCCGATTTGATCCTGCCCCACCTCAGGACGCGACGCGTGGCGATCGTCACCAACGACACCGTCGGCCCGCTCTACTTTGAGGTCCTGAGCACGGCGCTGGCGCAGGCGGGGGTTGGCGTCTCTGCGGTCAGCCTGCCGGATGGCGAGGCCTACAAGGACTGGGAGACCCTCAACAGGATCTTCGACATGCTGCTTGCCGAGCGCTGCGAGCGTTCCACCACCCTGATCGCACTGGGGGGGGGGTCGTGGGCGACATGGGGGGCTTCGCCGCTGCCTGCTACCAGCGCGGCATGCCCTTCATCCAGGTGCCGACCACGCTGCTGGCCCAGGTCGACTCCTCGGTGGGCGGCAAGACGGCGATCAATCATCCACTCGGCAAGAACATGATCGGCGCCTTCTACCAGCCCCGCCTGGTGCTGGCCGACATCGATACGCTGGCCACGCTGCCTGATCGCGAGCTCTCTGCAGGCCTGGCCGAGGTCATCAAGTACGGGCTGATTCGCGACCCCGAGTTCCTCGCCTGGCTTGAGCAGAACCTTGAGCGCCTGGTGGCGCGCGACGCCGATGCGCTGGCGTATGCGATCGAGCGTTCCTGCCGCAACAAGGCCGAGGTGGTGGCTGCGGATGAGACTGAGCAGGGCGAGCGCGCGCTGCTGAACCTCGGCCACACTTTCGGCCATGCGATCGAGACCGGCCTTGGCTATGGCGAATGGCTTCATGGCGAGGCGGTGGCTGCCGGCACCATGATGGCAGCGGAGTTGTCGCGTCGTCTCGGTTGGCTGGGCGAAGCCGAGGTCGCGCGAGTTGGCGCGCTGTTCGAGCGTGCGCGGCTGCCTGTGTGGGGGCCGCTGCTCGGGGCTGAGCGCTATCTCGAGCTCATGGCGCACGACAAGAAGGTGGAGGCGGGGCGCCTGCGCCTCGTGCTGCTGCGTGAGCTGGGGCGTGCGGTGATCCACGGCGATGCGCAGCAGACCGATATGGCCGCCGCCATCGAGGCGCGCTGCCGCTGAGCGCTTGCGCGTTGCGAGTCTGAACAGAGGAGATGCCGATGCTGCAGCTTGCGCCGTACGCGGTCACCGAACACAACTCGCGTGGCCGTGCCCACGACGAACCCGTGCCGGTGGCGCGCGGTCAGTTCCAGCGCGACCGTGATCGTATCGTGCATTCCACTGCGTTTCGTCGCCTCGAGTACAAGACCCAGGTGTTTGTGAATCACGAGGGCGACCTGTTTCGAACCCGCCTTACTCACAGTATCGAGGTGGCGCAGATCACCCGTGGCATCGCCCGCCAGCTTGGGCTTAACGAGGATCTCGCCGAATCCATCGCGCTTGCCCACGATCTTGGCCACACGCCTTTCGGCCATGCCGGCCAGGAGGCGCTCAATGCCTGCATGCGCGACCACGGCGGTTTCGAGCACAACCTGCAGTCGTTGCGCACGGTGGACGTACTCGAGGACCGCTATGCCGCCTTTGACGGCCTGAACCTCATGTTCGAGACCCGCGAGGGCATCCTCAAGCACTGCTCGCGCGCCAATGCCGAACGCCTGGGCGATGTCGGTCGGCGCTTCCTCGAAGGAACCCAGCCCTCGCTCGAGGCCCAGCTCGCCAATCTTGCCGACGAGATCGCCTACAACAACCACGATGTGGACGATGGGCTGCGCTCGGGTCTGATCACGCTCGAACAGCTCGAAGAGGTCGCTCTGTTCGCCGCGCAGCGTCGCGAAGTCGAGGCGCGCTGGCCCGGGCTGGCGGGACGCAAGCTGATCAACGAGACCGTGCGCCGCATGATCCATCTGATGGTCATCGATCTGCTCGAGCAAACGCGCGCCAATGTCGCCTCAGCCGGTGTCGCCTCGCTCGACGACGTTCGTCGCGCGCCCCGCCTGGTGGCGTATTCAGAGGCGCTGCTGGTGCAACTGCGCGAACTCAAGGCCTTCCTGCGCGAGAACCTTTACCGCCACTACCAGGTGCTGCGCATGACGAACAAGGCGCGCCGCATCGTCAGCGATCTGTTTGCCGCCTTCATGGACGATCCGCACATCCTGCCGCCGCAGTACCAGGCGATGGCGCGCGATGACAAGGCGCGGGCCATCGCCGACTATATCGCGGGCATGACCGACCGCTACGCCATGAAGGAGCATCGGCGCTTGTTCGCCGTTGGCGAGATCCACTGATTCGTGCCACATGCACCCGCCCAATGGCGCACAGGAATACCTTGCTCCAGATCGCTGCCGCAGTGCAAAAAAATTCTTGAACCCAGCGTTTTGCGGGCGTATAGTTTTTTTCGTCAACAGCCTGTCTGGTGGCGGTGTCCAAAATGGTGCATGCGGGCTATTTGCCCAATCTGCCTGGTCATCCAAAAGCTGTTTTTGCACCAAGTTGGTGCAAATCACAAAGCCGGTGCGCGCGCGCCCGGCTTTTTTGTGCGCGTTCGGTTTTATCGGACCTGACTCCGGTCCGACTGGCCTCCCTGGGCTCCTGCGCGTGATCTTGCGTGTCGTTTGAGGAAAAGAAGATGGATCAGCCCCAAAAGCAGGGTCTGTACGACCCCGCCAACGAACATGATGCCTGTGGCGTGGGTTTCATCGCCCACATCAAGGGCGAGAAACGTCATGACATCATTCTGCAGGGCCTCGAAATCCTGAAGAACCTCGACCACCGCGGTGCGGTTGGTGCCGACCCCCTGCAGGGCGACGGTGCCGGCATCCTGATCCAGATCCCCGACCAGCTCTACCGCGAACAGATGGCCGCCCAGGGCGTGACCCTGCCGCTGCCGGGCGAGTACGGCGTCGGCATGGTGTTCATGCCCAAGGAAGCCGCCTCCCGCCTGGCCTGTGAAGAAGAGATCGAGCGTGCGGTCGTGGCTGAAGGGCAAGTCGTGCTCGGCTGGCGCGACGTCCCGGTCAATCACGACATGCCGATGTCGCCGACGGTGAAGGCCAAGGAGCCGGTGATCCGCCAGATCTTCATTGGCCGCGGTGCCGACGTCATGGTTACCGAAGCGCTGGAGCGCAAGCTCTACGTTGTGCGCCGCCGCGCCGCCAATGCCATTGGCGCGTTGCAGCTCAAGCACGGCAAGGAGTTCTACATGGTGTCGATGTCGGCACGCACTGTGAACTACAAGGGCCTGCTGCTCGCGAACCAGGTCGGCGAGTACTACCTGGATCTGGTCGATCCGCGTGCGAACTCGGCGCTGGCCCTGGTGCACCAGCGTTTCTCGACCAACACCTTCCCGAAGTGGAACCTCGCCCACCCGTTCCGCTACATCGCCCACAACGGCGAGATCAACACCCTGCGCGGCAACTACAACTGGATGCGCGCGCGCGAGAAGGGCGTGCATTCGCCGCTGCTTGGCGACGATCTGCAGAAGATCTGGCCGCTGATCTACCCCGGTCAGTCCGACTCGGCGTCGTTCGACAACGCGCTCGAACTGCTGGTGATGAGCGGTTATTCGCTCGCCCACGCGATGATGATGATGATCCCGGAGGCCTGGGAGTCGCACACGCAGATGGACGAGAAGCGCCGTGCCTTCTACGAGTACCACGCGGCGATGATGGAGCCGTGGGACGGTCCCGCTGCGGTCGCCTTCACGGACGGCCGCCAGATCGGCGCCACCCTCGACCGCAACGGCCTGCGTCCGGCGCGCTATCTGGTTACCGACGACGACCTGGTCGTCATGGCCTCCGAGTCCGGCGTGCTGCCCATCCCTGACAGCAAGATCGTCAAGAAGTGGCGCTTGCAGCCGGGCAAGATGTTCCTGATCGACATGGAGCAGGGTCGCATCATCGGCGATCAGGAGATCAAGGAGTCGCTTGCCCACGCTCGCCCCTACGCCGACTGGCTGCGCCGCATCAACATCAAGCTCGACACGCTGGAGGCGCCTGCGGTAGTCGACGCCGCCGCTGCTGCGGAGCGCGTCGAGCCGCTGCTCGACCGTCAGCAGGCTTTCGGCTACACCCAGGAGGACATCAAGTTCATCCTCGAGCCGATGGGCAAGAGTGGCGAGGAAGGCACTGGCTCGATGGGCAACGACTCGCCGCTGGCGGTGTTGTCCTCCAAGAACAAGCCGCTGTACAACTACTTCCGTCAGCTCTTCGCACAGGTCACCAACCCGCCGATCGACCCGATCCGCGAGCAGATGGTGATGTCGCTGGTGTCCTTCATCGGCCCGCGTCCGAACCTGCTCGAGATCAACGAGATCAACCCGCCGTTCCGCCTCGAGGTCAGCCAGCCCGTGCTCGACTTCGCCGGCATGGCCAAGATCCGCAACATCGCGCGCTACACGCAGAACAAGTTCCGCTCGGCCGAACTTGATATCTGCTATCCGGCCGAGTGGGGCAACGAAGGCGTGGAGGCGCGCCTGGCTTCGCTCTGTGCCGACGCCGAAAACGCTGTGCTGGGCGGTACCAACATCCTGATCGTGTCCGACCGCAAGCTGGCCGCCGACCGCGTCGCCATTCCGGCGCTGCTGGCCTTGTCCGCGATCCACCAGCACCTGGTGGAGAAGGGCCTGCGCACGCGCACCGGCCTGGTGGTCGAGACCGGCTCTGCGCGCGAGGTACACCACTTCGCGGTGCTCGCCGGCTACGGCGCCGAGGCGATCCATCCCTACCTCGCGCTCGAGACGCTCGAGCACATGGCGGGCGATGCCGAAGCCGCCGCCAAGTACGTCAAGCATTTCGTCAAGGCGGTCGGCAAGGGCCTGATGAAGGTCATGTCCAAGATGGGCATCTCGACCTACATGTCCTACACCGGCGCGCAGATCTTCGAGGCCGTCGGCCTCAAGCAGGCACTGCTCGACAAGTACTTCACCGGCACCACCAGCCAGGTGGAGGGTATCGGCGTGTTCGAGGTGATGGAAGAGGCCATCCGTCTGCACAAAGCCGCGTTCTCGGCCGACCCGGTACTGCACGACATGCTCGATGCCGGTGGTGAGTACGCCTTCCGCATCCGCGGCGAAGAGCACATGTGGACGCCGGACGCGATCGCCAAGCTGCAGCACGCCACGCGCTCGGGCAAGGCCGACACCTACAAGGAATACGCCAAGATCATCAACGACCAGGGCAAGCGCCACATGACGCTGCGCGGCCTGTTCGAGTTCAAGACTGCGGCCACCCCGGTGCCGCTGGACGAGGTCGAACCCGCCAAGGAAATCGTCAAACGCTTTGCCACCGGCGCCATGTCGCTCGGCTCGATTTCCACCGAAGCCCATACCACCCTCGCGGTGGCAATGAACCGCATCGGCGGCAAGTCGAACACCGGCGAGGGCGGCGAAGACCCGATGCGCTTCAAGCCGCTGACCGAGGCCATCCGCCTGTCGCAGGTGATCGGTGAGAAGCGCATTGCGCGCGACCTCGAGCTCAAGGCTGGCGACTCGCTGCGCTCGGCGATCAAGCAGGTGGCCTCGGGCCGCTTCGGCGTCACCACCGAGTACCTGGTCAACGCCGACCAGATCCAGATCAAGATGGCCCAGGGCGCGAAGCCCGGCGAAGGGGGCCAGCTGCCCGGTCACAAGGTCTCGGAGTACATTGGCTTCCTGCGCCACTCGGTGCCCGGCGTCGGCCTCATCTCGCCGCCGCCGCACCATGACATCTATTCGATCGAAGACCTGGCCCAGCTCATCCACGACCTCAAGAACGCCAACCCGGTTGCGAGCATCTCGGTCAAGCTGGTGTCCGAGATCGGCATCGGCACGGTGGCCGCAGGCGTGGCCAAGGCTAAGGCCGACCACATCGTCGTCGCCGGCCATGACGGCGGCACTGGCGCCTCGCCGTGGAGCTCGATCAAGCACGCCGGTTCGCCGTGGGAGCTCGGTCTGGCCGAGACCCAGCAGACGCTGGTGCTCAACCGGCTGCGTTCGCGCATCCGCCTCCAGGTCGACGGTCAGATCAAGACCGGTCGCGACGTCGTCGTCGGCGCGCTGCTCGGCGCCGACGAGTTCGGCTTCGCCACCGCGCCGCTGGTCGTCGAAGGCTGCATCATGATGCGCAAGTGCCACCTCAACACCTGCCCGGTTGGCGTCGCCACCCAGGATCCGGTGCTGCGCGCGCGCTTCCAGGGCCAGCCCGAGCACGTCGTCAACTACTTCTTCTTCGTCGCCGAAGAAGTGCGCGAGCTGATGGCCCAGCTCGGCGTGCGCAAGTTCGACGAGCTCATCGGCCGCGCCGACCTGCTCGACATGAAGCAGGGCATCGCGCACTGGAAGGCACAAGGGCTGGACTACTCGCGCATCTTCTACCTGCCGCCGGTGCCGGCCGAAGTGCCGCGACTGCACACCGAGACCCAGGACCACGGCCTCGAGGGCGCGCTCGACCAGCAGCTGATCGCACTTGCCAAGCCGGCGCTCGAGAAGGGCGAGAAGGTCAACATCGACCTGCCGGTGCGCAACATCAACCGCACGGTCGGTGCGATGCTCTCCGGACAGGTTGCGGCGCGCTACGGCCACGCCGGCCTGCCCAACGACACCATCCACATCCGCCTCAACGGCACCGCGGGCCAGAGCTTCGGCGCCTTCCTGGCACGTGGCGTGACGCTCGAGCTGGTGGGCGAGGGTAACGACTACGTCGGCAAGGGGCTGTCGGGTGGGCGCATCGTCGTGCGTCCGAAGGCCGAGTTCCGCGGCAGCACGCCGGAGAACATCATCGTCGGCAACACCGTGCTCTATGGCGCCACCGAGGGTGAGGTGTACTTCGCCGGCGTTGCCGGTGAGCGCTTCGCAGTGCGCAACTCCGGCGCCACTGCGGTGGTGGAAGGCGTGGGTGACCATGGCTGCGAGTACATGACCGGCGGCACCGTGGTCGTGCTCGGCCAGACCGGCCGCAACTTCGCCGCCGGCATGTCGGGCGGCGTGGCCTACGTGCTCGACGAGGACGGCACTTTCGAGCAGCGCTGCAACATGGCGCAGGTTGCGCTCGAGCCGCTGCCCGACGAGATCGCTGCGCGCAAGGGCTCGGAGTCGGGTGACGATCTCGAATCCCATGGCCGTGTCGACATCGACCACCTGACGATGGGCGACGAGCTCATCCTCAAGGGCCTGATCGAGCGCCATGTCCGCTTCGCCGGCAGCGTGCGCGCCCGCGAGATCCTGAACAACTGGGCCACCTGGCGGAAGAAGTTCGTCAAGGTGTTCCCGCATGAGTACCGTCGCGCGCTGGCCGAGATGGCCGAGGCGCGTGAAGCAGAGAAGGAGGCCGCATAAATGGGCAAGCCCACTGGATTTCTGGAGCATCAGCGTCTGTCAGAGGCCTACGAGCCGGTCGACAAGCGCCTGAAGACCTACAAGGAGTTCGTCCTGCGCCTGACCGACGAGCAGGCATCGGTCCAGGGCGCGCGTTGCATGGACTGTGGTATCCCGTTCTGCAACAACGGCTGCCCGGTCAACAACATCATTCCGGACTGGAACGACCTCGTGTATCGCGGCCACTGGCGCGAGGCGATCGAGGTGCTGCACTCGACCAACAACTTCCCCGAGTTCACCGGCCGTATCTGCCCCGCGCCCTGCGAGGCCGCGTGCACGCTGAACATCAACACCGACGCGGTGGGCATCAAGTCGATCGAGCACGCCATCATCGACAAGGCCTGGGAAGAAGGCTGGGTGTTGCCGCTGCCGCCCGAAACCCGGACCGGCAAGAAGGTTGCGGTGGTCGGTTCCGGCCCGGCGGGCCTGGCGGCTGCGCAGCAGCTGGCACGCGCCGGCCATGACGTTACCGTGTTCGAGAAGAACGACCGCATCGGCGGCCTGCTGCGCTATGGCATCCCCGACTTCAAGATGGAGAAGGGCCTGATCGACCGCCGTGTCGAGCAGATGCAGGCCGAGGGCGTGCGCTTCCGCACCGGTGTGCTCGTCGCCGCGAAGGACATGCCGGCCGGCATCGTCAATGATGCCAAGGAAGTCATCAGCGCCGAGCAACTGCAGAAGGACTTCAATGCCGTGGTGCTGGCAGGCGGCGCCGAAGTGCCGCGCGACCTGCCGGTGCCGGGGCGCGAGCTCGGTGGCGTGCATTACGCGCTCGAGTTCCTCATCCCGCAGAACAAGCAGGTCGCCGGCGACAAGCCCAACCCGATCTCGGCCAAGGGCAAGCACGTGGTGGTGATCGGCGGCGGTGACACCGGTTCCGATTGTGTCGGAACCTCGAACCGCCACGGTGCGGCGAGCGTGACCCAGTTCGAGCTGATGCCGATGCCGCCCGAGCAGGAGAACAAGCCGCTGGTGTGGCCGTACTGGCCGACCAAGCTGCGCACCTCCTCCTCGCACGAGGAAGGCTGCGAGCGCGACTTCGCTGTCGCGACCAAGGAGTTCATCGGCAAGAACGGCAAGGTCAAGGCGCTCAAGGCCTGTCGCCTGGAGTGGAAGGACGGCAGGATGTCCGAGGTGCCGGGCTCCGAGTTCGAGATCAAGGCCGACCTCGTGCTGTTCGCCATGGGCTTCACCCAGCCGGTGGGCGGTGTGCTCGAGGCCTTCGGTGTCGACAAGGACGCGCGCGGCAACGCGAAGGCGACCACCGACGGTGAAGGCTGCTACACCACCAACGTGCCCAAGGTATTCGCCGCCGGCGACATGCGCCGTGGCCAGTCGCTGGTCGTTTGGGCAATCAGGGAAGGTCGCCAGTGCGCCCGCGCAGTCGATGAGTTCCTGATGGGTGAGAGCCTGCTGCCGCGCTGATATCCTCTGCGCTGAAGCGATTCGCGAAAGGCGGTCTGCGGGCCGCCTTTTTTACGACTGTGTTTTGCGGAGTCCTGCCCCATGCCCAAGGTTCTCGTCATCAACGGCCCCAACCTAAACCTGCTCGGTACGCGCGAGCCCGAGATCTACGGCGCCACCACCCTTGCCGATGTCGAGCGCGGCCTGCAGGAGCAGGGCGAGGCGCTGGGCGTCGAGGTGCTGTGCTTCCAGAGCAACCATGAAGGCGCGATTGTCGATCGCATCCATGCCGCGCGTGGCGAGGGCGTCGCCTGGATGCTGATCAACCCGGGTGCCTACACGCATACCAGCGTGGCGATCCGCGATGCGCTTGCCGGGGTGGCGATCCCCTTCGTCGAGGTGCATATCTCGAACGTGCACAAGCGCGAGCCCTTCCGTCACCACTCGTACTTGTCGGATGTTGCCGAGGCGGTGATGGCTGGCTTCGGCACTCAGGGCTACGGACTTGCGCTGCAGTTCGTCGCTTCCCGTTGCTGAGACCGTGAGTGGGCGGCTGCGGGTCGCAAAGACTTGTCGCAATTTGCGTTGTTGCATTGCGGGGAAAAGCGGACGCGTTCGATAACAGACGATTGTTACACGCGTATTATCCTCACTCCCGATTTTCTTCCGGAGTGCCGCCGTGCCCACGTCCGCAAGCCGTTCCCCCGCCAGGTCCGAGTCACAGTCAGCGGCGCAGTCTCCCGCTGTCGGCGTCACGCGTCCGCGCGCAGGGCTTCGTCACGCGCGCGAGTGGGGCTATGCGTTGGGCCTGGTGGTCGCCTGGTATGCGCTCGCACAATGGGCCAGCGCCCATTTCCTTGATGTGGCGCCGCGTCCGGACGCCTGGCTGCGTGACCTCTCCGCACACCTGCTGATCGGCGGCCTGCTGTTCCTGATGGCGCGCAGCGTCGCGCGCTTCGGCGTGGCGATGGTCGTGCTGTTCTCTGCGTTTACGGTAGGTAATGCGCTCAAACTTGCGGTGCTGGGCGGCCCGGTCATGCCCGACGACTTCGTCGCGGCAAGAAATCTCTTTTTGTTGCTGGAGGGCTGGCAGCTTTGGGGCAGCGTGGCGATGCTCGCGTTGCCGCTGGGGGCTCTGGCCTGGATGTTCGCCTGGCGCCGTCCGCGCGCCTGGGGCGCCGTGGCCGCCGTGGCCGCGGGCGTCTGGATGATCGTTGCCCAGCCGGCCGTGGTCACGAGCTGGATGGATGCCCGCTTTGGCGACTGGGTGTGGAACCAGCGCGGCAACTATGAGATGCGCGGCCTGCCCATTCATCTGGTGCAGGAGGCGGCGCGCAACCTTGCGCGCAGGGGGGCTGCACCGGCCTCCGACGAGGTTGATGGCGCGCTCGCCCTGCTCGGTGCGACTCAGCCCAGCCCCTTCATGCGCGCCGCGGCCCGTCGTGACGGACGGGGCGGGCGCAATGTGCACATGATCGTGCTCGAGTCCTTCTGGGATCCGGTGGCGCTCAAGGCGGCCGGTCTGTCGGCCGACCCGCTCGATCCGGCCTTCCGCAAGCTGTGGAAAGCTGCCGGCAACGCCAAGGTGATGTCGCCGGTGTTCGGCGGCTACACTGCAAATGCCGAGTTCGAGGCCTTGTGCGGCTTCCCGGTGATGACCGATGCCGTCTTCTTCGAAGGCCGGCTGCGGCGCGACGTGCCCTGCCTGCCGCGTCACCTGGGCGAGGCCGGCTACCGCAGCTACGCCTCGCACCCGAATGCGGCGCCGTTCTGGAACCGCATCAACGCCTACCGACGCATTGGTTTCGAGCACTACTGGTCCGACCGCGACTTCGAACTCGACGACATGAACCGCGAGTTCCTCAGCGATGCGTCGCTCTATCGCCAGGTGCTCGAACGCATCGGCCCTGAGCTCGGTAATGGCCAGCCGGTGTTCAACTATGTGCTGACCTATTTTGGCCACCTCGACTATCCGCTCAACGCGCAGCGCCCGCAGGTCATCGATACCAGGACCGACAATGCCCTGGTCAAGGCTTATGCCAACACGGTGTATTACAAGTCGCGCGAACTGATGGCCTTCCTCGGCGAACTGCGCGGGCGTGACCCCGACGCCATCATCGTGCTGTTCGGCGACCACCTGCCTTCGCTGGGCTGGAACCATGGCGGCTATGCCGAGTCAGGCCTGCTCGCGCCGAACCGCGCACAGTTCGACGACCCCATGTTCCGTACCCTGGTGTCGACTCCGCTCGTGGTCATCGACGGCAAGCGTGGTCCCTTGCGCACCGGCGACCTGCCGATCTACGCCTTGCCCGCGCTCATCCTCGATCTGCTCGACGATGAGCGTGAGACCATGCTGCGCTTTGCTGCGCGCAGTGACGATGCGGTCCGAATCCGCCCCTTGCCCGGGGTCCAGCTGGCGCTCGAAGGCAAGCGCCTCACGGTGTGCCGAAATGGCGAACTCCTGCCCGAGTGCGAGCCGGTTGCCGCCTGGGTTGCAGCCATCGAGACGCTCAAGCGCGACCTCTTCAGCGGCGCCCAACATGCGCTGCAGGCTCCGGCAGGCAAGCCGATGCTGCAGACGGTGGAGCTGGAGGCCGAGGAGGTGACGGTGGAAGCCGCGCTCGATACCTTGGCCACCGAGGGCGCGCCGGACGTCTGACGCCGCCCCGCCTGGGGGGGGGCGTGCGCGCTGCGCAGCTTGAGCCCTTTCAGGCAACTTCAGCTAGATGCACCGCGGGTGCGTGCCCCGCAACCAGGTCGCTCAGCGCGGCGGCCGATCCGCAGGCCATGGTCCATCCGAGTGTGCCGTGGCCGGTGTTCAGCCACAGGTTCTCGTAGCGGGTTGCGCCCACGAGGGGTACGCCTCCCGGGGTCGCTGGTCGAAGCCCGCACCAGGTCTTTGCTGCGCCCGCGGGCCTGAGCTGAGGGAACAGCTCGTGCACCCGGCGCATCATGGCCTCCTGGCGGACGAGGTTGGGGCGCAGGTTGAAGCCGTCGAATTCGGCCGTACCGGCGACCCGCAGCGAGTTCCCCAGGCGCGAGAACACGAGCTTGTGGCCGTCATCGGTCAGGCTGGTGAACGGCGCAACGCTATCTTCTGCGAGGGGAATCGTCGCCGAGTAGCCCTTGGCCGGATAAATGGGTGCGCGAATGCCCAGTGGCGTCAGCAGCTGTGGGCTGGCGCTGCCCGTGGCGACGATGAAACCATCCGCTTCGATGTGCTCGCCCTGAAGCGTACGTGCAGCAGCAATGCGCTGCCCTGTGCGCTCAAGGTTCGTGATCGTGGTGCCGAAGCGAAATGCCACGCCGGCGCGCCGGCAGCGCTCGCCGAGGCTTCGGGTGAAGCGATGTGCATCCCCGGACTCATCGTCGGCGGTGAAGTCACCGCCCACCAGCAGCTTGCGGGCACCCTCGAGCGCGGGTTCGATCGCAATGCACTCATCGACCCCGACTGGCCGCCGGTCACAACCGAAGTCGCGCAGGACAGATGCCGCACGCAGCGCGTGCTCATACTCCCGGCGGTCGGTGTAGAAGTGCAGGATCCCGCGTTCCTGATGGTCGTAGTCAAGCGGGCAATCCTCTGCAAAGGCGGCGCGCAGCCTCTGTAGTTCGCTGCGGCTGTAGCGCGCCAACTCCACGATGCGTCCAATGTTGGCGCGTGTGCGCCACGGCAGGCATTCGCGGAGGAAGGCCGCCGACCAGTTCAGCAGTGCCCGGTCGGCGCGCAGCCGGAAGCGCAGTGGCGCGTCTTCGCGACCGAGCCAGTACAGGGCTTTCAAAGGCGTACGCGGGCTTGCCCAAGGTTCGGCATGCGACACCGAGATCTGCCCGCCATTGGCATAGCTGGTCTCCATGCCGGCATCGGGTTGGCGATCTATGACCGTCACCTCGAAGCCCTTGCTGTGCAAGTACCAGGCAGTGCTGATGCCGATGACGCCGCCGCCGAGCACCGCAATCCTCATCCTGGCCTCCCCGATCCACGTGCTGGTTCTGACTCAGGCGCACTCGGCCTGCGAGCTACCGGCGCTGTCGGCTTCGATTGCCGCCAGTGCCGAGGCCGCGCGGCGCAGCGCCGGTAAGGAGTCGAGAGCGTTGCGTTCGGTCATCCGCATGATCGGGGCCTGCATGGCGATCCCCATGTTCGAACGCCCCTCGGGCGCGGGCACAAGGACGGCAATGCAGAACAGGCCGGGCAGAAACTCCTCGTTGTCGAAGGCATAGCCAAGCTCGCGCACCTGTTCGATTTCGGCTTCAAGGGCGTTCAGGTTGGTGAGCGTACGCGTCGTGTATTGCATCAGCGGCGCGTTGGCGAGCAGTCGGCGGCGTTGGGCGGGTGTCATCTGTGCCAGGAACAGCTTGCCGCTTGCGGAGCAGTGCGCCGGAACCCGCGAGCCCGGATGCAGATAGAAGCGCAGTGGGGCGGCTGTCTCGACGCGGTCCAGATACAAGACCTCGCTTCCCGACAACGCGGTGATGTTGCAGCTTTCGCCCACTTCTTCCACGAGTTGCCGCAGCACGGCGTGGCGCGCCCCATGGATCGTGTCATTGAGGAGGAGGTTCTCGGCGAGGCGGCGCAGGCGCGCGCCGGTGCCGTACTGCCGCCCATCGCTGTCGCGCTGGAGCATGCCTGCCGCCTCCAGTTGCTGGAGCATGCGGTGCAGGGTCGGCTTGGGCAGGCCGGTTTCCTCGACGAGCCCCTGCAGCGTCACGAGCTGGTCCTTGGCCGCAATGACCTCGAGCAGCGCCAGCAAACGCATGGTGGGGGTATCGCCATCGATCTTGGCGATCTCGGCGCGGTTCGAACGGAGCTCAGTCATGGTGTCCTCTCCGAAATATTCCTGAAAAGTGAACGTATCGTACCGTTTTTTGGAATTTGATGTTGACCTTTTGGGGTGTTGGACCTAGAGTGCGTTCACGTATCTCGGATATCGGAATGTTTGGTACCGATTTCGTTCAACTAACTCCCAGGAGACAGCATGAGCCAGCCCACCCCCGAC
>WPCG01079478.1_pt1 | contig 109614 bp, 110 predicted proteins | sample 5403311 | NCBI WGS metagenome assembly WPCG01 (sample SAMN12869467, study PRJNA574797) | sludge metagenome | isolation source: wastewater treatment of Control | place: China:Beijing | collected 2019-05-17 | reverse complement strand
TTTAACTGTTTTGGGTTAAAATATCCTTGTAAATAATTGGGTCTTTGCATACTTCAATTATACCAAAAAACCACCCTGGCTTCCAGAGTGGCTTTTTTGTTATCAAGGCTGATTACGCTTTTATTTCGTTACAGCCCCTTTTCTTTTTATTTTATATCGTGTTTGATCTTAACGATGGCTCATTCTTAAAATGGAAATAGGCTTATACTGTTTAACGACCATAATCACTACGGTTGAATATAAAGACACGATGAGAATACCTATATAGATAATAAACATAAAACTACTCAATAAATCCATAAAACTAGGAATTAAACGAATACTAAATGCTGGTTGAAAGAATCGGTTTACTATTGAAAAGATGGCTATTGAACTGATGGTTGATAAAAAAGCAGCTGATAGATAGAGCATTAATAACTCTATATAAATACTTAATAACAAGCTTCTTTTTTTCATTCCATAGACATGACATATACTGATATAAGTGGCTTGATTTTTAATTCTAAATAAAATAGAAACCATAAGACTCATAAACATCGAGATAATCAAAATCGATCCAATTAATTTAAACATTTCTTTTGCAAAAACAGATTGTCTAACTAGTAATAAGACTGTATCTGCATTATCTTGTCCCATGTATGATATAAACTGACTTCCAAAATATGTTTTAATCTCATCAACAGTATCTAAAATATGTTCATATGTTGAAAAATAAATACGTGAATAATAAGTGGTTTCTGTTTGAAACCGATCATGGATATCTTGAATCAAGTTTTGATTATAAAGTTTGACGACTCTAAACATCAATGTGGGTGTCAAATTTTCATCGGTGCTAAACTGTTCTTTTAATATCCCTGATACAAAATAGTTATGAACAAGCGTTTCTGATCCATCTGATAATATCATACGTTTGTTTAAAATATCATCAACCGTTATGCCATAATGTGATAAGAAGTTTGCTGAAATTAAAATTTCATTTTGTCTCACTGGATATCTACCAGCTGCTAGTAATTCAGGATGATAATCTTTTAAATAAAAGGGGATTAAATCATCATAATATTGTTTGAATTCATAATGATAGGTTGGCATTAAAGGTAAATCACTTAAGGGTTGATATGGATGCACGGATGCTTCTATAGTAAGGGTACTTTGTAGATAGTTAAAGTCTTGAATTTCAAGATCAATGGTTGTGACAACAAATTCTGTTTGATCTAATGCGACAAAGTAATCATATTCATCATAATAAATATCTTTATTAAATACGATATAATTGTTTTCATCATTTTTAACAAATTTTTTATATTTATTGTCTAAGATACTTGTGTAAACTAAAAAAGCTTGGATAAGTAAAATCATAAAGAAAAATCCAAGGAATAAATAAATCGCACTTCTTTTTTTCGATTTGATATTGTACCAAATTAAGGTCATGAGATGTTTAAATTTCATTAGATTTTCACCCGATTAAGCTCGAAAGCCGAATGTTTTTTAATGAAACGATAAATAAAGAAGCTCAGTAGGGAAACTAACACAAAAGAAATGAGATAAATCGATAAAAAATGATTCGTATTTACTTCATTTAAAAAGTAATAATTTAAAATATCCATCGCTAAATCTTGAATGCGTTGATTGATCAAATAAGCAAATCCTAGACTTAATAGACATGCACATAGTAACATGATTTGCATCAAGACTACATAGATTAAAACAATGGATTTGCTCGATAATCCTAAAGATTTAACCATGGAAATCCATGGCATTCGATTTCGAATGATTAAAAAGGTAATATGGAGTAACAATAATGTCCCAAGAATCAACATCAACATCGATAGCACTAAAAAAACATAACTCATATTCTCATTCATACTTAAATAGTCAGAAAAACCGAAAATACCTGTAAAGATGATGCCTTTTTGTTCTAATTCATGATAAATCGTATAAGTCACTGACATATCATTAATGATTAAATATGGTGTAAAAAGAGTTTTAAATGGTTGATACATAAGATTTAACTCAGGTGTCATCACAAGAAAGTGAATATGTTCATATTTACCTAAATGGGATTCAAAAATCCCATAAACTTTAAGTGGGATAAGACTATTTCCATTCATGAGTTTTTCTTGATTGTCATAGAAACCAAATCGAATCTCGTCATCAAGTTCAACATCTAAATAGGCTGCAAATGCTTCACTTAAATAGATCGGATAAAATGATATGGGTTCTTGAGGTAAATCATTGTTTTTTTCGATAAACGTAAATTCTCGTTCAATAAAAAGAGGGAATTCTTGAAGTCGTTGAATAAATGCTCCTTGATATTGGATTAAGACAAATTGATTATCTATAAAATCGATATAACTATTATTAACCATGTCATCTTCATCATTAAAAATAGCGATTCGATTGATCGTACTCACAGAAAATTGATATGCATCACTTTTGGGTATTTCGACAAAACGATCAAAATTTCGACTACTTAACTCGATTTGTACACCATGAGGGTTTTGCCGAATTAATTCGTTTAAATGATTATCTTTAATCGATGGAGATAAAGAAAAAAGGACCATGCTCACAGAAAAAACCAATGCGGTCATAAGCATCCCTAAAATGACAATATACCCGTTTTTAAGCAGTTCCTTTTTGATAAAAAACATATTTAGTTACCTTGATCTTCAATCACTTCACCATCTTTTAAAGTGATGATGCGATTGGCATATTTTGATTGTTCAACCTCATGGGTGACAAGCAAAATGATATTTTCTTGATTCTGAAGTGATTTGAGTAGATTCATAATCATTTCAGTGTTTTCACTATCTAAATTTCCACATGGTTCATCTGCTAATATGATACGAGGTTGATTGACGATAGCTCGTGCAATAGCTACTCTTTGTTTTTCTCCACCCGATAAGGTGACAGCACGTTGATGTTGTTTATGTAAGATATTTGTTTTTGTGAGTGCTTCAATGACTTTTAGTCTTCGCTCATTTTTCCCAACACCAGCAATGATTAAAGGTAATTCCACATTTTCAAAAACCGTATACGAGGGTTCTAAGTTTGATGCTTGAAAAATAAAACCAACGGAACGATTGCGGAATCGATCGTGATCGATTTGTCGAATGACATTAAAATTAATACCATCCACGGAAACTGATCCTTCTGTGGGTGTATCTAAGTCACCGATTAAATTCAAGAGGGTTGATTTTCCACTACCACTTTTTCCAACAACAGCAAGAAAAGTACCGTCTTTAATATAGAGGTTTACGTCTTTTAATGCATATTGATCATCGTATTTTTTACTGACATTTTTAAGAGATATACCCATAAATCACCTCTACATGATGAGGCTATCCATCTAAATTTTTGATTTCAATTCCTCAAATGATGAAATGGTTTGATATCCAGAAAATCGAGATGGATGTTGATGTCCTTTCGTATAAATGATGATACGACATCCAAGTGATTTAGCAATTTCTGCATCGTGTAATGTGTCACCAATCATAATGATTTGATTGGGGTCAATGTGATGTTGCTCAATAAAACGTTTGGCTACATCTTCTTTTGTTTTTGCGTATATATCCTTTGTTCCTAGAATATATGTAAACTTATCTTTTAGATTAAAATGTATTAATTGCTCAAGTAAGTTTTGTTCTTCACTTGCAGATAATAATACATTGACATATCCTAGTTTTTCGTAATATGAGATCATATCTATAACACCATGATGCAATTGACATGATAAACTTCTTGGTTGATATCGCTCAATAAAGCGATGTGCGAGTTTTTCAAAGCTTGTCTTGTTAAAGTCATAAACCTTTGCATAATAGTCTTTGACCGGGAAGGTAAAAATGTGTAGGTAGGACTCAAACGAAACATTTGGTCTTCCTTCTTCGGTTAACATTTCGTTTAGTATATTATAACACAATTCAACGTCGTCTAAGATGGTACCGTTAAAATCCCAAAAGATGTATTTCATCATGATTACTTATGATAGGGGTGATTTTTTAATATCATCAACCCTCGATAAATTTGTTCAATTAAGATGAGTCTCATCAATTGATGGGGGTATGTCATCTTCCCAAAGGATAGATAAAGATTTGCTCTTTTCATCACATCACTTGATAGACCATAAGATCCCCCAATGATGAAGACCACATCTCCTTGGTGATAGGTTAGTTTTTGATCAAGAAGTTTTGAAAACTCTTCACTCGACATCTCCATACCCAAAATGACCAGAGCGACGACGAAGTCCTGGTCTTTGATTTTCGATAATATTTTTTGACCTTCTATATCGATACCTGAAATATCTTTTTCATCACTAATTTCTATCCATTCCAATTTGGTTTGGATTTGTTTTTGATAATATAAGATACCTTCATTTAAGTATTTTTGATTTAATTTTCCAACAACAATCATTTTAATCATATGACAATCACCGGTAAGCCTTCTTGGCTTGCATAATACGTTTCAATTTTAGTGGGATCATCAAGTATTTTGACGATTGCTTCTTCGATATCTAATATCGTGTTACAATCCTCACTTATGTGCGCGACCACCCATTTGCTTGTTTTATCTTTAACAAGTAAATTCACTAAATAGCATGCGTCTTCATTCGATAAATGTCCTTTTTCTCCTAAGATTCTTTTCTTTAATAAAAAAGGTCTTTGAGATTGCATGAGTTTTGTTGGATGATGATTCGCTTCTAAAATATATATGTCCGCATTTTTTAATAAATCATAATACACTTGGTCAACGTATCCACTATCTGTTAACATCACCATTTTTTTATCTTCATAATAAAAGACAAAACCAATGGGTTCAGCAGCATCATGCGATAACATAAATGTATCAACTTTTAAATCAGATATCATAAAGGTTTGATCTTGTTCAATAAAGTGCACATTCATAAAAAGACTTACCACATCACTCGGTAATGCATGATATGTGCCTTTTGTTAAATACACATCTTCAATATGACCGTTTTTTAAAAGTTGTTTTATACCAACAATATGGTCATGATGTTCATGTGTAATAAGAAGCGTTTTCACATCAAATAAGTTTTCACCATAAGCACTCATTTTACTCTTTACTTTTTGGTAGCTAATGCCAGCATCAATGAATAATCTGATATGTCCTACCTTTAGGTAGGTCATGTTACCTTTTGAGCCGCTTGCTAAAACATAGACTTCCATTCTATTCACCCTTCTTAAATGATAACATAAAAATATGTGAGATTAACAAATAAAAATGTAAGTGGTTGCATAAGGTTCTAAAACATGCTATATTATAAATGCTTGTATGAAATACAAATAAGGAGTGAACACAATGAATCAAACAAATCTTATAAGAAAGCTTGCGCTATTTGTGCTAGTATTTGCAAGTCTTCTTACACTAGCAGCATGTAGTTCTAGTGAAAAAACACCTTATGGTGACATTTCCGATGAAGTTTATTTAACTTTTGGTGATATCACTGTAACACAAAAAGAATTATATGATCAATTACGTTTGCAAGGTGCTTCCATTTTAGCAACCATGATTGACGAAGAAGTTTTCAAAGATGATATTTTAGCTGTTAAAGCTATTTTAGCAAATGAAAATGACCCTCTATATGAAGAATACGCTAAGTACTTTGATGAGCAAGTGAATACTGCGATTCATAGTTCAACAGATCTCGAAGCTCTTGAAAAATTATATACAGAAAATCCAGATCGTTTTACCAAAAATTTAGCTACTTTCGTTGATTCGATTTATCTACTAGATAACACCATCGACAAAGCACAATTACTACGTGATTTAGAAGCATTAGATCCTGCATACCAAAATTATGCATCGATTCCTCTTCTTCTTCAACGTTATGCACTTCGTGCTGGACAAAGATATTATGCACAAGGTATCTTAGCCGATGAATTACTCGATCCAACATCATCTGTTTTTGTTAATGAAGATCAAATTTTAGCTTACTACAATAACAGCTATAAAGGCCGTTATGATGTGAATGCACTCGTCATTCGTTTTATCAACTTAAATGAAGCCAATGCTGCATTGTATAAAGCTTCTATTAAAGCAGATAACAAAGGTTTCTGGTATTTAGTTCCTGACATTCGTATTAACTTTGGTGAAGAAGGATATGTGGATTTAACAGATACTTCTGCTGATGGTTACTTACACGTTAGAAACATATTATCAGATTTAGGCATCTTATCTAAGCTAGATAGTGATAATGATCCAGAAAATGGAAATGATTATTTAAATCGTGATAAGATTTCCGTCTTAGATTATGAAAATTATTATAAAGCTTATACCATCTCTAATACAAGAGAAAATGGACGTAAAGACTTAGCTTTACCAACAGCTGATGTCAAGCTCAAGTTCATCCAAATTTATAACTACTTAACTGCACAAGAAATTAAATATGAAGATGGCGAAATTTTATACGCTGATACAGATGAAGCTTTTGATAGTTTATATACTTATGATGATTTAACGAAGATTAATGCTTCACTTAGAAATCATATTTATAATACCTTATTAGCTGAAAAACAAATGTTAGATCCAGAAGATTTAACAGATGGTAAACCTTATTCTAATCGTATTCAAACATTTGGTAACAGCCGTTACTTAGTGTTTAAATTAGATGATGAAAGTGCTAATGAGAATTTAGTTTATAACAAAGAAACGAATGCTTTCTTAAATACAGCTGAGGCTGATGAAGTTAAAGCAGAAATTCGTACAACTCTTGAAGAAGGCAAGTTAACAAACACTTATGTTTCAACGAAAGTCAATGAACGTTATGAAGACATCAATGTGAACATTTATGACCGCGTTGTCCGTACATTGTATGCTCAAAACTATAATTACTCTGGATCAAATAAAGATCGTAGTGGAAATGTGGTTGCTAAAGTTGGAACAAGAGAATTTACTGTAGATGAATTCTACACACGTTTAGAAAGATCTTATGGTATTAATTTAGCACTTGATATCGCTACAAACCGTTACTTAGAACAATCTGATGACTATACAGTAACTGATGCTCAATATGCTGAATTCAAGAAAGAATTTGAAAACATCATTACTCAATTTTCTGCTGATAGTTTTGCACAAGCAGGATATCCAGCAAGCATGGGTAGAGAAAAATTCATCTTAACTGCTTTTGGTGCAAGAACAAATAAAGAAGCTATTAACCAATTATATGTTTATCCAGAATTAAGAGAACAATATTTAAATGATTATGAAGCTCATTTATCAGACTTAGCATATGATAAGTTTACTTCTCTTGCAGGTTTAATCTATGATAATTTCAAATCCATTACTGTTTCTCATTTGCTTGTTTACTTTGATGCAAATGGTGATGGCACACCTGATAACCCAGAAGACTATTTATCTACACTAAGTGCACAAGAAAGATTAGAAGTTGAAAATGGATTAGTTGAGCTTGTTCAACTTGTTTATAACAAGGTAGGAAACTATACTGGTCATGCTGCTGGTTTAACAGCACTAGCTACTGAGTTTAACAACTCAGGACGTATTCCACGTGGAAATAACGTTGAACCTTTAACTCCAGAAGAACTTCGTTTGGATTACCAAATTGAGTTAACATGGGCACAATATCGTAGATTAGGATTCTACTTGAAGTTTGAAAACATCTCATCTGCTATTACTAACACTTCAAATATCATCCTTTCATCTAATACATCCATTCTTGACAAAGTATTCTATGATCGCGCAATGGCTATTCATGCTGACTTAATGGAAGCTGAAAATGATGAATCACTCTTCCCATATTTAGATTTATATGATCAAGTGATTACTATTAATGCATTAAATGAAGTGAAGTCTGCATTTGGATATCATTTAATTTTAGCAACTCGTATCACTGAAACAACTAGTGCTAAATTTGCAGAATCTGAAGATACAGATGGACGTTACAAGTCACTTGATGGAACACTTAATGCATATAACGAAGTTTCTGATATGTTAACATCTTCTCAAGTTGAATATTACATTAAACAACAAAAGACAACTGAAGGTGCTATTTTACCAACAGCTGTTCAAACTGCTGTAACGAATTATCTAACTCCAATCTTAACACGTTACAATGGAACTTATATGCAACGCGAACTCATCTTTAGATTATTAAACACAGCAACATTTGCGAATACTGCAAACCGTGCACGCTTTGATATGATTCGTGAAATTAATACAAACCAATTAAATGAATACATGATTTTCACAAGAAAGAATGCACAAAATGTCAATGTCACGGTTATTTTAGATCAAAATTATGCAGATATTTATAGCACTTGGTTTGACGTTTTAAGCTAAGAGAAAATCGATGAAATGAAAAGACCGCCATGCGGTCTTTTTTGTTTACTCTGTAATCAATTGCCATCCTATACCAAATTGATCATATACATAGCCGTATCCTTCTGAAAAAGAAGTTTTTTCAAAAGGAGTTATAATCTTTCCACGAACTGATAAACGATCAAAATATGTTTTTAATGCTTTTGAGTCTTTTAAAACAACAGCAACCGTCACATTATTTCCTGCAATAAAATCAAAACCAAAGCCTCTTGGTGTATCCGATATCATTAATCGATCACCTAACATATGCATTTCACAATGCATCACTAAATCTTTGATATGATCAGGTGCTTGATATGAGGGATCATTAAACTCACCATAGGTGATGATATGGGGTTGTTCAGTTTCGAATACTTTCTGATAGAACTGAATTGCTTCTTTTGCTTGATGATCAAAATTTAAATAATTGACGAGAGACATATAAACACATCCTTTTTAATTTCAGTATAGCGGAAGTTATTCTTGATGAATAGTGATATGCATGCATAAAAAAACTGGTTTTCACCAGTTATTTTTTGATGTTTCCTTTATAAAATCTCATTTTATCCATGACGGATAACAGATTAGTAAATGTGCCTTCTTTCGTTTCTTCTAGTGCTTCACCTAATACGGTGAATTTAGAATCAATGGTATCAATGAACCATAAAAGGAGAGCTTCAGCGGTTTGTGGTTTTTTAGGTGATCCAAAATTAAACTGTCCATGGTGTGAGATAATCATATGCTTTAAAAGTAATATTTCTTCTTCATGCTCAACTTTTAACTCACGAGCAACGCGATCGATATCGACGGTTTGCATCACCAAATGACCAATGAGCAACCCTTCTTTAGTATATTCACCATCAACACCACTAATTTCATTGATTTTTGACATGTCATGTAAGATGGTTCCAGCAATGAGTAGATCTTTATTTAAATAAGGGTAAACCTGGACAAATGGTTCAATTAATTTCAACATGGTCAGTGTATGATAAGATAAGCCACCCACATAGGCATGATGGAACTTGGTTGCTGCTGGATGAAGATAAAAAGCTCTTTCATTATCTTGATAAATTCTTTTAGTCACATCCAATAAGGTTTTATTTTGAATTTTATTTAAATGCTTTTCAATCCCTTTTTTAATGTCAAGCATCGGAATAGGTGCGTAAACATAAAATCGATCCAATATGTTTTGAAGTTCTTCATCAGAAAGGACTTTTTCTGCGGGTTCAATCGATAAACACTTTAAAATCAGTTCATCATCTAATTTTATAATGGCTTTAGCTTCAAATTGATAAACTTTTCCCATAGCCAAAAAAGGGAGTTGATCAAAATCGAGTTTTAAATTGATATGCTCACCCTCAGTGGTTAAAATGGTTGTATTACAAAAATGTACGCCTGTGTTAATACTTTCAACTTTTGCAAGTATTTGATAGACTTGATTTTCATTTAATTCCATAGAATCTATCCTTTCAGTTTCGTTATCACATAGTGCTCTAACGCTTCTTTTTTATTTTCTAGTCTGCGATTGATTACTTCAATCACCATTTCAGTTTGTAAGTTTTTTAACCATGCTCCTGCTTTTTTATCGGTTAGCTTTAAAATATCTGAAGCTCTTAGTTTTAAATCTAAATCTGATTGAATCGGTAAATGCTCAAAATCACTTTCAATTTTGTTTTTTAAGTTTTTCGATTTACCTAACATATAATTCACTTTATTGGCAAGTATACATAGTTCTAAACCATAGGTATAAAGAGTATACGCATCAAAATAATCATGATGTAGTGCTAATTTGCTTGCAGTTTCATACTTGTGTCTGTGTTTATTCGAAAATGGCCATTCTTGAGGCACAAACTTATTTAATGTAAATGATAAAGCGAAAAACGCATCAATGAATGGAAAATCTTCCATGTTATTTGCATATTCAATACCTTCTTTTAAACCTGGTAGAAGTTCATGAACACCGGTTGTGATCATCGATTGAAATGCTCTTTTAACATACTTTCCTTTTAGAATTTTTAAGAGCTCATTAAGTATTCTTTCCATTGCGATTTGTTTTAACTGATGTTTCGATGAAGTGATACCATCTCTGGTCTCTTTATCGATTTGAAATCCAAGTTTGGATTGAAAATAGAAAGCTCTTAGAATACGTAGGGCATCTTCACTAAATCGATCAGCGGGTTGACCAATGGTGCGAATGATTTTATGTTGTAAATCTTCTTTTCCATTGACATAATCAATAATTTCACCTTTTGCATTCATTAATAAACCATTAATCGTAAAATCTCTACGTTTGACATCTTCAACGACAGTCTCACTAAAGGTTACTGATTCTGGATGTCTTGAGTCTTGGTACTCACCATCGATGCGATAAGTTGTCACTTCATATGTTTCATCATGCATAAAAACAGTGACTGTTCCGTATTTCAGTCCTGTAGGTTTCGTTTTAAAGATTTTTGATACTTGATGTGGGAGTGCGTTGGTTGTGATATCAATATCATTTAAAGGCTCTTTAAGAAGGTAGTCGCGAACTGCTCCACCGACGATAAATGCCTCATATCCATTTTTTTCTAAATCATTTAGTACCCATTTGGCACCTTTAAGTGTACTCATTTAATCACCATTTACTATTATACCAAAAGTTGCATTAAATAAGGATTTATCTCATCATTTTGATATGATATATATGAAATGAGGGATGATATGAGAAAAGTAATCTTATATATTGCACAAACGCTAGATGGTTATATCGCTGAAGACAATGGTGGTGTTCGTTTTTTAGATGACTATGGAAATCATCATTTAGCAAACTCGCATATTGAACATTTTCTATCAACTGTTGATACCGATATCATGGGAAGAAAGACATATGATTGGATGATGAATCATGTTCCACATGTATCGTTTGAACGTGATACCTATGTTGTTTCAAAAACGTTGAATCCAAATGATAAGGTTCATGTAGTATCTTCAGATGTTGTTTCACTTATTCATGAACTCAAACAAAAAAGAGGGAAAGATATATGGCTTGTCGGTGGTGGAGAACTGATTTATTCGTTTATCGAACACAACTTAATTGATGAATATCAAATCGCGATTATTCCTAAATTATTAGGTAGTGGTAGAAAACTCTTTTTATCGCATCAAATGAAACAAACCTTACGATTAACAAAGATTGATCATTTAGATGATATTGTCATCTTAACCTATTTAAGGGTATAATATCCTTATGTAGGTGATATGATGCAATACATTAAAGAAACATATACATATCAACTTGAAGTGAACAAATCAGAGTTTATTGGCATTTTAATGCCTATCACTTCCACTGAGATGATTAAAGAAAAAATTGAAGCATTAAAAGTCATTTATCCAAAAGCAAATCATTATACGTTTGCATGTATATGTGGTGCAACAGGTGAAAAACAACTTGCTTCTGATGATGGTGAACCACAGCGAACAGCTGGGATTCCCATCTTGGAAGTTTTAAAACATCATGAGATGACGGATGTTTTAGCGGTTGTTATTCGATATTTTGGCGGGATTAAACTGGGTGCTGGTGGATTAGTTAGAGCATATACTAAGACGATCGCAGATACCATAAAGACAGTTACGTTCTATCAAAAAAAGGAAGTCTTGATTTATCATATATCACTGCCATATGCAATGTTAGATTCGTTTGAGTTTCAATATAGAGAAAAGGTAACTATTCTTGAAAAGAGTTATCAAGCATATGTCACCTTAAAGTGTCGATTAAATGATTCAGATTTATCTATTTTCGATGAGATTAAGCATCAACTCATTGAGATAAAGCCTCTAGGTCTAGAAATACTATTTGTATAAAGCCTAAAGGCTTTTTTAATTAAAATCACCTTGGTTATACTTATCTGTGAAAAGCGCTTGATTAAGCCATTCTCTTCTGTTTTCTACAAAATCTTTTAAAACATACATTTGTCTAGTAAAGGTGGTTGCATTCTGAACTTCAATTGGATTTGGCCAAACGTACGTATCTAAGATATGCCATTTGTTAAAGTTTCGATATGCTTGTGTTCTAATTGATTCAGAAATGAGTGGAATAGCCTCAATAATCGTAGGAATATATTGATCAATGACTTCCATCATCCGTGTTCTAAATCTTGCTCTAACGTCTGGAATATCCATCATGAGTCTAAAGAATTTATTTTTATATGCCCTCATACCATACCAGTTTTCCGGACCATAATCAATATAATCTGCGTTACCTAATGCTAAATCAAAATCCCATAAAGGACCAAATTTGAGCTTCCCATTGGGTTCTTTATACAAGAACACACTACTCCAACCCACATCAACATTTTTGACAAACTCTTGAATAATGAAGTAGTCAATCCAATTGTCTAAATCAATCAACGCTTCATACCCTTGTTTGTTTTCTAATGCAATTTCTGTAGCAAGCAAATACTCATAGATGAAATCATGGTGAGCAGTCGTAAAATCTTTATGATTAGAATCTGGTGATTTTATTTCATATGGTATTCCTCTAACATTAACCCAATCAAATCCAGCCACTTGATTTTGTTCATAAAAACGTTGATCAAGCTCTATTAAAAATCCTGTGTCATAAACTCCAGGTATAGATTCAATGAAAAGTTTATTGGGATGAATTTCAATTTGTTCAGTTAATACATATAATCCTTGATAACTATTGTTTAGATAGAGTTCAACATATCGTGTCTGTACATGATATTCAATACCAGAGAGTAAAGAAGATAGTTTGTGAGTCATCACATTTCTCATTAAACTCTTGTCGCTATATTCAGCAAGTAAAACATAGTTTCTTGATGCTGGCATCCCATAAATGGACGTATCTTGTTTAAAATTGATGCGGTATGGTTTTTTAGGAAACATCTGAGTTGAATTCCCTCTACCACGTATTCTAGCATCAGATGCTTGATGTATTGTTTGTTCTTCACCATTGATGTTTGACTTAACAATAATGCTTGCATCAACATAGCTTTCTGTTGTTATCTGAGAAATTGGGACATCTGTTGTAATATCGATACGATTGTTATTTGTTCCTGAATCTATCGCTAAAAGTGAAACACTTAATGTGTCCGTAATCGTGGTTCTTCCTTTTTTAAGTTTAATAGTTAAATCGATGAATTCATCAACAAATGGCGATGTATAGACATATGTATCTTCAAAGTACTGATTTCTTAGTTCAATCGAGACATGGACACCATCGATGATGGGTAAATCAAAATCAGCATTGATAACGGTTGGAATGTCTGATTTTACTTCTTCTATTACTAAAAGTAGTTCATCGGTATAATCTTTGAAGTAGTCACAACCAAAAAGAAGGATGGTTGATAAAATGAGTGTGATGATTGTTATAAGTTTTTTCATAAATCCTCCTTAGTTCTTACCTATTATAACATATTATGATCAACAACTTTCTCTATGGTATACTGATATATATGAGAAAGGGGTTATCCTATGAACTATCGTCGCTTTGGAAAAAGTAATATCAACATTTCTGAAATATCATTAGGTACTTGGCAATTAGGAAATACGTGGGGGCTACCATTTAATGAAGAAAGAGCTTTTAAAACACTTGAAGCAGCCACTCAAGAAGGTATTAATGCGTTTGATACAGCTGATGTGTATGTTGGGGGTTTAAGTGAAAAAACCATCGGTATATTTAACAAGAATAGAAAAGATAAGGTATTTGTCATCACGAAAATGGGAAGAAGACTAAATCCGCATGTTGCTGAAGGATACAACGAAGAAAACTTAAGACGTTTTGTTGATGAATCAAGACAAAATATGCAAGTTGAATCACTCGATATGATTCTTCTTCATTGCCCACCTACAGAAGTTTTTTACAGACCTGATGTATTTAAAGTATTAGACCAACTCAAAGTAGAGAAAAAGATTAAACATTATGGTGTGAGTGTTGAAAAAATTGAAGAAGGTTTAAAAGCATTGACTTATCCAGGTGTGGATGCAATAGAGATTATATTTAATATGTTTCGATTAAGACCGATGGAGCTCTTCTTTGAAGAGGCTAAAAAGCATGATGTGGGTATTATTGTTCGCGTTCCACTCGCGTCAGGTTTACTTACGGGTAAGTATGATGAAAAAACGGTATTTAACCCAAATGATCATCGAACATATAATCGAGAAGGTAAAGCATTCGATAAAGGAGAAACATTTTCTGGAGTTGACTATCAAAAAGGACTATCTGCCGTATCAAAATTAAAAGAAGTCTTTAAAACCGATGATTTGGCACCGATTGCACTTCGTTTTTGTTTAATGTTTGATGCAGTAAGTACAGTTATACCAGGAGCAAGTCGACCTGAACAAATTACTTTAAATGTGAAAGCATCACAATTGCCACCTTTAACAGATGAAGAGATGAAAAAAGTCTTTGCTATATATGACACATACATCAAAGATCCTGTACATTATGTGTGGTAGAAAAATAGACCTAATCGGCTTGATTAGGTCTATTTTTCTGTTCATTTATTTGTTTGAATAAGCTCTTTGAGCCAATCGATAGTAATCAATGAAATCTGTAAGGGTTGAACCTGTTACAAGATCACCAATGGACCAATAGCCTGTGTTAGAGTCCCTAATAATGGAATTTAAACTAGCATCTAACTTAGTCCCTGTAACTGCAGTTTCAAAAGCTAAAATATTTCCAGCCCATCCAAGTGGATAAAATGCACCACTCCAATAAGGAGTTTCAGATTTTCTCATTGATACTTTAGCTGAAGCATCAGCCATTTCATAGTTTGATCTAGTTCCATCTTGATTTGCGATAAATACTAAGTTAGCATCAACGGCTTCAACATACCGTTTCGCATTTTCTTCAGTCTGAACCCAATATTCGATATCTTCAATATCAATCGCTGAATATTTGATGGTCTGATAAAAAATATCACCTATTACAGTCCCTGTGAAAAGAATTCCATCAACACTAAAATATTTAGCATAATAGGTAGTGCCTCTTGAATTTGTGACTGATAAAATGTCATCTGGTAAATCATTTGGATCAGCAATAACAACTTTAGCTGCACTATAAGGTAAGAAATATTCTTCAACATGAATGTCTATAACATAACCATTTGAATCAATTGTTAAGTCAATCACACCTACATAGTGTCCATGAACAAGTCCATACCCCTTTGTGATGATTGGTAGTTGAACTTCTATCCATTTTGCATAAAGTATTAAATCATATGCAGGCATAGTCTCATAATTGAATTCCATGGTATATCCTTCATCTAAAAACCAACCATCAAACATATGATCTTCTTTCGTTGGAATTGGAATAGGATTGATAAGTTGATCATAATCATAGACTTGCATATCTATACTCGATCCACCCATTGTGTTAAACTGCATATAATAGTTAATTTTTGGTCCTATATAATGAATCTTATGGGCAATAAAGAGTTGCATCATCGTCACATCAATCAAGCTTATTAGACCATCTTGATTTGCATCTAACAACTTGAGTTCGCTTGGAGATAACTCATTTAAACCAGCTAAATGGAGTTGTAATAATCCAACATCTAAGATGCTGACTATTCCATCACCACTAATATCACCAAATACACCTACATACACATCACTAAAATGATCGTAGATAAGTGATGTGGATGACATTTGGAATGTATCATTAATCATCGTGATTTCATGATGATACTCTAAATCAAGGGTAATGACTTGATAAAATTGATGATCTTCAACTAAGTAAGGTGTGAAATTTAGGGTAAACAAGGTTGTGTCACCTTGAATGGGATTTCCAATGTTACTATAGTTAATCGTAATCTCGCCTAAAATGTCACTGTTATAAACAGGTGTGCTTAATTGTGTATTCATTTTAAGTTCGTTGAAAGTAAATCGAGTATGATCGTAGATAATCTTTAGTTGATATCCAACAACCTGATCTGCCTGTCTAAGTATGATGTCCATATCAAATGGCACATTTTTAGCTGTCTTGACTGCTTCTTGATTAATGAGATCATAAGATATTTCTTCACCTGCTTTAGAAGGCATACTAAACATCAACATGGTGGAAATAATAAATATGAGTAATATTTTAATTTTCATAACATAACCTCTTTACGTTTTGCTCTTTATGGATTTACTTTAATTGCCATACAAACCAATTTGAGTGCGATAAGATTGTTCAGCTTCTGCAGCTGCAGTTGATGGAGGAAATCCATTATTCCATACACGCATAATCATCGTTTCACCAGGACCCCAATAATAGATTAATTGACGAATGTTTGGCATAGGAATACCTTGATTAATTTGGTACGCCATGGCTAACATATGTTCATCGGTGGATAGTCCAGAAATGTTCATCATCTTATCTGTCGTTAGAGCAGGTAGCATATACTTTTGATCATACATGATTTTCATTGCAGTTTCTGTGGATAGAAACTCGATAAACTTAAGAGCTACTTCTTTGTTGTCTGAATATTTATAAATGGATGCGATGCGAGATCCAACAAAGGGTTTCATCGCTTGACCATTTAATGTAGGAAATGGTGCAACCCCATAATTTAAACCTGCTTGACGATACGCTGGATGCATCCAAGGACCTGCGATTATGTAGGGAATAAGCCCATTTTCGAAATTAGAATTACCAATCACTGAGTTGTGTGTTCCATATCCAGTTACTTGAGGTTTAAGCTGATTAACCATAAAACTTAATGCATCGATAGCATTTACAAATCCAACTTGATTGGGATCATTTAGTTCTGGTCCAAATGGATAGAAACCGAATGCTGAATAGAAAGGTTGCATAAAGTATGAGTCAGCCCAATGTGAAGATGTAGCTAATCCATAGATACCTCTTTGTGCATTCGTTAATCCTGGAGTATGATAAGATGGTTGTTGATTGAAAATTGAAACTTCTGCTAATAATGCTTCAAAAGTTGTTGGAACTGTCGTGACTAAATCTTTATTATAATAAAGACCAATAGATTCCATTGACATCGGAACGCCATAAAGATGTTTCACTGCACCAGGAGAACTTGGATCAAAACTATTTAAGATATAATCATAATACAGAGATGCGACCTCTAAAGCAACCGGGTGAATATGTCCTTCTAATTTATCAAGTGTTGATTGGGGTAGTGTATAAACAAGGTCATCCATAATCGATTGTGCTAAATGATCATGTGGGATAACAAATACATCTGCACCTAATCCAGAAGGTCCAAATATTTTGAGTAATTCACGCGCATCAACTGTACCTACATGTTGATGATTCACAACAACGTTTGGATAAATTTGATTGAAAGCTTGAATTAATGCTTGCATATATAAACCATTTTGGTCATCCATCCAAACGGTTATTTCAGATTTTTCTGGATACCAATCGGAAAAATCAATTTCTTCTCCATCATTTCTATATTCCCATTTTGCATAAATGGTTAAATCATACTTAGGCATAACTTCCAAATCGAATGGTTCTGTGAAATCCTCATCAAAAAACCAACCCATTAACTCATAATCTGGATATGTAGTAATACCCTCTAAATCAATATCTTCACCAGGTCTTAATTCCAATCGAGGAGCTGATGTGCCACCCATGGTATTAAAATTAATGTAATATTTAATATCTGGCCCAATCGATGTTCTTCTTCCAGCAAGATATAGTTGCATCAAAATGACATCCATAATACTCACTTGACCATCTTGATTCGCATCAACTCTCGATAACTCAGCTTCAGTTAAAGGATTTAATCCTGCTAAATAAAGTTGTAATAAGCCTACATCAAGGATACTTACTTGTTTATCTCCACTTAAATCTCCAAAAACACCAATCATCACTTGTGAAAAAGAAGCTTGAATGGATGATGTTGAAGATAATTGACTGTTAGCATCAATCATAATGATTTCATGATGATATTCACTAGACAAAGAGATCACATCATATGCTATACCTTCAACCACTGTTTTCGGCAAGAAACGAAGTGTAAATATAACAGAATCTCCTTGTAAAGGTGAACCTACTTTACTATAGTTAATGACAAGCTTGCCATCAACATCCGTATTATAAACTGTGTTAGCAGCAAAGAAATCAGATAACTTAACTTCAAGTAAATCGAAATATTCATGATTATATAGTAATTCTAATTGATAGCCAACCACTTGATTGGCATCTTTAATGAGTATATCCATATCAAATGCGACACCGCGGGTAGCTACCATCTCTTCTGCATTTGCGATGTGATATGTCACCATTTCTTCAGCACGACTTGAATAACTGATGAGAAAAAACATCGTTACTATGGTTATAAAAAGCACTTTTAATTTCATAAGCTATTCATCTCCTTGATGATCTAAGTACAGATCTCTTTGATGTGTATCGACATAGGTTACATTGAACTGTGCATCAACATAAACCGCTTCAACAACTGATACTGTGAGTTGTGTTTCAACTGGTTCGATGATACTAAATTGGATTTCTAAAATCATCACTTCCGAGTTTAAACCTACTAAAGCACTTGAATAGTTCAATCGAATTTGTCCTGGTATAGTGACATTAATAACATCAGCATAACCTTTAGTGTGAGCGACATATGATAGATGAGAAGCATTATAATGAATGATTAAATCATATCCATTAATCATGATTTGACCTTTTAAATGAAGTTGAATAGTGACATGTGTTGCACTTCTTTGAGTCACAATAAATCCAAATTCATTTAGTATAGGTTCCCATTTCGCATATAAGACTAAACTCTCGGTAAGAATAGAAGATTCATTAAAAGGTATACTAAATGCTTTATCTATATACCAACCTTCAAATGTATAACCTAGTTTTTCAAGGGTTGGTAAATCGATTTCATTGATATTCATACCGTAAGGATATGTCTCTATAAACAACGGTGTTTCATCAATTTCTCTATATTCAAGATCTAATAACTCTGTACTCCATTTCGCATAAAGTGTAAAATGGCTATCTGGCATGGTATCCATACCAAATGGTATGGTAAGTAATGTATCCATATACCATCCAGCAAAATAATGCCCTTCTTTGATGGGGTCATCTGGTAAGGATATCGTTTGTAGATAATTTAAACTTAAAGGATCAATATGACTACCTATATTCGTCTCAAATGTAATCGTGTAACTATTAATGGTATAGGTTGCACGAATGATGACATCAGAAGCTGGCATGGTTTGTGGAAGAGCGATACTCCAACCTGCAAACGTATGGCCTACACGAATGGGATGAGGAGCGATAACACTTGATAGCGATGTACCAAAAGCAAATGAGTATGTTGCTAAAACACTATCGTTAAAGTTTACAAATGTCAGTTGATATAGGGTTGTTTCCCATTTTGCATAAAGTGTTAATGCATAAGCAGGCATCACATTCATGTTAAATGGCGTTGTTAAGTTCGAATCAACATACCATCCAGCAAATGTAAATCCTTCTTTTGTTGGACTAATTAGCGTCACTAAAGGATCATTTGTATAATATGATGATGGATTACTTCCATTTACTGTACCACCGTTTAATTCATAGGTAAGCATAAATTGCTGTGGATTCCATTTGGCATAAAGTGTGATGCTTTGTGTAAGAGGTTGATTCACTAATGACTCCACATTAAACGGAATCAAAAACGTTTGATTATCGGTATACCATCCACCAAACGTAAAACCTTCCTTGGTTGGATGACTTGGCCATACAATCTCTTCAATGTCTTCATAGGTTATGCTGCTTACGTTTGTCCCACCATTTGAATCAAAGGTTATCGTAATCTCTTTATTCAAGAGATCCGTACAACCTGAAATAAAAAACAATAGCAACGAAAAAAATACTAAAGTATACACGCTTGATTTTTTTCTGATCATAGTTATCTCCTCATTAAGGATTTTCTTTTATTATACCACTTTATGAATTATATAATTCTTTCATTTTTATAAATAAAAAACAGCATGTTTGAATGCTGTTTTCTAGTTGAAAAATCCTGTATTAAAAAGTTCTGATAACTTGACCATAATTTCAGCAAGTATATGCCCTACAATGAGTGCACCAATGAAATAAGCAGATTTAATCTCCCATATTTTCATCTTTTCAAACTTGTTTTCGATATGTAGTGCTCTAAGCACTCTAAGTGCAATCGCAAAGAAGATCACAAGGGATGTAAAATAGATGACTTTTTCCATATACGCCTCCTAAACTTGCCCTGCTTTACTTTTCATAATGTTTTCTCTGAGTTCACGTTCTTGTTTGGAAAAATCGATATTTTCTTTTTTAGCAAACTCCATTTTTTCTTTTTTCATCAAATTAAATGCAGTTTTTGCTTTATCAAGTGTTTGACCCATTTGTGCCTCAAGTGCTAAAATGGTTAACTCATTGTCCTTAAACTCAATCACACCTTGTTCAACAACTAAAAAAGATTCGTTTTTTCCTTGAACAAATTTGATAAAGCCTTCTCTCATTTGAACGATAATTGGGATATGGTTATTTAAAATACCCATTTCTCCATCTTCGTTTCTTAAAATGACATAATCCACTTCATCTGTATATGTTTTTCCAACTTGAGTTAAGACTATAAACTTCATAGACTCTTCGCCTTCTTTATGGCATCATCAATGGTACCTACCATCATAAATGCTTCTTCAGGAAGATCATCATGTTTTCCTTCAATAATTTCTTTAAAGCTTCTAACTGTTTCTTTTAATGGGACAAAAACCCCATCAACACCTGTAAATTGAGCCGCAACATTCATGTTTTGTGATAAGAAGTTTTGTAATCTTCTTGCACGATGAACAAGTAGTTTATCTTCATCAGTTAATTCGTCCATACCTAAGATTGCAATGATATCTAGTAATTCATGATAACGTTGAATCATTTTTTGAACTGTACGAGCAACTTCATAATGTTCTTTACCCACGATATGAGGAGCTAATGCTCTTGATGTTGATGCAAGTGGATCGACCGCTGGATAAATACCAATTTCAGTCAGTTTACGTGAAAGGTTAGTCGTCGCATCCAAATGGCTAAATACGGTTGAAGGTGCAGGGTCTGTATAGTCATCCGCTGGCACATAAACCGCTTGAATGGATGTAATTGAACCATGTTTAGTCGATGTAATTCTTTCTTGTAATCTACCCATTTCAGTAGCAAGCGTTGGTTGATAACCTACCGCTGAAGGCATACGTCCTAAAAGGGCGGATACTTCACTACCTGCTTGAATAAAACGGAAAATGTTATCGATGAAAAGTAAGACATCCGTCTTTTCTTCATCTCTAAAATGCTCTGCCATGGTTAACCCTGTTAACCCGACACGCATTCTTGCTCCTGGTGGCTCATTCATCTGACCAAACACGAGTGCTGTCTTATTAATAACTCCCGATTCTGTCATTTCTGAATAAAGTTCATAACCTTCTCTTGTACGCTCACCAACACCGGCAAATACTGAAATACCAGCACGTTCTTGAGCAATGTTATGAATAAGTTCTTGAATTAATACGGTTTTACCCACACCAGCTCCACCAAAAAGACCTATCTTACCTCCTTTGATATAAGGTGCTAATAAGTCGATGACTTTAATTCCTGTCTCTAAAATTTCAACTTCACTCGATAAATCATGAAATTGTGGAGAAGGACGGTGAATCGGTAATTTAGGTGCATCTTCTAGTTTCTTTCCGTCATCAATCGGTTCGCCTAAAACGTTGAAGATACGTCCTAAAACAGCTTTACCTACGGGTACCATAATCGGAGCTTCTGTCGCACGTACGACTAAGTCTCTTTTTAAACCTTCCGTGGGTTCAAGTGCTATAGTACGAACAATGTGATCACCCAGATGAAGAGAGACCTCTAAGGTAACCGTTTTGTCTTTATCAACTTCAACGATTAACGCATCATAAATAGCAGGCAATTTATCTTCAAAGTAGACATCGACAACCGGACCAATAACTTGTGTAATTTTACCTTGCATGTTTGCTCCTTCCTAAACATTCGAGCCATTGACAACGTCAATGATCTCTGAAGTAATTTCTTGTTGTCTTGCACGATGATACATCGTATGCAAGCGTTCAACGATTTCACTTGCATTATCGGTTGCATTTTTCATCGCGATCATGCGTGCTGCATGTTCGGAGAGTTTTGCATCTGCTAATGCTTTAAAGATAGATGATTCAATAAAAATATTAATGGTTTGATCTAAAACAATTTCAGGTGCCACATCATAGATGTATTCTTCACTATATCTTTCTGGTTTCTCAAAGATAACAGGTAAGATGGTTTCTTTTTTAACGACTTGTGTCGCTGTATTCATATAGTGATTGTGACATAAAATCACTTCATCAATATGACCTTTGATAAAGACATCTTTAATCAACATCGCATATGTTCTAAAATACATAGTTGTAATATCATCGCGATTATAAATAATCTCATTATTGATTAAAGGAAGCTTTCGTTTTTGTGCAAAGTAATACCCTTTTTTGCCTAAAACAAACACTTGATAGGAATCCTTTGGTAAATCCTTCGTTTCCTCTAAAAAGGCTTTAAATAGCTGATTATGATAACTTCCACATAAGCCACGATCGGATGTAATAAGCACATATAACTTGTTTTTAATATCCGTTAATCCGGTGATGCGACTTTTTTCTTCGAGATGAGAATCAGCATATTTTAAAATGTCATGAATTTTTGAAACAAATGATTTGGATTGGTTAAGGAGTTCCGTTGATTTTTTTATCTTAGAGAGTGCAATGTTATGCATCGCCTGTGTAATTGCAGCAGTCTTATTGATTGCTGTCATTCTAAGTTTGATCTCCTTTAAACCCATTAGACTAACCTCTTAAGTCCAACAATAAATTGATCAAGGTCTTTAGTATCAGGTAAACTCTTCGTGTCAACTAAATGTTTTTTTATCTTTATGCCTAATTCGTTCATATCTAGGCCTTGGGTGATTTCACGTTCGAGTTGTTTAACTTGTTCTAAGTTTAAATCATCCATTAAACCGGTTGATAGTGCATAAATCGTAACGATTTGTGTGGGCATTTGAACAAGCTCATGAACATCCTGTTTAAGGATTTCAACTGTTTTTCTACCTCTTTCCAAACGCTTTTTAGCACTTGCATCAAGGTCAGATCCAAATTGAGCAAAGGACTCAAGCTCACGGTAGTTCGCTAAGTTAATGCGCAATGTCCCCGCTACTTTTTTCATACCTTTCCATTGTGCAGCACCACCGACACGTGAGACAGATAATCCAGCATTAATCGCTGGACGGATACCTGAGTAGAAGAGTTCTGCTTCTAGGAAAATTTGACCATCGGTAATGGAAATAACGTTTGTTGAAATATAAGCTGAGATATCTCCAGCTTTTGTTTCAATGATCGGTAATGCGGTAATTGATCCACCGCCTAATTTATCATTTAAGCGTGCTGAACGCTCGAGTAATCTTGAATGAAGGTAGAATACATCTCCTGGATATGCTTCTCTTCCTGGTGGACGTCTAAGAAGTAAGGATAATTCACGATAAGCTACTGCATGTTTTGATAAATCATCATAAACGATTAAAACATCTTTTCCTTGCTTCATGAAGTATTCACCCATTGTTACACCAGCAAATGGTGCTAAGTAAAGAAGGGTTCCTTCTTTTGATGCACCTGCGGTAACGACGATTGTATAATCCATTGCTTGATGTTGGTTAAAGAGTTGTACTAACGTGGCTACTGATGATTCTTTTTGACCAATAGCAACATAAATACAAATCACATTCTTACCCTTTTGGTTAAGAATGGTATCAACAGCAAGCGTTGTTTTACCTGTTTGACGGTCACCAATAATGAGTTCTCTTTGGCCACGTCCAATCGGTACTAAAGCATCGATGACTTTAATCCCTGTTTCCATGGATGAATTAATGGATCCTCTTTGCATAACACCTTCAGCTCTTTTTTCAACAGGCATAAACGTTTTGGCATTAATCGGACCACCTGCATCAAGAGGTTCTCCTAAAGGGTTAACAACACGACCTAATAACTCTTCACCAACAGGTACTTCGAAAATACGTTTAGTGGTTTTAACTAAGTCGCCTTCTTTAATCTTTTCGCTATTACCAAGAAGAATAACACCTACATGATGTTCTTCAAGGTTAAACACAAGCCCTTTAACATCGAAAGGAAACTCTAAGAGTTCACCCATCATAGCTTGTTGAAGACCATAAACGATAGCAATTCCATCACCAACGCTTAAGACCTTTCCGATATTTTCTAATTTAACGTCTTTTTCAAATGAGGAAATCTGACTTTTAATGATTTCTGTCATTTCTTGGACTTTTATTTTTGACAAGTTCTACACCACCTTAAATTGTTGTATATAATTCTTCAAGTTCACGTGAAATGGAACGGTCTAAAGATTGTCCTTGATGAACAATCTTAATCCCACCAATCAAGCTTGGATCAAGTGTCACATGAAATGAAATGGTATGCTTTGGAAAAACAGGTTGAAGTGCTTTATTCAATCGATCAAGTGTTTGATCGGCTAAAGGTTTTGCTGAATAAATATGAAGATAAGCGATTTTTAAGTAAGCGCGTGTGAGTTCAGTCCATTCATGATAGATGCGAAAGATGTTATGCACACGGTTTTTTTCTGCAAGCATTTTTAAAAACGACAAAAGAGTCACTTCAAACGGAAGTTCATCAATCATTTTTTTCTTATCTTCAAACAAAACCATTGGTGAGTCCATTAGTTCAACCCAAGAAGGCTGATTTTCTAATTCAGACACTAAATCAGTAAAAGATAAAGAAATGTGATCTAATTTATTTTGCTCTTTTGCGAGTGAAAAAAGCGCTTTTGCATAATTTGAAATACGCATTATTTCGTTCTTTCTGCGATAATCTCATCAATGATATCTTGATGAATCGACTCATCGATTTCTCGCTTCACTATTTTTTCAGCAGCAGCAAAAGCAACCTCTTTGATTGCTTGTTTAATCTCTTCATTTGCTTGAGCTACTTCAAATTCGATATCTTTTTCTGCTTGTTCTAAACGACGCTTCGCTTCTTTTTTAGCATTTGTGATGAGCTCATCTTGCATCTTATATGCTTCAGCGGTAAGTTTCTCTTTTAATAGCCTTGTTTCTTCTTTCATCTTCTCATAATCTGACATTGATTTTTCTTGGAGCTCTTGTGCACGAGCTCTTTCTTGATCAGCCTTTGCCAAACTTTCAGTTAATGCTTCTTGTCTTTTTTCAAGAAATAGTGTGACTTTTCCCCATAAAAATTTACGGACAAATAAGACGAGAACGAAGAAGGCAATAATATTTAAGAGAACAATATCAGGTCGTTCAAAAACAGAATTTAATCCATCTTGAATCGCTTTTGTTGCATCTTGAAATATTTCCTTCACTTAGATCAATTCCTTTTATTGTGATATAAGAATGAAAGCAATAATTAAACCATAAAGACCTGTTGTTTCTGCAACGGCTTGTCCAATGAGCATGGTGGTTGTAATTTTACCTGATGATTCTGGTTGACGAGAAACGGCTTCAACAGCTTTACCTGCTGCAATCCCTTGGCCTATCGCGGTACCAAAACCAGTAAAAACAGCGATACCTGCTCCAAGATAAGCAAGTCCCTTAGCAAAATGAACGTTGTACTCAACTGCTGCAACAATCGTTGGCATGAGTGTTTGTAATAGTTGTAACATGTGTATTCTCCTTGTATATTTATTATTCTATATTTAAATCCGCTTCATCGACTTTAAGTGAAGCGAAAATAATAGTAAGTAAAACAATGACAAGCGTCTGAATTAATCCAAAACCAATGTCAAAGAGTAAATGGAACCCTGGAGCAACCACAATGGATGCCCACCCTAACATGCGATATACGAGTGTTAAGACTAATGCTCCAGTAGCAATATTTCCAAATAGACGTAATGCCATCGAAATGATTGGGGTAAACTCACTGATGATATTTAATGGTGCCATTGGAGGTAGTGGACTAAAGATGCCTAATAAATGTTTCCATGATTTTGATATAAATCCTGTTGATTGTACGACAATAAACGCGATAATCGATAATGAGAAGGTAATCGCTGTATATTTCGTTGGTGTATCTAATGCCCATATACCTGAAATATTCGAGATAAAGACATATAAAGCCATTGTGAAGGTAATGGGTGCTAAATATCTCCAATGTTTACCTACGTTTGCTTTAATAAATTTATTGAAAAAATCAATAAATGAGATAAACATAGTTAATAGCTTCCCTGGTTTTTCTCTGACATCCAGTTTTGACACTTTTCGACCAACAAAATAAGATAAAATAATTAATACAGCCATAAGAAACAAAGAGGTTTTGAAGTAGCCTGGTAAATTGTTTATATAATCAAGTATGTGACTCATTTTGTTCATCCTCCTTATGTTGGGTTGGCTTTTTAATGAGTGGTGTATGATAAATTAAGATGCCTACTTTAATTGAGAAAACACCAAGAAGTAAGAAGATATAAGAATTAATCATGATGGATGTTCCTAAATCTTTGGTTTGTAAATAAACATAGAAAATAATGACGATATAAAACACATATCGTTGAATAAGATGTGATACTAAACGTTGTGTACTCAATCTTTTAGATACTTGTATCATTAAACTTTGGTTAAATAATGCAACTGCAGAACCTAAAACAGCCCATAAAGGATAATCGTACTCGTTAAAAAAGACAAAAGCGACCACTGCTAAAATGATCGAGTATGCTAATGCGATTAAACTAATGACGTGTACGTCTTTCATAACGTTCCTCACTTTTAATAAACTGAATTAAGGTCATAAATCCGATAATGACACCCATGACTAAACCGACAGCTGTTAATAAAATAGGTAAATTAGATGAAGGTTTAATATAACGACCTAAAAAGTATCCAAAGATAGCCATTCCGATGATGGTAAAAAAGAGTTGCATGACCATCATATAAGTCATAAACATTTTACGTGATTTTGCTTTATTTAGTGCCAAACAAACGATCCCCGCAATCTCCAAGACCAGGTACAATATAGCCTTGTTCATTTAAATGTGAATCAAGCGCAGCTAAATAGATGTCTACATCAGGATGATCTTTTCTTAAACGTTCGACTCCCTCAGGACATCCAACTAATCCGATATATCTAATATCAGTAGCACCTTTACCTTTTAATATTTCAATCGCTTTAGATGCAGAACCTCCGCTTGCTAACATAGGATCAACTACTAAAACGGCACAATCTGCGATATCTTTTGGAAATTTTGAATAATAAACTTGTGGTTGCAAAGTTTCTTCGTCGCGATATAACCCAATATGTCCGATTTTTGCAGTAGGTATAATATTATGTATCCCATCGACCATACCGAGACCAGCTCTTAAAATAGGTATGATGACGACTTGTTTTTCAAGTTGATAAACAGTCGTTTCACAAATAGGTGTTTCAATTGTTTTTGGAACGGTTGTGAAATCACGGGTGATTTCATATGTAATCAATCCACCAACTTCTGAAACAGCTTCTCTAAATTCTTTAGTACCCGTTCTTTTATCCCTAATCTTCATCATTTTGTGATCAATTAATGGATGCTTTAACACGACGACTTTTCCCATACTATTTCCCCTCAATTTCCTTAATTTTATTAATTCGTGTCTGATGTCTTTCTTCTTCAGTAGCACTCATAAAGGTATCAATAATGGAAATAGCTTTGTCAATGGGAGTCGTTCGACCCCCTAAGGCAATCACATTGGCATGATTATGCTCTTTAGCGAGTTTTGCAGTCATGTCATCGTAAACAAGTGCCGCTCTAACCCCTTTGACTTTGTTTGCTGCAATACTGATACCAATACCCGTACCACAGATGACGATTCCAAAATCAAATGGTTCTTTTGTCACTGCTTCGCCTACTTTTTTTGCATAATCTGGATAATCAACAGAAGCATTTGAGTGTGTTCCAAAGTCTACAAAATCAATATCTTTTGATTGAAGATATGTTTTAATGTTTTCTTTAAGTTCGAAACCACCATGATCACTACCAATGGCTATTTTCATTGTTTTCTCCTCTATTTGACCTATTAGATATTATATCATAAATGACCTATTTTATTTAAGTAAAATAGTAATTAACACGGATAGAAAAAGCATGTTTTGACATGCTTTATTCATTTATCTCATAATCATACGTTCTTTTACGCTCATTTGCGCGTAAAATGGTTTTTCTTAATCGAATCGATTGAGGTGTAATTTCGATGAGTTCATCATCATTAATGAACGCTAAACATGCTTCAAGACTCATCTGTCTTGGTTTTTTTAAAACAACAGTCGAATCTTTTCCTGCTGAACGCATGTTGGTCAGTTGTTTTTCCTGTGTGACATTAACAACCATGTCTTTATCTTTATTTGCTTCTCCAACAATCATGCCTTCATAAACAGAAACTCTTGGATCTAAAAACATGACCCCACGATCTTCTAATCGACCTATCGCATAAGCTGTTGTCATTCCTTGATTCAATGACACTAATGCACCTGATCTTCTATTGCCCACTGCATCTGAATGCATGGGTCGATAATCTAAAAATAAATGTGATAAGATTCCATAACCTTTAGTTGCTGTCATAAATTGTGTCATAAATCCGATTAATCCACGTGAAGGCATCACATAACGAATACGACTATAATCACCGTGTTGTGCCATTGAAACTAAATCGCCTTTACGATCACCAAGCATTTCCATAATGGTTCCCATATATTCAGCTGGTAAATCAATTTGAACATCTTCATAAGGTTCACACTTTGTACCATTCATTGTTTTTATGATGACGCGAGGTCTTGAGACTTGAAATTCGAAATTTTCTCTTCTCATGTTTTCAATGAGAATACCTAAGTGAAGTTCGCCTCGTCCTGATACAATCCATGCTTCTTGACTTTTAATCCGTTCAACGCGAAGTGAGACGTCCTTTTGTGTTTCTTTATAAAGACGATCTTCTATTTTAGAAGCTGTTACAAATTTCCCTTCTTTACCAGCAAAAGGGCTGTTATTCGTTAAAAAAGTCATCTGAACTGTGGGTTCATCGATATGTAAGTGGGGTAGAGCTTGTTCAAAACCAACAGCTGTCACTGTTTCTCCCACATGGATGTCTGGTAAACCTGCTACTGATACGATATCTCCAGCAATAGCTTCATCCACTTCAATTTTTTCCATGCCCAAGCTTTGAAAAATCTTTTGAATACGAAATTGGATGATCGATCCATCCATACGAATACATGAAACAAATTCATTCGTTTTCATGGTTCCTTTATAGATTTTACCAATACCCATACGTCCGACATAATCGTTATAATCAATTAAAGCCGGTTGAAACTGAAGAGGGGACTTTTCATCATCATTTGGCTTGGGTATGGTCTTAATAATTGTATCTAAGATAGGTTCCATTTTGATATCTTCTTTTAATTTGGGTTCATAACTCGCATAGCCGTGAAGACCTGATGCATAGACAACAGGAAAGTCAAGTTGATGTTCATCAGCTCCTAAATCTATAAATAAGTCATATACTTCATTTAAAGTCTTTTGGACATCTGCAAATGGACGATCAATTTTATTAACAACCACTATCGGTAATAATTTTGCTTCAAGTGCTTTTTTTAAAACAAATCGTGTTTGAGGCATGACACCTTCATAGGCATCTACTAAAAGTAAGACACCATCGACCATATACATAATCCGTTCCACTTCGCCACCAAAATCAGCATGACCTGGTGTATCTAAGATATTGATGCGGTGATTTTTATAAATAATGGCAGTATTTTTAGCTAAGATGGTTATCCCACGTTCTCTTTCGATGTCATTTGAATCCATCGCTCTTTCATCAAGTTCGTGATGTGCATCATAGCGTTCACTATGTTTTAATAATTGATTGACTAATGTTGTTTTACCATGATCGACGTGTGCAATAATGGCTATATTTCTAAATTCCATAAAGTTCCTCTTTTCTAACCTTTTTAATTATATACCGTATTCGCAAAAATGAAACAAAAAAAGTCTTGAAAATACATATTTTATGAAATAATGAGGTCATGTTGTCTTATTTTCATTGACATTAAATCCTTGAGTTTCAACATGAAAAAAATCTCCATCTTGGATGAGCAAAATGGAGACAATGATATCAATCATACAGCTATAAGATAATGATTAAAAAAGTAATGACTAATGCAGAAAAACAGATAATGGATAACATGATAATATTTCTCATACTCATCTTCATAAATGATGGGCTTACCTTAGCTTTTACTAATTGTTTATGTTTCTTCATCAAGATAAAAAACGAACCGATGAGTGAAAGGCCAAAAAGGATGCTAGGTATGATATAAGGTGATAACTCAAATAAAGTATTTGATACATATCTTCCTAAAAGCCATGGAATAAGTCCTAAAACGAAAAGCGATAACGTAGAAAAGATGAGTCCATATATCAATCCTTTTAAGATACCTTTACCTAATCGTTCTTGTTCTCTTATCCAAATAGCTAAATAGAGAATCATCAATGCTGGAACCAAGATAAAGATAACTAAATCTTTAAAGAAGGTAAAGACTTGACTTGAAACAACTAAAGGATCATTCGTGTTTGAAGGATCAAATAATAATTTCATATGACTTATCATCATCGAAAAGACGATTAAAATCATGATGATGACACTACGATTGATGATATTAAGCGTTGTTTTTTGTTCATCTTTAAAAAGAATGGGTATTTCTTTTTGAATATGTGGATAGATGTCACTTACAAAATGATGAACAGATTCATATCTACACATATCATCAAAGTGTTGAAAATGTCTTTGTGTGATCTTTTTAAACATATTGTTTTCAGGCGTTGGCTGCTTTAAGCTATCTTGAATTTCATAAAATTGTATATATGCTTTATTTTGACTTGAACTATTAACTGCTTTATCAAAATCAGGATATTTCATTAAATCTTTATGTTTTGTCATCATTAATATTTCAAAATGGGTATGTGCTTTGATGCTAATCATGAATTTAGCCCAATAAGCAGCTGCCATCTTATCATCAGAGGCGAGTAGTTGATCTACGTATGTTGAAGCCTCTTTAAACTGTTCATGATAAATTAAATATTTCACGAACTCTAAAATTGATTCATGACGAATGATGACCTCATCAGTAGGTATGAGTGAGACATACTTAGCTATCATTTGATTGGCTAATTTGTAGTTTTTTTGGTCAATGATGGATAAAATCGATAATTTAATTTCTGCAAATACATCCATTGGCTTGTGATTAACAACAAGCACTTGTTGGATAATTTCAGCAAATTTCAAATCTTTTATGGCATAGCGTAAATCTGTGATTTTTTTAACTTTATAGGTCGCACACAATAAGATGATATTCGATTGGACATGATTGGGATGATCTTTTAAGACCAGTTGTGTGAGTGTAAGTGCATCTTTATGAAAGCCTAATTGATTCATTCGTTCAGCCATTTCAACATATTTTTTGATGAACCGCTGATCTTTTTTGGAAATGCCTTCTGTGAGTGAAGCAAGCACTTGATGAATCCAATCAACCGATGCAATGTGATCATCTTTAATCTTTTGTTGAATCTCTTTATAAATTAAATCTGCAAATAATTGTTTTTCTCCAACTTTTTTCCATGTAAGAATAAAATCATATAAGGGTTTATCAAATTCTGAGACTTCAATAAGTTTACGTAGTAAATGACTTTCAAACGCTTGAAGGTATATATTATCTTCATTTGGTTTAATAAATCCCATGAGTTCTTCAAACATCGTAAAAACAGCATCCAACTTATGTTTTGGATCAAGTTCATCAAATGATGTCACTTCTAGAGTAGCTAAGATTTTATTCCATCTTGCCTTTACGGCATATGGATCCGTTTTGATGATTTCATCAAACACTTTAATAGCTCGACTAAATTTTTTACCTTGAAGATAGATTTGTTCAGCACTATTGATTTTATTAACAACAAGTGGATCTACTTGATAGTCTGATGAGACTTGTTGTCCAATTTTCTTTTCTGGTATTTCGATTGTCTTTTCAGGTTCAACGGTTTTAGGTTGAATGATTTCCACATCTTTTTCTATGGTTGTTTTTACCTTTTTAATGGTTGATTTTGCAGATTCCCATGCTTTAGATATAAACTCACATTCTTGCATATAAAGCTTTTTCATATAGTTATCTTTACATAACTCGATGGTTTTTACATAGTATTTGTTTTTTGTTGGTAATTCATCATAGAACGTATGAATCGCAGGTGTATATCGTGGATTTTTTTGTTCTTTAATGTATACAATGCCATAAGTTGATAAAAACATACCCCAAAATCCATGAACGAATTGTGGATAGCTTTTAGCAATGGCTTCATATTGCTTAAATGCTTCTTCATAAAGATGGCTATTTCTTAGTTTGTCAGCTGTAAGTAGTAAAGCAATCAAATTAGGATGATATTCCATGGTAAAATAATGCTCATTTTTACATTTAGGACATTGAAAAAGACCATCTAAAATTCGATGTTTCGCTTCAAGATGTTCGCCACAACATAAACAATGAGGAAATAAGTTTTGATTTTGCATACATAAACCTCTTTTAAGGTATGATTTTTTTAAACACTCAATCTTTTTGCTGCTTTGTTGACAATGTGATTTCTTGATTCTATTTTAACAATCCTATCTAGATAAATCAAGAATTGCCCCATTTATGGTTGATTTATGAATGATTATACAAAAAAATCATTCATATGTGGAATGATTTTTTAATTTGATGATTGATTTGTTTTTAAGATGCCACCTATACCAACAAAAGTAAATCGATCTTTTCCCTGTAAATCTTTCATTTGAAGAATCGTTGCATGAGGGAATTGTTTTATTGCATATTGATAGATAAGCTCTTTTTGTTGATATCCATGTTCAAATGCGATAAGTGCTCTTTCTTTAAGATGTCGCTTAGCAGATTGAAGAATTTTTTCATAAAAATCAGTTCCAAGTTTACCACCATAAAGTGCTATTGATGGTTCTTTAGAGACGATATCTTGAACGATTTCATCATCTGGTATATAAGGTGGATTTGAGACGATGATGTCAAATTTTTGTGGAATATCTTCAAAAAGATCAGATAAAACAAGTTTTGCTTTAGCTTTTAGTTTATCTCGATTTTGTTCAGCAACTTTAAGTGCTTGAGCAGAAATATCAGAAAGGGTGACATGCATGTTTTTTTCTTCTAATGCGAGTGTTAATCCAATACATCCAGATCCAGTACCTAAATCAAGTACATCAACTTTTTGATTTTCAAAATATGTGTCATAATATAGTAGTATATTTTCAACCAATTGTTCCGTTTCACTTCGTGGTATTAAAACATCCTTGTTTACTGTAAAAGGATATCCAAAAAAGTATGAGTGACCAATGAGATGTTGAACTGGAACGTGATGGATTAAATATTGATCAAGTAACATCAAATATCTATCTACAAAAGATGGTTCAACTTCTTGTTTAAATTGCAGATAAAACTGATGTGCATCTTGGTTAGATATCTCCATTAAGAGTAATCGACATGCTTCTTCTTCTTTATGATGAAGTTTTGCTTTTTGATAGGCAAGTTTTAATAACTGTTCATAAGTCACTTGGATTCACCCACAAGTTGACGTTTTTGAAACTCGTTAATTAATGGTTCAATAATGAGATCTAATCGTCCTTCCATAATCGCATCCAATCGTTGGAGTGTTAAACCAATTCGATGGTCTGAAACGCGATTTTGAGGGTAGTTATATGTTCTAATTTTTTCACTACGATCTCCACGACCTACGAGTGCTTTACGTTCAGCACCCTCTTTTTCCATTTGTTCTTCGATGATAGAATCATAAATTCTTGTCTTAAGAAGAGTGAATGCAGATGCTTTATTTTCATGTTGGCTTTTACCCACTTGACATGCAACCATAATCCCTGTAGGGATGTGAGTTAAACGAACAGCTGATTTTGTTGTATTAACTGATTGTCCTCCTGGTCCTGATGAATTGTATGTATCAACTCGAATATCATCCCATTTGACTTCAATATCGATTTCATCTGCTTCTGGCATAACAAGCACAGTGGCTGTAGAGGTATGGACACGTCCCATCGATTCTGTTTCTGGAACTCGTTGAACACGATGTGTCCCTGATTCATGTTTTAACAAGGAATAAACGAGTTTTCCTGAAATCATGAACTCTATTGATGTGTAACCACCCATGTTACCTTCCATCGCATTTAATATCTCAATTTTCCAATTTTTTGATTCAGCGTAGCGAGAATACATTCTAAAAAGATCGCCAGCGAAGATATTTCCTTCATCACCACCTGCAGCTCCTTTAATTTCCATAATGACGTTTTTGGAATCATTAGGATCTTTAGGAAGTAGCATAATCTTTAGTTTTTCTTCTGTCTCTTCTAGAATTGATCTTAAGTTATCCATCTCATGTTTACTCATTTCAATCAAATCATCATCTGATTCATCTTCAATCATCTGTTCGAGATCATTAAGCTCTGTTTCTTTCGTTTTATAAAATTGATAAAGAAGTACCGTATCTTGAATGGCTGATGATTCTTTCATCAGTCTTGTCATTTCTTTGACTTCAAGTGTTCCTGTACTTAATTTTTCTTGCATTTCTTGATATTGTTTTTCCATTATGGCTAATCGATCAAACATGTTATCACCCGTTTATCAATATTACCATATTTTAAAGATAATTACCATAGAAATATGTGTAAAACACATATATTAAAAGCTTTTTCCCATAAGCGTATTACTTACTAAAAATTATAAATTGTGTTATAATTAAGAAGTAAAATAAGAAAGGGAGAGGTATTAAAAAATGGAAAAATTATATCAAGTTTTAAACAAGCAAGTAGCAAACCTAAGTGTATTTTTCACAAAGTTACATCATTTTCATTGGTATGTAACAGGACCTAACTTCTATGCACTACACGCTAAATTTGAAGAGTTCTATGACGAAGTCAATGAACTATATGACGCATTTGCAGAAAGATTATTAATGATTGGTGGAAACCCTGTTTCAAATCTAAAAGGTTATTTAGCTATAACTTCATTGAAAGAAGCAAGTGGTTTAGAAAAGCCAGCTGACATGGTTCAACACATTTTAGATGATTTTAAATTATTAGTCACAGAATTTAAAGAAGCATTAGTCTTAGCTCAAGCTGAAGCTGATGAAGCAACTGCAGATATGCTTATTACTTCAATTGCAAGCTTTGAAAAACACATTTGGATGTTAACATTTACGCTTAAATAAGCATCTAACGCATGGGTTTTAATCTAAAAAAAGGTCTATAAAAAATAAAAAAGCTTAACTTTGATGATTGATTAAAGTTAGCTTTTTTATTTTTTTAGCTCTATAATTATGTTAGGGGTGGATGATTTTTAAAAGGGTAATAAAAAAGCATAAGTAAGCCTTTATAATAAAGGTGACCACACACTTTAGATATTGGTTTACATATATTCTCTGATTATGTAATTCAATATGGACAACCTTATTTTAAACTTAATAAGAAATTATTATACAATCTTATAGACTATTTAGAACAGCTTGAATATGAGCCTTTTGTTATACCCACAAAATAATGTAGCAAACATGTATTGACATCAACATAAGAGAATATTCATGATGCATTTTTATGATATAAAACAGGCAAAATGATTGCCTGTTTTTGTTTATGGTTTTTAAAAAAGTTCATCGAGTAAGATATAATATCTTATTTTATTCCAATCCGGAGACATATCAAGTTCATTGAATAGATGCTTTATATAATCTTCATGATGCCCAAAATTATGATAAATACTACGCACACAAAGTGATATATCAGCCCACTTACATGCAATGCCTGCACGATCAAAGTCAATGAAACCAGTGATTTTGTTGTCTTTCACAAGGACGTTAGGTAAACAATAATCACTATGTGAAAAAACAAGTTCTTCTTCAGGTTGATTATTCTTTAACCATTGAAGTAATTCATATGGATCTTTAAATCCATTTTCTCCATAGGTATCATCTTCTGCTTGAGATATATCGACATCATCTTCTTCAACATTTTTTTGACAAATATTTAATTTTTCTTTAAGTGTACTATCGAATGGACAATCTTTAATATCGATTTTCCATAACATCTTTAACCCTTTTTCAAGCATAGATATCATGTCATACGGTTTATCTAAAACAGATGGATCACATGTCATCACACCATCAAGTTTACTCATAAGTAAATATGCATATGTTTTCATTTCTTTATAACATATAACTTCAGGAACAGGTAATCTGTTTTTCAACCACAATAAAGTATCCTTTTCTTTGACTAGTATACGATCTATTTTTTTATGAATCTTTAAGACAAAACGATCATAAATGTATACACGAGACCCTGACATGCCCATCGTGTCTTTTTTTGGTTTAACATCATGTGTTAACTGTCTAATTTCTTTTGGAATATACATCTTATATCACCTATTAAAAAACCTAGCTAAGCTAGGTCTTTGATTAATCTTTATACGCATCTTCTTCTTCACGTTCTGCTTGTGCAGTGAAGCGTGAGAATTCAGTATCAAAACGATATAATAATCGAATACCTGCAACACCTTGTCTGTTTTTAGCAATGGAAAGTTCAACTTCACCTGTTTTCGCTTCTGGATTATGAATATAATAATCACCACGATATAAAAACATAACAATATCGGCATCTTGTTCAATACTTCCAGACTCACGTAAATCTGCTAAAACAGGTCGTTTATCTTCACGTTTTTCAACTTCTCTTGATAATTGTGATAGTGCTAAAATAGGCACTTTTAATTCTCTTGCCATTTGTTTGAGTGAACGAGAGATTTTAGCAACCTCTTCTTGACGATTACCCGAGCGATCATCACCTTTAATAAGTTGTAGGTAGTCAATGACGACAAAATCAAGTTTACCTTCTTGAGAAAGTTTGCGGCATTTAGCTCTAATATCAGCAACAGATACAGCAGCTGAATCATCAAATACGATATTTAAACGTGATAATGCTTGAACGCCACCTTCTAGAAATTGCCACTCTCTACTTGATAAGTGTCCAGTTTTAATTTTTGTGTTTTCAATGTTCGCTTCTGAAGATAACATACGTGCTGCAAGTTGTTCGTTGCTCATTTCAAGAGAGAAAATCGCAACCCCTGCTTGACCGTCTTTATTTCTTTTCGCAACATTTAAAGCTAAATTCATTGCAAACGCTGATTTACCCATAGAAGGACGAGCAGCCAAGATAATGAGTTCTTCAGGCTGAAGACCTGCAGTTAATTTATCTAAATTAGAAAAACCCGTGCGAAGTCCTGTGATACCACCTGTTTTATCACGATTTCTTTCCGTCTTTTCTTTCACTTCTTTCATCACTTGTGATAAAAGGGTGAAAGCTGAGGTCTTTCTTTTTTGTGCTAAAGCAAAAATAGCTTCTTCAGCTGTAGTGACATAGTTATTTGCATCCATATCACCTTGATATCCCATCTCAAGGATTTCGGATGCCAATTGAATGACTTGTCTTTTCATCGAACCATCTTTGACTAAATCCATATATGTTTCAAGATGTGCAGATGAAGGAACAGCTTCAGCTAAAGCGATTAAATATTTTTTACCACCCGCTTTAATCAGTTCTTGCTTACTCTCAAGCTTAGCTGCTACGGATGCATAGTCAATATTTAAGCTTTCTTGATAAAGCTCAATCATTGCTTTATAGATTAACATGTGGCTTTGTTCAAAAAAATCATCTAGTTGCAGTTGATCAATCACAGATACAATATGTCTAGGCTCTAAAAAGATGGTTCCTAAAACAGATTGCTCAGCCTCGTGATGATAAGGTAAGCTTTTAGCCATGATAGATACCTACTTTTCTATAATATGAACTTCGAATTGAGCTTTAATATCCTTATGGAGTTGAACGGTTGCTGTATAAATACCAACCGAGTTAATTTCACTTGCTAGTTCGACTTTTTTCTTATCTATTAGGATGTGGTGAGCTGCTTCAAATGCTTCGCAGATTTGTTTGGTCGTTACACTACCAAAAAGCTTTCCATCTTGTCCTATTTGAATACCTAATGTGACTTTCTTACCATCGATTTCTTGTTTTAATGTTTTCATAAGTTGTAAATGTCTTTGTTGTGCTTCAAATGCTTCTTCTTTGGCGCGATTTAAAGCATTTAAATTTTCATCATTTGCAAGGAGTGCTTTCTTTTGTGTCACTAAAAATTGACCATATCCAGCAGCAACCTCAATGACATCATCTTTCTTTCCTCTTCCTTTTACATCTTCTAATAATATTACTTTCACTTGTTGTCCTCCTTGACCATATTCTAAGTCGATATAGTTTTTTAATTGGTCATACACTTCGTGTATTGACATATTTTCGATTTGTGCAGCTGCACTATTTAAATGTCCTCCTCCACCCAACGCTTCCATAAGGATTTGGACATTGACATGCTGATATGATCTCGCTGAAACACCTACTAAGTTGGTACCCATCTTTGCGATCATAAATGCTGCATCTATCCCATTAATTTGGAGTGCAGCTTCTGCAACTTGTGCAAGTAAGATACGATCTTCATAAATATCTGATGTCATGACAAATGCAAATCTTTCTAAATAAATATCCACTTGTCCAAGAAGCTTATTTATCTCTAAGGTACGCACTAAATCGCGTCTTAACCATAATTTAACTTCAACAATATCTGCACCAAAATCTTTCAGCTTAGATGCGACTTCAAATGTTCTTGAACTTGTTCGAATCGAGAAGTTATTTGTATCTACGATGAGTCCACCATACATGATGGTTGCTTCTAAAGGTGAGATCTTCAACTCTTCTTCGGTGCTATAGAAATTAATCAACTCCATGACTAACTCAATCGTTGATGAAGCATAAGGCTCAACAAATGAGAACATGGCATTAAATGTTTCTTCACCTATACGATGATGATCGATAACAATCAGTCTAGGTATTTTTTCTAAGATTTCTGGACTCATAACTATTTTTGGTGATTGAGAATCAACAACGATGAGCAACGAATCAGGATTTAATCTTGGAATAATCATGTCTGGTGTATAGCAATTTTCAATTAATTGAGGTAAATCAAACTTCAGTTGATCATAAAGCTTTTTAACAGTTGCATCTAATTTTTCTTCTTCAATAACTAAAAACACTTGTTTCTTACTTGCTTTTGCCATATGATATACAGCAACCATTGAACCAAATGCATCTAAATCCGCTTGATTATGACCCATAATGACCACATGAGCTGATTTTTCAATAAATTCTTTTATCGTCTGAGCATTAATACGAATACCCACACGTGAGCTTTTTGCAGCCGCATCGTTTTTAGCACCAAAATATGCTATTTTTTGATCTTGTATATTAACAACGACTTGGTCTCCACCTCGTTTTTCTGCTAGTTCAATGGCGTTTTGAGCATAGATACCTAATTCTTCGTATTTAACATCCCAAGATGCAACACCCATAGATATGCTTACTCTCACTTGGTTTTGTGTTGATATTAAACGAATCTTATCTAAAATATCAAACTTATCATTAATCATTTTTTCAAGCTGTCTTCGATAACCGATAAACAAAAGACGTTCTTCAGCATAAGGCTTTAAGAAACAATCATACTTATTGGCCCAGTCAGCAATAGCTGCTAAATACTCACCTTTAAGTGATGATTGTTCAGATACGTCTAACGAAGCAAGTGCTTCATCTAAATTATCAAGATAAATAATACCTAAAGCAGCAATTTGATTTTGATATCTTTCCTTCATTTCTTCACGAGCTGTAACATCAAACAAATAGAAAAATTTAAATTCTGGACGATATGTGACATCATATGTTTCGTTTTTAATGCGAATCATCGTTTGAGTTTTATTATTAACAGCTGCTAAATGTAATTGTGGGTGTACTTCTTTTAAATCTTTACCTGTAATTCTTGGATCGAAAATCGTTTTTGCATGTGGATTTGCCCACTTGATTTCTAAATCATCGTCTAATGCAATAATACCAATCGGTAATTCGTTAAAAACCTCATCACCTACTTGGTTTACATGATATGACAATTTTGTCCACATGGACAACCTGTTTTGAAGTGTTTTTACTTTCTGTCTTGATTGAAAATTGAGATTGATATAGATGGCTACCCATAAGAAAGAAAAACTTAAAAAGAGCACAACAAGTGCACCTAGTCTTTGTCCATTATTGAACTCGATGAATGGGATATAGATATAAATAGCAAATCCAACAAGAATGGATGCAATGATGATTAATATCCAACGTTTCATGGAAACCACCTACTTTAAGGTTATTATATCAATAACCTATCTCTTTTTCAATGAAATAAACGGTATAGCTTAAAATAAAAACTGCATTGATATGCAGTTTAATTTTGTGATTAGTCTTTTACGAATGGTAAAAGTGCCATGTGACGAGCGCGTTTAATCGCTGTTGCAAGTGGACGTTGCCATTTTGCAGATGTACCTGTGACTCTTCTTGGTAAAATCTTACCACGGTCAGTGATAAATCTCTTTAATAGCTCCACATCTTTGAAATCGATGTGTTCAACTTTATTTTGAGTAAAGTAACATACTTTACGACGTCTCTTGAAACCGCCACCACGTTTTTGTTGATTCATGTGATGTTCCTCCTTTAAAATGGTAAATCTTCTTCTGCAGCGAGTTGCTTACTTGTTTCGTAGAACTCATCGTTTTCTGCAGTGTTATCATCTGTTTTTTGATAAGGTGTTTCTGATTCGCCTTTTGATTCTAAGAATTGAATCGAATCACAAACCACTTCTGTGATATAACGGGTGCCATTTTCAGCTTCGTATTGTCTTGTTTGAATACGACCTTCAACACCCAAGAGTGCACCTTTTTTGACAAAGCGTGCTAAATTTTCCGCTTGTTTACGCCAGACAACGCATTGAATGAAGTCAGCTTGTCTTTCTCCTGATTGATCAGAAAATTGACGATTTACTGCAAGCGTAAACGTAACGACAGGAATGTTTGATTGTGTAGTTTTTACTTCAGGATCCTTTGTAATTCTCCCAACCAAAATAACTCTGTTCATCATACTTATTCGCCTTCTTTCACGACGATGAAGCGTAATACATCTTCGGTAATACCTACGACACGGTTATATTCAGCAATCGCTTCTGGAGTTGCTTCAACAAGTAACCAAACATAATAGCCTTTTTTATGATGCTCAATCTCGTAAGCTAAATCTTTTAGCCCCAACTCTTTGAGCTCAAGCACTTGGCTATTGTAATTCACAAAAATTTCGTTAAAGTGATTAACAATTTGCTTAATGTTTTCGCTTTCTACAGTTGGACGGATGATATACATAATTTCGTATTTTTTCATTCGTTCCACCTCCTTCTGGTCTATGGTCTTAATAAGACAAGGATTATCTTATGCTAGGTCATTATATCATATATAATATGATTAAACAACACTTTTTCTATCCTTTTTTTAAATCAGCTTTTCGAGCTGTTCATAGGTATAACTTATGGTTGTTTCGATTGCTTTTTCTCGAGATAAATTGTTTAAGTTTAAATGAAAATTGTGTATCTTTTTACCGATATAGATACCTATATATACCTCTAAACCAGCTTTATCATCCGATAGAGTCGGTCCTGCATTACCGGTAATCCCAACACCTATATCAGAATCCATGCGTTGAGAAACTAAGATAGCCATTTGTTTTGAAACACTTTCTGAGACGACACCATGGGTTTCAATAAGCAAGGGATCTATGCCTAATAATTTAACTTTTTGATCGATGTGATAGGCAATAATGCCCCCTTTAAAGACCTTGGAAGCTCCTTTAATTTTCGCGAGAGCATAAGAAAGACCACCACCGGTCATACTTTCAGCAAACGCGATGGTAAGGCCTTTTTTCAGACATTTTTCATAAACTAAGTCTACACTCATGAAAGTGTAATTTCTACAACAACTTCGACAAACTCACCACCAACATTTCTTATAACTTTGATGGTATGTGTGTCCCCAAATGCTGCATCTGTAAGTTGTGCACCAATATCAGCTATCGACGTAATTGGTGTACCATTCATTTCAATAATCAAGTCATTGATGACAAGAACAAGATGTGCATTACGTGTATAATCAAAATCAATAACAACGACTCCTACTGGATTTGGAGGTAATAAAGATGCATCATTACTTTCAAGGAAAACATTTACTTCTTGAACAGTAACACCTAATCTAGGTTTTCTTTCTAAGATAGTGAAATCTTCTTCTTCAAATCCTAGAACAACAGGTGCAAGTGAATTAATAGATAAAGAGTAGTTTAATCCTTCAGCAGCTATAGGTCCTTCTTTTGTATTGATATTAGAAATTTTAGCTACATTAATACCAATCAAATCACCATTGAGATTAAACAATGGTCCACCAGAATTACCTGGATTCAATTCTGCGTCATGCATGATAGCAAGTCCTGGTATTTGATTATAAGTAACACCTGTTAGTGAGACGACACCTTGGGTTACGTAGTTATAAAGTGATATATTTTGAGGTGTACCGATGGCATAGACATCTTGACCTTTAAGAATTTCTAAAAAGACATTTTGATCTTCTTCATTTTTTTGGAAAGCTCTAACGGTGTGAACAGTTAAAATACGTGTCGTTTCAAAACGAACTACAGCAATATCGTAGCGAGCATTACTTGCTACGTCAATGACATTGATGTCATTCACACTGTTTCCAAAATGTATTTTTGCTTCTGATGCTTCATCCATAACGTGATGATTAGTCATCGCATAATAACGATAGCTAACTGGGTCAGTTGGTAATTCTTCAACCTTATAAATGATACCTGAACCATGTCCTGTATCTGTTTTAATCGCTACAGTTGCTTTTTCAGCTTCAGCAATCATTTCAATACGTAATTGTTCATATTGATTTGGCGATACATAATCTACTTTTGCTCTAAGTTCTACTCGACAACCGACAAGTAAAACAGTAGCAAACACAATCAGTATGATGTTAAATATTTTTCTTTTCATCTTGAATTTCCTCCTAATTGGAATAAACGATAAGCATTTTCTGTTGTTTGTCTTGCAACGTCTTCAACAGATATACCTTTGATTTCAGCAATCTTCTTAACGACTTCTTTTGTGTGTGCGGGTTCATTTCTTTTTCCCCTATAGGGTATGGGTGATAGATAGGGACTATCTGTTTCTACTAAAATATGGATTAGATCAATATTTTTCACAATGTCGGTGATGTCTTTTGCGTTCTTATACGTTATCGGTCCATCAACACCAATCATAAACCCTAAATCAATCGCTTTATGAGCATCTTCTAAATGTGAACTGAAGCAATGAAATACGCCTTTAACTTTGCCTTTATAAGGAAGTAAACACGCATAAGCTTCATCAAATGAATTGCGTGTATGAATAACTAAGGGAAGTTTATATTCATCAGCTAGTTTGATTTGTTCCATAAAAATCTTTTTTTGTAAATCGAGATTATCTTTACTCCAATAAAGATCAATGCCACATTCACCAATAGCAACCACTTTGCGGTGTTTTAATAGGGGTATGATATGACTTATAGTCGATTCATTAACGTATCCTGGATGGACGCCAACCGTTGCATATAAATTTTCATGTAACTCGGCTATTTTAAGTGCTCTATGATTATGTTCTTCATCCATACCAATGATGATGATTTCAGACACATCGTTTCGTTGTGCACGCTCAATGACTTCTTTTAAATCATGCTGAAATTCTTTTGTATTAAGATGTGCATGTGTATCTATAATCTTCATTCATATCATCCTCTTTGTATTATTTATTTTATCACAGATAAAACAAAAAATGTGTGGAATGATGCATTGATAAAAAAATCACACGATTAAACATAAAAAACAAAAAAAGCATGGAGATGATTTCACCATCCATGCTTAATACGTTATCTAATTATTATTTCTTTGGAGCTGGTTTAGTAGGTTGTTGAACTGGAGCTTTTGGAGCTGGTTTAGTTTGAGCTTGTTGTTTTGGAGCTGGTTTAACTTGTGCCATATGTGTTCACCTCACTTTTGATGAAATATAAGTAGATCATCATCTGTTGTGGTGGTTAATGTTAAGGGCTATTTAATAGGATCGAATGAACATAGCGATTAAGAATTAATCAGCGACCAGCATGACTTGCTGCTCAATATTTAGGTAGAAATGATAAGATTTTTCTATCCAATTTCATCATACACTTTTTATTTAAAATTGTTATCATTTTTGATACGATTATATACACATTTTGATGTATAATTTATGTCTCATGAGATCTTTTAATTAACATGATCTTTAAGTTGATTTAACAAGTAATCAATCAGTTCAACACTTTGTGTGGCACCACTAGATAAATCAGTCATTGGTATGAGCTCTGATATGTTTTTATCTATTATTTGATCCAAATAATTGATAACTCGATTATAATAAAATCCTTTAGAATGGCCATATTCATCCATGGGTAAGTCATATCCAAAAATAGTTCCATCTATATAAATGGCAATGTATAAGTTGATGGTACCTGTTGAATCCATATCAACATGATATATGTTACTCCCTCGTAATTGATACAAATACCCGATTATTTCGTTTTGAGTGTTTTTAAAAATACCTCGACTCACGATATGAGTGGTTGCTACAAAGTGGTTGTCTGCAAATAAGTGATAATTTGTCCCTAACCATCCATCATCTGTTATATCAAGTTGTGTCAAAATAAACATATATTTCTCAAACATGGCATCCATATGTTCTCTTATGGAATCATATGAAAGGGTTGCTCCTGTTGAGAGATTAGGTTTACTATTGAATGCTGAAACAATATCTCCTTCATAGCTTTTTACATAACGATGAATGTCATCGTATTGATATGAAGATGTGTATTCAATAAACTCTATTTCTTCAATAAGACCTCGTCTATTGACAACCATACGAAGACTAATTTTACCAAAACTAAACTCTGAGTATGAAGTTATCACTATATATCTCATTTCATGTGCTTCATTGAAGATTGCACTCACACTCATAATAAGTGGATGAGGAGTGACTGAATAATGTGTTATATAATCACCTTCATGAAGTAGGTGACTATATGTGATATTCACTGACCATTTCGCATAGAGAATAATGGGGAGTGTTGATTCTTCTATTTCAGTGATTCCATGAAAAGGTATTTCAAACGTATGATTATCTAAATACCATCCACTAAACTCATACCCGTTTTTTGTTGGATGATTTGGTAAAACAAAATCATTAATCGTTTTAATCTTAATTGTGCTAATCTCAGATCCTCCATTAGTATTAAAATGTATCTCATAGTTATACTCATCTGAACATGCACTTAAAAATGCGACTAAACATAATAGGATAAAGCCACTAAACAATTTCATATTAAACATAATCCACCCCATATTTATTTTAATTATATTATAGCATCATTCATTTCAATTTTATAGATACAAAAAACTAGGACAATGATTGTCCTAGTTTATAGATTGCATTTGTTTTGATTAGTTGATACTATTCAATAATTTTAACAACTGAACCTGCACCAACGGTACGTCCACCTTCACGAATTGAGAACTTAGTTCCTTCTTCAATAGCGATTGGGTGAATAAGTTCAACGATCATCACTGTGTTGTCACCTGGCATAACCATTTCAGTACCTTCTTGTAACGTGATAACACCTGTTACGTCAGTTGTACGGAAATAGAATTGTGGGCGATAGTTTGAGAAGAACGCTGTATGACGTCCACCTTCTTCTTTAGAAAGAACGTAAACTTGCGCTTCAAACTTAAAGTGTGGATTTACTGATTTTGGCTTAGCTAAGACTTGACCACGTTCAACTTGATCACGGTTAACACCACGAAGAAGCGCACCAATGTTGTCTCCAGCTTCTGCATAGTCTAATAACTTTCTAAACATTTCAACACCAGTAACTACTGTGTTCTTTGTTTCAGTAATACCAACGATTTCAACTGGATCTCCAACTTTAACTTGACCACGTTCAACACGTCCTGTAGCAACAGTTCCGCGTCCTGTGATGGTAAATACGTCTTCAACTGGCATTAAGAATGGTTTGTCAGTTTGTCTTACTGGAAGTGGAATGTATGAGTCAACTGCATCCATTAATTCTTGTACTTTTGCTTCCCATTTTGGATCGCCGTTCATAGCTCCTAGAGCTGAACCACGAATCACAGGAATTTCGTCTCCTGGGAATTCATATTCTGATAATAATTCACGAATTTCCATTTCAACTAAATCGAGTAATTCTTCATCATCGACCATATCTGATTTGTTCATGAAAACAACAAGCTTTGGTACACCTACTTGGCGTGATAATAGAATGTGTTCTCTTGTTTGTGGCATAGGGCCATCTGCTGCAGATACAACTAAGATACCGCCGTCCATTTGAGCAGCACCAGTAATCATGTTCTTAACATAGTCAGCATGTCCTGGGCAGTCAACGTGTGCATAGTGGCGTTTTTCAGTTTGGTATTCTACGTGTGCGGTGTTAATAGTAATACCGCGTTCTTTTTCTTCTGGTGCTGAGTCAATTGATGCATAGTCTTTAATGTCTGCTAAACCTTTTTTAGCTAATACCATTGTAATAGCAGCTGTTAAAGTTGTCTTGCCGTGGTCAACGTGGCCAATTGTACCAATGTTAACGTGTGGCTTTGTTCTTTCAAATTTTTGTTTTGCCATTGTAATATTTCCTCCTAATTGAGATTATTTTTATTTGTTTTTTGATTAACCATATTCATTGTATATTAAAATATACATTTTTGCAAGCGGATTAGTTAGAACCGCGCTTTTTAATAATTTCTTCCATAATTGATTTTGGACACTTATCATAGTGCTTAAATTGCATCATAAATGTTGCGCGTCCTTGTGTGTTTGAACGAAGCGATGTTGCGTATCCAAACATTTCTGCAAGAGGTACAAGTGCACGAATAGCAACTGCATTTCCTCTACCTTCTTGAGACTCAAGACGTCCACGTCTTGATGTGATATCACCAATAACGTTACCTACATAATCATTAGGAACAACCACTTCAACGTCCATGATAGGTTCTAAGATAATGGGTTGAGCTTTTGTCTTTGTTTCTTTTAAAGCCATGGAAGCTGCAATCTTAAATGCCATTTCAGATGAGTCGACATCATGGTATGAACCATAATGAAGGGTTGCTTTTAAGTCGATGACTGGATATCCAGCAATAATACCATTAGGTAGAGCTTCTTCAAGACCTTTTTGAACAGCTGGAATGTATTCTCTTGGAATCACACCACCGACAATTTTGTCTACGAATTCGAAACCTTTACCTGGGTTTGGTTCAAATTTAATGACAACGTGTCCATATTGTCCACGTCCACCTGACTGACGAACAAATTTACCTTCGATATCTGCTACTCCAGATATCGTTTCACGATAAGATACTTGAGGTTCAGCAACATTTGCTTCTACCTTAAATTCTCTTTTCATACGATCAACGATGATTTCTAGGTGGAGTTCACCCATACCTGCGATAATGGTTTGTCCCGTTTCATGATCAGTGAATGTCTTAAATGTTGGATCTTCTTCAGCAAGTTTTTGTAATGCAACACCCATTTTATCTTGGTCTTGTTTTGTTTTAGGTTCAATCGCTACGTTAATAACAGGTTCAGGGAAGATCATGGTTTCTAAGATGATGTCATCTTTTTCAGCAGTTAACGTATCTCCCGTTGTTGTATCTTTTAACCCAACAACTGCTGCGATATCTCCAGCGAAGACTTCTTTAATTTCTTCACGGTGATTTGCATGCATTTGAAGCACACGACCAAATCTTTCTTTAGCTCCTTTATTTGTGTTTAACACATATGAACCTGAAGTCGTTTGACCTGCATAGACTCTAAAGAATGTGAGACGTCCAACATATGGATCTGTCATCACTTTAAATGCTAAAGCTGTAAATGGTTCATCATCTGATGGATGACGTCTAACTTCATTACCATGTGAATCTTCTCCAATAACAGCATCAATATCTGTTGGTGCAGGTAGATAATCTACGACTGCATCAAGCATTTTCTTAACACCTTTATTTTTGAATGATGTTCCACAAATAACTGGGAAGAATTTTACTTGAAGCGTTCCTTTACGGATTGCTTTTTTAATTTGTTCGATAGAGACTTCTTCACCTTCAAGATATTGCATCATGATGTCTTCATCAAAATCTGCAACAGCTTCGATGAGTTGTTCTCTCTTTTGTTCAACGATGTCTACTAAATGTGCTGGAATCGGTACTTCTTTATTGGCTTCATCTGCAGATCCATCATAAATAAACGCTTTTCTTTCAATGATATCAATGATACCTTTAAAATCTGATTCAGCGCCAATTGGCCATTGAATCGGAACAGCTTTAACGCCTAAGCGGTTATGAATAGTTTGGATTGCGCGAGCAAAGTCTGCACCAATTTTATCCATCTTGTTAATATAAACGATTCTTGGAACTTTATACTCGGTGGCTTGTCTCCAAACAGTTTCTGTTTGAGGCTCAACCCCGGCTTGTGCATCTAAAACAGTGACAGCACCGTCTAATACACGAAGTGATCTAGATACTTCAACCGTAAAGTCAACGTGACCTGGGGTATCAATAACATTAATTTTGTGTTCTTTCCAATATGCTGTGGTTGCAGCAGATGTAATGGTAATTCCACGTTCTTGTTCTTGCTCCATCCAGTCCATTGTAGCAGCACCATCGTGAACCTCTCCGATCTTATGAATCTTACCGGTATGGTAAAGAATTCTTTCAGTCGTTGTTGTCTTGCCCGCATCAATATGGGCCATGATGCCAATATTACGGACTCTATTTAATGGGAATACACGAGGCATAATAATAACTCCTTATTACCAGCGATAGTGAGCAAATGCTTTATTTGCTTCAGCCATGCGGTGTACATCTTCACGTTTCTTAACAGCTGCACCTAAACCTTGTGATGCATCCATAATCTCTTTTGCTAATTTTTCTTCCATCGTCTTTTCATTTCTTAGACGAGCATAGTTAATTAACCATCTTAATCCTAATGTTGTTTTTCTTGAAGCTCTAACTTCTGTCGGTACTTGATAGTTTTGACCACCAATACGACGTGAACGAACTTCAATAACTGGCATGATATTGTTTAAAGCTTCGTTGAAAACTTCAATGGGTTCTCTTCCAGTTGCTTCTTTGACGCGATTAAATGCGCCATATAAAATGCCTTGAGCAGTACCTTTTTTACCGTCTTCCATAATGGTGTTAACGATACGGGTAACAAGCTTTGATTGGTAAATTGGATCTGGTAAAACGTCGCGTTTTACGATATGTCCTTTACGTGGCATGAGTTCACCTTCTTCCTTTCTTTTGATCGATATTTGTTTGTTTTAAATTTTTATATTATTTCTTTCCTGCTGGTTTAGCTTGAGTTCCTGGTTTGCCTACGACTGCTTTTGGACGCTTAGCACCATACTTTGAACGAGCTTGTTTTCTGTTGGCAACTCCTGATGCATCAAGTGTTCCACGAACGATGTGGTAACGAACTCCTGGAAGGTCTTTTACACGACCACCACGAATAAGTACAACACTGTGCTCTTGTAGAGAGTGTCCGATACCTGGGATGTAAGCAGTAACTTCTGTTTGGTTACTTAAGCGAACACGGGCATATTTACGGAGTGCAGAGTTTGGTTTCTTTGGTGTCATGGTTGTAACACGTGTACATACCCCGCGTTTTTGAGGTGAACTGTAGTCGCTTTCCGCTTTCTTTTGGCTGTTAAAACCATAGCCTAGAGCAGGTGATTTTGATTTGTACTTTTTGTCTGTTCTCCCGTTTTTGACAAGTTGTGAGATTGTTGGCATTTGTATTTCTCCTTTCTTCTAACACATATCCAAGTGTTTCTTTTTTTGTTTTAAAAATTAATTTTGGCTTAATTGAGCCAAAATTTATCTATTTTTTACGTGTAATTCACGCAGCGTTTTAATTATATAATAGTTTGTTTTAGAAGTCAACATTTTTTGTTTAAAAAAGAATGAAAATATAAAAAAATCCCCTTAACGTAGACATTGGATTTTGATATGTCTACATAAAGGGGATGATCTCTAGAAATAATTTAAGTTGCTTATGTTATTAATAATTTAAATCGAGTGTGAATTCATGGCTTGTGTACATTGTTGTATAGATTTGAATATAAATCCTGTCATATGAGTGATAGTAATATCGATCCCAAATGAGATTTTCTGTTAGAACATATGTTTCTCCATTATCATATGTTATTGTAAATTGGTGATTTGACCAATTAAATGGGATCCCACCGTTTTGATATATATCTTGATTTGTCATTTCTAGTTCAAATGTATGATCATATATATATCGATCGATTTCGTTTTCATATGGTGTTAGAACATATGTTCGTGAATAAAATTGTAGGACAAGATTTTCATTATCCCAGTTGATTGTTCCTTGTTCTGAACTAGAGCTAATCACGTTATTTTTGATATAGACACGATCTGTAGACCAATGCCAATTGTATATATTGATTATATCTTCTGTTGTTAACTGCTCTGGCGTAATTGAAACTTGATGAGTCATGACAATCATATTTATGTCTTTTATTTTAACAATAAATACATAGCTATAGTCTTGAGATTGTGGATCAAACATAAAGTAAAAGCCTACATAATCGTCGTTTTGACCATCAAAATCAGGATAGTTTTCAAACGCATATGATCGTCCATCTCCCATGATGTTGACTACAATTTGTGAGTTTGGATTCAATAGATTTACTGGATATGTCTCATAGTATTCACTTGGTATATCAATCTCTAATTCGTTAATAGAGTCATAGAAATAAACTCTTACATCTTCTTTTAGAATTGGATCACCATATGATACATCCGATATGAGATCAACTTTCACCTCATACGCATTATCAAAATATAGTTCCGCAACAAAAGGTAAATCTGCTATTTTTGAGAATGTAAAATTCTCTCCATTATCAAGTATAATTTCCTGGTTCATCACTTGATATTCATAGTATTTTAATGAATAATTCCAATTAATCAATGACATATGGTAAATCGAATCAGGAGAAACGAAAATTGCTGCTGTATATTGATTTCTCTTTAATAATGCATCGATGATATCTTCGGTGTTTCCTGCATCTTCATAGAGTCCATATCGAATACTTCTGACAAGATAATGATAGAGATCTCTATCCTTGTGTATCATGATATATTCTTTATAATCTTCATGTAATATTTCATAAACTCCTAATATATCTTTGGTTAAATCATAATCTTCATCATAGTATATCTCAACGATATAAGAATTATAAACATATCGGTTTGCAAATGATGGATAAACATACATCCAATCATTGAAATAATTATAATAAACTTCATCGTACCAATCTGGTTCAATTAAATATGAATCACCATCTTGATATTCAATATAGACCATTAAACCTTCATGCTTGATTTCTTCACCTATTTTATACGTTGTCTTAAGCTGACTATCTTCATATCTGAATGAATAATCCAAATCAAAGAAGAATCGATAAGCCTCTCCAACATATTCAAAAGAGTAGACATCTTCACCCATGGTATATACTAAAGTTACTCCATCAAATGTAAAGTTAGTTAATGTATGACCCATCCATAAATAATCACCACTTACACCTACATGATATACACTTTGGTTTTTATTAAAATCTCTAACGAAGTACTTATCTTCTGATGGATGTTGTATATATTGATATTTCATCAGTGCAACATACCCAAATCCAGTATCACCAATAGCCATGACGGTTTGGTTTTCGCGATTATAGAAGATACCTTTAATAAGATGTGTTTCTAAGTAATTCATGTCCAATGATGGGGTGATTGAAATGTATGTCTGATTCCCATTAATGACTCTCATATATTGAGATGTACCTTGTTCTTCAAGGATCATAAAGGGTTCCATCGCAATTAATGCTGGTTCAATCAGTATTCTTTCATCTGAAAAAACTGCATAGAAATAAAGATCTTGTTTTGTGACAATACTACCTAAGTAGAATACGTGATTAGGATCAACTGGCTCATATTCAATCTGGTAGTTATGATCATTAATATATCTTTGGACTTCTCCCAAATAAATATACTCAAAGGTATTAAAATAATCATAAAGGTATAAATGGGTATCGTTAACTTCATAGCCATATGCATTCATATACTCTTGATAATTTCCAAGTATCATGGATGATTGGAAGTAAATGCTATCTTGGTCTAATACATAATATGTGGATTGCATCCAATATTTGTAAAAGTACACATCTAGGAATGTAATAATTGCTTCAATGGTTAGCTCTGTACCTAAATCAAACAGCGAGAATGTATATGATTTTAATGAATATCCGTCATCTCTAACAGCAAATTCTAAAACTTCAATATCTGCTCCATCAAAGATTCGATAATAATAACCTTGGATATCATCTGAGACATGATAAAGTTTTTGATCTGTTACAGTGATGGTTTGATAAGCATACATGGTTATTCCAAAAAGAGATACACTCAACTGAACTGTATGAGATCCTTTCACATATACACGACCAACACTATCTGTAAAACCATTGTAATTTCTGTAAACTGAAGCTATATCGGTGATATCATAAGTGTCGTCATCGTCATATTTAATGGTCACAATGCCTTTTTCAAAGCTAAAGATCTCACCAATTTCATAAGTGGTTTTAGTTTGTGAAAAATCATATTCTAAGACATAATATTCATCTGAAAGATAACGTGGTACTTCAAATAAATACTCGTATGAAATTTGACCACCATGTTGATTGCTCGTCATCAAAAGATTACGATTGTCTAAAGTATATGTGTATTGATGATTACCAACGATCGCGATGTCATCTGTAAAAAAGGCAAAGTATAAACTATAATGAAGATTTGACAAATCTTCGAGAGTCAATTCGTTGATTGATTTTTCACCGGAATAGTATGTAGAGCGGTATGTATATATAGACCCATTAACAGGAGTTACATAGATGACTGCCATGTAACCATCATACTGGATAGCATAGAAGCCTGATCTATCTTCGTTTATTTCATTTGTTACTGGGATCGAAAAACTAATCGATAAATTCTTATATGCAAAGGTTAGGTTAATTTCAAAATAGGGTTGATTAGACCATTGTGACTGGACGCTAAAATAATAATTGGATAAATCCATTTCACTTAAAGGAATCTCTACTTCTGAAAGATCCGAATAGATAATATGGAAAGAGACATCATCTAAACTAGATAATCCTTGAGATAGGTCGTATGATCCAGGAAGTCCTGTGATGTAAGAATCAACAGGTCCAACATATTCTCTAAATTCTGTTTGTCCCTGTACTTTTGAGAATAAAACATCATTTCTCACATAATAATTATTAACTTCAAGATATTCATAAGATGACAAATAATCATGATGATATGAAATGTTACTATATCCATTATAAAACTCAATACGATTGTTATAAATATGTACATTATAATGCTCAATCGAATCTATATCAAGATTGTTATATGTCTCAATAAGTGCATCATCATTTAATAGTTGTGGTGATTCTAATAAAACACTGTTATAAACTCCACCGATTTTAACTATAAAAAGGTACTTATACACGTTGTCAACAGGATATGTTTCTTGTATTCGATATACCCCTCTAATCATCTCATTAGTAATCTCTGGAATAACTTCAACTTGAATATCAATATCACCAAAATTTATGATCTGTAGTCCTAATGTGTCCCTATCAATATCATAATAACTAATATATTGATTCCAATAGGCATATCCATCTCGATAAACCTGATGAATTGGAACACTTAAATTGTGGTAGTAATATGGTTGTTGTTGAGTCGTGACAACTGGTAAATCATTGTTAATGATTGTATCAACTAACTCACCTGGTGATAGAGCTTCAGCAAATGGACTAAAATCAATCATACCATCTTTTTGATAATCATCGAAATTTGGCATATTTAATGAGATGGTATCTCCAAATTTAATCTCTAAACGCATATCCAATTTCCCACTTAAACCTGTTCTTTCATAAATAGAGGTTTCAACATCTGGAGTACTAAAGTGGATATAGACATATGTTAATTTTTTATTATCTATAACTAGAGTTAATGTGAGATCGTGATTTAGTAAATCTTCAATTAGCTTTTTATCAGGTTCATAACTAAACAAAAATTCTGATATAGCTTTAATATCATCGTTATTTTCAAAATGCAAAATATATTTTTTACTACCATCTTTGTAGATTTCAAGCGATTGGACTAAATCAAGGAGACTTGTCATATCTTGTTGTGGGATTGGGTCATAGGAAGGTATTTCAAATTCGACAGATTCAAACATAGCATTTAGAAGATTAGCATACTCCTCCATCTCGTGTTTAATCTTTACAGCTTCTGCAGCGTAATTACCATACAATTTATAAAACCCATCAACATACATGGATGATTGTGATAGGTAAAAATCACTATCAAGAGCTAGTGAATGCTTTGTTGTATATGAGTGTTCACCATATTCATTCAAGGTATTTCTGTAACCGTTAAAGATGATTTGTCCGATTAAGCTAGAATCTGCAAATGTTTGACCATAAATACCTGTCGCAGTTAATTGTGCATTAAATTTAAAAGAATTGGTAAGGGTGTTTTGATCAAATAATCGCGTATAATAATCATTTGACACATTTAATTCAAAATTAGCATCCATTTGAATCGATAATGATGTATTAGGTGCAATTAACTGCGTTCCTGCTAGATTATTGAAAAATGCGATTTTATCGAATGTGTTTAATTTGATTCCATTTAAACTTGGTTGTTGATATGATAAATTTAATGTTTCTCGATATGTTTGAACATCATCATGTGAAGTTGGCTTTTGAATTTCAAGTGTTGTTTGTAGACGTATGACTAATAGTTCAAATGTTTTAGTTTGAACTTCAACACCTTTTGTTAGAGTTGCTGTCAGTGTTACTGTTGTGTTTTCATTTGTGCGTGTGACAACTCCTAAATGAGATATGATATTGGTGTGACTGGTTGACCATGAAACAGATACCCCTTGAACGGATGTAGGTAAGGTAAGATTTCTGGTGACATAGTCTTTATGATCACCAATAGCATAACCTATCGATAACTGCTCTTTAACTGTCGTTACCAAGGCATTATCTTGATAACTAAAAGCAAGCGACATAACAACTAAATCGAATGTTTTTGTTCGAATGGTATCATTTTTAGTGATAGTTGCTGTTAAACGAACAGTCGTATTGGACTGTTGTCTTGTCACGTTACCTGTTTGTGATATCACGTTGGGATGACTGGATGTCCATGTGATGTTCACATCATCAATCACTGTGACTAGTGTTAAATGATGTGTAACGCTATTTTCGTGATCTTCTTCTAACTGATAAACAATGTTTAACTGATCATAAATTGTATCAACAATTTGTTGATCTGATTGACCTGTATCTTTACATGCTGCGAGACTTATGCTGAAAAAAAGTACGATAAACAATAAAACCATGCGTTCTAAGTTCTTCATTATGTATTCTCCCCGTTTATATATATATTAATTCTATTATACAGGATTGATAAACATTTAATCAACACTAAAAAACATATATTTGAGTATATATGTGATATTTTTTGAATGTGGTTTTTTTGCTGATTTATATAGTATAATATACTATATGGGAGGAACTTTTATGTATAAACTCATTGACGCATATATTCAAAAAATAATAACTTTATCAACACCTCAAGCTCCTTATTGGAACATTGAATCGATTAGACAAGGTAAAAAGCCTCATTGGAACTATATTGATGGTTGTATGATGATTTCTTTACTCGATTTATATCAAGAGACTAAGAACCAACAATATCTACATTTCGTTGATTCGTTCATTGATTATTATGTTTCAGACGATGGTATGATGCTCGGTTATGATCGATCAACTTATAATTTAGATGATATCAATGAAAGTCGTGTACTTTTTGATTTGTTTGAAATAACCAAAAAAGAAAAATATCAAAAAGCGATTTTTAATACCTTTCAACATATTTTAGAGCAACCTAGAACACCTCAAGGAAATTTTTGGCATAAAAAGATTTATCCCAATCAAGTTTGGCTTGATGGTTTGTTCATGGCTCAACCTTTTTATGCTAGATACCTAAAAACGTATAAAAGTCATTTAACTTATGATGATATTGTGATGCAATTTGAAAACGTTAGAAAGTATATGTTTAATGAAGAGAAAAAACTTTATTATCACGGCTATGATGCGTCAAAATCTATTTTTTGGGCAGATCCTCAAACAGGATTATCAAAGAACTTTTGGTTACGTGCAATGGGATGGTATATCGTAGCTTTAATTGAAGTTATCGACATTTTACCTGATGATTATGCACCAAAATTAAAAATTTTAATACCCATGCTCCAAGAAATGGTTGATGGACTGCTAATCTATCAAGATCAAAAGACTAAACTCTTCTATCAAGTGGTTGATCAAGGTGGTAAAGATAAAAATTATCTCGAGACAAGTGGTTCACTTTTGATCAGTTATGCTATTTTAAAAAGTTCAAGACTTGGTGTTTTAGCTAAAACATATCAAGTCATTGGCAAACAAATCTTTGATGGAGTGATTGATAAGTATTTGACAGAAGTTGATGGAGATTTAAATTTAGATGGTATCTGTTTAGTTGCAGGATTAGGTCCAGATCACAATACAAGACGAGATGGAAGCTATGCATATTATGTCTCTGAACCTGTTGTTAGTAACGATGCCAAAGGTGTAGGCCCACTTATCATGGCTTATACTGAGATAAAGAAGATTAAATAAAAGAAAAAAGATTCTACTTATCTTCATCTTGTTCAAATGAAGTAAGAGAATCTTTTTTTATACCTGTTCTTGTAAGATGAACCGTAATCCTTTTTTAATATACGTCTTGATAGGTCCTTGATAAGTAAACTGGGTTGTTATTTTATTAATGCGTGTATATCCTTTAGGATGTAAATCATTTGATAAGTCTAGAAATGAACCATTCACAAATTGTTTGTTCAACCATTGATTTATCTCTTGTTCTGAAAAATCATTAACAGAATCAATGATCCTAAGTCCGAGCTGAACTGAATCTTCAAAATAGGAAATTCTAAACTCATTTTGAATCTTTTTTTTAATAAATTTGATTGCCTTTTTTATATATTTGGGATGAAGATCGAATGGACCATAATCTTGAGGTCCAAAGACCATGATACCGGAATGATTGATGGATTTATCTATCTCAATATCGATCATATAATCAATTTCTGCAAACACAAAAAATAGACGAAACCATGTGTCATGATGAAAATAGTTCGTTTCTTTAGGCATGTTATACGTTATATTGAGTTCTTCATTTATTAAATTTGTTGTTAAAACTTTAACCTCATCGTATGTCATCGTTTCTCCTACTACACCATCATTTAATCATATGATATCAAATAAAAACAGGGCGGATATGTCCTATATGTATATAAAAAGAGTTCCGCTCATGCAAAACTCCTATGATTCATCATGTTTATGATATACTAATAGCCTGTTTGAACGATTCGTGGATAGAAGGCTGGATCGAAAATCCATTCATTTGGTAACCATCCTATATTATTTTCCAAGAATGTTTCTGTTCTAAGTTCAACTTGAGTCGCTAGCGTAGCTCCATTAAGAGTACCACCGTTAGTCACACCATTAATCACTTGTCCATTTCTACGATAACTCATGAGGGTTGTTCCAACAGCACTTACTGGACCTGCATGATTGGTATTTGATGTTTTACCAACTGTTTGTGTGGTGACATTCCCAGCAGCAAAACTCTTATTAATACCTGTTGTTGTGGTTGATTCAGCAATTAGTCCACCTGCAACTGATGTCGCATGACCTCTCGAATTACCATTTGCAGTTGCTGTTGAGCTTGCTGTAACTGAACCTTCTGCATATGTATAAGTTAAACCTGTTGTTGAGGTATTTCTTCCAACTAATCCCCCTGCATAGCTATTTGCAAAACCTTGACGATTACCACCTGAAGTAATGTTAGTATTTGTGGTGACATCAACACTAACTGATGAATGGCTATTTGTAATCATACCTGAGTTTAAGCCGACTAGTCCACCACCGATTGCATTCGATGTGAGTCCATTGGTATTTCCTGATTTTGTAACTGATATATTAAGTGTTCCAGTTGTATAGGATCGTGTTACGATGCCTAGATTTTCACCGACTAATCCTCCCGCATTAAGATTATTACTTGAGGAAACATTGATGACTACGTTATTTAATGCGACACCCACAATATTTCCGGTATTTCGAGCAAATAATCCGACATTTGTTTGATTAGCTGTGATGTTCATATTTGATATGGTAAATCCATTACCATAAAACTCCCCTGAGAAAGTACCACTTGCTCCACCAATCGGTGTAAAAGTATTGTTACTCCAATCGATATGTGACATTAATATATAGTTACCACTCAAGGGATAACCTGGAGTCCCAATTTGATCAAGTGTGATATAGTCATCAAGTCCATCTTGAGTGATTCCAACGAATCCACTAGGTACCCAAAGACCAATACTTAGTTGTACATCACGTTGATTATCGGTTGTTAAGATCTCTGATGCCCAATAAGCATAGCTAAGTCCGATATTAGCAACAAATAGAAAAATTAAACTGACTAGAAACATCACTTTTTTGTCTAATTTTCGCATGTGCTAACCTCCTATTATCAAAAAAACCAATCATAAAAAGATGTGTAATCTTTTGACAACTGGCTGTCCATACGACCCTATAGTTTTGCGTCCTTAGGTTTCCCTAAGTTTGCCCTTTTACATTTATTACAAAAATATCTTATCATTTTATCATATAAAATGCAAACAAGCCAATTCCAGAGTGATGATCATAGTTCTCATTAATAACAAAAAAAGACATAAAATTTATGTCCTTTTTGCTTCTTATTAAACGTTTTTATACACCTTGTTGTAGCATCGCTAGATAGACTTTCATAAATCCAGAAATGTTTGCTCCTGTGATAAGATCATCTGGTCTTCCCACATAAGTGAGTGATGCTTCATGACACTTTTTGAAGATATTTTTCATAATAACATGTAGTTTTTGATCAACTTCTTCAAATGTCCAATTCATGAACATTGCATTTTGAGTCATTTCTAATCCTGAAACTGCTACCCCGCCAGCATTTGCAGCTTTCCCTGGTCCAAATAAAACATTGTGTTCTTTAAAGTAATGCATTGCTTCACTTGTTGTTGGCATGTTTGCACCTTCAGCAACCAACCAGCAACCATTTTCTACTAACACTTTAGCAGAGTCTAAATAGATTTCATTTTGAGTTGCACATGGTAATGCGATATCGCATGGAACTTTCCAAATGTCGGTTGGATTAGGTGAAAAAATAGCATCTGGATGATACGTTTGATACTTATCAACTACTACAGAGTTTGTAAGTGATAAGTTCTTGATAAGCTTGATATCAATGCCCTTTTCATCGTGAATAACACCTGAAATATCACTGATAGCAACCACTTTTGCTCCAAGCTCAATCGCTTTCTCTGCTGCCATGGATCCAACTTTACCAGCACCACTAATAATAACTCTCTTATCTTTAAACGTATCATTTCTAAATGTCTTTAACATTTCTTCAACAAAATAACATAAACCATATCCAGTCGCTTCAGCACGTCCTAGAGAACCACCTGATTCAATACCTTTTGAGGTGAATGTTCCGCTAAATTCATTTTCGATACGCTTATACATACCATATAAATAACCAATTTCTCTTGCACCTACACCTAAATCTCCTGCTGGTACGTCCATTCTTGGTCCAATATGTCGATATAATTCAAGAATATAGTTTTGACAAAAACGCATGATTTCGTTATCACTCTTACCTGCTGGATCAAAGTCTGATCCACCTTTTGCTCCACCCATGGGTAAGCTTGTAAGTGAGTTTTTGAAAGTTTGTTCAAAGGCCAAAAATTTCATAATTGACTCATTTACAGAATGATGGAAACGAATGCCTCCTTTATAAGGTCCAATAGCAGAGTTGAATTGGACTCTCATCGCACGATTAACTTGAACTTTACCTGAATCATCAACCCATGAAACTCTGAACTTAATCATGCGTTCTGGTTCAACAATACGTTCAACAATCGCATTCTTTTGAATTCTAGGATCCTTTTCAACCACTAGATCAATCGATGATAAAACTTCTTCAACCGCTTGAAGAAACTCTGGTTGATCACTATAACGTTTCGATAGATCAGCATAAACATTCATAAGATACGTACTTTTAAACAATTTGTAGTTCCTCTCTTTCTTATCTTAACGCGAGAAAAATCGCTTGTGAACAGGGAAAAAATGAACGGCTTATTTATTCTTGCCGCAAATGTATCATTTTCTTAATCAAATGACTGATTAACATGATTTTCTAGAAGACAGATTGCATGATAATCAAACATACCAAGTCGCTCTTCACTATAATCTATTATACTATGAAAGCGCTTTAATTCAACCCTTGATTTGACTTTTATCATTAATCATTTAGAAATTCATGATTCGATGAAAAAGGAATTGTGTTTTATTGTTTACAAAGTAAAAACCACAACGCTTAGCGCTGTGGTCGTTTATAGATAATTTCTTTAAGTTTTATTTTTCTCTAACGAATATTTTTTTCCAAAATTTCACAAATACGAATAATAGAATGGCTATAATGACATATCCTAAGACAAGTATTTCAGTTAATCCATAAACAAGATATCCCATTGCTGCAATAAATGCTGCAACAAGTGCATATGGAAGTTGTGTGATGAAATGTGAATGAAGTGTTGATCTTGCACCAGTTGCTGAAAGTACTGTTGTATCAGATACTGGAGATGAATGATCACCAAACACTGCTCCACCTAATACAGCTGCAATGATTGCTGGCATAAATGCTGGATCGGTTGCTACAGCTATAGGAATGGCAATAGGTAATAAAATACCAAATGATCCCCAACTTGTTCCAGTTGAGAACGCCATTGCACCTGCAATGATAAATAAGATAAGTGGTAATAACGCGTGTGCAATATTTGAGTTTGCAACGACATCGGCAATTAAATCACCAGTTCCTAAGTCTTGAATTGCAGTAGATACCATCCATGCAAGAATTAAAATAGCAGCTGCTGATTTAGCCATACCTAACATACCTTTACCTGAAACCTTTGCAACACTCTTAAATTTAATGCCATCATCAATTACTGCGAATGAAACTGCTAAAAGGAACGCTGATAATCCACCAACAAATAGTGGAATTGTGATATCTTGTCCCATCATTTCAGAAAAATCAAATCCTGCAGCTGCTAACATCATAAAGAAAGTCATAAACACTAAGAGTAAAATAGGGAGAATTAACGCCCATTGATTCACTCTAGTACCTTCAACTTGAACTTTTTCAACTACTTCTATTTCAAGTTTAGAAATATCATTTCCTGCTTCAGCTGCTTCTTCAAACTTCTTCATTGGCCCAAAACTGATACCAAATTTAACAATTAAGAACACCATAATAATCGCTGTAATTGGATAAAATTGATAAGGAACTGCTGCTAAGAATCCTTGAAGACCTGTACGTGTGTCATATCCATTAGCAACAAATAAACCTCCAATTAAACCAATAATATATGCTCCCCAAGTAGAAACAGGCATCATGACAACTACAGGAGCAGATGTTGAGTCAATAATGTATGCAAGTTTTGCTCTTGAGACATTATATTCATCAGTAACAGGTTTCGATACTTCACCAATAACTAGGGCATTAAAGTAATCGTCAATCATAATGATGATACCTAATATCCATGTTAATAGCTGAGCAGCTATTGGATTTTTAATCTTTGAAACTGCCCAATCAGCGAAAGCTCTCACTCCACCAATTAATGTAATGACAGAGGTAATTCCACCAATGATTACAACGAAACCAAGGATGGGTAGATACCAATAAATGTCAGTAATAATTGACCAGAAGCTTTCAGCAATATAAACAACTGCATCAATAGGGTTATAACTTGAGTAGATAAAAGCAGCAAGTATAACACCTACTCCTAATGAAATTAGGACTTTACGTGTAATAATCACAAGCGTAATCATCACTAATGCTGGTAACAATGCTAAAAAAAGTTCCAAATGTAAATCCTCCTATTTTTGTATATTTGATGATATCTTATCATAAGATAATCATTTTTCCAATATGTCATAAAAATTATACGTATCACGCATGCATTATATTCAATTTTTTAAATCAAATGGTTGTTTTTTTATATTTTTTGAAAAGTTGTTTTCGAAGTAAAAATAGATTAATGAAGATAAATGCAATAGACGTGATGATAAGTGTTATCACAGCTAGTGTTGTGCTTTGATATGCTAGACCTACTAACATTAAAAGTGGGAAACCAAAAACAATTGCACTGCTTGCTCCTATAACAAGATTGTTTGCTGCTGGTGTTTTAAAATGTGGATCGACTTCTCTCAGTAAGGCAATACCGGTGGAAGCTGTTCCAGTTAACATCCCATACATTGAAACGAATGCTTCAAGTTCGTAATCTGGGTAAACACGTTTTGCTAAATATCTTAAGTAAATAAAGGTTACGACCCCACCGACTGTCGTGACAAGAATAAACGGAATCCATAAACCTTCTAGATCACTGATTTGAATTGCAGCGATACTCGCAATAATCATAAAGTCAAATGCAGTTCCTGCAATACGATTGAGCATATAATCATTTGGATAACGTCTTTGCATGATGTTATATTTTCTTAGTTTAGCAAAGATTTGTTTGAATAATAAAGCGAAAAGAGTTGCCCAAATGAAATTAAATCCCCAAATGAGTGGTCTCATCGAATCGGTACCAAAATCACCAAAAACACCTTGAAGAATCAAATAATCGATACCTTTCATAAACATAAAAGTAGCGAAATAAACAAGCAATACTAAACAGATTTGAACTGTAAACTTATCAATCGCTTCAGATAAAGGAATTTCATCTGCTTCTTCTACGGTATGTGACATCACTTCTGTGTTTGTAGATTCTTCATCTCTTGCTTGAATTTTCTTTTTCTTAACAAGATAATTCAAGTAGAGAACCCCACCTAAGCAAGCCCAGATAAAACCTAATGATGCCATGGATAAACCAAATGCTTTACCACCTGTAAAAATAGAATTCTCAGCATATACTGTCCCCATATTTCCTGCAGGTCCAGGCCCTTGCCCAAATGCCATAGGTAAAAGCATACCTGCACCAGGAATGAGTTTATCACCGAAAAAAGTGAGTGCTAGAACAATGGTAATGATTAATCCAAAAACAGCTTGGATGACATATGTTCCAACGATCACTAATCCACTTTCTACTGCAACGACTTTCTCTTGTTTCTTATGTGTTGAAAGTGATTTTAATGCAAGTGCAATAAAGCCAATAGCAAGCATATGAAAGGTAATAATTTCCATAAAACGAACACTAAAGAATCCTTCAGGTAAAATATTAACTTCTTTAATGAGTAAAACAAGAAATCCTGCAAGTACTGCAGTAGGCAAAAGTGATTTTCTTAAAAAACCAATTTTTCTTCTTATCACATTTGAAACGAGTAAAACAATGGCTAAAAAAGCAATTTGATTCAGGCTACTCCATGAGTCATTATTCCAAAATTGCATGTATATTTCTCCTTTTTTTAAGTCATCGTTATTTCAAGAATATCATATTTTACTTTGAATATCAAATTTTTATGATATTTTATTTTTTTCTTTTTATCTTTAGATAAATTGAATGTAAACCTATTGACAAACCAAAAGATCAGTATTAAAATATAATTGAAATGGCACTCTAATGCATTAAGTGCCAATTAAAGAGAGGAGGTAGTGCTATGTTTGGTTTAACACCTTTTAACAAGCAGGTGGTACGTCAAACAAATGAGCGAGAAAATTTGCGTGATCTCATCGATGATTTCTTCTCAGATGACTTCTTCCCAATGCGCAACCTTCGCTTCGATACGTTTAAGATAGATGTACGCGACCAAGATCAAATGTATGTCATCGAAGCTGACTTACCGGGAATTAAAAAGGAAGAAATTGGAATTGAATATCATGAAGGATTAATGACGATTTCAATTCAACAAGAAGTCAAAAAAGATGATGAAACTAAAAACTATATTCATCGTGAGCGCAAACAATGTTCAATGAAAAGAACGCTAAATCTAGGTGACTTAGATGATTCAAAAATTGAAGCTGAGCTTAAAGATGGCGTTCTCATGATTAAAGCACCTAAGCTTCAAGTCGCTCATCAAAGAAAACAAATAGAAATTAAATAGGTGTAAAATGGATAAAACGAGTTAATCTAATCATTTCACTCGTTTTATTCTTTATTGATTCATTTTATTTATTTTTTGCCTATTTTTACTTACTTTTTGTAAGTCATATTACTAGATATGTATAAAAAGGTTTGGTATAATCTAGATACAATCAATAAATATAGGAGAAAACTATGACACAAACAGTACAAAAGAAAGACAAATTATCGTTTGAAAGTTTAATTCGTTTTAACAAGATTATGGGTTCTATTCACTTAGTTCAGGGTTTGTTCATGATGATATTTGCATTCTTTATTTATCCCAATCTAGGTGAGGGAGCAGGTACACGTTCATTTACGATTCCAGTCATTGGTAATTACTTGACAATGGGATCAGATGGTTTGGAGTTAGTTCCAACAGACACACTCTTCCAATTGCCTTTCCTACCATTGGCAGCTAGTTTCTTATTAATCTCAGCACTATTCCACTTCATTATTGCTGTACCTTATAAGAAGAAATATGTTGAAGATTTAAAAAGAGGTATTAACAAATTAAGATGGTATGAATATGCATTAAGTTCATCTTTAATGATCGTTTTAATTTCATCATTATTTGGTGTTCGTGACGTAGCAGTTTTCGCACTCATCGCACTTGCTAATGCAGCAATGAACTTATTCGGACTTGATATGGAATTACTTAATGCTGGTGAATCAAAAGCAGATAAGAAGATTAACTGGTTACCATTTATTTTCGGTTCTGTTATTGGTTTAGCGCCATGGGTTGCTATTGCCTTCTATATTGGTGTTAACCCTAATTTAGGTGAAGTTCCAGGATTTGTTTGGGCTATTTTAATTACTTATTTCGTTGCATTTAACACATTCCCAGTCAACATGTATTTACAATACAAAGGCGTTGGTAAGTTTAAGAACTATCTCTATGGCGAAAGAGGATATATCATTTTATCTTTAGTTGCTAAGACTATCTTAACTTGGCTAGTTGTATTTGGAGCTTTCCAACCTTAATATCAAAAGTAAAAACAAAAAGACAGCATGTTTCAATCAGCTGTCTTTTTTTGTTTATTTATTCAAATGATTGTGTCATTAGATAAGTTAATGCTTGTTGATATAACCATTCACTTGAGAATGTTATTTGACCATTGTTGACTCCAAAAACTACATCTTTATCTGCGTAAAGTAGAACTTGCTGTGCTGTTAATGTTTGACCGATGGTCGTTGTTGGTAAAACATTTAATTGAACATCTCTGTTTTCAAATTCATAGAATCGTGCATGTTGTGGAAGATTTCCAGACATTTCGGTCCACCCACGACTACTAATATGTATGTCAAATGTGTTTTGAATATAAGCGATAGCTGCTTGTTGATCCCAAGGTCTACCTAAATCAACAGATCCTGCTGGCACTCCATTTTCATAAGTAAATGTATTTTGATAGAACACAAAACCATAAGTGATGAGTGCTGAACTTGATGTATTATAACCTTTTTGGGTTGAAATGACTCCTGTTGAACGCGCAAGGGAATGAATGGTTGAGTTTTCGAAAAACGCAGGTCCACCATTTCCAAAGATAAAATCAACGACACCCTCAATATAGACATTTAAATAATATTGACGACCTGATTTAGCATAAAGTGTATCTTGATATCCCTTAAAACTGACTTGATAGAAAATCACTTGATCTGCTTCATTCACGAGTGCAACCGCCTGTCGATCACTGATGGTTGAATTGATATAATCAAAATCATTTTGGAATGTGAGATTTTTCGCCATAAAACCAGTTGCTGACGATTTGATTGAAATGGTTGCGGAGCCTTGAGTTCCCCATGTAACCCCACTAGGTTGCTCAGTACCCGAAGCTGCATCATAGGTAATCACTGTATGCTCTTGATCTTCACCAATCAATAAGGTGTTTGGTAATGTTATATTGAGTTTTTCACGATATATACCCGATGAGATATAGATTATTTTTATAGTGTCTTGTGTATAGTTTTGATTAATTAAATACTGAAGCGCTGATTTTACTGTTTTAAATGTGGGTTTTGATAAAACGATGTCTCCATCTATGCCCTCATGTTCATGATCAACCATTATATAAACTGTATTGGGTTTGATTAAGTCAGCATCATGGACATGAATGGTGATTAATGCATCCTCAAAGGATGGATAGACAATATGGAGCGTATATGTTCCTGGGATAGAAAAGTTGATATCTGCTGTATTTAGCGAATAATCTGATGGATTAAGCTTGATATATCCACCATCATCTAGCATCGCTTTAACTACTAATCCTTCTGTATTTAAATTTTGACCTACTAAATAAGTTTGTTTCATGAGTAAGTCATCAGCAAATATATGCGTGACTGAAACAATACGAACAGTAAAACTCTTTGTTTGATCTTTATAGATAATACTAATTTCATATGTTCCAGAAACATTTTTATCATAATGTGTATGATCTATTTCATATAGACTTGGATCAAGTAAGACACTTGATCCATTTGAGAATGTTTGATAAACAGCTAAGTGTGTTAAATCAAGTTCTTCTCCAATGAAGTAATATTTCTTAACTTGAGCTGTTGATAATGTAAATCCTGTTTCAACAACTGGAATACTTTGATCAATTTGTCTTACAATTTGACCTTCTACATATTGGAAAAAAGATGGATTAAACCCACTTGAATCAAACCAAGCTTGAGTAAGTGTTTGTTGTGTTAAAGAAACTCCTTCAGGTACTGCTATGGTTTGTGTTCCCACTTTAAATACAGTCGAATCTTGGTGATAGTATAGATTAGTTAATGTTGAAGTCGATCCACTTGGTAGATTTCCGACTCCAATTCGATTGGTTTGAGTTCCTGAGATTTGAATGAGATCAGATATAAAAATCATATCTGCATTGACGTGTGATCCTGATACATTCGTTCCTAAAACAGATCCTACATTTTTTGCAGATTCAATATAACCCTTAATCACTGCTTGTCTAACATTTAAAGTGATGCTTGATGCGTTAAGTCTACCCATGATTGCTCCAACGGCTTGACTTGGAGCTAAAACTTTTGAATCAAAATACACATGTTCAATATCGATTGTGACTGATTTACGCGCTGCACCAATTAACCCACCTACATAAGAACTTCCTTCAATCCAATAATTTTCATCATTAATAACTGTAATATTGCGTATTGTGATGGTTGTCTCTGATGCATCATTAATGACATCGCCAAATAAGAGTGCTGCATAAGCACCATTATGGATAACGGAAACATTATAAAACGTGATGTTTTCAAATCGAGAACCACCTTGTGCAAAAGCTGATATAAAAGCTGAAGCTTCAGATGTTCCTCCACCGTGGTGTATGGAATCTGCAAAAGTGACATTCTTAACAACTCCACCGTTTGCCACTTCTTTGAATAAAAAACCCATTTTATTGCCTGATGCAAATATTTCAGCACCACGAATGGTATGTCCACGACCATCAAATACCCCATTAAATACGAAAGAACTACCTGTTAGTGTGACTCCAGTCATATCAATGTCATTCATCAAGTGCACTTGACCTAATCCACCATTGACAATAAAATTGACCACATCTTCTTTTGTGTAAAGAAGTGTTCCTGTAGGTATCTCAATTACTTCTTCTTGATCAAATCGAGCGTAAAGTGTTAAATTACCTGTTGTCCCTAAAGGAATTGAATCGACTTTATGCCCTCCATCTTGTTCAGTATACCATCCAAGAAAATCGAGATCATCAAGTGTAGCTGTCTTTAGTTTTGGTGATGTTTCTATGGTATAGGTATCATCACCTGATGTTGATAGGTGAGCATCATCTGGTATTCGATAGGTAATTGTATAAGGTATGGGTGTGAATACGGCAATAAAGGTTAGATCGGAGTTTACAAGATCGTTATCAAAATCCCATAACTCACCATCTAATGTTCGCCATTCTTTAAATATATATCCTGTTTGAAAAGGAATTGAAAAAGGTTTGGAAATTTTTGTATCTTGATCGGCATTCATGTGTAAAAATAAGGTTTCATTCATATTTAAAAATGAAATCGAATATGTCGTGATCATCATTGCTCTAACAGTGATTGAATATGTTAACTGTTTAGTGAAATCTTTGTATGAAAAAGTTGCAGTTAATGTTACATCTAAATCACCTTGTTCAAAGGATGGTCGATGAACCACACCAAGTGCAGAAAGACTATCCTCATGACTAGATGTCCATGTAATGTCAAAAACAATTCCCTCAACCTCTACACTCGAAGGCAAAAAAACATTTTCGATAGCAACAGATGGAACATTTATGACATCTTGATGAATATATAAATCATAATCCGTTTTTTCTTGTCCACAGGCATATAAAACCATAAGACATAGGATAGTTATACTTAAAAGTATAAGGTTTTTTCTCATGTGATTATCTCCCTAAAAATGAAAGCGCTTATATACATAAATATAACTATTTTTTATCTAATGTCAACGATTTCTCTTTAATTTGTATCATATCTTGTATATCGTCTATTATGATGGTGAAATAGCCGTGTGAACACATTTGTCGTCTAATATATTGAATTTAGTAAATCGTCTTAATATCAAAAAAGGCTGTATTCCAGCCTATTTATCTAGGTATTTAAATAATCGTATGGTAGTTGATGACCTTTCAATTATTGTATGGTATATCATATGATTTTTGAAAGGCGAAAAAATTTTAATAAAAAATGATGAGCTCTGTATATTGGTCTTTGGGTAATGCTAAGTAAAGCCGATGGTTGATGTTTTTTCAAGATGTCCCCTAATAGAGTTTTATATGTGAATTAATATAATTTTTTTTGATTTGATATGTCTAAAATAATCGATTTGATCAGTTGTCCAAATGAAGATCGAACTTCATTTGCGACATCAAGCACTTCTTGATGTGATAATTTTTGAGGTAGAATACCTGATGCCATGTTTGTTAAGCATGAAATGCCTAACACATTCATCCCAGCATGAGATGCTACTAACGCTTCAGGAACGGTGGACATCCCCACAGCATCTCCACCTAAGATAGAAATCATTTTAATCTCAGCTGGTGTTTCATAAGAAGGACCTGTCCACCATGTATACACACCTTCATTGAGTTTAATACCTAAATGATTTCCTACATTTTTAGCAAGCATTCTCAAATCTTTCGAATAAATCTCTGAAGCATCTGGAAATCTTGGTCCAAATATATCCAAATTTTTACCGATGAGCGGATTGTTTGCTGTTAAATTGATGTGGTCTTTGATAATCATTAACTCACCTGGTTTAAATGAACGATTGACCGCTCCGCATGCATTCGTTAAAATGAGTGTTTCAACACCTAATAATTTCATGATGCGAACAGGAAAAGTGACTTGTTCTAAGGTGTAACCTTCATAATAATGGTATCGTCCATTGAGTAGAATGACTTCAACGCCATTTAGCTTCCCACAAACGACTTCGCCCTTATGTCCTTCAGCTGTTGGCTTCATGAAATAAGGAATTTGATCAAATGGGATATGAATGGCTTCTGTCATCTCATTTGCAAGCACGCCTAATCCAGAACCTAAAATTAAACCAATTTTTGGTTTAATCGTTGTTTGAGTTTTAATATATGAGGCTGCTTCTTGATACATCTTAAGATCCATCATGTTGTGATTACCTTTATGCAACAAAATGTTTAGCTATATGTGCAGCAAGTCTTGCATTATTATAAACAAGTTCAATATTGGATACTAATGAATCTCCACCTGTAAGTTCTTTTATTTTTGCGAGCATAAAAGGTGTGACATCTTGTCCTTTAATACCTTTTGATTCAGCTTCTACAAGTGCTTCTTCAATTGCTTTATCAATCACTTGATGGTCCATACTAAATGCTTCTGGTATCGGATTAGCGATCACTGCTCCACCTGTTAAACCTAGTTCCCATTTTGCTTTTAAAAGATGGGCTATTTCTTTAGGTGTATCTAAACGATAACTCACTTTAAAATCACTTGATCTTGAATAAAAAGCTGGTAGCATATCGGTTTGATATCCAATCACTTCAACACCTTTGGTTTCAAGATACTCTAAGGTTAGACCTAAATCTAAAATCGATTTTGCACCTGCACAAACAACAGCAATTGGTAAAGCTGCAAGTTCTTCTAAATCTCTAGATATATCAAAGCTTTCTTGTGCTCCGCGATGCACACCACCAATACCTCCGGTTGCAAACACATGAATGCCTGCTAAGCTTGCTACAAGTGATGTACCAGAGACAGTGGTTGCTCCTGTTTTCTTTTGTGAGACAACATATCCAAAATCACGTTTACCCACTTTATACACATTTTTTGCTTGAGCAAGGTATTCAACTTCTTCTTTTGTAAGTCCCACTTTAACGATACCATTTAAAATAGCTATCGTGGCAGGAACTGCGCCTTCTTGTCGAATAATGTGTTCAACTTCAAGTGCCATCTTAACATTATCTGGATATGGCATACCGTGTGAAATAATCGTAGATTCTAAGGCAACTACTGGTTTATTGTTTTTTAAAGCTTCTTGAACTTCTGGATGAATTTGAATCATTGGATTCATAAATTTTTCTCCTTTACATATTGAATAATGATATCTTTTGATAATACTTGACTAACAGCATGTTCATCACATAAGTTGATACATGCATTAGCGATTCCATAACTCATGGGATCATATCCATAAACTTTAGCAAAGATGACTCCTGCAAAAAAAGCATCACCTGCACCCGTTGAATTGACAACATCTATGTTGAGTGAAGATCTAAACTGTGCCATGTCATGATTTTCATAATAAACACCTTTTTCACCTAAAGTGATAATCACTTCTTTTGTTCCTTGATCTAGAAAGTATTTTCCTAATTGCTCAAGACCATCAACTGAATCCTCTCCAAATCCTGCAAGTGTTTTTGCTTCAATGATGTTCATTTTTAAGGTGTGAATCTGAGGAAGAAGACGTTTCAATCTTTTAGCCTTTTCTCCTGATATGGCATCGATGTAAGCTTTATCTCCATATAAAGCAAGTATTTCAATTAAAACATCTTCAGATAGATTAGTATCTAAAACAACAATATCAGATGATTCAATCACATCTTTATATTTCATAATGGATGATATATGAATAGATTCAATCCCATCCATTAAAGCAACCCCAATAAGATCTTCTCCCTTTTGATCAATAATCGATACATAGAGTGGTGTCTCTTTTATGTTGATAGGACATAAGGATAAGCCAATATCTTTGGCTTGTTCTTCAATCATTTTTCGATAGTGGTCTTCTCCTAAAGGTGTAATTAACGTTGTATGAACACCTAAACGACTTAAATTTTCAGCAATGTTTCTTCCAACACCACCTGGTGAGCTTTTCATATATCCTGGATTTGAATCATATAAATTCATATCGTGATGAGGATATAAAAAGAGGTCAATCACTGAACCACCAATGACACAAACGCGCTTCATAAGTCACCTCCAATGTAGACATATTATACCATGATTGCGTGGTATAAGTAAGACATTTCAAGGAAGTAACATATGTTTGAAAATGGCTATTAAATGATGTTTCAAAAAAGGACAATTCGTTTCTTAACGTTTGTCCTTTCCATCATTTATTTTGAATCGATTGGTTGACCACTTTATCGGTGTCAACATAGTAAACTTTTTTATGGTCTCGGTCCACCCAAACATCGACTTCTGTAACTCCGATTTGAACACCTAAATCTGAAGGACCCCAAAATCCTCGACTCTTATACTTCACCTCTTGCAGTGTATAATCATCTATCACACTCACTATAATGTGTGTTCGATAAGAACGATGTCGACCTTTTGACATCGTATAGTTATAATTAGTCTTTACCTCTGTAATCACTCCGATTTTCTTTCTTCCATGTTGAATCATGTTTTTCTTAATTTTATTTATTTTAAACACATAGATATAAAGTGGAAATCCGATAGCTGCAAAAATGACAGCAAATATACCCGGAAGAATGATGTGCAAGAAGGTGCTTGCACTATAAAACGTTGATGGATTTTCGGGATTTACATAAATCAGAATGGTATCCCCTTCTCTCATATCTGATGTATATATATTATACTTACCAGAGTATAAAACACTTTTGTATGTGTACTCAATCATCACGATATGATCATCATCACCATAACGAGTAATCGAAACAATGGTGCTTTCAACTTGAACCATTTCTTCTTTAATCCAATTTAGTCGTATGGCTAAAAAGATCATCACACCTATCGTTATGACAAACAATGATAAAAAAATAATTGCTGGAATATATCCCTTTTTACTTACTGTCACAAAAAACGAACCTTCTTCCTTTAATCACTTATCGTGAACGTGATTACAATAAGGACATATCACATCACCATGTTGATCAATTTTAGTGATATTTCTAAAATACATAAGTGATTCCATTTGTCGCTCATAAAACCAATATTCATCGTGTTTAAAATCAGATTTTTTTATATGTTTTTTGAGATGTGCGATATCCGTACTAAAGAATGGCTTATTGGATTCTTTACATACAGATTCTTTAATTTGTGTTAAACAATGTTCACATTGATAGATTTGTTTATATGGAACTTTGACAAGTGTCCCCCCACAAAAAGGGCAAACATCTCTTTTTGTATCTGAATAGATCATTCCTTTTAAAATAAGTTGTTGAATTCTTCTAAACGAATCAATATCTTCAATACTAATATAAAGTTCTTTTCTTTCAAGATAATCCTCTTCATATTGATTAACGACAACCACTTCATTAATTCCATAGTCCTTTTTGTAGTTATTAAAAGATTTGACATCGTAATCACTGTTGACAATGATCATTTTATATGTTTTTTCTTTCTTAAAATAAAGAAGAATCTCTTTTTTGTTATTATTAAAAATATCGAGTTTCCAACCTTTATATGTAAATGTAATATCCAGTGAATTTAAATCGATTTTCAATTGTGGGTTCACTTCAAAATTAAAATGTCCAACAGCAAATATCGTTAGAATTTGAACATAAGTCAAATAGTTTCTTCTCATTTGGTCAAAATCAACTGTGTGACTAACTTCTTCTTTTTTAACTTGGTGACCCAATAAATACTTATACGTTTTATACACTTGATGATAATCTTTTTGCATCAACAAAATATTCGTTTTTTTAAGTGAAATCTGACGATTTCTATTGATGTTACGCTGATAAATGGGTTTATGAAGTCTTGGATTAATGACTTGACTTATAAAAGAAAGTTCATTTAACATTTCTTTTGATAAGTTAAAATACTGACTAAAATCTCTGATATAACCCGTATGAAGTTTACCAATAGCTAAAAAATAGTTCACATGATTGACTTTCTCTAGTAGATTAAATCTCATGATATTACTTGCATATAATAAACTATTTAAAATTCTTCTGTTTTTCTTGATTAAAGATAAGACATCATCGATATAATTACAAAAAATAATATTTTCATAAATACTGTAGTCGTCTTCATATATCCGTGTTAATAATTTTCTAGGCTTAACGCCTTGTTTTGTGATGTTAGATACATACTGACCATGATTAGCTAAATGAAGGAGGGTTCCTTGATTGATGATGCGTGCATTTTCAACAGGTAACACATCATCTGTATCTTTTAAAACAATAATAGGTTTACTAAAAATTCGCTTAATCGCTGGTGTCGATTTTTTTATATATTGAATCATTTTTGCGAGTTTATCAAAATCAAAATCGGGTTCAATGGTAAACAATGTCATATCATGTACGACATAATAGTCAAATTCAATATAGGTAAGTATTTGATGTTTTTTAGCGAATGCTTGAATACCTTCTAAAAGTGAAGAGAAGCGTTGATATTCTTCAACTTTTAACTTATCTATGTTTTCTTTCATATTAATCGTTATCAAGACGCTTGATAAACTCTGAACATTGTTTCAAATTCAGCTTTTCAAATTCCATTTCAAGTTTTTCTTTATCATCAATTGTTTTAACTTCAAGTTTCGATACTACTTTAGAAAGCAAGATCTTTTCAATGGCTTCACTTTCGACATCTTCTTTTGGAAAACACTCTTTGTAGATGTTCACAAAATCTTCGATTTGTTTTAAAATACGATTCCCAAATGAAATATTGTATGGGGCAAGTAATGCCTCGACACTCTTAATAAGTTCACTATTTTCAGCATCAAATTGACCTTTTTGTTTAGCAGCTGTAAATAACTGACTCATTGCTTGGTAATCATAATATTGTTTAGGTATTGGATTGGAATAATTTCTAACTTTGGGTGCACGCTTAGTGAAATTCATCGTGTGAGCGCGGTCATAAACCTTATCTGAAATCACAAATGTTGATTCATCACGATTGGCAGTACCAATAAACCATACATTAGGAGGTACTTTAAGGGTGTTACCATGTTCAAGAGCTAAATAATCAACCTCTTCTTCATCTTCGATACGAGATAACTTAATATTGATGAGTTTGATTTCTCTTTGATTTTCTTCATTTTCCATTAAAGATAAGAAATCTGAGAAATAATACTCAATACGTGATAAGTTCATTTCATCGAGTAAGATGATGGTAAAGATCTCTTGGTTAAGTGCAGCTTTATATAAAGCAAGTGTGAACTTTTTAGGTGTATATTTCATGGAAAACTCGTTATAGTATCCAAGTAGTTCGTTTTTATCTTTCCAAGATGATTCAACTTCTATAATGTCGCAATTGCCAAAAACAGCTTCAGTAAAAATTTTAGGTAGACTCGTTTTACCTGTTCCTGACATCCCTTGTAAAATAGAAAGTCTAGAAGCTCCTAATCCAGCAACAAAGGTTGCGATATCTTCAGGTGTATAAGACAAATGAAGTCTTGAGTTTCTTGCATACTCAACGATAAAGTTAACAAGTCCATTGAGTGAGTATTCTTGAGTTTTATATGCTTTTCGCTTTTCAAGATCTTGTTTAAATGCAAATGCTTTTGAATCAAGATCTGTAAAAGCAGGACATGGATCAAAAGGTTGAACATTACTGTCTTCTTGGCCTTCTTTTAAAGATGATGCGGGTGTCTCTGAAATATTTTCGTTAGGGATCTGAGGAGCAGGGAGGACATTAGATGTAGCCATTGGTTCCTGATCAAACGCTTTTCGAATAAACATAACGATGAGAATGACAATAGATGCAATGAGTGCATAAATAGTGTCTGTACTAATCTTATAATCATACTCTAAGAAATCTGGTAAATTGAAGCCATACGCATTAAAGATTTCTATAATCACACTTTGATTAATCTCTTTAGCTATTTGGAAGTAATAACCTGATATAGCGATGATGAAAACAAAGAAAATATTGATGATGGTAGCAAATTTAACAATTGAACTAAATTGTTTATGTTTTGATAAGTAACTTGATAAAGTAACAACGAGTGATATACCTACAGATATGAGTGTCATCACTAAAACAAAAGCAATAAGACGATAACCTGGATCTAATGTTGCATAATCTCTTAAAATCACTAAACCTGTGAAGCTTATATCATTTGAATATGCTTCATATGCAATATTAATTTTAACAATCGGCAATAACAACATCAAAGATGTCACTATGGTAAGTAAAATCACATAGATTAATGGTTCAATTTTAGAGTATTTAACATTTGATTCTGCAAAAACAACTTGGTTATAAGCGCTGAATTTACCCTTAAATATAGCATAAACAAAGATAATGATACACATTAAAAGCATCGGTATAAATGCTGAGGTTTGAACGGTATATCCGATGAGTGTATAGTAAACATCTAATGCCAATCCTGTGACAAAGAAAGCGATGGTTGCTATAAAAGCAAAGTTAATTAATGTTTTTGATTTGACAATAAATCGTTCTTTATCAAAGAAGTAATAAGATAAGCATTTAGCAAGGTATAAAAACATACCTAAAAAAATAATGAAATTAACAAGAAAATAGATAATCACTTCATAATTCGTATCTGCAGAAAATAAAACACGGATTAAAATAGCATAATATGTTGAATCGGTTTCAACAAACGAATAGAGTGGAATAAAAAAGGTCGTTAAGAAAACGAGAATAGATGTGATATCGATAATCAAAACACTTAGTGGAATTTTGGTTGCACTTAATTTCTTGTTTTCTTCTTCTTTTTCATTTTCTTTGGATTCATTTAATAACTTATTTCTAAAGATGAGTAAAACGAACATGAAAGAAATTAAAATGATGTTAAATACAATCAATATGATTGCAAATAAAGGGAGTATGCGATAACTTGATTGAAAAACAATGAGTGATGTTTCAAAAACAAGAAAATAGATAAGAGCAACAACAAAACCCCAACTGTTTTTCTTGATGAAACTAAATCCTGATAAAAGTATGGGGGCAATAGAAACATAGAAAGCAATTCTAAAAATAAAGGCGAATATATTGATAGCTTCACCATCTGATAACCTACTTGCTAGAGATTGTAATGTTTCACCTTGATAGGGTGCTGAAAGTTTGAGAGATAAAATACCTAAATTGATAAAAAAGACGATGAAAAGAAAACCTGCAATGAGTGTTTGTAGAAACCAGGTTTTTCTAAATAAAAGTTTCATATACGCTTATCCCCTTTTGATAGTTTTTTCTATCGTTTCATATGTATATAAAAAATGGTTATGCTTAATGACTCTCATAATTCTTTATTTTAATTGTATCACAATGTCAGAAAAGTGGTTTTAAACAAATCGATGAATAGCTTTTAAGCGGCTTTACTTTAAGCTAATAATTCAGTTATTTATGTGTAGAATATTGATTGATACAAAAAACTCCTTTTCAAAGGAGTCAATGATTATGTTAAGATTGATTGATCTTATCGAGAGTGTTAAAAAAATTACTCTTTGATCTTTTAATAACGATAAACTTAAAAAATGAATGTTTATTTAGTGATTACCAAGTTATATCTTCCAATCATTAAAAACATGTTTTGTCGAATAGATATATTCAAGATTGTCTTGAATGTAACTTTTATCAAGATAATAATCTATAACCCCCCCAACGAGTATAAGAATTGTACTAGTTCCTAACAATATTGATTGTACAACAAAAACAGTGGTTGTGTCAGTCAAATAAATAGTCTCCCAATTCGGATCTGATAAATGGTGTGGCATTATTTGAAGAGTGACAAACACAATTAATATAATGCCTACATAAACAATACCTTCTACGAAATGTATAGAACGCTTGAGACTCCGTAACATCGAAAACAAAACAGAAATTGAACCTAATGCAACAATCCATGCTAGAGGTTGTGATGAAACTATAAATCCTGGGAAGATTTGTCTCCCTTGTGCTAGATTCAGCAAAGTAACACCATTCAAGTAAATTGGAGCAGGGGATATAGGAAATGGACCCATATGAAATACTTTGAGAACCAATGTCCCTATAGGTCGAAATAATAACGCAACAAAAATTATTAATAAGATTATCGAAAGCACACGATAAAGTTTAGGTTTCATAAAAAGTCTTTTCATCAAATCTCCCCTTTTTATATCTTCATTATACTATAATCATTAAATTATCATAGCATAAAACCCAATATTAAGATTATGATTGATTTCTTAGTTTCTATACTTTAGACATTTTCTATACCTTTTTTGCAATCTGTTTAGCTGTTTTCTACCGCCTCATATTGATGGAGTAATTCATCCACCTTGAGTCATTGATTTTACTTTAAACCGTATAAATTGGATGCCATATAAATCAATGATCACTATTTTCAGTAGTTTGACCTTTCAAATATGATTTAAATAAATAGATGCTCTCAATCTCATCGTTATTCGTGATTTTAAGAATAGTTTTTTGATATTTAAACATTTAGAATACCTGTTGATTCATCAACAATTGTCTTAATCCAAGGTTCTCAAAGATTGTTTTTAGTGATTGATTCATGAAAATCATCTCACTTTATTTTATACCCCATTGATGTATCTACCAATATTTTCATACCCATTGGAATATATAGATGTGAGTTTGTATCATTTTTGTTCATGATTGTTTCCTTTCTAATCATTTAATGTGCCTTTTGACTACCATACGATTTTGGAAAGGGCCATTATTTAAAAAGTGGTGCCGAAAAGATGACTCGAAGTTTATACATATATTTCTGCTTATGATTAGCTTAACAAGGCCGCAGAAATTGTCTTGACTTGACTTGTCAATAATTGATTTAAAGTATCAGATCCCAAAGATCAGCATTTAATTGATAAAGATTTGATTTTTTATGTTCTACAACCTTTAAAATTTTAAGTTCCGTTAAGTCATTTAATAGTCTTAGATAATACTGTTTACTAAATGAGTCATGAGAAAAATCTTTATAGTCCTTCCAATCAAAAAAGCCTTCTCCTGTTACAGGTATCGCTAATACATATTTTAAAGCAATTTCTAAAGCTCTGCTTATAATCATTCCTTTTCCTTTAAGCTGAGCTTTAATGCTATAGAAATTGATATATATTTTCGAATATTTAAGCACGATATCTCCCATATACTCCAAAAAATACGTGATGTCGTTTCCTGCATTCCTTGAATTCATTATGGCATTATAATAACCTTGCTTATGGATTCTGTTATTGATAGCTTCACTTACCAACAATAAACTCAATGATGGCGCATGTTTAAGATTATACCAAAATGATAAGACTCTTGCCATACGACCATTGTAATCAAAATAGGGGTGCAGATAGACGAGATAATAATGAACAATATGAGAGGCAATCAAGTGTTCTTCATACATTTTATCTGTGTTCATAAAGTCGATGAGTTGGCTCATTAATGTTGGTAATACATTCCAGTCAACACCTCGATCTACAACCGCATTGGCACCATCCAAAATATTCACTTCATCATGACGATAAAGAGCGTTTGGAATTAATTGTTCAGTATCCTTTAAACACTTCTTCGATAATATCTTATAGAGCCGAAAGATGTTTTCTTCGGTGATGTCATGTCCTTTTACAAACTCATAGCCTAAAAGCATATTTTTAACAATGATATCGTTTAGTTGATCTAAATCTTCATAATTTGCTTGATCAAGTTTTTCGATTTGTGCTCGTGTACTTCTGATACCTTCGATTGCCAAGCTCGACTCAATTTCTGAAAAAACGAATCCATTAAGGATTTCCGAATTACGAAAATCGGAGAATTGATTCATCTCCGAGTTTCTAATAAGGTCTTGACTACCTTGAAAATGCATCACGATTTTTTCATTTTTCCAATATAATAAATGAGTTCCAGTTGGACTTTCTAGTGGCGTTTTTTGATACTCATCATCCCTGTATTTTTCCATAGATATTTCTTTTAAATCTTCTCTATTTAGACCGAATTTATAGATCAGTTCTGATTGAGTAGGATAATGATCCAGTTTTTTACATATTTGCTTAAATTTCTCATAAACATTCATACTAACACCTCAAATATAGTTTACAATATTGTTTACGGTATGTCAATATACATGTTTACAATACTGTTTACATATAATATCATAAATAGTTTACAATAATTTAAAGGTGTTATTGTATCGTGATTTTAAGAATTGACATCGATCTATCCATGTCGATCAATATCAATCGTAAAATCGATAATACTCATCAATTAATTCATCATAAGAAAATTGATTGAACCCGAATGCTTAATCATCAGACTCAGCTTTATGTGCACGGATATACAATGGTCTATCGGAAAGATTGACTTGAATCTTCACATAGTATCTTGGGTTATGATATTCATTAACTATCCATTCATACATTGTTTTCGATCGGTTGAATGCTACAATTAAATCCTCCTCACTGTTTATGATAGGTTTGTAAGTAAATGAAGCAATGTTATGAATATGCAAGTATGGATTGGATTCTAACCTCAACTCAAAGTCGGGGTAATCCTGATTATTCATGAAAAGATAATGAATCATTTCATAGTTGAAATTGTTGTAAAGATTGTAACGTACCTTGCAAAATTCACCTATAGTAACATCATAATGACACAGTTCCTGAGATGATACAATAAAATAAATCTCATCAACTCGCGCAAAAAAACTAACAAATTGGTAACCATTTTCAGTCTCTCCTGATAAAGTCTCCTCACTCAAGATGACACATCACGATTCAGGTAATCTTGGATATACTCGAGTGCTTCATCATAAGTATGTGGTTTGATTTTCGAATCCTCAGGAAATTCATATCTGCAGCCACTTAAAATGAGTACAATCAGTATGATGAAAAATGTAATGAGTGATTTCTTTCTCATGAAAGGTGCACTCCTTTATTCGTCTAATTAAGTATTTGATTCAATGGATGCTTAATAGATTGATGCCGTTCTTAGTATTAATTTAATTTAAACATTTATATCCTGTGTATTTATCGCAAAAAAACTTTCAATGTCAGAAAAACGTGTCGATTCTTTTTAGAGAGATTTTCGCATGTTGCGTTATGCACATTCACTTTAATATATCTCGAATATTGAAATTCATGAATGCTACCAAAGTTCGAATCATCCCTTTTGACCCTAGAAGTTCATGTTTTACATTTCGTGTTACCCATTCAATAAGTAATCATTATACAAAACTTGAAAAACAAAAGACCATTGAACTTCAATGATCTTTCTCTAAAAACTAGTTATTCAAAAAATGGTGCCGAAAAGATGACTCGAAGTTTATACATATACTTTGTAGCATTTTTGGCTTTGTTAAGGTGTTTAAATTTTTCAGACGATTTCAGGTTTTGTCATTCAATCTGCGTGGAGAATATCTAATTGCTCGAAAATATGTCGGTTCGTGTACGTCGGAAACATATTTTTAGCCATTTTATGTTCCCCCATTCCAGACTTTTTCCAGTGTGGGAACATATTATAAGCAATATCTCAATAAATTCTTTGAGATTGGTAATGATTAATCTCTAAAAGAATCAATTCAATAACTGTTATTTATTCAAGGCAATTATCGATATAAAAAGAGCTGTTACTGCGATACCCGTTGTCACTAACCATGCAAAAAATTTCAAATTTCTTTCAAAGGTTTTTCTCCTTAACTCTTCTAAATATGCCTTCCCTTTTGGGGTGAGAACCGAATCCGAAAAATCATCCTCTACATCACCATACTCATTTGGCATTGGTATTTCTGGATGTTTAACAAAACCCCTATTTATCAATTCAAAATAATCTTGCATATATTCTTTGTATTTTCCAGTCAAATCAAAATCTGTATGGACACCATCAATATACACATCATCAAAATTACTTTTATATAATATATTAAGGAATTTCTCTGCTTTTCTATTTATTCTCTCCATAAATTCTATCCCCTTTTATTTTTACTTAGATTAATTCAACCAATTTATTGATTATAAATTCCATTTTTACAGATATCAAATAATATAGTCTTAATTACCAGAACTATAAATCATTGATTGAATGTAATCTATAACCATTGCACTAGAAACTGAAAATCCTTCAGGATTATTTTCATCATGTGTACCCGCATAATTTATTCCAACTACTTTTAGATCAAAGTTAAGGAGCATTCCGCCACTAGAACCACTGTTTGTCTCTGCCGAGTGTATTATCGACCAGAATTCATTCGTTTTTACTTCGCCATATCTATCAGTTATCTTAGTTTTGTTGTACTTAATCACACTACCTATTGAAACAACGTTTCTCTCTCCAAGTGGATTTCCAATTGCCATGATGTTATTACCTACTTCTATTTCGCCATCTACAATCTCTAAAACAGTTAACACAGATTCACTCTTACTAAAAACGATAATGGCTAAATCTAGCTCATAATTCATACTACCTTCATAAATAAATGCACTGAATTTATTATCAAAATAATCCACTACTTCTATAATCTGATACTTGAAGTTTTTGTGCTTATCAACTACATGATAATTAGTTAATGCGTAGTAGTAATCTTCTGATTCGTGAAAAATGACTCCACTGCCGCTGTAGATATTTTTAGTTGAGAAAAACCATTCATTGTCAAACGAAACGTTGTTTATTAAGATATTTCCCTGTTTAGATTTCAATAACTCATCTTCATCAATGCTCTCGAAATCTTCAATGATTGAGGGTACATAAGGTTCAAAGCTAATATCATTTATTTGGTACTCATCCAATGTAGGTGCTTGAAAGTTGAAATCATAATTTGATTTACACCCTTGTAATATAAATAAATTTAAAATTAAGATGAAAAATAGATACAGTTTTTTCAAAATATTGCCCTCCGAGTTTGCATTGAGTAAGCAAAATTACTATAATACAATCTTAGCAACGGTTGGCAAAATCCACTCAGTCTGAAAAGGATTTGATGAACCGTCATTTTCTTCAAATGCTGAGCATGAATTAATCTCGTTAATAAAGCTCTGTTTAATGCTTGTTTCTAAGTGATTGGCAAGATTGGTAAGATTCGCGTGTAGTGAACCACTAATGCTGCCATCTATATTACATTCTTTGAAATCTAGATAATTAAGCAGGAATCGATTATGACTAACTGCATTTCGTAGTTCAGCTAACGCCTTTAAATTCTTTGATTCAAATATTGTATCTGGGAAAATCGAATGAATATCTTCTTCAGAAAGATCCAACACCTGAGCTATGAGATCGGAGAATAATGTCTTGTCTAATGTTTTAAACAATACTTTTTCATTCTTAAGTTTGTAAGCTATTTTAGTTGTTAAATTCAGTTGATCTATTTGATCTGAGTATTTATTATCTATATAAGCTCTTATCTTTTCTTCCAATAGGCCAATATACTTATAGAGGACTTTTCGAATACGTTTATCGTAACGATATGTGGTTGCAATTTCACAATATTTGATTTTTGAAGCTGTGAAACTACTCAAATACGAATAAATTGAATGATGAAGATTAACACCTTTCAAATCCAAATAGTGCTTAGCTTTATCTATCTCTTCTTGTTTAATCTCAATAAGTTCAATAAACTCATTTGCTTTCATAGTTACACCTTATTGAAAATACTCATTCAGTGTTTCTAGGAAAACAGAGAATGATGGAGTTTCTTCATTTCTAGTTAAATGCAGATTTTTATTGCGCAAGTATCTTTCTTTGAAGTCTTCCCAGTAACCCTCTTCTTTGATTCTTTTAAATTTCACACTATAATTTTTTGTTTTTCGGACTTCATTCCATAAGTATCTGCCAGAGGTTTTATCGAAAATCAATTTGTAAAGATTACCGTTGTTTCCTTCTATCATAATTGCAACATCAAAAGAAAACTCCAGTTTTCCATCAAGCACAAGTTTAGATGTTATTACAGACGTTGAATTGCTAGCAAATTTAAAACTAAGTTTAGGATTTACCTCATTAAATGCATTTATGAAAATGTTCTTAATCTTCTCAGGATAAGAACTCAGTTCCTGTTTGTCTTTTTTTAGGATAAAATTATAATCTAAGTCAAAAGGACCACTCTCACCATTTCGAGTAATTAATCTTTTTTCACCACTTCCAATAAGTCGATATTCAAAAGTAAAATATTCTTTGACACTCTTTTGTACATTTAGAATAATATCTTCACATGCTTTCGCAAGTGAGTCTCTTTCTTCTTTTGAAACATATATATACATAATAATACATCTCCTTTACAATTGATTTTGGCTTCAAATACTGTCCTTGATAAATTTAGGTAGTAATGTTTTTACTCCAAAGAACTCATAGATTTTGTGATGAGTAAATCCAATCGCATCAATCTCAATCGATTGATTTAAATAATCATAATCATCAACTTCATTATTCTTTCCAGAAGGACGAATATAATTCAATGTTTCATACTCCCATTTGTCTAGAGTATCTTTTGACTCCATCGATTTGGTTCTAATACAATAGCCTTGATAAGCATGTCTTGTCTCATGAAACGCAGTAACGATGACCTCAATCCATTGAGATTTAGCAATCCATTCTTCATTGAATATAATTTCGTCAGATTCGAACAGATACATACCAGTAATCTCGTTATTAGATACTTCTGAGGGGTCAAAGAAGCTGATATGAGGTACAGGAATATTTAATATCTTCGCTATAATCTTTACACCATTTATTGCTACTTCGTGATTATTCATTATGCCATCCAACTTTCACTTATTAAAATAATATGCTATCTAGATTTTGGAACTCACATTAATCACTGTATTTATTGATCAACGTAAGACAGGCACCTTCAATTGCTCCACCAATGATAGTTGGAATAATTAAAAAGAGAATAGTCCACACCAAAGCTGGTAACGGTACTGACAATGTTTTGAGTGGTTCATATAACTCTGTTAGAATTGGCAATAAGAAAATTGCTGTAAAAATCTCGCCGATAATGAATGCTAGGAGTACAAATAATGCTTTATTCACGATTTTACTCCCCCAGTCTAGTAAATTTGTATAGTTTAATTATAACATCACACTTAATAGAATAAAAATAAAAAATGACCATACCCGATTGAAAAATAAGGTATGGTCATATACTACTTTTTAAGTTGTTCTTGAATAATTTTCTCAGCTGCTGATAAAGTCGCCCTTCCCTGCATCTTGTTGCTGAAGGAAATATAGTCATCAATGATTGCTTCAATCTTTGATTGATTAGTCTCTACAAACGTTACAGCCTTCTCTGTTGAACCCGTGAGATTGCTTACCCACTCACTTAATCTAGACACGACAGCGAGCTTTTTGTCATCTCCGACAAGATATGCTTCACCTTTTTCTTTTGCGAGCCTGTTCTTTTCTTCAACAATCATGATGAATTCTTTGATGGTTTTCTGGACACTTTCATCAAAGACGATATCCTTAGCTTTGCTTACCAAATCAGATACATTCTCTGCAGTGTTTTTTAGATCTTGCTTCACCTCTTTGATCACATCGTTTAAAGATTGATCTTTTCCCAGTTTAGATGTCACATACAGTGCCAACAATAAAAGGGATGTAATGAGTAGAATGATTTCAAGTGTTGTCATTTTCTTTGCCTCCTAAGCGTTTATAAATATTGACTTGCGAATCTTCAAGTCTGGATACACGATGTTCCAGGACATTGACGTCTTTCTTTAACGATTTGATATCTTGTGCATGCATTTCTAATAGATTGAGCATTTTGATGTTTTGCTTCTCTATAGTTTGAAGATTGACAAGAATCTCATCGTTATTCGTTTTGTTTTTCTGTTCTTGACGATTGAACTGCTTGATCGTTGTCATAATCACAACCACCATTGTCACAATCCAATACACCAAGTTTTCCATTCTAAATAGACTGAGTAAGTTATCCCAGTTCATTACTAATCACCCGATCTTTGTATTTTTCTATGTAGGTAAGTGCTTCTCTCAACAACGGCATGTATTCTAAGCCTTTGCTATTGTTCCAATTCTTTTTGTATTCAATCATGTACGTGTACCAGGGCTCATGAACAACATGCCTATATTTTCCTGATTCATCCACATGATCCAAAATGCCACGAACTCTAAAAATGTGATAATGCGACTTCTGAGGTTCTGGATAGTTGATTCGCATTTTATAATGTTCAACAAAACTTTCCAGAAATAAACCTAGTCTACTTGTTAAATCTATATTTTTGTATGCTGCATACTCATCTCGATAATCCTCATTCAGGTAAATCAGATTGTCTTTTTCCGATAAAACCTCATCAATATAAGCACGATCATAGAGCGGAACTGTTGGATCTAGATTTTGTTTTTTGAGATAGATATCTTTTCCATAAGCAAACACATCTAATGTTCCTAAACTTAAATGCACATTCCCTTTGAATCCATCAAGTACTACAGTCACATCATCATCGCTGTTCTCATCGTTTAATCCAAAGGCTAAAGAACCACAGTAATAGATAAACATCACTGTGGTATTTGGGAATATTCCTTGAACGATTTCAAGGATACTTTCGTTAGATTGGATCTTCTGTTTCACTTGGAGCATTGTCTTGTGGTTCAACCACTTCAAAATCATCGATAGAATCGTCAAACCCGACCACGTTTTCTTTTAGCCACAGATAACCTTGTTCGATGGGATTTGTCTTTTGAAACTGAGTGAAATCTGATGTCGGAATCTCAATATCGATTTCTTCAAGTGGTGCACTCTGGTTAGCTCGTGCTTCTTTTGATAGATAGGAAGCGACACAGATGACTGCTTTTTTCACTACATAGTTGATATTGAATGCTGTAATTCGGTGATAGGATAGTGAGATACCAAACTTTGATTGCATGTCTTTTATGATTGCCATGATATACCTACTTTCTTGCTGTGCGATAAATCGTCACAGAGATTATATCTGGTGAGCCAAGATTAAGTCCTGGATTGATGTAGAGATTTCCAATAGTGCCATTGATCGTATGAGCAAAATCGACCATTGTAAGGGTTGCATTTCCTTGGCCAGTTACTGACGTGATAGCTTTTCCGTATGCTAGCCACTGTTGTGTGTCATTTAGTGAAAGCGCAAATGTTGGTGATAATTCGAAATCAATCACCTTTGAAATACCACTTGTGAGCGTAACTCCAGAAGAATGAGCATCTGGAATCGTAAAGGATGAAGTGCTTCTAGCAGAAGTCTTTGTGATAGTACTAACAACATCGTTTGAATAGGTAGCCACATAGGAACCGGTGAGATTGGATAAACCCGAAGTACGGTAATAGATAAGTGTCGATGATGAATCAACAGATGTACCTTGTGTGGTTGCGACCACATGAACCTTATAGATGTACGCTGGATCAAACACCAATGATGCACTGTGCGTATAGGTAATACCTTCATAAGCATAGACCAATTCAAGCTCACCACCCACCTTCACCACAGACGTTGAATTTCGGGCGTAGAGCGCGTTGTTTGTGTAATCGAAGGCTAATTCCCCGACATAAGAAAGGTTCGCTGTCGAGGGTTTTGTAGTTCCACGTTTCACCCGAAGAATTGCCATTAGTATGTTCCGCCATCAATGATGGATGAAGGTTGTAAAACTTTAGTAGTATCGATACCGATTTGGTATTTCACAACACTTGGCGTGTAGTTTGAATCAACGATTTGATACACCTTAATCGCATTAGCTATGACAGCTGCATCAAACGCTGCAAGTGTTCCCAATGTGTCAGAGCCTGTACTCTCTGAAATATTTGTATTGATGACATTAGCCAGTATATTCTTTTGAGTTGTTGTCAAATGTATGTCAGATGCAACGTGAGCGTTATAAGTAGTGGTTGATACACCGCCAAGTCCTGCAAGCGTGACTGTGACAGCTCCGGTTGAACCGTTGACACTGGTTACAGAGTCCGTAGGTGTTAAGAGCTCTTGCCAGTTGGCTAATGTTGCATACCCTGCAGTTTTAAGAATAAAGGATTTATTGATATCAGTTCTAACTGCTACATCGCCTTCTTGAGCATTGGATAAAGCTAACATTGCTGTTTGGCTAGCAACCACCCAGGTATTCGTGATCGCTACTTTTGGAATGACTGAATCTGAGAGTTTTCCATCGGCATCTAGAATTGGGATATTTCCATTGCCTGTACCTGTATTCTTGGTTGCTGCTGTTCCTAAACCTAAAGCTGTAATCTTAGTATCGATTTGTGTATCGACTTTTGCTACTCCAGGTATTTTCAAGTAATCTGATTCTGCAAGTGGTGTGCCTACGCTACCTGTTTTATCTGCTTTCGCAATATACAAATGCTCACCACTAAAATCGACTAGTGGTTCACCAGCTTTAATCGTTCCAGTAGTTCCAACGAGTGGTCCAGTACCAGCTGTTGTTCTGCGTTTAATTTGAATTGTTGCCATAGTATTTCCTCCTTATTTTTTGAGATATGCTTGTGTCACGCGATGAGAAGTATTTCCCAATGATAATGTGACAAGTCCACTTGCATAAGAGATGCTGAGTGAATAATCAGCACCACCATACCGATAGCTAAGTGATGAGTTTGAGCCAACAACGATAAATAACTGATTGGTTGGCAGACTTACAATGGTTGTGTTTTCAATCACGACATAGAGAATGCTTTCCATTAAGATAGCGGAGTTGACATCACCAAAGCGGTAAACACCGTTACTAATCTTGGTTAATCCAAGTTTTTGTGGATAGTAGAAATCCTTCAACTTTGATTCAAGGTCCTCAACTCTAATCCGATCTGATGTAATCATCTGTCGTTCAAAATCATTGATGAGATTAACTGATGTGGTTGTTTTTGAATAAGCTGCAAGTGCAAACTCATAAAGTCCATCGGCATTCTGTAGATTGTTTTGGGTCAATATAGGATAGGTTCCAATCGCTTCTTTAATATAGATAGTGACAGTATTTGCTTGAGTGTCTACTGCAAGCACTACATAGCCAAACTTGCTCGAATCAGGTGTAACAGATATTGTTGTCTGATTTTCGATGTAGATGATTCGTCCGTAAACTGCAACATAACCCTCTAAAAAAGTAATGGTATTGCTGGCTATCGTATAGCTACATTGCGATTTCACGTATTTCAAAATACCTACATCACTTGAAAATAAAAAATGATACAGATCCGCATCAATTTTTGATGTGACGTTTGCACCATCAAAGGTTACTTTTTGAATTCCCATTTAGAATTCACCTCCATCGAGATCTGTGATCCCTGTTGTTTGTATGGAAACATGACCCGCAGCTGAACTCACACTCTTATTTAAAAGCTGAATCTTCTCGGTCAATTTGATTCGATATTCACCAAGTGTCATCGTCGCTTGATGAAATCCATTATTAAATTTGATGCTCGTGATCACCGAATCATAGATTTGATCGTTATTCATGAATTCGATGAAATCACCTAGTTCGATGTTTTTCATCGGCTGTATGACATCATTATCGGTTTTAATCGTGAATGTGATGTTATGGTCTAATTTTGATGTGATCATCTCTGATCTGGCTTTAGTTAGTAGAGTTGGGTAATCACTATCCGTATAAAAGGATGCTTTTGGTTTGACACTTTGATACCGATTCAGATGATTGATATCCTGAGTTAACTCACCATTTTTTAGTAAAAAATATTCGATAGTAGACTTGTATAAGACATTTTCACTCTTTGGATAATAGGTAAGTTTATTCACCATTTGACTGGAGCTATCATTGACAACCAAATCCTGAATGGCTTGATAATTGTTCCTGAGTTTGATTCCCCTTTGAACCTCACTGATTCGAAAGATGATGCCCGTTACCCTTCCTCTTAAATACACTGCTTCAGAGGTTAATCTTAGCCCATACGATTTAGTGATAAGTTCCATGAGTGATGCTAATGACATAATCTTATCTGCTTCGAAGGAGAGTTCTCCTTGAACACTTGCATCTCGTTGTATGGAAAGGTAACTCAAGTTCTGTAATGTGTCATCGCTTTCCTTAAAATGACTTAATAACACATTTTCAAGGTATAACCCTAAGTCACCAGTAAAACTTTGAACTGGAACGTCAATTGAAAACATTTCTTTAAAATCAAGTACATGAACCGATGTCCGGTGCTTGTCTGCTACTTCTAATCGTTCAACAATACCGATAAAGTGAATCGGTGCATCTTTTAGGATGACAATATCTCCAATGGAAGCATTGAGTTTTGTCTTATTCACCATGAAGGTTGATTTTTGAATGATGACTAAATCAAGTATGATTTCAAAATCCTTATCGACATAGCCATAGTCTTTATAGGCAAGGTTTAATCTATCGAGGAATACAAGTTGCATACCTATACCCCCAGATACCCTTCAAGTAGTGTGATGCGACACGTGGTAGGACTTGCGACTCCTGGTTTGAATTCCACTTCGTACTCACCTGGTTCTATAAACAGAAAATTATCACATGTAAAATCCTGTGAACCATAGATTGAATTGACTTCACCATTATCGATTTGTCGAATGTATTGCTTATTCGGGATAGCAGAGATGTGAATTTCACCATTTAGTTGCGTGTGATAAAGTCTTAGCATCGTAATCACAGTACTGTTTTTTCTGATAATAATCTCTGGGTCATTTACTGCACCTATGATTTCAATTAAAAGAGGTGCCTTATGGACACCCCTGTTGACGATATGAATTCTGCCTTCAAAGAAAGCTGAATACCGATAAGGATAACTGTATGTATATCGTTTTCCAACTGTATCTTCATTAACATTAACTGTATAGAGTTGATTCTTTAACCATAAGGATAACTTCTGAAAGATAATCTGGCTTTGTAGTGTTCCAGCGACAAGTTCTTGTTTAGATATCGATTTGATATCTACAAAACAAAAAGCGGAATCATCCGTTTCATAGTATAGTTTGAGCTCTTTTTCTCCAAGTTTAAGATAGTTCATCAATTCGGTATATCCTAGATACCCTTTAAGAAATGTCAGGGTTGCTTGAATCTCAGTGAGTCCTTGTGACTGATCTACACGATCATAGAATGTTTCATACTTAAGGTAAGTCATTTCTTGTGAAAAACCAAGTCCACTAATCGCATGGATTAAGCAGCCGCTGCGGTAATCAAAATAGAACTTATTTCCAGATGGATTTTCAAGATAGATTTTTCGAATCATATCACACTACCTCCAAGAGCTCTGTTGATGGAATCGATATCGAAGGTTGGTGATGTGGTATTGATGGTGATATTATTTGTATTCGTATTCGAACGATTCACGTTACTTGTTGAGCTTACACTCTGGGTTTGCTTTAAGTTAAACTTATCGCCAAACCAACCACCTATCTTTCCGAAGAATCCACCAACTTTATCTGCAGCATTGCCAACAAAATCACCGACACCTTTTGCCATATTTGAAGCAAACTCACCGATGTTTCCCGTAATGCTTCCAACCATATCGCCAAAGTTACCTGCGATATCGCCCATCTTTGAACCTAAGTCACCAATCCACTCGAATATTTGAGTTAAAAATTCAACAATCTTCTGAACTACTGCCATGACAGGTTCTAGTACCTTTTGAAGCACCTTGATGGCGGGAACTAAAATGGCTTGGAGCACTTTCCCAATAATCTCAATCAATGGTGCAACCAGCTCTAATAATTCTGCAATGAACTCGATTTGAGTCATCAGTGGCACTAGTAATACTTCAATAATGGGGACTAACATTTCAACAAGCATGATGATTAAATCGATCAAAACATCAAGAATCGGTGTTAGTGCAGTCATTAAACTGTCCACGATCGTCATGATCGGTGGCAACAACAGCATTAAGGTTTCACCAAGTCTTGCTAATAATGCTCGAAACTCTTCGCTTTGAAATAATGCCATAGCAATAATCGCTATGAGTGCACCAATACCAAGTGTAGCAAAGTTAAGTCCAGCACCAGCAAATAAACCTGAAGTTCCAACTGCCTTTAATGCGGTCGAGACTATATTTAAAATAGGTCCTACTTTTCCGATGATGGAAAGTACTGGACCTATCGCTGTTATCACCGCACCAAGTGTGAGGATGATTTGTTTTGTTCCTGTATCAAGATTACTCCATTTTTCAGTCCAACTTTTAATCGTTGGAATGATTTCATCTCTAACCTTTTGAAGCATGGCTTGCATAATCGGTAACACTTGAACTGAGATATCCATCGCAAGACTACCGAGTGCTTGTTTAGTTTGATCGACTGTGTCGTTGAACTCCCCAGAAATTGCGGCTTGTTCATTCGTGATAATACCTAGTTCTCTTACTTCTTGTCTGAGTGAATTTACTGCAGATTCTTCTTGCGATAACATAGGGAGAATTTCAGTACCAATCTTGTCCCCAAAGAACTCATTCGCTATACCTACTCTTAGGGCTTCATCTTCAACACCAGAGAGTGCATTTCGAATTAGATTAAATGCTTGATCAGCATTAAGCCCTTTGAGATCCTCAACAGTTAGTCCAATTTGTGCAAGACTTTCTGATACCTTATCACCGTTGCCAGTTGCAATATCTCCAAGTATTCCATTAACCTTAATAAAGGCCTTATTTAGGCTTTCTGTCGAACTTCCAGAGATCTTCGCAACGTAGTTCCACTCTTGTAAACTCTCGGCACTTAGGCCAAGTTTCGCTGCCGTATCGGCAATTTCATCGGCAGCATTCGCTGTCTTAACAGCAAGTGCACCAAGTGCAGAAATCGCGCCTAAAACTGGTACAGTTACTGACTTGGTGAGTGTTGAGCCTAGCTTCCCAATCTTCTCAAAGTTCGCATTGGATAAATCTGTGATTTTACCTCTCGTATTTTGGAGTTCTTTATTGAGTTTAGATACTTCAGCTTCCGTATAGGATACATTACGTGCTAGTTTATTAAACTCAGTTTCGCTCATATCGCCAAGTTTTACTGCTTGTTTTGCTTTTTCAAGTTCTTGATTCTGCGTTTCTAGCTTCTTCTTAGTCGTTTGAAGGATGTCATTGAGCTTAGATTGTTTTTGTTTCCAGAGTTCAACATTGGAGCTATCGTATTTGAGGTTTGCATTAATGGCTTTTAGATCCTTTTGTTGTTCTTTGAGATCTGATTGAATTTCTTTAAGTTCATTCTCTAAATCTCTACCATCAAGACTTAATTTAATGTTTAACCCTTTGACTGTTTCTGCCATCTTTACTCACCTCCTTTTTACTGCAAATAAAAAGCACTTCGATTTCTCGAAATGCTGTCACTTTATTTTGTCTTATTATTAATAAATGTCTTCAAATTCTCTCTAGTATAACTTGCTGGATTGTAATCATCCAGTCCAGCACTTACTAGATAATCGACAAAAGTTAAACCTAAACCTAAACCAGAACTTGCAGCTCCAATAGCAACTAATCCAATTGTACGCACTGCACTTCCAGCCTTACTGTTATATGCAGTTTTGAATTTATTATTCGTCATGCATGCCTCATGATAAAGGCTAGTATATTCATCAAGATCAATATCTTCTGCTTGAGATTTATTTAAGGTATCAATCCATTTTCTAAATTTTTTAGCTGATGATGACTCTCGTATTTGCAATATATCATCAACAGTTAAAACGCCATTTTTTATAAGACTAGGTATATCAGGAATTCTTTCTAACTTTGTGATTTTCTCGAATATTGCGCCTAATTTATCTTTTTTGCTAGTATTTAAATGAGAATAATAATCATAAACCCCTTCGAGTTCAACCGGCACATAAAGATAGTCACATTTTAGTAAAGATGCAATCCTTCTATGATAGTGATAATGGAGTAGTCTATTAGCTTTATATTGCTGCTCGCTAACATTAATAGAAGTCACAGCTGGTGACATCTCTAGTACTTTTTTAACATCAGGCTTATGCATATCCTGAATCGTTTGAAGCTCAGTTTCTTTAAATAGCGTATTTAAGTCATTAATAAAGTATGCCTTTTTGAAAAGTTGGATTAATGGTGTTTTCCATTCGGACCTGAATTCAAATTTATTTTTAATAGGTTCATATATTTTATCTATTCGAATACTAATTGATGCTTCTGTTTCTGGTGATTTCTCATTAAACATCATCCACTCATTTAGTGGACCATAAACTAGTCCTATTCGGTTAGATAAAGAGTCGAATAATTGTATACCAGGTGATTGAACTAATTTCATCGTTAATTCATACCCTAATGTTCCAATCAGATAAATTACATCTTCTACAGGAATGTTACAAACGTCATATAGTAGCATCTGATCAAGCAAATGTATATAGGCATTTTCGAACTCATCTTTAAATAATTCTCTTATTCCAGTACTAAAAATGGTCGAGAATACTTGTGGTTCAGATTTTTGAGGCATTCTATATTGAAACCTTAGATAATACTTATGTGCTATGCTTCCATGATAAATATATGGGAAAAATATCTTGCTCAAATTATCACCACCAACGTTATAGTTACTTTAATAATACCAAACATTGAGTGTTTTTATAAATTTATTTGAGTCCTAGATAAAAAAAGCATCTATATCAGCTTGTGAAGCCTGTCTTTCAGATTTGTTTCCAGAGATAACTTTCATTTCTAGTTGAACCAATTCGAAGTATGTCGTTAAATCAAAATACCTTGAATCTTCTATCGATATGCCTAGATGAGCCAAGTTAAAGATGATGTTTGAAGTTGCACCAAACTCGGGCTCATCATTTGGACTGTGGGGATGGTTTGGTGCCTTTTTGGAGAGTGCCTAACATCTCCCCGATAGTTTGAGATAAGATACCCAGTTCTTCTGTATCACTTAAGATGCCAAAATCAAGTGCCATCAAGAAATCGTTATAGGATGTTTTACTGAATGGGCGATGAAGCACATAGATAATTCGGAAGATCGTATCAATCACAAGTGAGAAATCTTCTTCCTTGATGTTCTTACCCTTTTCAAGTTTTTTGATATCACTGAAGAGTTCAGAACCGAACACATTACGATAATCGATGATTGTAAAAAGTGACGAATGGAGTTTATACTCCTTGTCACCAAGTTTAATTACTTTTTCCATACTTCAATCCTCCTTAGATGAATGTAGGCAATACTGGCGATGTTGATAAGAAGTTCGTGTAGTTCGTATCTCCAACACTTGCGATCACTCGAAGGATCAGATTATTTCCTGATTCGATCGGGCGAGCGGTGATGTTAAGTGAGATTGAGTTAGCTTCAATGGAGTCGGCTTTCGATTTGCTAGCATCCCCTGAAGGTGTAGCTGTACATAGGTAATACCAAATACGACGAGCTTTAGCATCGCCTTGAATTTCATAGCCCAATGCGAAGGTCTTGGTTTCATTGTTGACCACTTCGACAAAGTTGCCATTGGTGTCCGTCTTGAATCCAAAGATATCCTTTTTAAATTCATCATCAATCTCAGTAAATTTGAGGGTGACTGTTGAACCTGAATTGGAGACTAGGGTTGCGATGACTTTATCATCTGCATAGACCTGCGAACTACCACCGATGATTTCGGTAGTGATTTCTTGAGCACCAACCAGACGCTTTGGTGTTCCAAAAGTCCAGGAACCATCCACTGCAATAGTAGCTAGTGCATAGTGAACATTGGTAAGTCCGAATGTGACTTTATTACTCATATTTTATTTCCTCCTGTTTGATTTCATAAACGCGGGTTACAGAGTTATCGTCATTGACATATTCTGTAATCATTTGATAATTGAACCCCGATTGATATAGAGCTGATTCTAATTGCTCTTCGAAGATTGGGTTCTTTGATTCTGTGACAAGTGTGATTTGATAGGTGATGATACGAACCGCTGATTTGTTATCTGCATAAGATTGCACTCTATCGCTGATTTCTTGATAAACAATAAATGGATATACCTGGAGTTCGTTTGCATCGACTATGTTTGTTCCATAAGACACTCGATTTGGTAAAACACCATCGAGTATCTGGAATAGTTGTTCTATAAAACTCATGCGGACCCACCTCTTTCAATAATCGATTTGATTTTCTCAACCATATCAGGTGCGAATGCATCAAATGCCGGTCGCATAAATGGACGTGGTCCTACAAATTTTCCACCACGATGTGTAAACCCAAACTCAAGTAAGTGAGTTAACCTTCCTTTAGTGCTTGAATAGATTGCGATACGTTTATTGATACCTTCACCTTCAGGAATAGCAACAAACGATTCTGCAAAGCCATAGGCTTGACCACTCTTCGGTGCTTTTGACTGAATGTAGACCAATACTTTATCTGCGGTTTCGTCTAGAACTTTTTCCATTTCTTTGATGACATCATCTGCATAAGATTCGACAAGCTCACTAATTCCAAGTGCTAATTCATCCAATGAAACCATCAATATCACCTTTTTTAATCTTTGTTTCAACAAAATAAAGCTCAATAAACTGACCGCTGATGTAGGTTCGTTCGACTTTATAAATCTTAGAGTTAATCAAAGCATGTCGAGACCCATCATATAAGAAGCTTTGAATTTTGACTGCAATATCGATTCTGATGTCTGTTTTCTTGCTTTCATAGTATTCTTTTGAAGTCACTGAAAGATTAATCCCAATAACCTCTTTAGGACTGATAAGGACTAGTTTTCGATTCCCTATGTTATCTGGTGTGTTGTCTAGTTTTAGAAGCGTTAATTTGATGTTGGGAGAACTTGGAAACATTAGGAAGTACTTCCTTTCGTGAATGATAGCTGTTTGATGAGCATTTCAAAACTTTTTGGAAGTTCTTTCACAGATCCATCGTTCTTAAAACCAAAGAACGTCTTGCAGTAAATAAGGATGAGGGAATCCACGATTGGGACTCCCTCACCATTTACGACATCATCGGCCACACCTACAGAACGAATGAGTTCTTTACAAGCCTCAATATGAGACAACAACTCCTCATCAGCATATGTTTCTGTTAGAGGAATCAAGAGTGCTTTCTTTACTGTATCGAGTATGGCCATGATTTAGTTCCTCCGATTAGGCAGCAGCTTTCTTCTTGATACGAAGGAAACCTTTGTAACCCACAACGTTACCACCAGTGAATACTGATGCTTTGTAGCAGATAATGCCATCTTTAAATTTGTAATCTGTCGATTTGCCGATTTCAACTGGTGAGAAGATAGGTACTTCATAGTTCTTGAGCGAACCATAAGCCATCGCATACTCACCTGCAGTGGTTGCACTGTCAGCGATCGCTTTGCAATGTGAGTTGATTACATAAGGAATGCCATCGATGGTTTGATTGATATAATCAACAGTATGAACTTTTCGACCTTCGGAAGTGCGAAGACCAGCAAACGCACGTAAGTCATTCTTATTCAAGATAAGAACGGCGCCACCTTCGACTTCTTCATCGCCACCATAAGCAAAGATGATATCATCTAAAGTTGTGTCAGTGATTGCAGATAGTTCGACTGGTGTTGTATCTGCTAATGCAACTGCTTGTTCGCTAAAGATGCCAGTGAAGGTGTTCGATGTCCCAGCACCTCGTAGGATTTGTTCAGAGATTTTCTTCTTCAAGGATACATTGATGTTTCTAAGTACCTCTGCTTGATATGGAATGCTTGGAAGCTTTTCGAGTTCTTCTGTGATTTCGGTGTAGGCAGTAATCTTAACCTTCGTAATGGTAACATAACCAAATGCTGGCTCAGTTTCAGTGTATGTTGCACCTTCAGCTGTAGTTCCAGCAATGCCATTCGATTTCACAAATGATTTCTTGTAGGTTTCACCACCATTTAAGTTGATGATGTTGACTTTATCAACAAGAGTTGACACTTGTGCATATGGAACTGGTGCTAAACCATTTGACACCGTTTCAGGCACTAATACTTCCGTACTTGACACTTGAATCACACGATTTTCACGGAGTTGTTTACCGCGTAGTTCTAAGGTTTCCTTATTGTCAGTACGTGAATCAATGACAATCGGTTTGATTTCAACTTTGGATGCAATCATCATCTTTTTATCGATGACAGAGCGTTCCTCTTGTAGGGTATTGCATTCAGTATCGAATGCTTCAAGTTTTGTTACATCTGATTCCGCTTCAACAAGTGAGCGAATCTCAGTCAAGCGTGCTTCAATTTCTTTACGTCTTTTTTCTAGATTCATGTTCTTTCTCTCCTTTAGAGTTTTAGTAGTTTGTTTTGATACGAATTTTCTTCTTCATCACATCAACTTGTTTTTTCTGCTCTTCTAATTCCATAGCCTTCAGTTCTACATCCATAGATTCTAAAGAACGAGCATATATACTGGTTGAATCGTAAGCTGGTGTGTCTACCACCGAGACATCATAGAGTCTTCCGATTTTAGTGATGGTGCGTTTTGGGATTTTGCCTTCTTTATTCCAGGACTGTTCTTCAACAGTGAAAGCAAAGCTCATCTTATCAAGTAGGCCACTGCGGACCATTTTGTAGATGTCTTGATTGGATTGGGTGTCGACTAATTCAGCCTGTACTTTTAGCCCAATGTTATCGACAGATAGTGTCAGTGATTTATTCTTGGTGCGAGCGATGATAAGGAAAGAATCCATATGGTTGTATTTCATAGGGACGTCTTTCATTTGGGTATTTTCAAGTGCTCGATGATCGATGGATTCAACGAAACCGTACTCTTCATTTCCGATGAGTGTTTCCTGGTTGAATACAATCGCATAACCTTCTAAGGTCATCTTACCTTCTGCTTCTTCAAACTTCACATCTGCTAATCTAACTTCTTTAATCATTGGTTCTCACCTCAATCTTTGGTTTGTTAGGTTTTCCTTCTACAATATATTCAAGTTCTGAATCCTTGTAGTGAAAACTTGTAATCTTATTCTCTTTGCAAAACTCATCAATGATTTGTGATTTTGCTTTCTGTGTTTCTAGAATCACTTTGAGTGCTTCTTTTGATATCGTTCCATTAACTGTTACCTTCATCTTTGTTCTCCTCACCAATCTGGTATTTGTTTGCCTTATCCGCATCAACATAGTTGAGCGATTGCAGCCTTTTGTTTCCACCCTCAATAGGTTCTAGTCCAAGCAATGCTCTGGATTCATTTAAGGTCATGATCCCTAGGCTCATCAGTTTTTCGATGGCACTCACTTTTGTATTCCAGCTTGCATACTGCAATCGTTCACTGTAGAAAATAATCTCTTCACCACGAATTAACTCATTCTCCGTGAGTAATCCCAAAGAAAAAGCCTCAGATAGCTGAATGGCTAGAGGCTCAATGGTTGACTCATAAAACGAGTTGAAATCTTCTTCGCTATATTTGTTTGCGAAGATTGGTGCTGATACGCCAAAATAATCGAGTATTTTGGATTGTAAGAATTCTAGTGTTTCTTTGTCGATCAACTTGGGATCTACAGTTAAAGGTATATATTCAGATTTTAAGTCAATCGGGATAATCGAGCTTCCTTTAGTACTGATAGAATCGTTGAGTGCTAAATCAAAGAGCTCTCTTTGTTTCTTCTTATCAGCTTCTGAAAGCATCCCATTCATCTTGATGATTCCTTTAATCTGCATGGATGACCTGACTGCGTTATCGATGCCTTGAAGCACATTTTCATTGATTGAGATGGTTTTTAGGATTGCTTCATGATCGCCTGATGATCCATTCCCACCAAAGATATCATTGGAAGCAAAGTACTTCCTCAAGTGGATGACGTTCTCATAAGGCAGCATAAATTGTTGGCCATCCTCGAAGTAGAACTTCAAGTAATAACCATCCGCATTATCTACTACTGCTTCAACCAAAATCGGCCTTAGTGGATAGAGTGCTTTAAGCCCAGCATTCAACGAATCAAACATTGGATAAACAAATGCGTTATCATTCAGTAGTAATAACGTAATCACCTTATAGATAAAATCATAAGGTGTCATGAGCGGATTAGGCTTATGCTTCAATAAAAAAGACAGTCGACCTTGTTTCTCGGTTACTGTCTTGTCTGCTTCAGTTTTAATGTATCTAGGTTTGAGTTTGGCACACTGGCTTGCCACACGATCAATACATATCTTGACCACATCACTTTTTGAGATATTATTTCCAAATGGAGTGAAGAAGGTATTGTTTTTATTTAATAACTGGAAGGTATTCGATGAGCCTTCCTTTTTCTTTCTGGTAAATATACCCATGTAACTCCTTTCAAATAAAAAGGAGTATGAACTCCTAGTTTATAGAGATTATTGATTAATTTTAAGCAGTAATGGTAACAACGCTATGCCAACATCAACAGATTTATCAAAAATCCATTTGCCAATCTCTTTAATGCTCTTCCATTTTTCAGATTTTTTTGTACTAGACTCAACAATTTTTTGTAGTTCATCAATTTTAGAATTAATTAACTGTACTTCATCATATCCTAAAACATCTTCCATAGAATTAATTTGATTTTTAACATCCTCGAAAGTAATGTTAATATTCATAGTCACTGAATTGGTCGCTGAACTCTTGTTGTCATTGTTAATTGTTATATTAAGACTTTTATTCTCGCCAGATTCTTTATCGTTATCCAATAGTAGTTCTAACCTTCCTCTAATAACTTTCAAGTTTTTTATGTAATTTGCAGGGTACTCGGTTCTTGGTAATTGGTCATGTGGATCTCTATTAAAATTCATAAACCTGGCGGACAAATCATGTAAAGGTAAGAGAGAACCTTCTAAATCAGTTAATTCACTCTTATAAGTTGCGTACAATTCTTGATATAACTCCTGAATTTCTGGAAACTGATTTTGTGCTATTGTGTCAGTAATTCTTTTGATATCTTTTAAGATTTTGTCATTTTTCATTATAAATACACTCGCTTTCTTTAGTGAATATTATAACATATTTTCGTAATCTATCTTATACCTGTTTAAAATCGCATACGCAATAATAAGTGCTACAGTTCCATCGATTCTCTTGTATTTAGAGTTAAGTTTTGAAGGTTGGATATTGCCATTCAAGTCGACTTTGGCTTGGGTGTTAGACAAGCACCATTTCAAGATCGGATTATTATCATAGTTGATCAGCTTGTTCTTGAGGTCTGCTTCAAGCTGTTTCATAGGCTCAGATAACGAATAGACACCTTGTCGAACCTTTTCCATATTAAATCCTAAGTCTTCCATTTCTTTTATCCAATATTGAGAGTTCCAGGGATCGAACCCTACCCAAAGAGGTCTAATCTGGTGTTCTTGAATCATCTTCATGAACCACTGAGTTACCAATGAGAAATCGTTCTGGCTTCCATCTGTGAGTGTGATTAACCCTCGTTTAATCCAAATATCATATGGGACGTTATCTTCTTCCATGCGTTTCTTAACTACATCACTTGGCATAAAGAAATGCGCTAAAACATACTTCTTGTTGTCATCCTTTTTCTGAATGACTAAAGCAGCTGCAGTTAAATCCGTAGTTGATGATAAATCTACTCCACCGATAGCATAGGAGTTCTTGAATGTGTTTAGCTCATACTTAGCTTCGTTGTTTAAGTCATCAAAAGACAGCCATGCACCTTGATCGACTTGTTTGATATTGAAGTCTTTACATAACATCGTAACTCTTGTTGAATGATCATTCTTTGATTTATTCATAACATCTTCCAAGTATGTAGTCAGTTTCACCACACCTATACTTGGATTTGATTTCTGCCAATTCCTGGAATCGTCATATATTTCCTGAGTATTGTCTTGAGTGTATAACCAAGGTAATACACGTTCATCGGTGATTTCACCTTTCAGCATCTTTCTTGCATAATCCAACTTGTTATCAAGAAAGCCTCCTACTGTAGTTCCTTCGGTTGTGATGATAAAAATTAATGGTTCTTTCTTGGTAGATTGACTTTGCTTAATCGCATCATATACTTTCGAATCCGTCATTTCATGGACTTCATCAATACAGCCAACCTCAATGTTGTAGCCATCCTTATTCCTACTTTGAGCTGATAATTTCTTGATTTTATTCTTGGTTTTCGGAGAATATATGAAGAATATATTCTTTTTACTTCGTTTCTCATTTGATAGAGCAGGGGACTGTTCCCGCATGTTGTTGATCTCTTCAAAGAGAATATTCGCTTGCTCACTCGTGTTTGAAGCACATACGATATCAACTCCACCTTTAGAAAGAAAGAATTCAGCAAGGTCAATCCCTGCGATGAAGGTTGTCTTTCCGTTCTTGCGAGCAATCAGCAATATGACTTCATTGAATCTTCGCAACCCAGAATCTTTCAATTTGAATCCATAAGCTACCTGAATGATTGCTTTCTCCCAAAGTTCAAGTATAAACGGTTGACCGTTAAATGGTGACTTTGTGTGTTTACAAAAGGTTTCTATAAAGTCTATTCGAAGGTTCCCTGGTGCTTCATCAAAAACATACCTCGGGTTATTCAAATCATGGAGCAAGATATCTAGCTGTTTTTTTAATTCCTCACCAACTAGAATGTTTCCATCTTCTATTTGACGATGGTATTCAATTAGATAGTTCATCATGTGTTTGCTTTCTTGAGAAACTCATCGAATGCATCATCACCTTCAATAACATTCTTACCCATGATTGAGTTCAGTGTTTTGATGACTGTTCCATATGAATTAATGAGTTTAGTATAATATTTAGCAGCTTCTGTCTGTCTTTGAGCACCTTTACTTGAGACTTGAACTGCGCCATGTTTTCTTATTTGCTCTTGAAGAATGCCAAGTTCAACCTTCATGAAGGCAGCTTGCTCTAGTAGGTTATCTACCAGTTGAGTTTTGGTTTCATCAACGGACGAAAAAAGCGACCGCAGTCGCTCTAGTTCTATATTGATATCTTTTATTCTAGACACAACAACACCTCATTCGAATATAGCTTCTGGACATATCATAACCGGTCCTACTGCATTCATTCCAAAGACTCTACTTGCCAGGTAATTGAACTCCATATTGTGTATCAATCCCTCTTCATTGACTAAAACGATATGACTAGGAATCCTCAAAGGATAAACCTCGATGTATCCTTTTACTTGTTCTTGAAGTTCATTCAGTTCGAATACCGTATCCTTTGGTTTAATAAAAGAGATGGAATTATCAGTATTTAATACTAGTGCCTTGTCATGATAGATGCCACTTAAAAACAATCTAAGAGGAATCACACTTGAACTGTTGCATTCTGAACAGCACTCTTCGTTTCCAATTGGGTGGGCATTGTGTGAGTCACCCAAGATTTCTTTATTGCACAAGCTGCATGTCATTGTTAATTACCTCAATTAAGTCTTCCTCTGGGATGATTGCTAAATCTCCCCATGTACCATGAAGTTGATCGAGTCCATCGATGTATTCAATGACTCCTTCTCTACCGTTATAATGGTCTTCGCCCTTCATATCGATGATTCTGATTTTATCTCCAATTTTGAACATGATAAGTACCTCCTAAGGTTAGTAATATATATCACTCTAAAGAGAGAAAAAAGCAAGAAAAAAAGTCACACAAAGGTGACTAATCATTCTTTTCGATTTCTTGAAAAATTTGTGATGCTCTTCTACCACCAATATAATTTGTTATTTCAATATACATTATACTTACACTTGATATCAACATATGATAATAATTCAAAAACGCCACGACGTGTTCATACTTGCTAGTGTGAACACCTGGAATATCAATAAATTTATCGGTGGGCTTTAAAAATATATTCTTGTTTAATTTGCCTACCTGAAAATAAGGGTAATATATTGTTTTAACTCCGTCATGATAATATAGTAATCCATCATCAATACTTAATACCATATTATGCCTGTATCCCGTATCGTACTTTGAATATACGTCATCAAGAAAATTTGGTTTCTTCTTTAGCTCACTAATAATATCAAAATCAAACTTGTTACAAATTATGAATGTGCCAATTTGATCTTTAACGTTTAATAGAGGATCAAATTCATTTAAAAATCTTTTGCTTTCTCTGTAAATTTCAGAGTTATTTTTCGGTATACTGTCGCGTAACATCTTAGTTTTCGAAATTTTCTTTAGTGCATCAATCAAATCCGACTTACTCATATTTGATTTGACCTCAATTATTCCAGCAACTGTTTCTATTGGAAAAAATCTTTGATTATTCTTACTTTCAAGTAAAGGTGTTGAGTTACGATCAAAGATCACAATATCACATTGTGTACTTACTTTATTATCAGCTGTAATAATAAAACCAGAACCAATTTCTAGTCTACCTGGAGTTACAATTCTTAACAAATCTCCAACAATTCTCTCTCTGTAACTACCAAATTCCCCGGGATGAATTAGTGTTCCTTCTGGGTTAAGAAAGATATTTTTTGACATAATCTGAAATTCATTAATAAAAGACTCAATTCTTGATTCTAAAAGCTTATTAAATATGTCTGACATAACTTTTTACCACCTTTTTCAGATTTTCAAAAAATCGAGCTTTCGTTTTTTAATTGCCACCCTGTACGGTACCCTTGCTGTAATAGAGTTAAGCGGAACGGGGGGATATGTATTTTTTATACCAGTCAATCAAATCATTCTTTTTTGCAATTATTGCATCTTTATATAATTCATTAAATCTGTTATAACATTCATCAAGTAACACTTGTGTTTCTTCTTTCTGATCAGTTAATTTAACGTCACTAACAATAACCTTCATCATTGTCGAATATAGCTTTTTATTATTTTGATAAACGTCTTGTCTTTCACTGTTTTCATAGAAAAAATCAATTATAAAACCTGTCAATATCCATGCAAAAGATTGTGCTTCACGTTCAAAATTATAGAAGTAGTACATCATCCATTCATCTTTCTCATACATATGAATTCTTGAATGATACTCTTGCATATCATAATTTATAGTCTTGTCTCCATGTTGCTTAACATGGAAAACTTCGTGTCCCAAATCACGAAATAAATTAATAATTCCAATCCCCTTATCAACACGAATATTAATTGCATTTTGACTTTTGTTAAACTTTGTACGTTCAAAAGGATCTATAGTAAGTGCCAAATTATTATCAATTATTAATATACCACACAAGATATCTAATAATTTTTCATATGGTTCGATTATTTTCATCATAAGAAACCTCCACTTTTATAAACATTATATCAAACAATGTTTACTTTAATTAGGTTTTTCTGGATTTATTAGATTACCATCTATATCGAATCTAACTTTATTACTGAAGCGTTCATGCTCTTGGTTGTGACATTCTCTACAAAGTAGTTCCAAGTTATCTTGATTTAGGCTGACAGATGAGTCATTGACGTTATCAACTGTTAGTCTTTCTTTGTGATGAACTTCGATTCCAATCTGTTCACATCTCTCACAAAGTCCATTTACTGACATAATCTTGAGTTCTCGCGCTGCAAGCCATGCAGGTGACTTGTAGAAGTTATGTAGAACCTTTGGCTTTTTCATATGCTACTCTTAATTCAGCTGCTTTTGTTTCCACATGTTCCCAACGAGCAGGTAAGTCTTCACGACCCATGTGTCCATAAGCTGCTAACTTCTGAAACTTCACTTTTTCAAACTCTAGTTCTTTTCTAATGTTAGCTGGTGTGAAATTGAAATGTTGTTTAACCAACTCAAGCAAGTCTTCATCGGGTAACTTCCCAGTACCTAAGGTTTCAATGGATACTGCGACTGGGTTTGCTACTCCAATGGAATAGGACACACATACTTCGCACGTGTCGGCCAATTCTGCCTCCACAAGGGCTTTTGCTACGTATCTGGCATAATAACTCGCACTGCGATCAACCTTGCTTACGTCCTTTCCAGAAAAGGCACCACCACCGTGTTTAGCATAACCACCATAAGTGTCAACGATTATCTTTCTACCGGTTAAACCTGAATCACCATATGGCCCACCAATAACAAACGCACCTGTAGGATTGATGAGAATATTGATACCTGTCAGATCCTTACCGATTAATGGTTTAAGTACTTCTTCGATAATGATTTCTTTTGCGAGTGATAAGCTAACTCCAGATCTTGTTTGGGCTGAAACAATAATCGTATCATATGCAAAAGGTTGACCATCTACATATCTTACCGACACTTGGCATTTACCATCTGGACCAAAGATATGATTGTACTTAGCTTTTCTAAGTGCATCTACTTCTTTAGCAATCTCATGTGCAACTACAATTGGTAGTGGCATCAGTTCTGGTGTTTCATTGCATGCAAATCCATACATCATCCCCTGATCACCTGCGCCTTGCTGATGATCTAGTGTTTCATTAACGCCTTGTGCAATATCTGGAGATTGTCTAGATATCTTTTCTAATACACAAAACTCATCGGTATATCCGATGTCCTTTAGTACTTGTTTTGCAATATCTGAGTATTGAACGATAGCTGTAGTTGTAACCTCACCAAAGATTACGACTAAGTCATCTTTGACAGCTGTTTCCACTGCTACTCGTGCGGTTTGGTCTTGTTCCAGGATTGCGTCTAATATAGCATCACTGATTTGGTCACATATTTTATCCGGATGCCCACTAAAGACTGATTCGCTTGTTATGATTTTCATGTTGTCCTCTTTTCTAGCAAGAAAAAGGAAGCACTTAGCTTCCCTGGTCTGCTTTGATTTGATTGTGTTATTTTATTGCTGCTTTTGGTAAGTACGCAGTGTACCTTGCGTAATCATATCCTTCACTTTCGACCAGGATACCAAAGTCATGAGAATCGGATGTAACGAAGATACAGTGAAATACTTCTTCTTGGTCACAATACATATGCTCTAGATTTTCTTTGATGAAATCGTATTCGTTCAGTGGATCCTTAATGAAGCATTCAAATATGTCTTTATCAATGACTACTTGTTTTTCAATAACAAACTCATCGTGAGGAATGAGTTCTGTTGATGTTGCTTTGCGTATAAAATTTGTTTTCATATTGTTGTCCTTCTAGTCAATTTTCCAAGCGGTATACACGCTTCGGTAAGTGCAATCCCAAGTGTCTAGAATAACGCCATCTTTACATACTGTAACATGGCCAGTCATCTTCAAAACATATATCCCGCGCGTATAGAGACCGGCAAAAGTGGAACCCTTGATTCGAGGTTCTCCCTTGATTGCTTTAAATATCAACCGAGGTTTTCCTTCGAAGTATTTGTATAAGAACTCGGTATCTTTATAACTTGTGAACTTCCACTCTCGTTTGAGTTGGTTGAGTTCTCGTCTGCATTTCATATAGTCTTTATTCATGGCAGTACTGATGGCTCTGACCACACAGTCGGTTGTTTTGATTCCTTTTGGGTGTGCATTGTATTCTTGAAACATTACCTTGTCCACCCTTTATTGAACCACTTCACCAGTTCTCTTGATGATTCAGTTTGAAAGACTGGTTTTTCAAATCCATCAAGTCTTTCAAAGACTGTGTATTTGAAATCGTTCCATACGCAATCGATTTGAACAACGAATAAGTTATTGTTGTTTTCTATGTCTGCGATTCTAAAATCATCGTAGAGTGGACCGTTTAACGGGCAGTTGTTCTTGAACCACACATAACTAGTTTCAAGGTCTACCTTTCCACCAGCTTTAATCTGTTTGATGATGTTACCCATCTTTATTGTTTTGTTTGCTAGACTTAAATCTCTGCAAAACCAATCGAACCATCCCGCTTTGATTTGGGTTGTTGTATCAGGTTTATTGAACTCATCCGACTTAAATCTTTGAATCCATTCTGACAACTTGATTTGTTTATCCATCATGTGACCTACTTTCTACCTTTTGGTATGTATATATATCACTCTAAATGCTTTTTTTATCAAGTCAAATCGACACTAAATGCTCACTATAGTAATAGATTTTGAAAGTAATCAATAGCATTAAGCGATAGCTTCTTACCCTTTCGGATTAGAAAGCAATTGTCACTAGATCCTTTGTGTCTTATATAGCGTTTAACAATCACATCAACAAACCGTTCATCAAGTTCCATTAGATAAGATTTTCTTTGAAGCTGATCGGAAGCGATCATGGTTGATCCAGAACCACCAAATAGGTCCAATATATATTCATTAACCCTTGAGGAGTTTGCAATCGCTCGTCCACAGAGTTCAAGTGGTTTCATCGTTGGATGGTCATCATTACGTTTGGGTTTGTTATATTCCCAGATGGTATCTTGTGTGCGGTCATCAATAAAGTAATGAGCTGCACCTTCTTTCCATCCGTAAAGAATAGGTTCGTGTCTCCAGTGATAATCTTGTCTACCAAGTACGAGTGCATTCTTAACCCAAACTAAGCACTCCGCCAATTTGAAACCAGCATTCTTGAAGGCGTTCCTAAAATTGATACCTTCTGTGTCTGCATGACAGACATAGATGGCACCACCAGATTTGGTTGCTTCAAACATGTTTGTAAATGCATCATATAAAAAAAGATAGAAGCTATTATCTTCCATCTTGTCATTCTTAATTTTTCCGGCTGTGCCTTCATAGTCCACGTTGTATGGTGGATCTGTGAAGATCATATCAATTTTTTGTCCATCCAGGAGTCTTTGAACATCTTGTTTCTTAGTTGAGTCACCACACATGACTCTGTGATTACCTAATAGATAGATATCACCTAATTCAGAATAGGGTGTTTCACTAATTTCATTAGAAGGATCAAAGTCATCATCACTAGCATTATCTGGAATATTTGAATCCAACTCTTCAAATCCGAATTGAAGCATATCGATATCGATATTCGAGAGTTCTTCTTCTAGTTTACTGAAATCCCAAGTAGCAAGTTCTGCGGTCTTGTTATCTGCCAAGCGAAAGGCCTTAATTTGCCCTTCTGTGAGGTCATCAGCAACAATACAAGGAACAGTGGCCAAACCTAGTTTAAGGCTTGCTTTGAGCCTAGTGTGGCCGGCAATAATGACTAAATCCTTGGTGATCACAATCGGAACCTTGAATCCGAACTCTTTGATACTATTAGCTACTGCATCAACTGCAGCATCGTTATTTCTTGGGTTGTTTTCGTATATTAACAACTCCGAGGGTTTCTTCATCACTATGTTCATTAATCCAAGTTTCCTCGCCTTTTTCTATGCGTTTTAGCATGATATCTATTTCTTCTTTACGTTCGTTGTATTCACGTCCGAACTTAATAATTAATAAGTATTTGATTGCATTAAAATCGGGTAGAGATTTTTTCTTGGTTTTAACAAGACGCTTCTTAGTTCCCGATGATGTTTCTTCAATGATGGTTTGTACTTCCTCATACTCCATACCAACAGCCCGTTGGAACAGCGCATCCATGAGTTTATACTTAAGTTCATCATCACCATTGATAAATGCTTGATTTAGTCTGGGATGAGATCGTTTTAATTTAATGAGTGTGTTCTCACTTAGGTTCATGGCTTTTGCGATATCCTTTTGGATAATCCGCCTTGCTACCATGTCTTGAATACTTTTTATTCGTTCATCAAGTACTCCATCAGCCTCCCATTGCTGATATGTATCCAGTACCTTTGGCACATCGATTCCAACCTTTCAGGGTTCAGTA